>Ga0075021_10002188_pt1 | contig 10169 bp, 6 predicted proteins | sample ColStrG_CSR_2012_FD_72749 | JGI IMG/M metagenome (GOLD analysis project Ga0075021, IMG submission 72749) | Freshwater sediment microbial communities in response to fracking from Pennsylvania, USA - Cold Stream Run_MetaG_CSR_2012 | ecosystem: Environmental > Aquatic > Freshwater > Creek >... | reverse complement strand
ATCCCGCCGACGTTTACCGTCAGCGTGGGTCCGGTGGTCAAACGCCTGCAGTTTTCAGCCCGCGTGCAGCCAAAAGAGACCGCCGATCTGTATTTTGAGACGGATGGCCGCATCTTGAACGTGCCGTTCAAGGACGGCGCGACGGTCAAGCAAGGGGATGTGTTGGCCGAACTGGATGTCAGCGACATTCGCAATGAGCTGGAGCAAAAGCGGGTTGAATATGAGACCGCCCAAACTGTGCTCTCGAACACGGTCAAGGGCTATACACGCACGCTGACCCTGGCCAAACTCGACGTGGACCAGGCCAAGCTCAGGCTGGAGGTCGCCACCAAGCAAGCCGGCGACGCCGAAATAAAACTGGCCCAGATCGACTTGGATCACAACCAGCGCCAGATTGACGCGATCAATAACTCGATCAAGACGGCCCGGGCCCAGTTCAACCAGGCTGGCGCTGACAATGCCGCCAAGCAATTGGAGGACGTGCAGCTCGAACGCGCGCGCTTGCAAGCTACCTACGAACGGGCCGTGACCAATCAACAGGTGGCAAGCTTGCAGGTGGAACTGATCAAGGCCGACCTGGCAAGGGCGGCTTTGAACTATCAGACGGTGTTGGCCAACATCGATCCGAACCTGGTCAGCAACGTCGAGCGAACCCGGATTGCCTATGAAGGCGTGCAGAAACGCCTGTCGCGCTCGACCTTGGTTGCGCCGTTTGACGGCGTCATCGCGGAGGAGTTTGCGCGCGTTGGATCGACGGTGCGCGCCCTTGATCCACTCATCAAGCTGGCCAAACCGGGTGAACTGGCCCTGGTTGGCTCGCTGTCCTCGATTCAAGCGACGTCGGTGGACATCAACGCGGCCGTGACGTGCTACTTTGACAACGCGCCGAATACGCCCATCACCGGCACGATCGTCGAATTCCCCAAGATGCTCCCTGAGGCGACCAACCAAACCGTCAATATCCAAGTCGGCGACGACGTCAAGTTGGAAGTCTCGCGCCTGGCGCGCTGTATTACCGTGTTGGGCGAAGCCAAGAATGTGTTATGGCTGCCGCCTGAGGCGGTGCGCACGTTCCAGGGCCGCCGTTTTGTCGTTTTGCAAGGCGCAAGTGGCGCGCGCCAGCGCATGGATATCGAAGTGGGGCTCGAAGCCGACGACCGGGTCGAGATCAAAACTGGCGTCAAACAGGGTGATATCGTCGTCGGGCCATGAAACCATGAGACGGCTGTTTGGATTTGTCGAACTGGCGTTGCGCCGGCTGCGCAATCAGGCGGCGCTGGTGGCCTGTGTGCTGTTGGGCGTGACGATGGCGGTGGCGTTTGCCTCTGCCATCCCGGCGTTCGTCAATAGCGCCCAGTTGCGCGTGCTGCGCAAATTGCTGGTCACGACCACCGGTCGCGACTCGACCATTAGCACCGCCGCCACGAGCCAAGGGGGCAACCCGCTGTCGATACGATTTGCGTATATCAGTGCGCTGGGTGGGCCGCTCTCCATCGACCAGCTCCATGACTTGGATGGCTTTATGCGCACCCGCATCCAGCCGCGCACCATCCTGCCTGTCGCCCAGGCGGGCGCGTATATGCGCACAGACCACTGGTCGGTCTGGCCGGCCCCCGGCACGCGCACGGCCAAGCTGTATTCCAAACACGACCCCGAGCAGAACCTGCCGATGGTCTTTGCGCCCATGGCCACGCTCAACGACATAGAGCAGCATATCCGGCTCGAAGAGGGCGTGATGCCGGCCAATGCGCCCAAGGACGGCATGTTGCCGGTCTTGGTGCACGAGCACTTTAGCGACCAATATGGCGTGCGGACGGGCGACATCTTCAGCCTGACCATGAACGTGAGCGTGGCCGCGCCGGGCAGCACGGGCAATACCGTGCGTCGGGTGCAGATCATGGCCAAGGTGGTCGGGGTATGGACCCCGATCAACGCCGACGAAGACTACTGGTTTATTTCGCCGTTTAGCTTGTCTGATGGGCTGCTCGTGACGCGGGCGATGTTTGAGACAGACGTGGCGCAGATCTTGCCCCAGCCGGTGGATTATGTGGTTTACAACTACAACCTAGACGACGCGCCCTTGCAAACCGAGTTGGTGCAACCGCTTTTGGCCCGCCTCAACACCCTGCGCAATGACGCCTTTGAAAAGCGGCCGGGCATGTCGCAATCGACCAACGTCACGACGGTGCTAAATTCATACGTGACGGCCTCGGGCGAGATGACGCTCTTGATGGTCGCGTTCGCCGCGCCGCTCCTGGTGATCGTGCTGTATTTCATCGTGCTGGTGTCGGGCATGGTCATTCGCAGACAAGAAGGGGAACTCATCACGTTCCGCAGCCGAGGCGCATCGTCGGGTGACGCGCTCGGGCTATATGCCATCCAGAGTGCACTGATCGGCCTGATCGCCCTGGCTGTGGGCATGCCGCTGGGCTATGTGATCGGGGCCTTTATGAACGGCACGCGCACCTTTTTGGATTTTAGCGGGGTCATCCGGCTGACGCTGGCGGACTTTATCGCCTCGTTTAACCCGGTCTACTTGCCGTTCCGGTTTGCGATCGGCGCGGCCGTTATTGCCACGCTGGCGACGCTGTTACCGGCGGCGGGCGTGTCGCGCTCGACCGTGGTGCTGTATAACGCCGACCGCGGGCGAAATATCAACAGCCCGGTATGGCAACGGCTGTTCCTGGATGTGCTGCTGCTTGTCCCGGTCGCGTATGGCTACATGCAGCTCAAGCAACAGGGCAACATCGCCCTGTTTGGCCGCACGCTCTCCAACGAGAACCCCTTGCGTGACCCGGTGCGCTATCTCCTGCCGATGCTGATGATGACCAGCATCGCGCTGATCGTGGCCCGCTTGTTCCCGCTCATTATGCGCTTCATCGCTTCGGTGGTGCAGCACTTGAGCAGCAAGGCGCCGCTCTCCACGCCCACGCTCCTGGCTGCGCGCGAGCTGGGGCGCTCGCCCAAGGACTACCTTGGGTCGCTTTTACTTTTGATTATCGCCACGGGCATCGCCACGTTTGGCGCATCCACGGCCAAAACGCTCGACGGCCACCTGACCGACTCGGTGTATTTTGTCTCGGGCGCTGATCTGCGTCTGGACGAGGATGCGCAGTCGAACAAACCCAAGCTCACCAATTCGTTTGGCGGGGGTGACCAAAAGCCGCCCCCCGATGATGGTAAACCCGAAATCTGGTCATTCTTGCCGCCGGAAGACCACCTGACCATCCCGGGTGTGCAGGCCTACGCGCGCATGACGACCCTATCGGTTGAGCCACAGATCGCGCGCCAGATAGGCAGCTTTAGCTTGAAGGCGTTGGACTGGCACGAAGCCAGCGCGGTGATGGCCAAGTCATTCCGGGTCGACTATGCCTCGAAATCGTTTGGGACGCTGATGAACGAGATCGGCGCGCAGCCGAACGGGATCCTCGTCCCACCCATCTTCTTGTCGCTCAATAAGAAAGCCATCGGCGACCCATTGCCGCTCAAGATCTTCACCACCGAGGGCCGGGTGCCGGTGACCTACACCATCGCCGGGACGTTTCAGTATTTCCCGACCATCGAGCCCAAGGACGATGAGACCGTCTTTATCGCTGACATCGATTACACCTTCGAGCGCATGGGCAAGGCGGTGCCCTATGAAGTCTTGCTGTCGCTCGCGCCCGGCACGAGTGGCACGGCCGTCTCAAACCGCGCCAATCAGATGGGCTACATGGTCAAGACCAGCTACGATGCTCGCCTGGCGATCCAAGACCAGCAGCAGACGCCGGAACGTCAAGGCCTGTTTGGCATTTTGACGGCCGGGTTTTTTGCCTCTATCGCGCTGACGATCATCGGCTTTGTGTTGTATTCGGTGCTGTCGTTCCGCCGGCGGTCGATCGAACTGGGCGTATTGCGCACCTTGGGCTTATCGGCGCCACAGATGGCCGTCTACCTGATTTTGTCGCAGCTCATCATCGTCGTGGCGGGCACGGCGGCGGGTGCGGCCGCCGGCATCCTGGCTAGCCAACTCTTTATCCCGTTCTTCCAAGTGACGGGCAAGCTTGTAGCCGAAGTGCCGGCGTTCTACATCCGCATCGCCTGGACGGAGCTGACGCTTGTTTGTCTGGCGATAGCGGCTGCCTTTGCGGTCGCGATTCTGGCCACGCTGCTATTCCTCAGGCGCATGCGCGCCTTTGAGGCGGTCAAGTTGGGTGGGGCGGCCTAGAGCCTGTGGTGATGCGGCGCGGATGGCGCAGGGCGGGCTAGGGTGGGGCAGCCCCGCACCTTGTAGCCCAATGGCCTGGGCGGATGGCGGCTAGGCCACCGTCGATGCGGCTAAACGCGCAATCAAGGCGCGCTTGCGGGGCTGGGGTAATAGCGCCGCCTTGGCCGCGTTTAACACCAACTGCCGAACGGTGGAAACGTCCCAGCCAAATGTGTTGGCGCAGGTGATGTATTCGTCCGTCAGGGTGGTGTTGAACATCGGCGGGTCATCGCTATTGAGCGTGACATACAGCCCGTCCTTCAGCAACTGTGGCAACGGGTGCTTGGCGAGTGACGGACAGACCTTCAAGCAGACGTTACTGGTTGGGCATACCTCAAGTGGGATTTGCTTCTCACGCAAATACGCCACCAGCGGCGGGTCTTCGACGCAACGCACACCATGGCCGATGCGCTGTGTATCGGCTACCCGGATAGCACCCCAGATGCTCTCAGGGCCGGATGTCTCGCCGGCATGCAAGATGCACGGCACACCAGCCCCACGGGCTAGCTTGAAGGCCGCCGCGTGTTTCTCCGCTGGGTGTCCGACTTCGTAACCGCCCAGGCCCAGCGCAGCCACGCCGGTCTCCATGTCATGCGCGCCGGCGACCCAGCGGGCTATGCGCACACCCACATCCGGGGGCACTTCGCGGGCAATATCGACAATCAGTGCCATCGTCACCCCCAAATCGCGGCGGGCCCAGGCCCGGGCGCGATTGATGGCGGCCAGTTGATCGTCATAGGCGATGCTGTGCAACAGACGCACGGTCTCGGCCGTGTAGGTTGCCTCGGTGTGTAAGATATGCTGGCCGGCTTGACCTTGCAGGAATTCACGCGTCACAAGCTCAATGTCGTCCACGGTCTTCAGGCAGCGCGTGATCTCGACATAGATGTCGACGAAGTGCGGGAAATCGATGAACGTATACCATTGACGAAGCCCGTCGAGCGTGTCGAAGGGCAAGTCGACGTGATTGCGCTGGGCGAGTGTAAGCAGCGTCTCTGGCCGGATGCTACCTTCGATGTGCACATGCAGTTCGACCTTTGGCATCTGGCGGATATAGTCGATGACAGTCATGATGTTCTCTGGTTTGACCATGGCCCGCGGACGAAGCGCTGATAGAGCGTGCGCCCGGCGATCAGCAAGCGAAAGACGATCCGTTGTCGGAGGCTGAATGTGATCTCACGCTGGACTGGTGCGGCCTGCGGTGCCACTGCATCGGTCACGATGATTTTCACGGCTGGCGCGAGCCGCTTGGGTAAAGCATCGGGTGCAAACCAGCCAAGCGCGTCCGTCTCCCAGTCGTGCCTGGACGGATCGCCGCCGGTAATCCGTCCGATATATGCGTGCTGCACCCTACCGGCTTGTGGCCGGTGATAATCGCCAATGTGACGCACGACCTCGACGACATAGCCGGTTTCCTCGCGTGTCTCACGGATAGCGGCCTGCTCGAAGGTCTCCCCTGCTTCCACGGTGCCACCGGGTAATCCCCACACCCGAAAATCGTTCCGCAAACCGAGCAAAACCTCCCCCTTTTCGCTCAGCAACACGCAACTGCTGAGATGTTTGATCATGCTTAGGTTGCGCTCAACGCCACCGATTCCGGTGGCGTTTACGCCGCTATATATTGTCTAAGTTGGGACGCGCCGCTTGGCGCCGACAGGCTTGCGATTGCCCTACGTGGGGCCGACTCAGCGACTAAAAACGGCGCTTTTGAGGCATCTGGCCGTTATGTTATATGCGGCCTAAACTGGCGTGTGCGCTGTGCAGGGGGTAGCGCCACGGGCATGTGATCGTCCCCTTCGGAAGGCTGGGCGGGTGATCGTTCGTCGACAATCGTCGACGCGCATCATCTAAAAAAGCCGATCACCCGAACCGTGCGAAACGCGTTGATTCGTGACGCCATTCTGCGGGCGAACTGGGGCGAAATGCCACCTTCGGTTTCGCGTTTGACCTAACTTTCGCTGCCAGCGTTCGCGATAGGGTCAAGGATGACGGGCCTTGTCGAGCACGATCGTCCGCTTCGGCCACAAACGAAATGCCGAAGCCTCACTCCGGCAGAACGACCGGCAGCTTCGCCATGAGGCCGCCGTCCACCAAATACGCCCCGCCCGTCAGCGCTTGCGCATCGTCGCTGCATAGAAATACAACCAGCTTCGCCACTTCATTCGGCTGGATCACCCGCCCAATCGGATGCATGCTGCCCCACTTGGCGATGGTGCCCGCCACATCATCGGGCGTCATCGATTGCGCCGCAGCGCGCAGCATGGGCGTATCGACGCTGCCGGGCAAGACCGCATTCACGCGAATCCCTTCGTGGGCGTGGTCCATCGCCATGCCCTTGACCAGCGTCAGCGTCGCAGCTTTGCTGGCGGCATAGATCGGCACGCGATTCTGCGTGGCCAGCGCCTGCACGCTAGAGGTGCACACGATCGCCCCGCCACCCCGGGCGCGCAGAGCTGGCACGGCAAATTTACACATCCACACGTGCCCCTTGAAATTCACGCCCATGCCGCGCTCGTAGTCGGCCTCGGTCGTGTCCTCGATCAGGCCATAGGTTTGGATGCCGGCGTTGCTGAACAGCGCGTCCAGGCCACCGAAGGTGTTGACAGCCGTGCGCACGGCCTGTTCGGCGTCGCCCAGTGACGTGACGTCGGTGCGGACGAAGGCGGCCCGCGGTAGAGACCCAGCCAGGGACTTGCCAGCGGCCTCGTCGATATCGGCAATCACGACCGCTGCGCCTTCAGCGCTGAAGGCATGCACGGCCGCTTCGCCGATGCCTTTTGCGCCACCCGTGACCAAGACGACCTTGTTTTGAAACCGGTTATATGCCATATCGCTCAAGTCTCCCATGCAGGGGGACGCACCCATCGGGTGCCTGGACATGCGCCTCCCGCCCTGCGCCGCGAGAGCGCCATTGCGCGCTACAGGACGATGATAACGGGGGCGGTCTCACCGGCCGCCCAACTTTACCTCACGGCCCCCATAGCGCGCGTTGGGCGGTTCCAGGATGGCAGCCTGACGTTCGGATAAATCTGGGTAGTTGTCGGCCTGGTAGTAAGACGCCGACCACGACAGTGGGTGGGGACTGTATTTGAAAAACAGCGTGCGCCGCTCGCCCTGGCCACGCCAAGGCAAGGTGCCATGCGTCAGCGCCTCGGTAAAGATCACGGCCGTGCCGGCCGGGCCCGTGACCGCGCGTACAAATGGCCGCAGCGTGTCCAGCTCGCGCCACTCACTTGGAAACGGGAAGTTGCTCTTGTGGCTGCCGGGCACACAGCCAAAACCGCCATCGCCATCGCCTACATCGCGCAGGTTGTAGGCCACCACGATCAGCCCGTTGTGTAGCGTGCCGTTACGCACGTGGTAATACTGGGCCGGATCAAAGGGCGTGTTGCCGCCATGGAGCGAGGTGCCAATCGGACCCTTGACCGGGCCCTGGCCCTGGGGGCCGGGCCGGATCAGGTCGCCATACTCGTGGTCGAGCCGGAAGCGTTGCCCAACCAACGCCTCGAGGTAGGGCACGACACGCGGGTTGTCGAGCAGATCGCGGTAGGTCCGGCCCCAGGTAAGTAGCCCGACCCAGCGCTGAGTGTGTTGATCGGCTTGCATGTCGCGCGCGATATGCTCATCCCAGATCGCGTTTAAGCTGCCAAGCTGGTCCGGCGTGAGCGCATCCGGCACGCTGATGAAGCCTTGCAGATCGAATAGATAGGTCTCGTGTGCGTCCATGCATCCTCCGGTCCTTACCTTACCAGTCCAAAATCGCCCCATCGTGGGCGCGGACAGTGGTCGCATGCAGCACCTCTTGCTTGAACGGGTGCTTTGCCGCTGCCATCTCATCGACTTCGATGCCAAGCCCTGGGGCTAGCGTGGGCAGCCAATGGCCGTCTTTGGTCACGAGGTGATGTTGTACGACATCGAAACGCCAAGGCACATCCGTCAGCATATCCTCTTGGATCAAGAAGTTTGGCGTGCTGAGCGCAAAGTGCAAGGCAGCCGCGTTGGCGACCGGGCCGAGCGGGTTATGGGGCGCCACGCCCATATAGTATGTCTCGGCCATGGCCGCGATCTTCTTGGCTTCCCACAGGCCGCCGCAATGACATAGATCGGGTTGGATGACCTGGCAGGCCTGCTTCTCGAACAACTCCCGGAATTCGAAGCGGGTGACCCGTCGCTCGCCGGTAGCGATCGGCACTGGGGAGGCACGCCGGACCTCGGCCAGTGCATCCACGTTCTCGGGCGGTACCGGCTCCTCGATGAAGTAGGGCCGGTAAGGCGCGAGCACGCGGCAGAACTCGATGGCGTTGGCGACCCCATGCCGGCCATGGCAGTCGACCATGATGTCAACATCGTCGCCCAGCGCGTTTCTCAAGGCAGCCATCATGGTCTCGGCGTATTTATAGGCCCCAATGCTGTTGAGCGATTCGGTGGGTGGGGTGATGAGCACCTTGATCGCGTTGTAGCCGCGCGCCACCACTTGGAGGGCCAGATCGACAAAGGGCCGCGGGTCGGCGCTGCGCTGCGTTTCGTAGACGGCCTTCATGTCGCCGCCGCCCAAATGGGTATACATCCGCACCCGGTCGCGGACCTGTCCACCCAGTAAGCGGAACACCGGCAGGCCAAGCGCTTTGCCTTGGATATCCCACAGGGCCTGTTCGATACCGCTGATCGCGCTCAGCCCGATCACGCCGACGCGCCAGAAACTCTGGCGATACATCTTCTGATATAGAAATTCGATCCGTGCCGGGTCTTCGCCGATCAGCATCGGCGCAAAGTCCTCGACCGCACCCACGACCGAGCGCGTCTTCCACTCCAGCGACGCCTCACCCCAGCCGTAGAGGCCGGCTTGGTCCGTCTCGACTTTAATGAAGACCCAATTGCGCATCTCGGCGTTGACGACGCAGGTCTTGATCTGGGTGATCTTCATGCCGTTTGCATGGGCAATAGATACGCACGGCGCTGATCGCCGCACGCTACCGAGTCGATCTTGGCCGACACACGCGGCTCGGGTGGCCAGTCCATGTCGTGTCAGCGCGTGCTCGCCCGCTTCCAGTCACAGGGGTTCAAATCTGAGGTGCTTACGCGCGCCGGGTGTTGCGGAAGCCCAGCAGCGAGATAATCAAGACGATGCCATACACGAAGCCCGTGTAGACATCCGTGATACCCATGGCGATGAGGCCGGTATTGATAAATCCTACCGTGAGCGAGCCGATCAATGCGCCAGCCACTGTGCCCATGCCTCCGACGAGCGGGTTCCCGCCCACGAAGATAGCCGTGAGCACTGGCAAGAGTGCGTTTGTGCCGGTATCTGGCCAGAACGTAACCAATATGCTGACGGTAAGCACGCCAGCCAGCGCGGCTGCAATGGCAGTATAGATATACGAAAATGCCTTCACCCGGCCAATCGGAATACCCATTTCGCGCGCACTCTCTTCGTTGTCACCCACAATCCGGGTGTGCTTGCCGATAGTGTGCTTGCTATATAACAGCCAGGTAAAGCCCGCGAAGAGTAAGCCCCAGAAGAATTGGTTGGGCAGGCCAAAGAAGGTGTTGGCGCAACATATTTGATAAAAATTCGTGTCGGGCATGAACGGCACGGGGATGCTCTGCTGATTGGACACGATGTCGACCAGGCCGCGCACGAAGAAGTTCATGCCCAGGGTCGCGATCAGGGGTGTCAGGCGAAAGCGCAGGACCAGGATGCTGTTCAGAAAGCCGATCAACAGACCCATCAGGATGGCCGCGATGAGGCCGACCCAGGGGCCAGCTTGGGGCGGGATGGGGATCTCACCGTTCCAGGCTTTGGAGGTAAAAAAGGCGAAGGCCCACGCACCCAGGCCGATCGACGACGGATACGATAGGTCGATGGCGCCGTTTGTCGTCGTAAACACAACCGCCGTTGCCAGCAGAATCGTGATCGGTAACT
>Ga0075021_10002186_pt1 | contig 10171 bp, 9 predicted proteins | sample ColStrG_CSR_2012_FD_72749 | JGI IMG/M metagenome (GOLD analysis project Ga0075021, IMG submission 72749) | Freshwater sediment microbial communities in response to fracking from Pennsylvania, USA - Cold Stream Run_MetaG_CSR_2012 | ecosystem: Environmental > Aquatic > Freshwater > Creek >... | reverse complement strand
GCGGGGCAGCGGCCCCCTCCGGCGGCGGCCACGTGGCCGCCGCACCGCCGGCGACGCTGCCGGCGCGCGCGGTCAGCTACCTCCCGAGCACGCTCAAGCCGCTGCGAAGCGAACTGCTCGCGCGCGAGGCGGGCGCCCCCGGCCTGCGGCAGAAGCTCGGCGTCTGGGGGTTCGTGGTCGGGGCCGACCGCTACTTCCAGGGCGAATCGCACAGGCTCCAGCTGGTCGACTCACGCACGCTGCGGTTCCGCACCGCGGCCGGAGCGGACTCGTACGTGACCTTCACCCGGGGTCATCTCGGCTCCTACCTCGGCTCGCTGCCGAGGATCCGACGCTTCGAGACGCTCGAGCGCACCGGGTTCCTCGCGGTCGGCCAGCCGTGCGCCTGCCACCTCGCCAACCCCGCGTTCCTTGGGGTCGTTTCGCAGGGCCCGACCGTCACGTGGCTGGAGATCAACGGGCCGGGCGCTACCCCCCGCGCGCTCGCGTCGCTGATCGCTCGGGCACCGTGAGGTCCCGCAGCGGCGCGAGCGCCACCAGCAGTCGCCGCGCGACCGTTTCCATCAGTGCCTCGGGGCCGAGCGTCACGCGGGCGAACCCTGGCAGCCCGAACTCGCTCCCCGGTCGCAGCAGCAGTCCGCCGCGCGCCAGCGTCTCGCCCACCTCCCGGTCATCGGCCCCCAGCTCGATCAGCACGAAGTTGGCGTCCGAGTCCAGGCAGCGGATTCCCGCCTCCCGCAGCGGCCCGATCAGGCTCGCGCGGGCCTGTGCCGCCCGCTCGCGGCGGGCCGGCAGCAGCTCGGTTCGCTCCAGGCTCGCGAGACCCGCGGTGAGCGCCGCGCGGTTGACATTGAACGGCTCCTGCACCGACTGCAGGAACTGCGCGAGCTGGGCGTCGACGAGCGCGTAGCCGAGGCGCAGGCCGGCGAGGCCGAAGATCTTCGAGAACGTCCGCAGAATCACGATCGGTCGGCCATCGCGCAGGTCCGCGAGACGATCGATCCGCTCCTCGGGCTCGATGTAGTCGAAGTACGCCTCGTCCACGACCGCCACGCAGCCGTCCGGAAGCGCGTCGAGGAACCGGCGCCAGTCCGACGCTTGGAGGCGCAATCCTGTCGGGTTGTTCGGGTCGCAGACCCACGCGAGCTTCGCCCGGCGCTCGCTGGCGACGGCTGCGATCCGCTCGAGATCCAGCGCCAGGGACGGGCCGCACTCGACACGGTCGATCTCGGCGCCCGCGACCGCGCACGTCTGCGCATACAGGCCGTAGGTCGGGCGGGGGATCACGACGCGATCCCCCGGGGTGATGAACGCGTTGACAAGCGACAGGGTCAGCGCCTGAATTCCGTGCCCCGGCAGCACCTGCTCCGGGGCGGCGCCGGTCCAGCCCGCGACCGCCTCGCGAAACTCATCGTATGACTCCTCGGGATACGCCCAGGAGCCTTGCAGAGCGGCGGCGGTCAGCTCGAGCACGCCTGGCAGCGCCCCCTCGAGGTTCTCATTCCAGTTCAGCCGGACGACCTCGCGCAGGCCGTAACGTGCCTTGATCTCGGCTCCGCTGACCCCGGGGCGGTATTGGCCGACCTGCACGACCGCCGGCCGGAGCAGCTCCTCCCAGGCGGTCACGTCGTCGGCCGCGCGGCCACGAGCGTGGCGCGCAGTACCGCCACCGCGGGACCGGGCTGCGCGAAGGCCCATTCCAGTAGGGCGGCCGCATCCTCGGCGCTCCCTCCACGAGACGGCACGCCGAACGCCTGCGCGAGCGCGACGAAGTCCGGTTGGTGAAGATCGACCGAGACGGTCTCGCCGTATGCGTCGCGCTGGTATTCGCGCAGGATCCCGTAGCCGCCATCGTCGACGAGCAGCAGCTTGGCGCCGATTCCGTACTGCGCGGCGGTTGCAAGCTCGGCGAGCGCGTAGTGCACGCCGCCGTCGCCGACGACACCGAGCACGGGCCGTTCAGGGTGGGCGATGGCGGCGCCGATCGCGGCCGGCCACGCGTACCCGAGCGTCCCGGAGCCGAGCGGGTAGAGGAACTGCTGCTCGCCGCGCAGACGCAGGTGCGGCGCCGCCCAATACGCGAGGATCGTCATGTCCCAGCACCCGATCGCATCGTCGGGCAGCGCGCCCTCGATCACCGCGAGCAGCCCCAGCTCGGTGGCGCGGCCCTGCTGCTCGAGGCCGGCACGGACCCGCGCCCGGAGCGCGAGGATCCGCTCGGCGACGTCCGGGTCGCGTCGCGGCGGCAGCTCGTCGGCGAGCGCGCGCAGCGTCAGCTTCGCGTCCCCGACCAGCGCCAGCGCCGGATAGCTCGCGCCGATCCGCTCGGCGGCCGCGTCGATCTGGATCACATGCCCGCCGAACCGAAGGCCATACTGACCGGTCGTCTCGGCGCCGAGCTCGGTACCGACGCACAGCACGACATCCGCTCCGGCGAGCAGCTCCTGGAAGGCCGCCTCGTCACAGCCGCTGCCCGCCGACAGCGGGTGATCCTCGGTGATCGCGCCCTTGCCCATGTAGGTGGTCGCCACCGGCGCGTCGAGCCGCTCGGCGAGCGCCCGCAGTTCGTCACGCGCGCCGGCCCGCAGCACGCCGCCGCCGGCCCAGATCACCGGGCGCTCGGCGTTCGCCAGCAGCCGGGCCGCCTGCGCGCACTCGGCCTCCCCAGCCGCGCGGCGTGGGATGCTGGCATCCAGCTCGCCGACCGGTGCGCCGGGAACCTCGCCCGCCAACACATCGACCGGGATCTCCAGGTACACCGGCCCGCTTGGTGGCGTCTGCGCGATCGCCCACGCGCGCTCGAGCTGGTGCGGGATTGATTCGGCGCTCTCGGCGCGGGTTGCGTGCTTGACGATCGGCGCAAACGAGGCGAGCTGGTCATCGAGCTCGTGCAGAAAGCCGCGCCCCCGGCCCAGCATCAGGCGCGGGATCTGGCTCGAGATCGCCACCACGGGAACGTGGGCGCTGGCGGCCTCCATCAGCGCCGTCAGCGAGTTGAGCGCGCCGGGGCCGGTTGAGAGCAGCAAGGGCGCGGGGCGGCCGCTGCTGCGGGCGTGGCCGTCGGCGGCGAATCCCGCGCACAGCTCGGTGCGCGCTCCGTAGACGCGGATCGGGCTGTCGCGCAACCCCTCCCAGATCGACAACGCGTGAACTCCCGGGACGCCGAACGCGGTCTCGCAGCCGAGCGCCCGCAGGCTCTCGACGACGACGTCGCCCCCGATCCTCGCCCGGCTCGCGGTTGTGCTCACCGGCGGGCATAATCGCACAGACGTGTCGTGATGGCCGTCACCGGCCAGGATCATCGGTGTCCGTGAACAGCAAGTCGAAGGTGCGCGTGGAGTACAAGGGCCGACCCCGGTGGGGGTCGCTCCAGGACGACGCGATCGTGCTCGACGACGGCGTCCGCCTGGACCCCGCGGCCGTCCGCTACCTGGCGCCCGTCACCCCGTCGAAGATCGTCGCCGTCCACCTCACCTATCACAGCCGCGTCGAGGAGTACGGCGCCCGGATCCCACCGGCACCGTCGTACTTCATGAAGCCGCCGAGCTCGCTGAACGGCCACCTCGGCGAGCTGCGCCGGCCGCGCGGAGCGCGGTTTCTGAACTACGAGGGCGAGCTGGCGGTCGTGATCGGCGAGCGGATGAAAGGCGTGCCGATCGACCGCGCGCTCGACCACGTAGCCGGCTATGCGAACGCCAATGACGTCGGCCTGCACGACTTCCGCCACGCCGACCGGGGCTCGATGCTGCGCGTCAAGGGCCAGGACGGATTTCTGCCGATCGGGCCCGCGCTCGTGCCCGCCTCGGACTTCGATCCCACGGAGTTCCAGCTGCGCACCTTCCTCAACGGCGAGCTCGTCCAGCAGGGCGGCGCCGAGGACCTGATCTGGAGCGTCGCCTACATGCTCGCGGATCTGTGCCGGCTGATCACACTCGAACCCGGTGACGTGGTGCTCACCGGCACCCCGGCCAACTCCCGGCCGATGGAGCCCGGCGACGTGGTCACGGTCGAGATCGACGGCCTCGGGCGACTTGAGAACACCGTGGTCGACTGGGACGTCGAGCTGTCCGAGGCGGGCGAACAGCTCGCGGTGTCCGCCAACACGCTGCACGTCGCGCTCGCGATCCCCGAGGACGAGGCGCAGCGCGCGGTCGAAAGGAGCGTCACATGAAGGTCCTCGTCGACATGAACCTCTGCCAGAGCCACGGCGAGTGCGTCGTGCACGCTCCGGACGTGTTCGAGCTCGGCGACGACGACGTGCTGCGGTGGGTCGAGGACGTCTCCGATGACCGCCGCGACGCGGTCGAGGCGGCGCTCGACGCCTGCCCGATGACCGCGATCACGATCGTTGACTGAGCACCTCGAGCGCCTGGTGATCGTCGGCGCCTCGCTCGCCGGCCAGCGCGCGGCGCAGGCGGCGCGCCGCGCCGGCTTTGATGGGGAGCTGGTGGTGATCGGAGACGAGCACCGGCACCCGTACACGCGGCCGCCGCTCTCAAAGCAGCTGCTCGCCGGCGAGCAGACCGAGGCACAGTGCGAGCTTCCGTGGTCGAAGGTCGACGCCGAGTGGCGCCTCGGGGTCCCGGCCGTGCGCCTCGACCGAGCCGCCAAGGCGGTCGTCCTCCTCGACGGCGAGAGAGTCCCCTACGACCGGGTGATCGTCGCGACCGGCGCCCGTGCCCGGCAATGGCCGGGCGACGATGGCGTGCTCGAGGGCGTCCACACGCTGCGCACGCTGGAAGACTCGCTCGCGCTCCGAGCGGCGCTGGGGCGCTGCGATCGGCTCGTGATCGTCGGCGCCGGGTTCATCGGCTGCGAGGTTGCCGCGACCGCTCGCAAGCTCGGGCTCAGCGTCACGGTGCTGGACATCGCCGCGCACCCGCTGCTGCCGCTCGGCCGGGAGCTGGGAGCCCACTGCGCGGAGATCCATCGTGGGCACGGAGTCGATCTGCGGTGCGCCACCGGGGTCGAGTCGGTCCTTGGCAACAGACGCGTGCAAGCCGTCCGGCTGAGCGACGGCAGCACGCTGCCTGCCGACCTGCTGCTGGTCGCGCTCGGAGCTGTGCCGAACAGCGAATGGCTGGCGGACAGCGGTCTCACGCTTGATCCGGGGGTCGTCTGCCACCCGACGCTGACGGCCGTCGATGATCCGGACGTGTTGGCCGCAGGTGACGTCGCCTCGCACCCGCACCCGCTGGCGGGAGCTCGCCACGTCCGGATCGAGCACTGGACGACCGCATCGGAGCATGGCCTGCTGGCCGGCTCCAACGCGGTGCTCGAGCCCGGTGAGCGGCGCCCCCACACGGCGGTGCCGTACTTCTGGTCAGACCAGTACGACGTCAAGATCCAGTCGGTCGGCTTCACGAACGACGCCGAGCGAATCGAGCTGATCGAGGCGACGCCCGACGGCGCGCGGTTCGTCGCTGCCGGCGTGCGAGACGACCGTCTTGTGGCCGCCGTCGCGTTCAACGCGGCACGGCGGCTCGGCTGGTATCGCTCTCAGATCGCCGACCGGCCGACGATCGAAGCGGTGCGCGAACTCGTCCGCGCCGAGGAGTCGGCTCTCGGCGTCCCGAACACTCAGTCAAGGGGAGCGACATGACCCAGACGACCGAATACATAGACCTCGCCGATCACGACGCGTTCGTCGAGGCGGTCCCCCACGCGGCGATTGCGGCGCTGCGAGGAGACGATCCGGTGCACTGGAACCCGGAACAGGACGGCAGCGGCTTCTGGGCGGTACTCCGCTACGACGATATCCGCCACGTTCACCGCCACCCCGAGACTTTCTCCTCCGAGATCGGCGGCACCTCGCTGGAGGACCTGGCCCCGGAGCACCTCGAGGCGCGCAAGTCGATGATCGACATGGACCCGCCTCGGCACGACGAACTACGCGGATTGATCAACCGCCGCTTCACGCCCCGCGCGGTGACCGTGTGGGAGGAGCAGGTCCGCCGCGTCACCCGGGAGGTGCTCGACGTGGCGCTGCCCAAAGGGCAGTTCGACTTCGTCCAGGAGATCTCGTCGGAGATCCCGATGCAGGTGTTCGCAGAGATCCTCGGGGTGCCGCAGGCGCAGCGGCGCGAGATCATCGAGCTGGGCGACCGGCTGCTGGGAGGGGCCGATCCGGAGTTCGCCACCGAAGCCGACGACGCGGCTCACCAGCACCTGCCGTTCTCGAGTCCGGCCGCGCTCGACATGTTCGAGTTCGGCCGCCGCCTGAAGGCCGAGCGTCGGCGCAATCCTGGCAGCGACCTCGTCACGCAGCTCGCGTTCGAGCCGCTCACCCAGCGGGAGTTCGACGTCTACTTCGTGCTGCTGGCGACGGCGGGCAACGAGACGACCCGCCACACGATCACGCACGGTCTCCTCACGCTGCTCGAGCACCCGGAGCAGATGCGCCGCCTTCGCGAGGACCCGTCGCTCGGGCGCACGGCAACTGAGGAGATGCTGCGCTGGGCAACACCTGTGCACCACTTCCGCCGCACGGCATCGGTGGACACCGAGCTGCGCGGCCGGGAGATCCGCGCCGGCGACAAGGTCACGACCTGGTTCGTGTCGGGCAACCGCGACGAGTTGGTGTTCGAGCACCCGGAGCGGTTCGACGTGAGCCGCAGCCCGAACCCCCACATGGCCTTCGGACCCGGCGGCGTACACACCTGCCTGGGCGCGCACCTCGCCCGTTTGGAGGTGCGGATCGCGTTCGAGGAGCTGCTCGGTCGGAACGTGGCGATCGAGCTCGCGGGCCCACCCGAGCGTCTGCGCTCGAACTTCATCAACGGAATCAAGCGGCTCCCGGTGCAGGTGACGCTGTGATCTCGCTTCGGCGGATCGACCACGTGTGCCTGCGGGTTGCGGACGTTCAGGAGTCGGCTCGTCGCTGGGGGCTTCAGTTCGGGCTGACCGAGCGCTCGCGTGACGCGCAGCGCGCGGTGCTGTCCTGCGACGACGAGCCCTACTGCCTCGAGCTGATCCTCGGCGAGCGGCCTGGCCTCGACCATGTCGGCTACGAGCTCGCCCCGGCATGCAGCCTTGAGCAGGCGCACAGTCACCTCCGGGCGTCAGGCGTGACGGCGGTGGAGGATGCCGAGGGCCTGCACCTCCGCGATGTCGAGGACAACGGCGTTCAGATCATGCCCTACCGCGAGCCCAGCTCGCGGCTCGTGGCGCACGCGAGGCCGGCCGGGGCGATCGCGGTCGGGCATCCTCGCAAGCTCGGACACGTCAACTTCCTGACAGGGGCGTTCGCTGAGCAGCTGCGCTTCTACAACGAAGCGCTCGGGATGCGGATCACGGATTACCTCGGGGATGGCGGCGTCTGGCTCCACATCAACAGCGATCACCACGTGATGGCGCTGGTCGACAAGGGTGCGCCGCACTTCCACCACCTCGCGTTCGATGTGGTCGACATCGGCCAGATGCGCGATGTGCTCGATCACCTGGGCCGTCACGGGCGCTGGCTCGGCTGGGGGCCGACGCGCCACGGCGTCGGCGGCAACGTCGCCTCATACGTCCGGATCGTTGAGGAGGAGTGCTTCGTCGAGCTGTATTGCGACATGGAGCAGTTGCAGGCCGACCACCAGCCGCGCCGCTGGCCGGATGACCGCTTCTCCTCGAATACCTGGGGACCGCTTCCACCCCGCTCCTACTTCCGTTTCGATCAGGCTGCGGTCGAGTCCGAGCGCGAGAGCCTCGAGATGCTCGGGGTGCCGCTGCCGCCGGCGCTCGCCGCCGGGGTGGCGGGATGAGCGCGATGATGGCGACCGTCGCGGGAGTCGAGGTCTCCGGCGAGCACTTCATCGGCGGCGAGCGGGTCGGCTCCGATCGGCGGTTCGACACGATCTCGCCGGTCGACTGCTCGACGCTGGCGCAGGTCGCGCGCGCCGACTCGGATCTCGTCGACCGGGCGGTACGCGCCGCACATGGGGCGTTCCCCGCTTGGGCTGCGCTCGGCACAGTGAGCCGAGCGCAGCGGCTGCACCGGCTCGCGGAGTTGATCGAGCGCGACATCGAGGCGATCGCGCAGGTTGAGTGCGCCGACATGGCGATGCTGCTGCGTTCCCTGCGCGCGCGTGTGATCGCCCGGGGAGCGCGCAACTTCCGCAGCTACGCGGACCTCGCGGTGGCCTACGAGGAGCGGGATTGGCACTCGAGCGGCACCTGGAACCGCGTTCAGCGGATGCCCGCCGGGCCTGCGGCCGTGATCACGCCGTGGAACGCGCCGTTCATGCTGTCCACGTGGAAATGCGCGCCGGCGCTGGCAGCCGGCTGCACGGTCGTGCTCAAACCGGCCGAGTGGTCGCCGCTTTCGTGCTCGCTGCTGGCGGGCCTGGCGCACGAGGCGGGGTTCCCGGCGGGAGTGTTCAACGTCGTGCAGGGGATCGGCGAGGAGGCGGGCGCGGCGCTCGTATCGCATCCGCTGATCCGTCGCGTGTCGTTCACCGGCTCGCCGGAGACCGCGCGGCAGATCGCGGTGGCGGCCGGCGCCAACCTCGTTCCGTTCACCGGCGAGCTTGGCGGCAAGGGGCCGCTGATCGTGTTCGACGATGCCGACCTGGATGCGGCCGCCAACAAGGCCGCCGGGATGTACGACGACGCCGGCCAAGTGTGCCTGGCGGGCACGCGCCTGCTCGTGCAGGCGAGCTCGCGGGAGTCGTTCCTGGAGCGCTTCCACGCCGCGGTCGACCGCCACGTGCTCGGCGACCCGCGCGACGAGCGTACGACGATCTCGCCGTTGATCCACCCGGACCATCTGGCGCGGGTCGAGGGGTTCGTCCAGCGTGCGGTCGCGAATGGCGACCGGCTCGTACGGGGCGGCAAGCGAACCGAGGGCCTGTGGTTCGAGCCGACGCTGTTCGAGCCGCTCGACAATGACTCGGAGATCGTCCAGCGCGAGGTGTTCGGCCCGGTTCTCACCTTCCAGACCTTCGAGGACGAGGATCATGCGATCGCGCTCGCCAACTCGACGCCCTACGGCCTCTCGGGGATCGTCTACACGGGCTCGATGGGCCGCGCGGATCGTGTCGGCCGCGCGGTCCGCGCGGGGGTCGTGTGGGTCAACACGTTCCTCGTCCGGGACCTGACCGCGCCGTTCGGCGGTGTCGGGATCTCCGGAATCGGGCGCGAGGGAGGCGACTTTGCGCTCGACTTCTACTCGGACCTGAAGACCCTCCAGATCCTCGACGGCAGCGTCAGCTGAGAGCCATGGAGATCCCGATGAAGGCGCCGGCTCAAGAGACCGCCGGACACGAACCCAAGGAGGCGAAATGACGCTCAAGGGCTACACGATCCCGCGTACGCCGAGCGGCGGGGCGAGCCTCGTGCCGGCTCCGCCCTGGCACTACGTCGGCGATTTCCTGGTGATCGACTTCTGGGCCGACCCGGACGCGGCCGTCGGACTGCTGCCGCCGGGCCTGGAGGCGCACTCGGACCCTGGACGGTGCGCGGCTGTGTTCGTCGACTGGCAGTCCTGTTCGGAGGGCGGCGGGGAGCTGCTTGACCCCGTCCGCGCGCAGTACCGCGAGTTCTTCATCGTCGTGTCGGCGCTTCTGGAGGGCGAGGAGGTCACGTACTGCCCGTTCATCTGGGTCGATCAGGACTTCGCGCTGGTGCGCGGCTGGATCCAGGGGTTCCCGAAGAAGCTCGGCGAAGTCTGGATGACGCGGGCGTTCGGGCTGGAGTGCCTGGCGGCGCCCGGCGTGACGGCAGGCGGACGGTTCGCCGGGACCTGTTCAGCGCGTGGCCGGCGACTGGCGCAGGCGGTGGTCACGCTGGAGCGGCGCAGCGAGACGGGCTCGCGCCATTCGGCACCCCCGATCGTGAACGTACGCCACTTCCCGAGGCTGGCCGCCGGGCGGCACGGAGAGCCGCACGTGCACGAACTGGTCCGGGCTCGCAGCCGCGACCGCTCGGCATCCGAGGTGTGGGAGGGAGCGGCCGAGCTCGATCTGTTCGCCGCGCCTGGCGAGGAACACGCGATCCTCTCCCCCACCTCTGTCGACCGGGGCTACCGGTTCACGTTCGCGTACACGGTCGACGACCTCGAGACGGTCCGTCAGCTCTGAGTCACCCCGACCGCGAGCGGGCCACCGTCGGTCCGCTCCCGGGTGGGTGGAGCGCTCCCCGGGTGGGTGGAGCGCTCCCCGGGTGGGTGGAGCGCTCCCCGGGTGGG
>Ga0075021_10002185_pt1 | contig 10173 bp, 3 predicted proteins | sample ColStrG_CSR_2012_FD_72749 | JGI IMG/M metagenome (GOLD analysis project Ga0075021, IMG submission 72749) | Freshwater sediment microbial communities in response to fracking from Pennsylvania, USA - Cold Stream Run_MetaG_CSR_2012 | ecosystem: Environmental > Aquatic > Freshwater > Creek >... | reverse complement strand
TCCTGGACCCCGAGGAGCGGCAGCGTCTCCTGGATCCCGAGGAGCGGCAGCGTCTCCTGGACCCCGAGGAGCGGCAGCGTCTCCCGGACCCCGCCGCCATCGCCACCGGCTCGCGCACCCCCATCCCCGCCATCGAGCGACAGGACGAACGGCTGCTCGCGGCGCACCTCCTGCGCTCGTGACAGCCGCATGCACGTGGCGCTGGCGGCGAACCGCTCGATCATCTCGACGATCACGCCGGCGTCAGGGTCCGGGAGCCCGTCGGCCGCCGGCGCACGGGGTCGGCGGAAGTCAAGGCGCTCGAGCAGAGCGTGCACGGTGGTGCCTCGCTGCGCGGCGGCCCCGGCATCGCTCGCCGACGGAATCCCCAGCACCCGTTCCACGTAGAAGCGATAGCCGCAGCGCCTGTAGCGTTCCAGCGACGAGTAGCTCACGGTGGCGAGCGGCGCCCGCAGCGCCTCGCCGACGGGCGTCGGCTCCGACGCCGGTCGCGAAGGCGGCTCCGAGGCCGGCTCCGTTTCCCCAGAGCCCGGCCGATCGAGTTGCCGCTCGGCGGGCGCTCGACCGTCGGGATCGTCCTGGAGGAACGTCACGCGGATCCCGAGAGCTGTCGTTCGAGACGTCTGGTCGGTCGCGATGTCGGGGACCAGGGCGGGCGCCAGCCAGTCGATCGGCGTGCCCCGGTTGCCCTTGCTCCAGGCGTCCAGCCGGGCGGCACCGCTGAGCAGCAGCCGCTCGCGGGCGCGGGTCATCGCGACATAGAACAGCCGCAGTTCCTCCCGCTGCGCCTCCCGGGCCCGGTTCTCGCCGAGCTCGTCGTAGTCCAGCGCCGGCACACGGGCCGCGGTGCCCGGGCGGCCGAGCTTCAGAGCCACGTGTGCGCCGTCCCGCGCGAGCCTGATCAGCTCGGGGCGCCACACCGGCCCGCGTCCGAGGTCCGCCACGCATACGACGCCGAACTCGAGACCCTTGGCACGGTGGATCGTCATCAGCCGCACGGCGTCCATCGCTTCGCTGTCAACCGGCGCCTCGCTCTCACGGTCGGCCAGCTGTGCTCGCTCGGCGATCATCTCCAGCAGTCCATGCAGGTCGCTGCCCGACGTCAGCTCCCACTCGCGGGCAAAGCGCATCAGCTTGCGGACGTTGGCCACGCGCCGGTGCCCGCCGGGCTTCGCCAGTACCGACGTCAGGTAGCCGGAGCGCTGCACGGCGCGGCTGAGCAGCTCCTCGGGGCCGAGCACCGCCGACAGCGACCGCTCGGCCTCGAACCAACGCTCGAACGTCTCGATTCGCTCCAGATCGGCGGCGGACAGCTGTTCGCGCGCGTCCGCCGCAAGCACCACGAGCCCATCGAGCGAGAGCCCGCACAGCTGCGAGCACCAGGTCCCGTACAGCGCCTCCTGGTCCAACGGGTTGGCGAGCGCCCGCAGGTAGCAGACGAGCTCCACCACCTGGGGGTGCGACCAGTAGCCGCGGCCGCCAATCGTGTAGGTAGGGACCCCGGCCCCCTCGAGCGCGCGCTCGTACACGCGCAGGTCGGTGGCGGCGCGGGTCAGCACGACGACCTCCCCGGGCGGCGTCCCCGAGTCCATCAGCTCGCGCACGCGTGCGGCCAGCGCTCGTGCTTCGGCCTGGCGCCACGGCGCGCCGAGACCGTCGCCCTCCCAGTCGACGCCCTTGTCGACCACGAGCAGTTCCACCAGCGGCTCGTCCCCGGCCGGCTCCGGCCGCCCGGGCACCAGTTGCCGGAAGCCGTCCCCCAGCAGCGCCCCGAAGGCGGCGTTCAGCACGGCGATGATCTCCGGCCGGGAGCGAAAGTTCGTCGTCAGTGCCAGTCGAGATCCGCTCGTCCCGAGCTCCCGGCCACGCGCCTCGAACAGCTCCACTTCGGCGTGCCGGAAGCCGTAGATCGACTGCTGGGCATCCCCCACCATGAACAGGTTGCCCGCGGCCACGAGATCGATCAGCGCGAATTGAACCCGGTTGGTGTCCTGGAGCTCGTCGACCATCACGTAGCGCAAGCGCTCGCGCAACCGCGCCGCTACCCCGGGGCGGGAGACGAGTTCGAGCGCCAGCAGCTCGAGATCTTCGAAGTCGAGCGTCGAGCGCTCGCGTTTGAGCGCCTCGTAGCGTTCCCCGAAGGCGCCCAGCAGCTCGTCGAGTGCCGCGCGCGCCGGGAGGGCGTGTGCGCGCTCGCATCGCGTGCGCAGCGACGCTAACGCGGCCCGATACGCATCGCACGCGCCCGTGGCCAGCGCAGCCGTGCCGCCGTGTGCGGGAAGCGACAGGTGCGGCAGATCAGCCGGCCACGGGTACTCGCCGGCGCCGCGCAGCTCCCTCGCGCGTGCCAGCGTGCCGAGTGCCTGCAACACGCGCACGGAGGGGTCGGCCAGCTCTCCGAGCTCGGTCGCGGCGGCCTGCGCGGCGTCGTGCAGTCCGGCCACCGCCCGGGCCAGATCGTCGCATGCCGCATCGCCGTCGCCCGTCAGGGGCGGCAGCGCCGGACGCGCCTGACCCAACGAGCGCAGCTTTCCGTAGCAGGCGAGGACCGCGCCGCGGAGCGCCGATGGGCCGTGCGCGGCGATCAGGCGGGCCCCGTTCGCGCCGCCCGCGATCTGCTCGAGCGCGGCGTCGAACGCGTCTGCGGACAGCCGGGCCGCCAGGTGCTCGTCGAGCACCGTGAACGCCGGGTCGATCCCCAGCTCCAACGCTCCCGCTCGCAACAGCCGGGCGCAGAAGGCGTGGATCGTGGAGATCTGGGCCTCCTCGGCGGCACGCGCGGCCTGCTCGGCGCCCTGCGCGCGAAGGGCGGCTCGGATCCGCTCGCGCATCCCGCTCGCGGCCTTCTCCGTGAACGTGATCGCGAGGATCGAGTGCACGTCGGCGCCGCCCTGCACGACGGCCCGGACGAACCGCTCCACGAGCACCGCCGTCTTGCCCGATCCGGCGCTCGCGTCGAGCAGCGCGGGGCTGCGGTCGCACTCGATCGCCGCGACCTGCTCGGGCGTGAACGCGTCGATCATCCGGCCCAACAGATCGCTGGATGCCGGCAGCCGTCCCGCGAGCACCTCGCCGGGCACGGGGTCAGCTCGCCGCGGCCGATGGCGGACGCGATCGCGACCGCATCGCGTTCGACGCGTTCGAGCAGCTCGTCGAGCGCCTCGCCGTCGAGCGCGTCGGTCGAGTAGGTGCACTCAGACACGCCGGTGCCCTTCAGGTGAGCGCCCCGCGGACGCAGGTCCTTCCCGCTCAGCGGGTGATACAGGCCCGCAACCGGCTCGAGGTTTAGCAGCCTGCGCGCGACGATCATGTAGAGCCCGACTTGGAGCTCGTGGTCGGCGAGCCAGCGCGCCGCCGCTCGCGAGGCGCGATTCGCGCCGCTCTTGTAATCCCTCACGATCGCACGGCGACCGTCCGGCGCGACGTCGATGCGGTCGATCATTCCGCGCAGCTGGGTGGTCCGCTCACCGTCGGAAAGGACCGCGGCCGGCGGGCCTGGCTGCTCGCCGTCGATCCCAAAGCCCCACTCCAGCCGCTGCGGAATCCAGTCGCAGCCGTCGTCCGCCTCGGCACGCAGGTAGCGACGCAGGTCGGCGAGGATCCCGTCGCGGATCGCCGCGCTCACGGACGGCGGCCTGCCGGAGCCGAGCTGCGCGGACAGCCCGGCGGCCAGCCCGTCGAGCAGCGCCAGCGCGCGGTCCAGGCTGGCGGGGGTGACGGGCCCGCCGAGCTCGCCGATCAGTTGCTCGAGCAGGTCGTGCATCAGGTTCCCTCGGGCCAGCGGATCGCTCTCGGGGGTCAGTTCACGCGGCTCGAGCTGTCGCTCCACGAGCCAGCTGACCGGGCAGGCGGCGAACCTCTCAAGCGCGTTGCCCGACACGACCTCGACGTGGCGAACGTGCCTGAGCGTTGCCGCCGCGAGCACCCGGGTCTCCGGGGTGGCGGCGCTCGTGCCGTTTTGGCGCGCGGCGGCGGCGACCGCCGCTGCCGCCGCCGCGCGGGCATACCGCCGCTCGAGCTCGGTCGGCGCCCGATGCTCCTCCCAGACGACGTCCGCGAGCAGCCTTCGAGTCGGGTGTTGGCGCCACTCGGGCGCGAACAGGTCGGCGACGTCGTCGAGAAATGGCGATGGCGAGATCGCCGCGCCCTCCTCGTCGCAGCTGCGGTAGCTGAGCACGAGCCGCTCGGTCGCGCGTGAAGCCGACGTGTAGAGCAGGTAGCGCTCTCGGGCCAGGGGGTCCTCGCCCCCGCCGAGCGCCAGGCTGCCGGCGAGCGATAGTTCACGGCGACCCGCGTCGTCGAGCAGCGGGTCCGGGGCGCTCGTCAGCGGGAATTCGCCCACGCACAGGCCGCTGAGGATCACCACCCGGAAGCGGCGTGCCCTGATCGAGAGCGGCTCGGCGATCAGAACCGCGTCCGAGATCGACGCGGGCGGGGGTTTGACGCGCAGTTCTCCGAGCAGCTCCAGCAGTTCCTCTCGCGCCGGCCGGTCCTCCAGCTCGCCGAGCTCGTTCAGCGCCTCGAGCACCGCGCCGGCAGCGCGCGCCTCACGCTCCCAGACCGTATCGAGGCAGGCGCCGAGCTTCTGGTGGGGCGCGGCGAGCAGTCGCCTCGTCTGCCGCGCCAGCTCGCTCGCCGGATCCCCCGCCGCCCGCAGTGAGTCGATCTCCCCCAGCCGCAGGCCCGCGGCGGCCCGCACCTGCTCAGCCGTCCTCAATGCCTGCTGGCGAGCGATCGCATCGACCTCGTCGAGACGGGCGAGTGGCAGCACACCGGGCGCGCGCAGGTATGCGAACAGATCCTCGGCGCTGGCGACCGACGGCTCCAGCAGCGCGCAGCGCGCCAGCCCCAGCAGCGCCCGCCCGATCGCGGTGTGCGCCACCTTGATCGGACGCTCGCACGTCACCGCCAGGCCGTAGCGCGCCATGACGCGCTCGAGCAGCGCGCCGGACCGCTCGAGCGACCTGCAGACCACCACGATCTGATCGGCGGGCACCCCGGCGCGACAGGCGTCGAGCGCCTCGGCAGCGATCAGCTCCGCCTCGGCGAGCGCGCCGCCCGCCTCGAGCAGCCGGACCGCGTCCGCCGGATCGATCCGCGGCGGGCTTGGCTCGAACAGGAAACGCTCCAGGTGATGCAGCGGCTCGCGGGCCGCTTGCGTGTAATGCTCGGCGACCCGGGGCAGCTGGCGTACGGTCGTCGCGATCGCGCCCAGCTCCTGCGCGATCGTGGAGCGGGCCGCGAACGCCTCTCTTCCCGGCTCGAACGTCAGCGACACTGTCACTTGGGCGCCGACGGGTCGCGCGAGCGTCTCGATCACGTCGCGCTCGGTCGGCGTCAGGTCGTCGAAGCCGTAGAAGTAGATGGGCGTGCGGCCCCAGCCCGCGGGTCGCAGGGCGAGCGCGTCGAGCGCGCGGCTCGCGAACTGGTCGGCGTCGGGACGGCCGATGCGCGTCAGCGTGCGCACATAGGCGTCGTACAGTGCCGCGAGCTCGCGAGCGTGGGGGGCGGCCGTGTCCGGTTTGGAAGCGGCGCGCGCGGCGGCGGCGGCGAACCGCCCGGAAGCGATTCGCCGCCGGATCAGCTCGGCGAACAGCGCGCCGGCCGCGCCGGCGAACCCCGGCGTCAGGGCCGACCCGCGCAGACGGTCCAGCGGCACCGAGGCGATTGCGCGGCGCAGCACGCGCTCCCGCTGGCGAGACGAGAGGCGCGCCTCGCCATAGCCGGCTCGGCGCGCGATCTCCGCGATCAGCCCCGCGAACGTGATCGCTCGCCCGAGCAGGACGCCATCAGCTGCCAGCTCGCGGTCATAGTGCGCGGCGTCGGCCATCGTCGGCACCACCAGGAGCGCGTCGCGACGGGCGGCTGCGGTGTACGCCGCCAGCACCTCGCCCGCCTTGGCGGAGTTCGCGGGACCGAGGATCAGCGTCAGCGGCATCGGCGGCCAGTGTGGCGCGACGTGCCGACGGTGCGCGGGACGAGGCTATTCGGCCGTCCGGGAGCGCAACGCCGCTCTTGGGGGAGCTACGGGGCTGCTTGGGGGAGGCCCATAGGAACCTACGCAGCCGCCTGGGTGTGCTGCGCGGCGGTTGCGTCCTCGCGCCGGTCCTCGGCCTCCGGTGGCTTGGCGCCCGCCTTCGCCCACGGCTCGTCAAAGTCGACCCGCCACTTCCCGTCGTCGCTCTGGATCAGCGCCAGACGCGCCCTGAAGCTCTTGCCGGAGCGCCCCCGGAAGCCGGTCACCGGCTTGTCCGTCCGCCCGGTGCGGATCAGTTCCCGCGCCACAGACAGGGGCAGCTGCTTTCCCGCCTTCGACTTCCAGATCACGAAACCGCACCCCGGGTCCTCGCGCGACCAGCAGGAGTAGCCCTTGCGGTTCTCGACGATGTCGTGGCCGCAGACCGGACACGGCCCCAGGTTGGCGCGCGGGATCCGGACGTCCTTGAGCTTGGTGTCCAGTTCGCTGACGGTGTCCTGCGTGAACTTGACGATGTCGCCCATGAACGCCTCGCGCGAGTCAGCCCCCGCCTCGATGTTCGCCAGCCGGTGCTCCCACTCTCCGGTCAGCGACGGCGACGTGAGCGCGTGTGCGCCGAGCAGGCGGATGACGTTCAAGCCCTTCTCGGTCACGACCAGCGCACGCCCCTCCCGCTCTATGTAGCCGACCTGGAGCAGGCGCTCGATGATCGCGGCGCGGGTGGCGGGAGTCCCGATCCCCGAATCCTTCATCGCCTCTCGCAGCTCTTCCTCGTCGACCAGCTTGCCGGCTGTCTCCATCGCGCCGAGCAGCGACCCCTCGGTGTAGCGTCGCGGCGGTTTGGTCATCTTCTTCTCGGAATCGACACGCTCCACGCGGGCGCGCTCGCCGGGCTCGAGCCGCGGCAACTGCTGCTCGCGTCCCTCGTCGTCATCGGGCTGCTCCGCGCCGGAGCTCGCTCCGTAGACGCCGCGCCATCCCGGCACCAGCATCAGCGTCCCCCGCGTCCGGAACACATGTCGCGCGACCGTCGTCTCGACGCGGGTGTTCTCGAAGATCGCCTCGGGGTGGAAGGCGGCGAGGAACCTGCGGACGACCAGATCGTAGATCCGGAGGTCGTCGTCGCTCATTCGCTCGACTGGGTGGCGGTCGGCGCGGGTGGGGATGATCGCGTGGTGGTCGGTCACCTTCGCGTCGTCGACGATCCGCGCCAGCGGGAGCACGTCGAGCCCGAGCACATACTGCGCCGCTGCCGAGTATTCGGTGCGGCCGCCGACGAGCCTGGCGATCGGCTTGATCTCGGCGATCATGTCGCGGGTCAGGAAGCGCGAGTTGGTTCGCGGGTAGGTGAGGGCCTTGTGCTCTTCGTAGAGCCGCTGGGCGGCGGACAGCGTGCGTCGCGCGGCAAAGCCGAAGCGGCTGTTGGCGTCGCGCTGCAGCGACGTCAGGTCGTAGAGCAGCGGCGGTCGTTCAGTGCGTTGGCTCTTCTCGAGCTTGGTGATCTCGCCGTCGCCGCGCTTGCACGCGGCGACGATCGCGGTGGCCTCCTCAGCGGAGGAGATCCTCGGGTTGGCACCCGCGTGGAAGCGGCCCTCGTAGGTGCGCTGGGCCGGTTCGGCCACCGCCTCGAAGGCGGCGTCGACCACCCAGTAGGGCTCGGGCGTGAACGCACGGATCTCCTCCTCGCGGCGCGCGAGGATCGCGAGCGTCGGAGTCTGGACGCGCCCGAGCGACACGGCCCCGTCGAAAGACGAGCGCAGACGGATCGTCGCGGCCCGGGTCGCGTTCATGCCGACGATCCAGTCGGCCTCCGAGCGCGAGCGTGCGGCGGCTTCGAGGCTCGCGAGCTCGGTACCGGGTCGCAGCGCCGCGAACGCCTCCCTGATCGCAGTCGCGGTCATCGAGTTGAGCCACAGCCGCTTTACGGGCAGCGAGCTGCCGGCCTTCTCGTACAGATAGGCGAAGATCAGCTCGCCTTCGCGTCCGGCGTCGCAGGCATTTACGACCACTGCGACGTCGGAGCGACCGAGCTGGCGCCTGACGACGTTCATCTGCTTCTTGGATCGCTCGTCGCGGATCACGAGCTTGAAGTGCTCGGGCACGATCGGCAGGTCGGCCATGCGCCACTTCTTGAACTGCTCGTTGTACTCGTCCGGGTCCGCCAGCTGCACGAGGTGCCCGACTGCCCAGGTGATCACATGCTCGGGCCCTTCCAGAAAGCCCTCGCCCTTGGTGAACGGGCCGGGGAGGACGCGCGCGAGGTCGCGCTGCCCGACTGACGGCTTCTCGGCGATCACGAGGGTCTTGGACATGCGGGTCCGGAGCGTAGCGACCTATCCGGGCGGCTTGCGCCACAGGCGCTTAAGATCGTCCGGCCTCGATGAACCTGCGTCACTGCGCGCAGTGGCCCGAGTCGACGGGCGACGTGCGAGCCGCGGCGGCGGCCAGCGCCGGGGCCAGTACCGAATTCGGAACCGCGAACCCGCCCGGGGCACCGGCCGGCGCGTTCGTCATCGACGCGAACACGGTGCCGATCACCTCGCCCTGCTGATCGACAACCGGTCCGCCCGAGTTGCCGGGCCTGACGAGGCCGCGCAGCGAGCTGATCATGCGCCGGACGGGACCCAGGCCGTAGGCGTCGTCGGTCAGGGTGAGCTGGGTGGAGCCGAGACGGGCCGGCTGCGCGTCGAAGGGCCCGTCGAGCGGGTAGCCGAGGATCGCCCCGCCGACACCCGCGGGCGCGCCGGGCGCGAGCCGCAGCGGACGCAGGTCAAGGCCGGGGACGCGCAGCACCGCGATGTCGTTGTGGGCGTCGAACGCGACCACGGTGGCACTCAGGCCGGGCGCGCGCCCGCTCGGCTCCACGAGGGTGCCACCGTCCTCGCCTGCGATCACATGGGCGTTCGTCACCACGAGTCCACGTGCCGCGACCCACCCGCTTCCCTCGATCCCGAGACCGCAAGCCTGGCCGACGATGCGCACGACGCTTGCCCGGTCGGCGGCGATCGCGCTCGAGGCGACGATCGCACGCGGCGGCGGACCGACTTGAGCGGCAGGTCCGGTGAGGCTCGGCAACGGCTCAACCTGCGCCAGAACGTTCAGCAGGGGACCGGACGGCGGAAGGATCCGATCCAGCTCGCTGATGATCGCCGAGCTTTCGATGTCGCCGCGCACCGTGCGGGATCCGTCCGTGTGCAGGACGATCGCTCCCACCAGCCAAACCAACCCGAGCGCGAGCGCGCCGGTCAGCAGCGCACCGAGCACACCGTCGAGCGTCCGCAGCAGCGGGAGGTGCATGGCCGACCTGGCGCGGACGGCGACGCCCTCCAAGCCGCCCGCCAGAATCCCGCCCGCGAGCAGCGCCCCCGCGAGTCCGAACAGCGGGGCGTACGGCGAGCGATCGCCGCCGGCCAGCAGGAGCGGGCCGAGCCGGGTGCCGATCACGGCGCCGACGAGAAACCCGACCAGCGAAACGGCGCCGACGAGAAAGCCGCGGGTGTAGCCGTGAACGGCGAGCAGCAGCGCGAAGCACGCGATCACCCAGTCGAGCGTGGTCATGCGCGGCTGGGAGTGGTGGTCATGCGCTGCCGGATCGTGGTCAATGCGTTGCCGGAAGTCGTGGTCAATGCGTTGCCGGAAGTCGTGGTCAATGCGCGGCTGGGAGTGGAGGTCATGCGTTGTCGAGAAAGCTCGCCATGCCCTGTCGGGAGTGCTCGCCATGCTCTGCCGGGAGTGCTCGCCATGCCCCGTCCGGAGCAGTCGTCACGCGCAGTCAGAGTAATCGTCATCGTCAATCAGATTAATCCGCTGTTAGCGATATCTGCCCGAGTCCGCGGATCTTCTACCGTTCCGCCGGTAATTTGACAACGAGGACCGGATTCGTCGCAGTGACGACGGGAGGCTCGAGCCGCAGGCGGCGCTCCCGGCGCTCCCGGCTGCTGACGAGAGCGCTGCCGCTCGCGCTCGTCGCGGCTGCCGGGGTCGCGCTCGGGATCTACGAGTTGGGCGCCACCGCCCGGGCTCAGCGCGCTGTCGTCAGCCAGTACGTGCAGGCGTGGAGCCGCGGCGACTTCGCCGCGATGTACTCACTGCTGGACGCGCCGTCCCGCAGGCGCCTGACACAGTCGGAGTTCGTGGCCGCGTACGAGTCGGCCGCCCGGATGGCAACGCTGGATTCGATCAAGCCCGGCGAGCTG
>Ga0075021_10002184_pt1 | contig 10174 bp, 8 predicted proteins | sample ColStrG_CSR_2012_FD_72749 | JGI IMG/M metagenome (GOLD analysis project Ga0075021, IMG submission 72749) | Freshwater sediment microbial communities in response to fracking from Pennsylvania, USA - Cold Stream Run_MetaG_CSR_2012 | ecosystem: Environmental > Aquatic > Freshwater > Creek >... | reverse complement strand
AAGATAGACATCGACAAAATTCAGATCGACGTTGCGACCGGCTATCCCCCGCCGTTCAACAAGGCGGTGGAAGGCCGCTCGCGCAAGCGGCTCGGCCGCGCCGCCGGCCTCACGCATTTCGGCGTCAACATCTGCACGCTTAAACCGGGTGCGGCGTCATCGCAGCGCCACTGGCACGAGAACGAAGACGAGTTCGTCTACGTGCTCGAGGGCGAAGTGGTGATGTGCGACGACAGCGGCGAGACCGTGCTCAGGCCCGGCGACGCCGCTGCCTGGAAAGCCGGCGTGCCAAACGGTCACTGCCTGATCAATCGCTCCGACCGCGATGCGGTTTTCATCGAGGTCGGCACGCGCGCCGCGGCCGAGCGCGCCCATTATTCCGACATCGACATGATGGTGGTGCGTGACGAAAAAGGCGCGCGCTACACGAAAAAGAATGGCGAGCCTTACTAGCATGTGATCGGAAAAGATCACGCGCAAATGAAATAGGAGCCAGTGATGGCGAATTTCAATATTGACGTCGATGCCGACGGGATCGCGCTCGTCACCTGGAACATGTCCGACCGTTCGATGAACGTCATCACCACGGGTGTGATCGAGGAATTGGGTGAGCTGGTTGATAAGGTCACCGCCGACACGGCTATCAAAGGCGTGGTCATCACCTCTGGCAAGGAAACCTTTTGCGGCGGCGCAGACCTTACGATGCTCGAGGGCATGGGTGCCGTCTTCGCCAATCTTGTCCGCACAAAAGGCGAGGAAGCAGCGTCCGCTTTTATATTCGAGGAAAGCCGCAAGCTGTCGCTGCTCTATCGGCGTCTCGAAACCTCCGGCAAGCCCTGGGTCTGCGCGCTCAACGGTACGGCCATGGGCGGCGGTTTCGAACTCGCGCTCGCCTGCCATTATCGCATCGCCTCCGACAACCCGAAAACGCGGCTTGGTCTGCCCGAGATCAAGATCGGCCTTTTTCCAGGCGCCGGCGGCACTCAACGGGTCGCTCGTATATTGCCGCCCGCCGATGCGCTGCAATTCCTGCTCAAGGGCGACCAGCTCAAAACCGATCGCGCCAAGGCGATGAAGCTGATTGATGCCGTGGTGCCGCAAGCGGATCTGATCAAGGCGGCAAAGGACTGGATCAAGGCCGGCGGCAAAGCCAAGGCACCGTGGGACATGGAAGGTTTCCGCCTGCCGGGCGGGCCGGTCTATTCCAAGGCCGGCATGATGACTTTTCCGGCGGCCAATGCGATTTATCGGCGCGAGACCTACGACAATTATCCGGCCGCGCGCGCGATCCTCCAGGTCGTCTACGAAGGCCTGCAGGTGCAGTTTGATACGGCGCTGCGCATCGAGTCGCGCTGGTTCGCCAAGATTTTGCGCTCGCCGGTAGCGGCCGCGATGATCCGCTCGCTGTTCGTGTCGATGCAGGACCTCAACAAAGGCGCGCGCCGCCCGGCCAACGAGCCGCCGACCAGCTTGAAAAAAATCGGGGTGGTCGGCGCCGGTTTCATGGGCGTCGGCATTGCGCAGGTGAGCGCGGGGGCAGGGCTGCAGGTCGTGCTGATCGATCGCGACCAGGAAACCGCAGACAAGGGCAAAGCTGGGTTGCACAAGGCGCTTAGCGACCGCGTCATGAAAGGCCGCATGAAAGGCGCCGAGCGCGACGAACTGCTGGCCCGCATCTCGCCCAGCGCCGACTACGGTGCGTTGAAGGAATGCGATCTTGTCATCGAGGCTGTTTTCGAGGATCGCAAGGTGAAATTCGACGTCATGGCGAAGATCCAGGCGGTCATCGGCGACAATACGATCCTTGCGTCCAATACATCGACTTTGCCGATCTCGTCACTCGCGTCCGAATTCAAGGACCCGTCACGTTTCATCGGCATCCATTTCTTCTCGCCGGTCGATCGCATGATGCTGGTCGAAAACATTCTCGGCAAACAGACCGGCAACAAGGCACTTGCTGCCGCGCTCGATTACGTGCGTGCCATTCGCAAGACGCCGATCGTGGTCAATGACTCACGCGGTTTCTACACCTCGCGCGTGGTCGGCACTTACATCCGCGAAGGTCATTTGATGCTCGCCGAAGGCGTGCCCGCGGCGATGATCGAGAATGTCGGCCGCATGGCCGGCATGCCGGTCGGCCCGCTGTCGCTCAACGACGAGGTGGCGGTCGATCTCGCCTGGAAAATTATCAAGGCCACCGAGGCGGATCTCGGCGCCAAGGCCATCGATCCGCGGCAAAAGAAACTACTCGAGGAAATGGTGGAGAAGCGCGGCCGCTTCGGCCGCAAGAACGGCAAGGGCTTTTATGATTACCCGGCCAACGGGCCGAAGAAGTTGTGGCCCGGCCTGGTGGACCTCCAGCCGAAGAAGCTGCTCGATCCCGAAAAGATCGACATCGAGGAATTGAAGCTCCGGCTACTCGGCATTCAGGCGCTGGAAACCTCGCGCTGCTTCGAGGAAAAAGTGCTCACCGATGTGCGCGAGGCTGATGTCGGTTCGATCCTTGGTTTCGGCTTCGCGCCCTTCTCGGGAGGGACTCTGTCCTGGATCGACATGATGGGCACCAAGCGCTTCGTCGATCTTTGCCGCAAGCTGGAGAAGAAATACGGCGCACGTTTCGAGCCCAACAAACTGCTAATCGATCTCGCCAAGCACGGCGAGGGTTTCTATCAGCGCTTCGCGCCCACGAAGCGGAAAGAGGCGGCATAAGATCACCAGTGCATGTTTGATTATTATCGAATTTCGATGGCGGGCTTTTTCGTCATTGCGCTTCTGCTGTGCGCTGTTACGCCGATATGCCTGTTCTGGCACCCGATGATACGGGTCGGGCTGATTTATTTTTACGGTCTCTACATCGCCGCTCTCCTTTGGCTTGCGGTAATCGTCATGGCCGTACGCGTCCATCGTTGGCGCGGGCTTTGGCTGTTGACGACGGCAATAATTATCGTGCCGATGACTTATGTGCATGCCGGACTGGTCGTCGGCTGCGCGCTCACCGGAAATTGTCTTTAAATCTTTCGAGAACGGACGGCACCCCAACATCCGCAACTCGCCCCCGCGTAGGCGGGGACCCAGTCTGGATTTCCGCTTACGCGGGAATGAGCGGTGGAGAGATCACACCACCACGGTCAGCCGCTTCGCCGCGCGCGTCACACCTGTATAGAGCCAGCGGTCGCGGCTGTCGGGAAACGCAAATGACTCATCGAACAGAACCACGTCGTCCCATTGCGAGCCTTGCGCCTTGTGCACCGTGAGGACGTAACCGTAGTCGAATTCGTCATAGGGTTTGCGCCGCTGCCAATCCACCTGTTCGATGCCACCGGAAAAGCATTCCGGCCGCACTGAAACCTTCACGCCGCGCGTGGCGGTCTCGTCGTCGGGCAACAGCCGCATCGTCATGATACCGGTCTTGGCGCCGCCTTTGCGTCCGCTGCGTTCCTTCACCGTCCATAACCCGCCGTTGAACAGACCCTTCTTCCGGTTGTTGCGCAGGCAAACCAGCTTGTCGCCGGCCGAGGGCATTTCATCCTCGAAGCCACGCCGCTCGCGCATGCGCGTATTGTAGGAGCGCCGCGTGGCGTTGCGTCCGACCAGCACCTGGTCGGCCTCGATCACGCGATCGGGGTCGAGATCGCCTTTACGCAAGACTGTCGTCTCGCCGTAGCGTCCGGGCTCAATGGATTCGCCGGCGCGGATATCCATCGACAGCCGTACGATCGGGTCATCCTGCGCTTGCCGATGCACTTCGGTGAGCATCGCGTCCGGCTCAGCCTCGGTGAAGAAGCCTCCGCCCTGGATCGGTGGCAATTGCGCGGGATCGCCGAGTACCAGGACCGGCACGCCAAATGACAGGAGATCGCGGCCGAGCTCTGCGTCGACCATCGAGCATTCGTCGATGATGATCAGTTCGGCCTTCGAGGCAGGCGCTTCGTCCCATAAGTCGAAGCTGGGGATTTCTTCGCCACTCTCGCGTGCGCGATAGATCAATCCATGGATGGTCAAGGCGCCGCGGCAGCCCTTGCCGCGCATGACCGAGGCGGCCTTGCCGGTGAAGGCGGCGAACTTCACGTCGCCGTCGGCCTCGTCGGCGATGTGTCGGACGAGCGTGGTCTTGCCGGTGCCGGCATAGCCAAACAGGCGAAAGACCTGGGGCGTCCCGTTGGTACCGGGCTTCGCCTTGAGCCATTCCGCGACAGATTTGAGGGCGTTTTCCTGGTGCGGCGTGAACTGAGGCATGCGGCACGATCAATAGAACAAGCGTGCCGCGAGCGAAAGAACAAAATATGAACTGTACTCTTGACAATATTCCTATAGGAATATATACATAACTCATCCCGCCCTCGTGACCGAGGGGTGTCTGATCAGCGTCTCCAGACGCGGGGCGGGGAGCGGTGGCCGGGAGCAAGGCGGGCGTCGGAGATGCGGCGCTCCCCCCGGCGGTCCAAGCCGCAGCGTCCCGGCCCGCTAGGCCGCGGGTCACTTGGCCCCACTGATGGCGGGCAGCCAGCACGGTCAGAAGTGCCGGCCTACCGTCTGGGCCTGAAGCGGTGGAAAGGCGGTCCCCCGACAGGAAGGGGGTTGCCTGAAACGGTCAGTCCACCGGGGGCGCTGCGGAGCAAACCTCATAAACACCGCGCGCGGGACGCCTCGGAATCTGGCGGACTTGCGGCACTAAAAGACTCGACATGCCTCGATGTCGCGAGGCGTCGAGGCCCGTGGGTCCTCTAAGGACCCCTGGCGTCCCGCGCGCCCTCGGTTCCTTTCCGGGTGCGGCGATCTCCATCAGACGACGGCGTACCCGGCGCCGCAAAGAAACAGGGCGATGACGCTTGGCTGTTTGACGCGTGAAGAGTCCACGTGCCCCGGACGCGGTGCAGCGTGAGCGAAGTGAACGACGCGCCGCTGATCTGGGGCCGTACCAAGCTCAGAATTTGTAACGGTCCCGGGTCTGCGGCGCACCACTGCGGAGGACTGGACTGCGGGCCACGCTGAGCCCGCAAATTCGCATAGCCCTCACATTGCTCTTTGCTGGCTCCCATGTTTAAGGTCGCGACCTTTTTGCCCGGATCTCTGCATGGCTCGTGACCAGATCGATATGACCCCGATCGAGACGCGCGACGAACTCGTCGCTTGGCTTGAAGCGGGTTGCAAGCCGAAAGCGCAATTCCGAGTCGGGACCGAGCACGAGAAGTTTGCCTTCACCGTCGCTGATCATCGTCCCGTTCCTTATTCCGGCAAACGCAGCATTCGTGCACTGCTCGACGGCATGCACAATCTGCTCGGCTGGGAGCCGATCATGGAGGGCGACAACATCATCGGCATGTTCGACGTCACCGGCGGCGGCGCGATTTCACTCGAGCCGGGCGGACAGTTCGAACTTTCCGGCGCGCCCTACGACAATGTGCATCAGACGGCGGCCGAATTGATGGCGCATCTGGCGCAGGTGCGTGAAGTCGCGAAACCCTTGGGGATCGGCTTTCTCGGCATCGGCATGACGCCGAACTGGACTCGCGCCGACATGCCGAAAATGCCGAAAGGCCGCTACAAGATCATGACCGCCTACATGCCGAAAGTCGGCTCGCTCGGCCTCGACATGATGTATCGCACGTGCACCGTGCAGGCCAATCTCGACTTCGCGAGCGAAGCCGACATGGTCAAGAAACTACGTGTGTCGCTCGCATTGCAACCGGTCGCGACCGCACTGTTTGCCAATTCGCCGTTCACCGAAGGCAAGCCGAACGGCTTTCTCTCGTTCCGCTCGGAAATCTGGCTTGACACCGACAATCAGCGTTCAGGGATGCTGCCGTGGGCGTTCGAGGATGGCATGGGTTTCGAACGCTGGACCGACTACGCACTTGATGTACCGATGTATTTCGTCAAGCGCGGCGACAAATATATCGACGTTGCCGGCAAGTCGTTCCGCGATTTTTTTGCCGGAAAATTGGCGGCATTGCCGGGCGAGCGGCCGACCATTTCAGACTGGGCCAATCATCTGAGCACGATCTTCCCCGAGGTGCGGCTCAAGCGTTATCTCGAAATGCGTGGGGCCGACGGTGGGCCGTGGCGGCGGTTGCCTTCGCTGACGGCCTATTGGGTTGGTCTGCTCTATGACGATGACGCACTCAATGCGTGCTGGGACATGGTCAAGGGCTGGACGGCGCAGGAGCGGCAAAAGCTGCGCGACGATGTGCCGAAGCTCGGCTTCAAGGCTGAAATCGGCAACCGTAATGTGTTCACGCTGGCGCAGGAAACGCTGCGGTTATGCTCGCGCGGGCTCGCGCGCCGCAAGCGGCTCGATCGCAACGGCCGAGATGAGACGCGCTACTTGCGCCCGCTGGAAGAATCGATTGCGCGCGGGATCACGCCCGCCGAGGAGCTGCTCGAGAAATTCCACGGCGAGTGGAACGATTCGGTTGAGCCGATCTTCGAGGAATACGCGTACTAGGAAATTGTTTCCCGGGCGCAGCGCAGCACGAAGTGGTGCGCTGCAGACCCGGGATCGCCAAACACTTGATAGCAACGGTCCCGGATCAGCGGTGCACCGCTGACGCGCTGCACCGCGTCCGGGACACGAGTTGGGATCACTCCGCCGCTTGCGCTGCTTCCGACAAGTTGTCGAGCGACGAGATGATGTGTTCCGCCAATGCGTCGGCCAGCGCCGAACTTTCGTGCGCGTTGCGCACCAGTCCGATGCGGCAGCTTGGCAGATCGGGGAAACCATCGTTTGCGGAAAGTACGCGCATGCCTGGACGCAATCCTGATTCGGGCAGCACCGACACTGCAAGGCCGGCGAGCACGGCGGCAGCGACGGCGCCGGCATTCGAACTCGAGTAGAGCACACGGAATGGCCGGCCAATCGCTTCAAGCCGCTCGATCGCGATACGTCGCCATGTGCAACTCGGGCGCCCGAGCGCGAGCGGCATGCGCTCTTCGAGATGAGTCGAATGCCGGTTCGACGTCACCCATAACAGCCGTTCGCGCCGGAACGTTTCCGAGGCACGTTTAGATTCGCAATTGGTGACGATGGCGAGATCGATCTCGTTGGCGTCGATGCGCTCCAGCAGGTCGACCGACGGCTCGCAGATCACACTGAGTTCGACCGCCGGATAGCTGTGCGAGAAGCGCGCCATGATTTCCGGCAAATAGCGGTCGGCGTAATCGTCAGGAACGCCCAGGCGCACGCGCCCGGACAATTCGCCGTCCGAAAACGCGGCCAATGTTTCGACGTTGAGCTTGACGATGCGACGCGCGTAGTCGAGCAAGCGCTGCCCGTCGTCCGTCAGTTTCGAGGCGCGTCCATCGCGCGCAAAGATCGGGCGCTCCAGGCGCTCCTCCAGCCGCTTCATCTGCATCGATACGGCGGACTGGGTCTTGTTCACGACTTCGGCAGCTTTGGTGAAACTGCCGGTCTCGGAAATCGCGATGAAAGTGCGCAATTGGTCGATATCGAGCATTGCGGTCATGGCAGTGGTCCTGACGATGGTCCTGATAGGCCGGTTTTCTGGCCGGCGGGCTATATCACCATTACTGATAGGTTAGATTAAAAACATTCGTTTCACTAATCAATCCCCGCAGTGCAATATAGTCGCACTTCCAGGGAAATCGGGTGGGGATTTCGGGTGGTTCTGGGACGCGCCAGACGCGATTTTGGCGCGGTAACCCGCGAACTAAAGGAGACTGAAATGAGCGCCAATTACCCCGTTTTACCCGTCGCCGGCGGTGCGCTGGTCCGGGTATTTGCTTCCTTGCTGGCCCTCGTGACCCGCTGGCTCAAGGAACTCGCGGAGGCGCGCAAACACCGCCGCGAGGCCCAAGTCCTGGTCGGTCTCGATCGCCGCATGCTCGCGGATATCGGCATTACCCGCGCCGACGTGCGCGACGCCTTTTCGGAGCCGTTCTGGGACGATCCGACCGCACTCCTGCGCGAGCGCGCGCTTGAACGCCGGATCGACCACGCGGTGCGGCGTGCGGAATTCGATATCAGCCGTCGCCGGGCGTCCAAGGACCAGTGCCTGCGTCAGGCGTCGTGACGAATAAAGCAAACGGCCGATCCCTCTCATCGGCCGCTCGATCCGACATCCGCGATCATCCCCTCTCGCGGCCGGATCCGCGCCCGCCGGCCCCTCCGGCGGGCGCTTAATTTTTTCGAGAACAAATCTTCGGCATCCCTCGCTGATCCGCTCCTGCAAATCGCCGGCGGGTGCGTTAACATGCTGACGGGGCGAAGCTGACCGACTCTCGAATTCGAGCGGGCGCGCATGCAAATTCCGATCAGGGTGTGGGCCGCACTCGCATTGGCGGTATCGGCTTTGGCTGGCCAGGCACACGCACAAAGCGGGTACGACCGCCGCGGCGGCGACTATCTGAGATTCGAGATTCGCAGCGGCGATCCGACTGTCTGTGCCACACGTTGCGAGCGCGATGCGCGCTGCCATGCTTGGGCCTTCTCATATCCGCTCACCGAAAATGCAATCGCAGCCTGCTGGCTAAAGAACCGAGTGCCACCGCCGGTGGAAGCCACTTGCTGCGTGTCAGGTGTCCGCGGCGCTGGTGTGGCTGAGCCGCGCAAGGGCCCGATCGAATATTCCATCGACCGCTTCGGGGGCGACTACCGCAATTTGGACGTCGCAGCTGATTCCACCGGCGCGGCTTGCAAGGCGGCATGCGAGGCCGACAACAAATGCCGCGCCTGGACCTACGTGCGGCCCGGCTACATCGCGCCTGCCGCCCGTTGTTATCTCAAGGACAAGATCACGCGCCCACGATACAAGCCGTGCTGTATTTCGGGCGTGGTACGGTAGAGGCGGCTAACGCACCGCGGTGAAAAACCGGGATAGCCGCAATCCGGAAGGCCAGTCCTTGATCGGCCGATCCTTCATGGCGAGATCCCAGGAACCGACCACCGCGTCCACGCGGCCGACCAGATCTTCGACCGGCAAGAGTCCGACACCGCCCGCGCGCACGGTCACGCGGCTGTCCGCGGAGTTATCGCGATTGTCCCCCATGACGAAGAGGTGGTCGGGTGGCACCACCACGTCAGGCATGTCATCGTATTCGGCACGAGAACCTATCTTGTAGATTGGATGTTCGTATCCGCCCGGCAATGTCTCGATATAGCGGGCGGCCGACGCTGCGCCGCCATCTTCGACTTCCGCTTCGCCGGCGCCGGCCGGGCGAAGACCAACTGCCGCGCCGTTGATCCAAACCTGGCCCTTCCGCAATCCAACGCGGTCTCCCGGCAGGCCGATGACGCGCTTCACCCAAACTTGCGAACGGTCACCTGGCCAGCGGAAGACGACGACGTCACCTCGTTTGGGAAGCGCGCCAAGAACTCGCGGCGTGTTCGGCAAGACCAGAAAAGCAGGCAACGAGGCGGCGCTGTAACCGTACGGAAATTTTGTCGCCAGCAATTCGTCGCCGATCAAAAGTGTCGGCTCCATCGAGCCCGATGGCACATAGAACGGCTCGGCGATCGCAGTCTTTGCCGCCAGCACGATCAGCACGATCACCGCGATATCGGCAATGTTCTTGATCCAATGACCGACGGACGAAATTTTCGGCATTGCCCTCACTCCATCAAACTATGCGGTGCCGCCCACCGTGATTTTATCCATGCGCAAGCTCGGCTGGCCAACGCCGACCGGCACACCTTGGCCATTTTTGCCACAGGTGCCGATGCCGGGATCCAGCGCAAAATCGGTGCCTATCATTGAAATACGGTGCAAGTCGGTCGGCCCGTTGCCGATCAGCATGGCGCCTTTCACCGGTGCGCCGACCTTGCCATTTTCGATCTTATAGGCCTCGGTGCATTGGAACACGTATTTGCCCGACGTGATGTCGACCTGCCCGCCGCCGAAGCTGACGGCGTAAAGGCCATTTTTCACTGAAGCTATGATCTCCTTGGGGTCGTGGGAGCCGGCGAGCATGTAGGTATTCGTCATGCGCGGCATCGGCACATGCGCGTGCGACTCGCGCCGGCCATTTCCGGTCGGCTTCATACCCATCAGTCGTGCGTTTTGCCGGTCTTGCATGTAACCAACCAGAATGCCGTCCTCGATCAACACGGTGCGGTTGGTTGGCGTGCCCTCATCGTCGATTGATAGCGACCCGCGGCGCGCCTGAATCGTGCCGTCATCAACGACGGTGACTCCCTTTGCGGCAACCTTCTGGCCCA
>Ga0075021_10002183_pt1 | contig 10177 bp, 8 predicted proteins | sample ColStrG_CSR_2012_FD_72749 | JGI IMG/M metagenome (GOLD analysis project Ga0075021, IMG submission 72749) | Freshwater sediment microbial communities in response to fracking from Pennsylvania, USA - Cold Stream Run_MetaG_CSR_2012 | ecosystem: Environmental > Aquatic > Freshwater > Creek >... | reverse complement strand
CCAAGCGCAGGTTCCCGCCGACGCCAACATCGAACAGTCTGGCTCAAGCTGGACCCCGCGCTCGCGTCCAAGCAATATCGCGGCCCGCGCCAGCCGCGACGATCTCAAGCGCATCAAGGGCGTGGGCGTTGTCATCGAGAAGAAATTGGAAGCGATGGGCATCACCAGCTATACCCAGATCGCAGCCTGGAAGACGCCCGAGATCGACAAGGTTTCAAACGCCCTGGATTTCAAGGGCCGCATCGAGCGCGAGAATTGGGTGGAACAGGCGCGGATCCTGGACGGCGGCGGCCAGACCGACTTTTCGCGTCGCATGGATCGCGGCGACGGAAGCGGGCGATCATAGGCGGCTCGCTGGGTCGCGGTTTAGGCAGCAGCCGCCCGGCCCAACAATGAATTCGCCAAGCGGAACGCAAATCGGCTCTCCAAGCGCCCCAGTCTCCTTTTAGGGTGGCTGGCGATCGCTTGAAGAGCCTGCCGGACAGAGTCGTCCGTCGAAGGACTAGTAGCCCTTATGCATTTCGTGATGCATGTGGCAGTGGTGATGATGGCAGTGATGGCGGTGATGGCTCATCATGGCGGCGCTGCTTGGCAGGGCGGTAAAGCCAACCACGGCGGCTACGAGCACTCCAGCGATAGCTTTGAGCATAGCGATTTCCTCCTGAGAATATGCCGCTGCGCACAGAGCGCCCGGCGACGGATGAGCATGGCACGCCAGCTTGTGTCCCCGCATGTCGTGCACCTTACACATTTGTAAGGGCGTGGGCTGATGGCCGACACAAGATCGCCGCAGTCGGCGAACTTGCCAATTGAACCTGAATGCATTGCCCGGCCCTTACGATTTTGTATTCCGCGGGCTTCGACGGAGCCAATGCGCTTTCGCGTTGATCCGGATGTTGGTTTCACTTCAAAACCTTAGGAGAGACATTCATGATCGCGCGTACCAAGATCAAGATCTGCGCCGGCGTGCTGGGCACCATCCTAATTGGCACGGTAAGTTCCGCTTTCGCTGATGATTTCTGGGAGAAACACCATGGGCGGCGCGACGAGATTGTCGACCGGCTTCAGAACCAGGATCGGCGGATTGATGTCAAGGTGGCCGAGGGCCGGATGACGCTCGACAGGGCCCGCCGCCTGCATGAAGAGGATCACCGCATCTATTTCGAGGAGCAGAACATGGCCGTCCTCGACCACGGGCATATCACGAAGGCCGAGCAGGTCGCGCTCAATCAGGAACTGGACGTGGTCAGCAAGCAGATCGGCGACTGATCTCCGCTTCCGCGCGCCGTGTCCCCCAAGAGCGGCGCGCGGCTTGAAGCTGCCTTGCAACACCATCAATCCAAGGGTGGTCCGCGCAACCCATCAGCTCCAGTGTCCGATCCCCTCGATCGCGCCGCAGCTTGCCGCATCCTCGGCAAAATAGCCGCGCTGTCGTGAATGGTGTCTTGACCAACTAGCAATGACGTACTGCTCTATCGCCCACGGGCGACGAGCGGTCACCTGGCAAATGCGCGGGGACATGGCAATGGCGGCGAGCACTGCACCTGGTACCCTCGGCGTCTGCTATTACCCTGAGCACTGGCCCGAGACGTGGTGGACGGAAGACGCGCGGCGGATGCGCGAACTCGGCCTCACCTACGTGCGCATCGGCGAATTCGCCTGGTCGCGGTTTGAACCTGCGCGCGGAAAATTCGACTGGAGCTGGCTCGATCGGGTGATCGAGACCCTGAGTGCTGCCGGCATGAATATCGTAATGTGTACGCCGACCGCCACGCCGCCCAAATGGCTGATGGACGAATTCCCCGAGATCGCGCCGGTCGACATCGAGGGCAGGGTGCGGGGCTTCGGCTCGCGCCGGCACACGACGTTCTCTTCGGAAGTCTGGTGGCGAGAAAGCGCGCGCATCGTCGAGATTGTCGCCGAGCGCTATGGCAGCCATCCAGCCGTCACCTGCTGGCAGACCGATAACGAGTATGGCTGCCACGACACGGTTCTCTCCTACGGCCCAGAAGATCTCAAGGGTTTCAAGCGCTGGCTGCGGCAACGCTATCAGACAACGGATCAGCTCAACGAGGCGTGGGGCAATGCGTTCTGGTCGATGGGTGTGTCCGATTTCGAGCAGGTGACGCTGCCGAACCTGACGGTCACCGAGGCCAACCCGGCGGCACGGCTCGAATACTGGCGCTACCTCTCTTCGCAAGTCGCCGCCTACGACAAAATGCAGTGCGAGATCATCCGCAAGCACTCGCCGGGGCGCCGCATCACTCATAATTTCATGGGGATGTTCAACGAGTTCGATCATTGGCCACTTGGCGATCATCTCGATTTCGCGTCGTGGGACAGCTACCCGATCGGGTTCTGCGAGCGGTTCCCGTTCTCGGAAGAGGAACGCGGCCGCTGGGCCGAAACCTCGCACCCGGACGTGGCACCGTTCAACCACGATCTCTATCGCGGTGTCGGCAAGGGCAAATTCTGGGTGATGGAACAGCAGCCCGGGCCAGTGAATTGGGCGCCCTGGAACCCGGCGCCGAAACCCGGCATGGTGCGGCTGTGGACGCTGGAGGCGATTGCCCATGGCGCCGAGACGGTGAGTTATTTCCGCTGGCGCCAGGCCGTGTCGGCGCAAGAGCAGATGCACGCCGGGCTCAACCTGCCGGGTACGCACGAGTGGACGGTGGGCGGCAACGAGGCGGGTGAGGCCGCGCGCGATCTGGCGATTTTGGGTCCGCTGCCGGCCTCGACCCAGGCGCCCGTTGCGCTGGTCCACGACTACGAAGCCTTCTGGATCACGCGCATCCAGCCGCAAGGCGCGGATTATCACGCGCACGAACTCACCTTTCGCTGGTATGAAGCCGTGCGGCGGCTGGGCCTGGACGTAGACATCGTAAAGCCCGGTGCCAGCCTGGACGGCTACAAACTGACTCTGGTGCCTTGCCTGCCTTATGTCTCGGACGCGGCGGCTGCCGCGTTCAAGGTAGCGCCTGGCTATGTCCTGTTCGGCCCGCGCACCGGCTCCAAGACCCGCAATTTCTCCATCCCCGCCAACCTGCCGCCCGGCCCAATAGCCGAACTGACCGGGGTCAGGGTGGCCCAGGTGTCCTCGCTGCGGCCGAATCTGCATGAGGTGGTGACCGGACAAGGCGTTTCTGGTCGAGCCATCCGTTGGCGGGAATACGTCGAGCAGACAAAGGACATCCAGGTCGTGGCCGACTTCCCCAATGGCGACCCCGCTTTCACTTGCAATGGCCGCTATTGTTATCTGGCCTGCTGGCCGGATGAGGCTCTGTTGGCTCGCGCAATGGCTTGGCTGACCAAGTTCGCAAATCTGAAGACATTGCCGCTGCCCGAGGCCGTCCGCTTGCGCCGCCGCGGCCATCTCACCTTCGCCATCAACTACGGCGATCAAGCCTGGAAGGCGCCGTCTTTGGGCAAGCTCGTGCTGGGGGAGCAGAGCGTCGCGCCCCAGTCGGTCGCGATCTGGCGCTAGGAGCGCCAAGGTTAGCCGGTTCGACCCGGACGCTGCGACTTGCTAGGTTGGGGCACCCGAATCGCAACCCAAGCCTCTTGTCCTATGCCCATTCGCCAATTGCCACCCGAGACCGTCAACCGGATCGCCGCCGGCGAGGTAATCGAGCGCCCGGCGAGCGTGGTCAAGGAACTGGCCGAGAACGCTGTCGATGCCGGTGCGCGGGCCATTGACATCGTGACGGCTGGCGGCGGGCTGTCGTTGATCCGGGTCGCCGACGACGGCTGCGGCATGGACCGCGCAGACCTGGAATTGTGCGTGGAGCGCCACGCCACCTCAAAGCTCGCCGGCGACGACTTGATGGCCATCTCCACGCTTGGCTTTCGCGGCGAGGCGCTGCCGTCCATTGGCTCGGTGGCGCGGCTGAGCATCGAGTCGCGAGCCGAGGGGCACGAGGGGCTGGCGTTGGTCGTGGACCGCGGCGCCAGGCAACCGGTGCGTCCAGCTGCGCTCAATCGCGGTACCCGGGTCGAGGTGCGCGACTTGTTTTCGGCCACCCCCGCCCGGCTCAAATTCATGAAATCGGAGCGGGCCGAGAATGGCGCCATCAGCGAGGCCGTCAAGCGGCTGGCGATGGCGCACCCACAAGTCGCGTTTTCCTTGACCACAGGAGAAAGAGCAGGTCTGAAACTGCCGGCCGAGGGCGCGGGCGGCAAAGGGTTGCTTAGCCGGCTTGGCCGCATCATGGGGCCGGAATTCATGGCCGATGCGCTGGAAATCCGGGCCGGACGTGACGGCTTGAGGCTCTCGGGGTTCGCCGGCCTGCCGACCCTCAACCGCGTAACGCCAGACATGCAGTTCCTGTTCGTCAACGGCCGCCCTGTCAAGGACCGGCTTCTGTCGGGAGCGGTGCGTGCGGCCTATGGCGATCTGGTTCCGCGCGGCCGCCATCCGATGCTGGCCCTGTTCGTCGATCTCGATCCGGCCGAGGTCGATGTCAACGTGCATCCGGCCAAGGCCGAGGTGCGGTTCCGCGATCCGGGCGCGTCACGCGGGTTGTTCATCGTTGCGTTGCGCGAGGCCCTGGCGTCCGCCGGCCACCGGGCAACCGCCGAGAATGCCACCGCCGCGTTGCTGCGGTTCGCCTCGGAGCAGGCACCAGCGCGACCAAGCTATCTTGCGCCAATGCGCCAGGGAGGCGGATTTGCCGAGGGGGCACAGGCACCGCTGGCCGGCTTCAACGAGCCGAGTGCCGATGCCTGGCCGGCTGAACACGACCCAACCTCTGCGTTGGATTCGCGCCCACTCGGCGCCGCCCGCGCCCAGTTGCACGAAACCTATATCCTGGCTCAGACCGCCGACGCGGTGATCCTGGTCGATCAGCACGCGGCCCATGAGCGGTTGGTTTATGAGAAGCTGAAGGCGGGAGTTGAGTCGCGCGGGGTCGTGCGCCAGCTGCTGCTCATTCCCGAAATTGTCGAATTGGAAGATTCCGACGTCGAACGACTGATCGAGCACGAGGCCGACCTCGCCCGGCTAGGCGTGGTGCTCGAAGCCTTTGGCCCTGGCGCCGTCGCGGTACGCGAGATGCCCGCGATGCTGGGGGACTCCGACATCAAGGGTCTGGTGCGCGATCTGGCCGACGAAATCGCGCACGGCCAGGGTGCTGACCTCGTCCGTGACCGCCTATGGGAAATCGCCAGCCGCATGGCCTGCCACGGCAGCGTGCGTGCGGGTCGGCGCCTAACAGCTCCCGAAATGAACGCGCTGCTGCGCGAAATGGAGGCGACGGAAGGCTCCGGCCAGTGCAACCACGGCCGTCCGACCTATATCGAGCTGAAGCTCACCGATATCGAAAAGCTGTTCGGCCGGCGCTGAGCGCAAGTCTTTCCATTGCCGCCATCGAGTTCTATGCTTGCCTGATCCAAGCCACGGAGTTCGAACATGATCGACCTGACCACACCCAAGGGACGGATCGTCGACGCGGCGTTGCGATTGGCCGCCATCAAGCCGTGGCGCGAGGTGTCGATGGCCGAAATCGCACAGGGAGCTGGTATGGGGCTCGCTGACCTTGCCAGGGAGTTCTACGGCAAATTGGGCATTGTCAGCGGCTTTCAGCGGCTGGTGGATGAGGAAGTGTTGCGCCGTGCCCGGCCGACTTTTGGCAAGGACGAGAATGCTCGCGACCGCGTTTTCGACGTGCTGATGACCCGCTTTGATGTTCTGCAGCCCTATCGCGCGGCCTTGCGCAGCATCCTGGCCGATGGCGGGGTGCCGCCGCTGCCAGGCACGATGAGCAAGCTCCTGCGCTCGCAGCATTGGATGCTCGTGGCCGCCGGCATTCCCGCTGATGGCCCTGCTGGGCGTCTGCGCGAAGCTGGCCTGCTCAGCGTCTATGCCCGTGTATTCCGTGAATGGCTTGAGGACGACGACCCGGGGCACGCCAAAACGATGGCGGTGCTCGACCGGCGCTTGCGCAACGGCGAGCGCTGGATGCAGGTTTTCGAGGATGCCCATGACCGAATTGGCAAATTCGCCAGCATTTTTGCTCCAGGCGGCAGGCGACCCGGACGCCGGTCGGACGGCGCGCCTGCTGGTGCCAGCCAACCAGCCTCGCCAGCCGGTCCGCCGCCGTCCGCGCCGACGGCGTTTTGATTCAGCTGCCGAGCGAGACTGCCGCTGAGGGACGACTGCGGCGCTTTCGGTAGAGCTGGCGATTTGGAGGGCGGAACAACCATGCGGCGCGGGGTCCTTGCGGCAGCGTTTGTCTGCGTGCTGCTGTGCGAGCCGGCGCGCGCCGGCGACATAGCGGCATTCCATCTTGCGGACACCACTTCGCTGGCGCCACTGTTTGTTGGCGAGTTCACCCCCGGCACGTTGGAGCGGGGTCCCGTCGAAGGTCAGACGCCGACTGTTAGGCTCCCCGTGACTGGCATTCAGTTGACTGTCGACACTGGTGGCGATTCCGATTGTGGAGCGGGAATTGGGGCGGCCGCCGCTCTTGCCAAACCCGATGTGACGATGAGCGACACCGCCGCGGGCCAATGCCTGCTTCTGGCTGATATCTCGCTTGCCTTCGCCCACGGCACCCTGAAATTCGAGGGTCAGTGTGATGAGTGGCGCGAAGGGGTCAGCTATTGCTGGGTGGAGGGGGACATCGGTCAGTTCTGGTTACGGCGCCAGCCGGGCCACGCCAATTCCCTTCAGGTTTTGTTCGGTCCTCTTGTCAAGGCGGCCGAACCGGCGATCGTGGCAAACAAAAAGGGCGATTTGGCGTCATCACCCATCCCCATCCACGGCATCATGCTCGACAGCGTTTTTGACGACGCCGGTCGCGCCGTCTTTGACCGCTGGTTGCTGCTGCCGGTCGAAGTGGTCAGACTCGACGTTGTGCGTTAGAAGATGGCCCATCGCCCTCTCAATCAGGTGAACCAACAGCCGATGCCCCGCGCGACCAAATCCACGATCTCTTCGCCGGGCAAGGCGGCTGTACGCGCGGACCGCGGACCTCGCATCGGTCTTGCACTTGGCGGCGGAGCGGCCAAGGGGCTCGCCCACATTTCGATGATTGAAGTGCTTGACGAACTCGGCGTCAAACCGGCGATCATAGCGGGCACGTCCATCGGCGCCATCGTGGGTGCAAATTACGCGGCGGGCATGACAGGCCGCGAGATGCGCAGCTACACGCTGAAGCTGTTTTCCAACCGCACCGAACTGCTTCGCCGCATCGCCAGCCGCTGGCCGGGCGCGCTCGGCACGCTTTGGAACCCCTTCACGCCGGCGATTTTCAGCGCCGAGGCACTGGTCGAAATCCTGATGCCGGAAACGCTGCCGCTGGAATTCGGCAAATTGAAGATTCCGTTCATCACCGTGGCAACGGATTTCTATGCCCAGGAGCAGGTGCTCTTTGATCAAGGTGCGCTGATCCCGGCTATCGCCGCCAGTTCCGCGCTGCCCGCGCTGATGACGCCGGTCGAGCACGAGGGCCGGGTGCTGATCGACGGCGGATTCGTCAACCCGACGCCATTCGACATCCTGTACGAGCGCGCCGACATTACGGTTGCCATCGACGTGACTGGGACGACGCGCAAACGGGCACCGGGAAAATTGCCGAGTTCGCTCGAAGTCACCATCGGCGGGGCGCAGATCACGCTGGCGTCCATCGTCAAGGAGAAGCTGAAGCAGGGCGGCCCGGACGTGTTGATCCGGCCGGCGGTCAACCAGTTCGCGGCGATGGAGTTCTTCAAGGCACGGGAGATTCTGGTGGCCGCGGATTTGGCGAAAGACGAGTTGAAGCGTAAGCTGGACGCGGCACTGGAAGGGCTGTTGAGCCAAGGGGCCAGAGCCAGGGCCGCGATCGAGCCGCCCGGGAGATGACGCGGGGTATCCGGGACGCTTGGTGTCCCAAAAGGTTGAAGCGTGACAAAGTCCTGTTTGTTCACCATCCTGGTCGCGATCGCCCTGTGTTTTGCTGCAATCAATCATACGGCGGCGGAACCACCCAATGCGCAAAAGGACAGAACCGAGACCGAACGCCAATGGGCCAAACAGCACCGCGCATGGCTGAAGCAATTTCGCCAGCTTCAGCAGCAAAATTTGCAGCAACTTCAGAGCCAAAGCAAATCCGACCGGATGCAGCTTGAACGCCAGCAGCAAGAGCAGCAGCAACAGGACCGAAGTTGGCGGGACCTGATCCAGCAGCAACAAGTACAATCGCAACAGCAGCAGGACCAGCAGACGGCGCTGCGGAAACAGCAATGTCTGGCCACTTGCGCGGCGCCGACGGCATGTAGTCCCGGATCCGACGGCCGGCCCGGCACATTCTGCCAATCCGACAGAACGCTGTGCGAAACCCAGTGCCGGTAGTCCGAGGGCACGGCGGCCCCTTGCTCCGCGACGCTGGCAATGCGATGTCCCATGCAACCACCGATCCTTCACACGAGCAACCGCATGGCCAAGGACGATAAAGCCAAGGATTCCCGCCCCCAAGGCTTGTTGCCTCCGCGACAAGCCGCGACGGCAATAGCACGGCTGCCCAAGGGAATGCGCGACGTGGGGCCCGCCGAGGTGCGTGGGCTGGAGCGGATGCTGAAGAAAATTCGCGGCGTGTACGAACTGTATGGCTTCGAGCCGCTGGCGACCTCGGCGCTTGAGTTTTCCGACGCCCTCGGAAAATTCCTGCCCGACCAGGAGCGCCCGAACGCGGGCGTGTTCTCGTTCCAGGACGAGGACGGCGATTGGATGAGCTTGCGGTACGATTTGACGGCGCCGCTCGCGCGCTATGTGGCGGAGAATTACGACCGTCTGCCCAAGCCTTACCGGCGGTATCAGGTGGGGAGCGTCTGGCGAAACGAGAAGCCCGGCCCAGGCCGGTTCCGCGAATTCGTGCAGTTCGACGCCGATACGGTTGGCACGGACAATGTGGCGGCCGACGCCGAGATTTGCATGATGGCGGCCGATGCGCTGGAGGCGATTGGGGTGCCGAGGGGGCAGTATGTCATTAAAGTTTGCAATCGAAAGATGTTCTTTGGGCTTCTTGAATCAATTGGATTGATGGGGACGGAAAACGACCAACGGCAATTGACCGTATTGAGAGCTATCGACAAATTCGACCGTCTGGGTGCAACCGCCGTGCGTGAATTGCTCGGTGGAGGTCGAACAGACGCTTCAGGTGATTTCACAAAGGGCGCAGGACTGACGCCAGAACAGATAGATCAAGTTGTACTGTATATCGGACTGTATATCGGTATGCAGATGCTGCCGAATGAGAACGAAGCTGCGGTCGATCATTGGGAGAGTCAGTGTGATGACTGGGCCGGAGTAGTTGGAAAATCCATTTTGGGTCAGCAAGGCGTTGAGGAATTGCGGCTTATGGCATTACATTTCCACGCCGCAGGTTACGGCTTGAACCAAATTAAGTTGGACTCAACTATTATCCGCGGTTTGGAATACTACACCGGCCCCGTCTTCGAAGCCGAGCTCACCTTCCCAATTGAAGGCGACGACGGCAAGCCCGTCCGCTTCGGCTCGGTCGGCGGCGGTGGGCGATATGACGGGTTGGTCTCGCGCTTCACTGGCCAGCCGGTGCCCGCGACCGGATTTTCCATCGGCATCTCAAGGCTCTACGCGGCGCTACAAGCGCTCGGCAAAACCGGAGCCGAGACCGCGCGCGGGCCCGTGCTGGTGCTGGTCATGGACAAGACCGATCTCGGCGCCTACCAGGCGCTCGCCGCCAAACTGCGCCAGGCCGGTATTCCGGCCGAAATGTATGTCGGCAGCTCCGGCATGAAGGCGCAAATGAAATATGCCGACAAGCGCGGCAGCCCCTGCGTGGTGATCCAGGGCGGCGACGAGAAGGCCAAGGGCGAGGTGACGATCAAAGATTTGATCGCGGGCGCGCAGGCCGCCGCCAACATCACCGACCGCGCGGCCTGGACGGAAGGGCGCCCCGCGCAAGTGAGCGTGCCGGAAGCGGACATGGTGCGCGCGGTGCGAGAGATCTTGGCGCGGCATTCGCGGTGAGGATGGGATCGGACCCCTTCAGCAAAGGGGTCGGACCCCTAGCCTAGCCCCTAGCCACCCAGCGGGCGGAGCATCGCGCGCGAAATGATGTGGCGCTGGATTTCGCTGGTGCCCTCCCAGATCCGCTCGACCCGCGCGTCGCGCCAGATGCGCTCCAGCGGCAGGCCGGCCATCAGCCCCATGCCGCCG
>Ga0075021_10002180_pt1 | contig 10181 bp, 6 predicted proteins | sample ColStrG_CSR_2012_FD_72749 | JGI IMG/M metagenome (GOLD analysis project Ga0075021, IMG submission 72749) | Freshwater sediment microbial communities in response to fracking from Pennsylvania, USA - Cold Stream Run_MetaG_CSR_2012 | ecosystem: Environmental > Aquatic > Freshwater > Creek >... | reverse complement strand
AGAAACAGGCGAAAAAGTCGGGGTGGCAGCGGCGGGAAGCTGAATCGTATAGGTTGCCGACGCAACGGCGCTATTGGCAAAGCCCGGAGCCGCGGCGATGGCCTTGATGGTTGTCGTTGAACCAACGGAGATAGGTACAGAATAAACGGAGGAACCGCTCGTCGGAACTGTACCGTCAAGGGTGTAGTAAATGGTTGCTCCCCCTGTACTATCGCTCAGGGAAACGGTCTGGGCGGATGTGTAGATGCCCGGAACGGGCGAAAACGTGGGACTGGCGGCCGTGGGAAGCTGGATCGTATAGGTTGCCGATGCAACGGTGCTATTAGCAAAGCCCGGAGCCGCGGCGATAGCCTTGACGGTTGTGGTGGCGTTCACGACGAGGGCCGCGACGTAAACAGGCGACGCGATGGTGGGTGTCGAGCCGTCGAGCGTGTAGTAAATAACGGCGCTGGGCGTGGCGCTAGCGAGTGACACGGTAGCTGTTGAGGTGAAGACTCCACCCACAGGAGAGAAAGACGGCGTGGCCGCTGGCGATGGCCCTTGCGAGAGGGAATATTGAAAGTTGGGCGGCACGTAAGACGTATTGGGCCCATTAATCGGATACCAATTGCCCTGGTATGAGTAGACCGAATTGTTGATGGCGGCATCGGCGGTGGCGGAAATAGGCCCAAAGTCGTACCACTGATCGCCGCCTTGCGTCTCTTGACTGACCAGGTAGAAGACGCCGCCGGCTTTCATCGTGATCGCGGAGGATAAGGTGACGTAAACGAATTGGCCCGGCACGCAGCCGCTCATACTCACCTGCGCAACAGAGCCGGCGACATCCGCTCCCGTGGCAACGGTTACAAATTTCACGCTATGCGCCGCGGAATTACCGGCAATGCAGACGCGCCCGATTGAATTCACGAAAAGCGGATTGGCCCCAACAGTCAACTTCATCCCTACCCAACCACTGAAGTCTCGCCGCGCATTTGGCAAGGTTAATCCCAAGCCCGTCACAAAGGAGATGCCAGTGGCGGATTGCGACTGGATGCTATAAGTGGCCGTTGTTACTGGACTATTGGCATAGCCGGGCGCACTGGCCAACGACTTGACAACGGTTGTGGCGCTTACCGGAATTGGAGTCGAATAGATGGGTGAACTTGTCGTTGGCGTCGAGCCATCCGAAGTGTAGTAGATCGTTGCGCCAGTCGTAGCGTCGCTGAGCAACACGCTTTGCGGAGAAGTATAAATTCCGCCAACGGGAGAGAACGTCGGGCCGGCGGCGGTTGGAGCTTGAATGGTGTAAGTGGCTGTTGAAACGGCACTATTAGACGTACCAGGGGCGGTTGCGAACGCCTGAATGGTTGTGGTGGCGCTGACGGAAATGGGAGACGAATAGACAGCCGAACTGGTGGTGGGCGTAGCGCTGCCGATGGTGTAGTAAATTGTCGCGCCGGCGACGGTGTCGCTCAGAGAAACGACTTGTGCGGATGTGTATGTGCCGCCGGCGGGGGAAAAGGCCGGAGCCGGCGTAAGGGGGCTTTGCGAGACCGTCAATGAATATTGAAAGTTCGCGGGCACATAGGAATTATTTGGAGCGCCGTGCAGATACCAGTTGCCGTTCCAGAAATACACCGCGCTACTTACCGCCGCGTCGGATGTTGTCGCTATCTGGCCCGAGTCATACCATTGATCTCCGCCCGCCACCTCCGCGCTCGCCAAATAATAGCGTGTGCCCGCGGCGAGCGTCACCGTGGCCGGCAGCGTGCTGTAGACGAATTGACTTCGAACGCAGCCTGCCATGTTGAGAGAGGCCGAAGCGCCCGGCACATCGGAACCAGTTGCGGCGTTGACCAGCTTTACTACGTGCGTCTGTGCATTGTTGGCGACGCAAACCCTGCCCAATGAGCTGACATACAGCGGACTCTGCCCGACCGTAAAGATCATACCTACAAAGCCGCTAAAATCGTTGCGCAGGATTGGGGCGTTGAGTGCGAAGCCGGTTACGAAAGTTGTCGCAGCCGGGGGTCCGCCCCCCACTGTGCCTGGGCCAATCGTGAAAAGCTGGGAGTTCGACAACCCGCCGCCGGGAGGCGGATTATAAACGGCGACCGTCGCGCTGCCGGCGGTGGCGAGATCGGATGCCGCGATGCTGGCGGTCAAAGATTTATCGGTTACAAAGACCGTCGGCCTATCCGCGCCATTCCAGCGGACTACTGAGCCATTCACGAAGTTGCTACCGGTTACTGTCAATGTCGCGCCAGCGGCTCCGGCCGTGGCGGAGTTTGGATTCAAGATGGTGATCGCCGGAACCCCGTTACTAGCCGAGGCCACATCTCTCACGCTGATCTCACTCGCCGCAACGTAGCCGCCCACCGTCGCGGTCGCCTCGAGACGAACGTAAGACGCATTTACGGAGCTCAGGCTCGCGCTTTTTTCGGTTGTGTCGGCGGGCCAATTGCCTGTGGCCGCGAGGGTAAATGTGGTCCCATCGCCGCTAACATACACGTTGTAGCTAGTGATTATGCCGTTTTGGCTACCATCTTGCCGCGGCAGATAGCGCAGCTCGCTGAGGTTATAGCTTCCTCCTAAGTTAACCGTAATCGATTGCGGCAACGCCACCAGCGGATGGCATCCGCCAACGCAGGTAAAGTCGGTCTGCCAGAAAGTGCTGGTATCTCCGTCAACTACATTCGAAGGCGGGAACCCAGCCGCGGAGTTGCCGGCAGTGGCGGTCATCTGAGATTGGGGAATGATCTGAGTAACGCCTGGCGGAGAATCGACGCGGAAGTTGTCGAACTGCGCCGCAGTCCAATCTTTGAGTCCGACGCCCGCCATCCCATGGGTGTACGAGTTGTCGGTGATATTGGCGACCGTAACGCCATCGATTACACCCTGGATCTGCGGTCCGTTCAGAATCAGCGACATGGTGTGCCAGGTTTTGATGGGAAACAAAACTGCGCCCGACGCCAAAACATTGAAGTTGTTCAGGCACAATCGCCAAGAACCCGCGCTGGATGCATAGAATTGATAGGCGTTTAGATCTCCGCTGTTTTCGTTTTCTTTCGTGAGCCGGCCAATCAGTTTGCTCTCGCCCGGCGTTTCGAGAAAGACATCGGAGGTCACGCGATAGTCGGTCCAACTGGTGGAGCCGAGAAAGCTCGCCGGTTGGGCGACGCCCACCTCCGGCCACGGAATGGGTTGGGCCTCCACCGCCTGGCGAAGGCATTGACCGGCGCGTCCGCCGCCGCAGGCGGTCACTTCAAAAGAACCCTCGATCGCCGAAAAATATTTAGCCCCTTGATTCGGGCTATAGCTTTCGAAGTCTTCGAAGTAAGGAAACGGGAATGCCGTGGCCGTAGGAGGCGCCGCGTCTCCTTTCGATTGTCCGGTTGTGGTGGTTAAGGAATAGATCGATCCGGGCGAGAGAGTGATTGTGAACGAACCGTTCGCCGGTAAGATGTCGCTCTGCTGAACGAACTGGGTGGTTGCATCGCTTTTCCAGACGTGAAGCGCGCCGGTGGACAATCCGCCGGTGACGTTAAATGTCACAGTCTGGCTCGAAGGGGCGCTGCCGGTTTCAATGATGATGCTGTAGTCGCTTCCTTTTTTGAGTGTGGCGAAGGTCGTGCCGTTTAGGTGGCCACAGGCGCTATCGATGTATTGCCAGCCAGGCTGGGCGAACTGCGTTGTGTGCGCGGTGGCCCAGATGGCGGGTTGCACATTGTAGCTGCCCGACCAAGGAGTGTTGGCGTACATCAACCCCGATCCTGGAATCGGCAGGAAATCGTAGTAAGAAGTGATGAGGCTCCAGATCACCGTGCGCGTGATGCGGCCGCCAACGTAGAATTCGTTGTAGTCCTTCGCCAGCGTTTGCGCGCCATTCCAATCGCCGCGCCAGGGGCCTGCTTCGGTGGCCCACAGCCGCTTATTACCGGGTATGAAAACCGTCCCTGGGTCGTTTGGGTAGTGGATGCCCACCACGTCAATGGCATCCACCAACGGCGGGTAGTTGATCATCTGGGTGACGATGTCGAGGTTGTCCTGGTCGGCGGCCACCACGAGCGTGTTGAGGCCGGCAGCCACCAGCGCTTGCTTTAAGCTAATCACCCAATTGGCGTTGGCGGGCGTTTCATTCCAGATGCCCACGTAGCTAATCGTGATGCCGTAGTTCGCTTGCGCTCCCTGAATAAAGCTGATGATGTAGTTGATGTTGTCCTGCGAATAAAATGCGCCGTTGCCGATCCAACTGGGAACGCCCCACTCCAAAGCCCCGAACGTCATGTTGGGGTTGCGCAATTTCGCCTGCTGCATCAGCCACCACTCGTAGCCTCGGTTGAAGTTCGAATCCGTCGCGCTATGCATGTGGCTTGGCTCGGCACCGTCGGTTGAATCCACATCGCCGCCAATTTCTACTTTGAGAGTTTGCAGGCTTGCGCCGTAGTTGGGCTTGAATAGGTAATCGAGAATCTGGCTTCGCTGAGGCTCGGGATAGTCGATCAGTAAGCGAGATGACGCTCCGGCGCTCAGGGCTCCGATGCTTTCAAACGTGAGGCCAGTCCCAGTACCATTAACGGTAATGACGGGGGTTTGTGCCAGCAGCGGCACGGTTTGCCACGCCACGCCCAGTGCCAACACAGTTCTAACTGCAAGGAGTTTCGCGCTCCGCGGCATTCGAACGCGCAACCAAGGATTGCATTTCAACACCAAAACCCCACTCCAAGACACACCTAGAACCAGCCCTGAATTCAGCGCTAAGCGAAGTTACCAGAAAACGGGGTTGTTGCTCAAGGAAGGTGAGTACCAGAACCACGGTACCGTCCGCTCCAAAGTAAGGGTTAGTTTGTTCCTGAAGTGCGCGTTTTTGTAGGCGTCCACAGCTTTTGCGGCGAGACGAAGAAAACGGAAAGCGCGCACAGTGCGGCGCACATCATCACCACGAACGTGCGTGAAACAGACGACAGACGCTTGAGAATGAATTGTTCGGGAAGCCAATTATCGAAATAATCGAGAGCGGCCAAACCGTAGACCGCCGCTTGAGCGGCGAGCGCCGCAACTGCCAGCCAGCGGAAAGGGAGCCAAAAACTGGTGACTGCTATGGCTATCAACGAAAACGGCAGCAACAGGCGGCCGAGCTTGTAGGAGACATAATGAATCCACATGCGATTGCGTAAGGTGAGCAGCGCGGGGTATTGCCGCATGATCTGGTAGTTGCCGGCCAGCGTCCGCACCTTGCGGCGAAACTCCGTGGAGAGTGACGTGGGGTCGTCATAGGCCTTCGCCGCCGGTTCGACAACCAGGCGGAATCCTTTGAAGAACGCCGAGAGAGGGACGTACAAATCGTCGAGCAGGGTCTCGGGCGGCATGGTCACCATCAGTTCGCGGCGGACCGCATAGAAGGGGCCGGTGGCGCCGAGCATGGAATCGATATCGCTCAAGCGATTCCGAATCCAGGTTTCAAATTTCCAGTACAGTCCAATGTTTGTTTCCGCCATGTTGTCGCCGCGGCGGATCGTTAGTTCACCGCTCACTACGCCCACCGCCGGATCGGCGAAACAGCGCACCAACGCGCGCACGCTGCAAGGCTCCAACGGTTGCCGGATGTCGGTCAAAACGAGAATCTCGTTTTTGGTGAGGGGCACGCCGGCATTGAGGGCCGCCGGTTTGCCGCCGTGCGGAACGCGTAGCAGCTTGACACCGCGATCCGCATATTCATTCACTAAATCGTCGGTTTGATCGGTGCTTCCGTCTGAAATCACCAGGATTTCGACAGATTCGCGCGGGTAGTCCAACTGGAGGACGGATTCCAACTTACGGCGGATGTACTGGCCGCCGTTTCTTACCGGGATGATCACGGCGATTGAGGGCAAATACGCGGTTTTCTTGATCGGTTTTGCGGAAGCTTTCGCCAACACTCTCAGTAGCAGCGGATAGCCGGCGATGACGTAAAAGAGAAAGGCGCAACTCAGCAGGAAGAGAATGCCGGCAAACGAAATCATCAGTTCGCGCGCGGCGCTTCCTTCTCTAAAATTGCTTGGAAAACCCGCGCGGCGTGCTCCCACGAAAATTGCGAAGAAACCATCTCAAAGGCATTGCGCGCCAGGCGCTGACGCGCGGTCTCGGAATCTAAGAGTTCCAGGCAAGCCTTCGCAAACGCTTCTGGCGTGTCGGCCAGATAAAGATTGCGGCCATGAACAACCGGAAGACCCTCCGCACCTATGGTTGTGGAAACGATGGGTGCTTGGGCGGCCATTGCCTCGAAGATTTTCAGCCGCGTGCCGCCGCCGATGCGAAGCGGAACTACGGAGACTGAGCTTCCCCAAAAGTAAGGCCGTATATCGGGCACCGTTCCAGAGACAAGAATCTTCGGGTCGGCGTGGGCCATTTCCAGGATGCCGCTGCCCGGAGAACGGCCTACTATGGCGAATGTACAATCGGGGCGCTTCTGGCGAATGAGAGGCAAGATCTCGCGCACGAAATAGTTGCAGCCGTCAATGTTGGGGAGCCAGTCCATGGAGCCGACAAAGACAAGGTCGGCTTTGTGCTCCGCCTTCCGATCCGGAGGCGGTGCAAAAGAGGATACCTCGACGCCCGTCGGCACTTCGGAGACGCTTTGCGTTTGAAACAGGGAGCGGAATCGCTCGGCGTCTTCCTTAGAAACGGCCACTACATGCGCCGTCTGGCGGCAGACTTCGCCTTCGTAACGGGCCATGCGGTTCCGTTGGATGCGAAAGAATGCCTTGGCCGGAACGCTGTGTGCCGTTTCCAGATGGCGATCCCAGATGGTAGTCTCCACATTGTGTTGGAACAGGACCGATCGGCGCAAGTCGGGAATGTTCGGCGCGGCAAACAAGAAATCGCAAACCAGCCAATCGAACTTCTTAGTGGCGAGCAAACGCGCTACCTCGGTCTTCATGCGGGCCGATCGGTAGCGCGTGACGGCCAACGGCAACGGATCGAGCAGGTTTCCGGCCGCCTGCAGCGCAAACTTCGCTGAGCCTCGCGGCGGAAGCGCGTGCGGGATGGGATAAGCCTTGCTGCAATACTCTGAACTTCGGGCTAAGCCCTCCGGCTCCGCCGGATTCTCGAGAGCCACATAGTGGATCTCATGCCAGCCGTGCAGATGCCGCAGCATTTCCAACGTGCGGATCTGGCCGCCCTTGGTGGTGGGATGCAAGAAATGCGGATTTACCCAGAGAATTTTCATCTTGAGGTTGCCTTAAGCTCGGCACAGACTCTGGTGCTGATCCCTTCGTGGGTCTCCATTGCTGGCAAATCCATATCAATACTGGACGCGAACCATGTCTTTGCGAGCATTTCATCCTGCCCGGCGTTCATCCGTTCGGCAAAGAACCGATGGCCGCGCCTCAGATCCAGCCACGCGAATTTTCGCTCCGTAAGATTCGCAAACGGCGTTTCCCGGTAGTGATATCGTGATCTAGTTATTAGTTCTGGAATGATCGCTTTTTCAAGCTTCCCAGAGATTTTCCCGAATATTTGAAGGCTCATTTGCCGGGCATGGTCCGCACACCGCTCTCCCCTATTCTGTCAACACCCATTCAAAAACGCACCGGAAGGCTTTCCCGCCTGACAGGATACCGGCTCTTCCAGGCAAGCTCTTCCCCCTTGTTTCGTATCGGCTGCGGATTGGCTTTATTCATTTGTTGCTCCCAAAAGAGCGTCGTGAGGCGCGGATTTGGGCCATATTTCTCCGTGGGTTCGGAGGCCGGTTTTGGCCAGTCACCATTTTATAAAAATCTATATTTCTATTGTTATCAATATGTTAGGTGCATTTTTCCAGTTAGGCCGAACGGGCATAAGCGAGACTGGTGCCAGAAAGCGATGCAGGTTTCGACCCGGTTCGGACAGGCGCGCGAGTTTTACAAAGGATTTCAATTTTTGTGAATAAATACCAGTTGGTTAGTCTACTGTGGCTGCTCTCGTCCCTGAACGGCCAATCGTTGGTGGACCTCCGGACGCAGACCAAGAATGTTGATTTTTCAAACGCCGCATCCACCGTTCCAGCGAAGTCTGGCACGGCTCTGCCGGCATCCTGCAACCCCGGTGAAATGTTTTTTCGGACAAGCAATGCGCCAGGCCAGAACCTTTACGGCTGCGAACCGGCAAACACTTGGACGCTGCTTTCGGGCGGATCGTCCAGCGGAACGGTATCGACAGCCACCGGTGGCCAGTTTGGCTTTTATTCGGCCAGCGGTTCTACGATTGTCGGCCATACTTTGGTTCCGGGCGACATACCGTCTCTAAATTACCAGGCGCCGCTTGCGTTCACGGGCAATGGCGCCAAAACCGCGACCTCAACCGGCGCGTTTATTGGCAACGATTGCGCCAAGTGGGACGCCAGTGGCAACATTGTCGATTCCGGCGCTCCGTGCGCGGTCGTAAATGTCGGAAACGGCACGGCGGGCCAGTTCGGTTTCTATGCCGCGAACGGCAATGCAATCACCGCGCATACTCTGGCGGCGAGCGACATACCGCCATTGAATTATCAAGGTACGCTCACGTTCACCGGCAACGGTACGAAAACCGCGAGTTCCACAGGCGTGTCGACAAGTAACGATTGCGCGAAATGGGATGCCAATGGGAACGTCGTCGATTCCGGCGCGCCCTGCGCCAGCGTCGCAACCGGCGCCGCCGGCCAGTTTGGGTTCTATTCAACGAGCGGCAGCGCCCTCACGCCGCATACTTTAGCGGCGAGCGACATTCCGTTATTGAACTATCAAGCGCCGCTCACGTTTACCGGTAATGGTTCAAGAACGGCGAGTTCCACGGGAGGGAGTACCGCGAACGATTGTGCGAAATGGGATGCTAGCGGCAACATTGTCGATGCTGGAGCGCCTTGCGGTTCGGGCGGCGGCGGAGGGCTGGCGGGTCCGTCGTCCACCACGATCGGCAATGTGCCGCAATATAGCAACACCACCGGTACAGCATTGTCGGTCGGCTTGGGGGTGGTCACCCAAGTAGGCTCCCCCGGCTCGGACGCGAACATTCCGACGGAGAAGTCGGTGCGTACGGCTATCGCCGCGGCTTCTACCGCCGCCGGAAATCTGCCCCCTCAAACCGGCGTGGCCGGCTATCTCTATACCAATGGCGCCACAGCCAGTTGGGGGAACATTATCACGGGTGGATCGGGCGCACTCGATTGCGTCTCGATTCCGGGAGTCTGCGATGTTGCCACCGCGGTTGTACCGCTAAAGTGGTCGGCAAACGTGATGACCGGCGTGAACAAGTTTTCGCAACTGCAAGTTTCGCTTTATACCGTGGCGGCTCTTCCAGCATGCAACGCCAGCTTCGAGGGTCAGATGGAAGGTGTAACCGATGCCGCTTCGGCGACTTATCTTGCGACAGTCACCGGAGGCGGAAATATTCACGTTCCTGTTTATTGCAACGGTACGTCGTGGGTCGCTCACTAATAAACAAGGGGGGGGGCGGATTATTCTGTCCCCAACCCGCTTCGCCTCAACCGCGTCAAAGTCTTTCGGCCTAACTTTTCACTCCTACATAGAGATCGACGCCCGTCTCGCTGTACATTTCGAAATCCGTCTTGTACGCGCGCTGGATCTTGCCCTCGCTCTCCAGCGCCCAAACCTGCTGCCACAAGCCAATCACCGCCCCCGCCTTATTCTCGCGCGCACTCAGTTGCATATATTTTCCTTCCTCAACCTTGCGCCTGACCAAATCGCGCGGCGCCTTCTCGCTTTCTCCAACTTTGACCCCCAATAGATAGCTGTACTCCCCATCTTTGTCGGACGCATACTCGCTGTAGACCGCCACAATAGCCGACGCGCCCGGAACTCCCGTGCTCCACATCTTGCCGATCACCCCTTGCCCGCTCATCTCGCGCGCATTCGTCGTTCGCGCTTCATGGCCCATGGCGTAAAACGCATCCATCATCACCGTCTTCATTGCTTCGGATTCACCCTTGCCTTTCCTCTCGCGGATTCAACCGCCACCCGCAACTTCGCGGGCAATTTCGAAATCACCGCGGTCAACACTTTATACCGCCAGCCCGGAATGACGTACAACTGACGCTTTCGCAAACCGGCCAGCGACGCGTCAACCACCTGCTCGGCGCTCAGCCAAAATGCTTTCGCCGCCAGACGCTCGCGGTCAATCGCCATCGCGTCGTGAAATTCAGAGTACGTGAAACCGGGGCACAACGTTTGCACCGTTACTTGTGA
>Ga0075021_10002179_pt1 | contig 10181 bp, 9 predicted proteins | sample ColStrG_CSR_2012_FD_72749 | JGI IMG/M metagenome (GOLD analysis project Ga0075021, IMG submission 72749) | Freshwater sediment microbial communities in response to fracking from Pennsylvania, USA - Cold Stream Run_MetaG_CSR_2012 | ecosystem: Environmental > Aquatic > Freshwater > Creek >... | reverse complement strand
GGTCGGTTGTCCACACGCTGTCCCCAGGTCGCTCCCCAGAAGTATCGGGGTTGTTCCCCTTCCAATCCCCAGGGTGCATCCGTCAGTGTGGGTTCTCCATGAGTGACTACGTCGACACCACTGTTCCCAGCCGTTCCAGCGGGTCGGTGCGATCGTTGCCCAGCAACCTCCAGGCTGAGGAATCTCTCCTTGGCGCGATGCTTCTTTCTCGCGACGCCATCGCCGTGGCATCCGAGCTCCTCGGGGCCGACGATTTCTACAAGCCGGCCCACGGCCACATCTACGACGCCATCACGACCCTGAACGCGGCGGGAGAACCGGCCGACCCGGTGACCGTCGCTGACGAGTTGCGGAGAGCAGGGCTGCTCGACGCCATCGGGGGGCCGGCGACGCTGGTCACGCTCCAGAACGGCACTCCGGCCACGTCGAATGCCGGCCGCTACGCCAAGATCATCGAGGAACACGCCCTCCTGAGGCGACTCATCCGAGTCGCTGGTGACATCGCCGAGATGGGCTACGACCTCCCTGACGACGTCACCAAGGTCGTAGACATGGCGGAGTCGATGGTGTTCGAGGTCGCTCAGCGGCGGGTCACCGACACGATGGACGAGATCCACAATCTGCTCGATGCCAACCTCGATCGTCTCGAGCAGCTCTACGAGCGGGGCCAATCCATCACCGGGCTCCCCAGCGGCTTCACTGACCTCGATGAGCTGCTTTCCGGCCTGCAGCCAAATGCCCTTCTCGTCCTCGGCGCTCGCCCCTCGGCTGGCAAGACGGCGCTGGCGCTCGGCATCGCCACCCACGCCGCGCTGGAGGCCCAGCGTCCGGTCCTGCTGTTCTCGCTCGAGATGAGCAAGCTGGAGCTGACCCAGCGCATGCTCTGCTCTGAGGCGCGGGTCGACTCCAAGCGGGTGCGCAACGGCAATCTGAACGAGGCCGACTGGCAGAAGATCGCCCACGCCACGGGTCGACTGGCCGAGGCCCCCATCTGGATCGATGACAATCCGAACCTGACCATCATGGAGATCCGATCGAAGGCCCGGCGTCTCAAGGCCCGTACCGGCGATCTCGGATTGGTTGTCGTCGACTACCTCCAACTCATGACAGGTCGCTCGAACGCAGAGAACCGCCAGGTTGAGGTCTCGGAGATCAGCCGGGGTCTCAAGATCTTGGCTCGCGAGTTGGAATGTCCCGTGCTGGCGCTCTCGCAGCTGTCTCGTGGCCTCGAGATGCGCCAGGACAAGCGTCCGATGCTGGCTGACCTGCGCGAGTCGGGGTGCTTGACGGCGGACACGCGCATTACCCGAGCCGACAACGGTCGTCAGGTGACGATGGGCGAGCTCCTGGCCTCGGGCGAGGAGCACGTTCCCGTGTGGACGCTGAACGAGAACTACCGGCTCGTCCGCGGCGAGATGAGCAGAGTGTTCCCGAGCGGGATCAAGACCGTCTACGAGCTGTTGTTGTCGTCAGGCCGATCGGTGAAGGCCAGTGCCAATCACCCGTTCTTGGCGCTGGAAGGCTGGTTCCCGCTCGAGAAACTCGATGTCGGCGATTGCATCGCCGTCCCCCGCTCCGGCCGATGGCCCGAGACCGTGGGCGTCGACGAGATGGGCGACGACACGGTGCCCCGCGAACTGTGGAGCTACATCCGCAAGTGCCTGCCCCACCACGGGCTCACCATGGCCGATGTCGAAGCGGGGTTGAAGGTGGGCAACTTCGTCGACGACTTCTACGCCAACCCGCTCAACCGCGCGCAGATCAGCGAACTGGCCCGGGTCGTCCCCGACCCGCTGCTGGCCGACCTGGCTCGCAGTGACGTCAGATGGGACACGATCGTGAGCATCACGGAACTGGGTGACGAACCGGTCTTCGACGCCACCGTCCCTGGCACCCACAACTTCGTGGCTGAGGGCATCGTGGTGCACAACTCGATCGAGCAGGATGCTGACGTGGTGATGTTTATCTACCGCGACGAGGTCTACAACCCCGATTCACCCGACCGGGGCACGGCCGAGATTCTCGTGAGCAAGCACCGCAACGGTCCCACGGGCATGGTGCGCCTAGCCTTCCTGGATCACTACACGAAGTTCGCCAACATGGCGAAGGGCGTCTAGATCACACCGGGCGGGGGCCCCGGCGACCAGCCCTCGGGGTGCGACACTCCCGGCGTCAAGGCAGGAATCTCAAAGGCGATCTCATCGATGAAGCACCAGAGCCAATCCTCGCCAGGTTCGTAGGACTGGACGAGCGCGTGTTCGGTGTTGGCGGCGTGCGCGGTCGCGTGGCGAGCGGGGGAGGAGTCACAACAGCCGATATGGCCGCAGGTGGCGCAGCGGCGCAGGTGCACCCATCGGCCGCCATCGGCCAGGCATTCGCTACAGCCCGGTCCACCGGGCCCGACCTCCAGATCAATTTGGTCCAAGTGGGTGCAGGTGTCGGTGCTCATGGGGCTCCTCCGGCCGGTGCGCTGGTCACGAGAGTGTGGCCGGCTCCTCGCTCGTCCAGAGGATGTGTACCTCCCGGATGGCAAAGCGCCAACCATCCGGCGTCCGGGCGTAGGTATCGCGGTAGCGAATGGTCATGACGAGGTCGATGGCCATCCCGTCGACCTCTCGCACGTGATGGGCCCGACAGCCCGCTTGTCCGGTGGCTCGATCGTCGGTGATCTCGCATCGCTGATAGCCGACATCGTGGAACGTGTGCCGAAAACGCCGGAGGCGCTCGGGGATCTCAGCTAGGCGGGCGGCACCGACATAGACCGGTGGCTCGTCCTCTCCCCGATGGACCGACAGCGTGGCGTCGGGGAGGAACAGCGCGACGAACCGGTCGACGTCCCGTTCGTCGGCGAACGCGGCATAGGAACCCACCAGCTCGCGGATGGCCATGTGGTCGTCCCGGCTCTCATTCGGACTCTCCCTACCCATGGCGCCACCCTAGGTTCCCTGGATGATTTTCGAGCATGGGCGGTGTTCACTGGGGGGCGCCCACCCGGGGTGTCGCCGTAAGGGAACGTTGAGGGTCGTCGTGAAGGTCGAGATCTGGTCCGATGTTGTTTGCCCGTGGTGCGCGATCGGCAAGCGTCGATTCGATGAGGCGCTGGAGCGGTTCGACCACCGCGACGAGGTCGAGGTGGTCTGGCGCAGCTTCGAGCTCGACCCGGGCGCGCCGCCCGTCCGCGACGGTGTGTTGGTCGATCACCTGGCGCGCAAGTACGGCATGTCACGCGACCAGGCGGAGGCCAGCCAAGCTCGCCTGACCGCTCTGGCCGAGGTGGAGGGCCTGGAGTTCAACTTCGACCAGGCCCAAGGCGGTAACACGTTCCATGCCCACCGCCTACTCCAGTTCGCGGCCGGCCAGGGCAGGCAATCCGAGATGGGCGAACGTCTCTTTCGGGCCTACTTCCGTGACGGTCGGGCTATTGGGACCCGGTCCGTGTTGCGTGAGGTGGCGGTCGAGTCCGGCCTCGATCCATCGATGGTGGACGAGGTGCTGGACAGTGGAGCGTTCACCGAGGAGGTCCGGGCCGACGAAGTCGAAGCGAGCGAGCTGGGCGTCTCGGGGGTGCCGTTCTTCGTCATTGATCGGCGCTACGGCCTGGCCGGAGCGCAGCCCTCGGAGTTGCTCCTCGAAGTGCTGGAGACGGCGTGGGCGGAGCGGGAGCCCGCCGGCTTTGAAGCGGTGGTCGGCGCCGCCGACGGATCGTGCGCAGACGACAGCTGCGGGATCTGACCTACGCCGTATCGGTCTAGGCGCCGACGGCCAGAGCGGCGACGCGGGCGTCGGCGAGAGCCCCTTCCAGACCGCCACCCCCGACCGCATCGCCCACGACATGGATGCGGCGTCCGCTGGCGGCGAACGATTCCGCCAACGTGAGCTCGCCCCTGCGGCCAGTGCTGATCACCGTGCCCGCCGGGCTGGCTTCCTCGCGGGTGCCGTCGTGCCAGTGCACCGCGGTGGCGCTGATCTCGTCGATACGCCCTCCCGTGACCAGCGTGACCCCCAGCTGCTCGAGCTCGTAGACCAGGCGGAACCGACCCGGTGGACCGATCTCGGAGGCCAGGACGTCGGTGCCTTCCACCACGACCACGCGCCGCCCCCGCGTTGCGGCCAGTCGAGCCAGCGACAGCCCCGCCTTGCCCCCTCCCAGCACGACGACCTCTTCAGCCACCGATGCGTCGTCGGTGTGCAGCCAAGCCGCGAGCTCGGCTGGTGTGCTCGCCAGGGAACCGCCGGGCACATCGGGAGTCGTCCACCGGCCCCCCGAAGCCACGACCACCTCATCGACCTCCAACCCGGTGAGCAGCTCGGCGGTTACCGGCGTGGCGAGGAGGAGTTCGACTCTGCTGGTGGCGATGCGATGGAGCTGCCAGGACAGGAACTGAGCGAGAGTCTCATCGGTGTGGGCGGCGAGAGCCAGCGTTCCTCCCAGTTCGGTGGCGGCTTCGGCCAGCACGACCTCGTGTCCTCGCTCCGCGAGCAGGGCGGCCGCCTCCATCCCGCCAGGACCGCCTCCCACCACCAGCACCCGACGAACGTGGCCAGTGGGCGGCAGTCGCTCTTCGTCCCCGTGACCGGTGGCGGGGTTGGCTACACAGCCCAGTGGCTCGTTGAGGAAGATGTTGCCGATGCACCGGTATTGATAGATGCAGGGCCGGATGGTGGTGGCCCGCCCGGCGGCGAGTTTGTTGGGCAACTCTGGGTCGGCCAGGAGCTTGCGCCCCATGGCCACGAAGTCGGCGGCGCCGTCGGCCAGCGCGCGTTCGGCCACCTCGGGCTCGATACGACCGACGGCGATGACGGGGACGGAAACGTTGGCCTTGACCATGGCGGCGAAGGGCAACAGGAGGCCCGGCTCGTGGGGGGTATGGGCCTCGGTGACTCCCAGTGCGGCGCCGGCGTCGGTGGCCGCGCTCACGTGGATGGCCTGGCTGCCGGCGGCCTCGGCCAGCTTGGCCACCGCCACCAGATCCTCGGGGGTCTCACCGCCGTCGCGGTAGCGCTCGATGGCGTTGAGGCGACACCACACGGCCAACCCATCGCCGACCCGCTGGCGGATTGCCCGGAGGACCTCGGTGAGGAGGCGGGCCCGACCACTGACCGTGCCGCCCCAACGATCATCTCGGTTGTTGAGCGCGGGAGAGAGGAATGAGTCGATCAAGTAGCCATGGCCGGCGTGGACTTCCACGCCGTCGAAACCGGCCGCCTGGGCCCGTTCGGCGGCTGCTGCGAAGGCCTCGATCACGCCCTCGAGGTCGCCTTCATCGGCGATCCGGTAGCTGGTGGCGGACGTCGGCGTGGTGAACGGGCGGATCATCGCCTCGAGCTCGGCTGTCGTCACCATGGCTGAGCGGGCATCGGGTCGCAGGCGGGGCGGAACTGAAGGCACGAGCAGGGGTCGCCCCTCGGCGATGTCGAGGAGCGAGTTGGCACCGTCGTGCACCAGTTGGGCGGCGATCCGCGCTCCGTGGTGGTGGACCCGGTCGGCCAGGTCGCGGAGGCCCGGGAGAAATCGGTCGTCCGCTATGGCGGTCTGACAGGACGCGTACGCGCCGTGTGGGTAAGCGACGGCCACCGAGCCGACCATGACGAGCCCGACCCCGCCTCGCGCCCGGGCCGCCAGGTACGTGGCCTGGCGGTCGCTCACCGTCCCGTCGTCGTTGGCCAAGCGGTCCCCCATGGGGGAGAGCAGCAAGCGATTGCGGAGGGTCATCGCTCCGATGGACCCGGGGCTGAAGAGCAGGGGAAAGGCTGGCTCGTTCACGGGTGGTCGACGTCACCGACCGACTCGGCCAGCACGCCGCCGAGCGCCCGCTGGATCTCCTGGGCGAAGGCAACCTGCACGGCGCGGAGCGCGACATCACGCAATGAGCGGAAGCCAGCGGTTACCTCCTCGGCGTTGGTCGCGGCGGGGAACCCGTAGTCCGGCCGCTCGACGAAGATGGCCACCAACGCGTCGGCCAAGGCGGCGGTATGGACCTGCATCGTTCCCCAGGCCAAGGCGGCCACATCCGCCTCGATCCCTGCCCGGATCATCTCTGCCGCCATCTCCAGCGTGGCCACGCTGGGAACCCGGTAGCGCTCGCCCACGGGCGTGATCAGTCCATACTGGATCAGGTCGGCGATGGCGTCGAGGTGCACGCTGCCCACGACCTGCAACACTTCGGCGCCCGTCATGGTGTCGGCCCGGTCGTCGATCCAGGGCTCGAGAAGTTCGTCGCGAATCTCTAGCAGCGTGTTGAGCGACCGGTGTTGCCCGGCGGGGTCGGTCAGTACTTCGGCGACGCCGGTGAGACCGAGGCCCCGAGATCGGAGCGCGACGATGAGCCGCAGTCGAGCGAGTTGACCCTGGTCGTAGTACGCGAATCGGCCGACGCGGCGTGGTGCTTCGATCAAGCCGGAGTGGCGATAGAAGCGGATGGTTCGGGGGGAGAGGCCGCTGGCCTCGGCGAGGGCCTCGAGGGTGTATCCGCGCTCGGGGTCTGCCGGGGCATCGTTCTCGGCCGTTCCTTGGTCAGCAGTCGGCACCCATTCATGATGCCCGAGAATGCATGCTCCGTGGCGATTGACACGGACCGTGACCGCGGGCACACTGACACCGTCACTGTCGCTGTCAGTCTGAGTGGACAGCGACTCCAAAAGCTGTGGGCGGCTCGGCGAGGACCGAGGCGGTCACCCAAAGACGGGGGTAGTGCACACATGATTGATTCCACGAAGAGGCGGACGCTGGTCAGGCGGAGTCGGATTCCAGTGCTGGCGTTGGCACTGGCATCTCTGGTTGTCCCATTCGTCTCCGCCAGTCCGGCCTCGGCCAGCTCCACCACCTGCACGAAGCCGGCCGGCGCCTTCACGAGCTTCCACGCGGCATTCTCGAACGGCACCATGGCGCTGGGGAGCGCCACCGCTACGGGTCTGAGCGCCACCGCTTGCGGTTCGGTGACCGGCAAGGTGGGGTCGTTCGTATCGACCGTCCAACCTGGCGACATCGACTTCCCCGCCGTATCGGTCAAGCTCCTCTTCATCAGCCTGCCGGCCACCATCACGGTCAATGCCCCACTGTCGGGCCCATTCCGGGTCTACGGCAAGGGCTTCAGCAAGGCTGACGTGAACCTCACCGCCAACATCTCGGCCTCGGCCAGCCTCCTCGGATTCAAGTGCGTCATTGGTCCGTTGACTCCGACGCTGACAACCGGTGCCAGTGGTTCGCTGCAGGGGACCACCTTCACCGGGAGCCTGAAAGCCGGCTACGTCGGCAAGGTCGTGGCCAACGACTTCGCCGTCCCGGCCATCCAGTCGTCGAGGTCCTGCCCATGGCTGATCGCCACGCTGGCCAACACCCTGGTCGGCCTGCCGGCGGCCGCGGGTAAGGCCTCGATCAGCATGGAAGGCTCGATCACGACTCCCTGAGGACGTCGTCTCGAATCCTCCTCCGCCCGGTCGCGCTCGCCACGAGCGGGGCCGGGTGGAGGCCCCCTCGGGGAGACTCGTGATACCGGCTGGGAGGTGTCTCGCGGTGAGACTGGAGTCAGAACCCGCGGCCGCCCAGCCAATCGATGATGAGCGTGAACGTCTCGCGACGGCGGCCGTGGAGGTAGTGGGCCGCCCCGGCGATCGTCTCGAAGGTGACATCGTCGGCTCCGGACGCGTCGCGAATGGCCTCGGCTTGGTGCGTCCGGATCTCGGTATCGCCCGTGGGATGCACGATGAGCGTCGGCACCCGGACCGAACCCATAGTGGAGGCCATACGGGCGTCTGACGCAGTTCCCGACCAGGTGGACAACCAGCCCCGGGCGGTCATGGTGCGGGCGAGGCCGCCGTAGCCGTAGTTGCCGTCCATCGGGTCCCCGGGCGCGAACACCGTGCCCATGGCTCGGTCGTCGGGATCGATCGACAAGTCGAGGTAGGCCGGATCGGCCAACGTGCGGTAGATCGTGAGATAGCGGGCATGCACCGCTCGCCGACGGGCGTGGTTCCAGGCGGCCGATCCCGCGGCCACACCGCCGAGCCCTTCGCGGGCCTCCGCCCGGGCGTCGAGCGCGCGACTGGCGATGGCATCAATACGGGCCACGCGTTCCCGTTGGGCTTGGCGGTACCGCGCCAGCCACGCCCGGTCGTACTGGACCGGGTGGGGCCACGGCTGCCACCCGTTGTCGGGGTGGTACATGTCGAGATCGGTATCGACCGAGAACGGATCGCCCTCGTCGGTGACCGAAGGATCGATGACCTGACTCATGAACACCCCTTCACCGGGATGCGCGGCCAGGGCGATGAAGGCATCGCCGAGGGTCGTTCCTTCGCTGGCGGCGGTCGCCTCGCTCAGCGCCATGAGGGAGCCGCCCCCGCTGTTGCCCAGCAGCACCACGGACTCGGCCCCACGCCGGCGGAGTTCGGCGATGGCCGTCTGCACGTCGACGACGCAACGGTCGTGAAGGCAATCCGTGTCGTTGTTCACGTAGCGGGTGGCGAATCCGAGCACCGCGTAGCCGGCGGCGGCCAAGAGGGGACAGGCGTAGTGCACGCTGAAGTCGCCCCGCGGGTGGGTGAGCACCACCGCGCTACGCCACGGTCGACCGGCGGGGGGTGTCCACAGGATGCCTCGCACGATGGCACCATCAGGGCTGACCAGAGCGACGGGCTCTCGTCCGAGTTCGGCACCCGGATCATCGTCGGGGTCCGGCCAGTACCCCAGGAAAGGTCGCCGGCTCGTCAACGGTCGCTCAGGCGTTGGTGACAGAGCGGCTGGCGCGATGGAAGACCGGGGTCGGAGCCGATTCGAGCGACGGCGCCTGGTCGAAGAGCACCGCCAGGGCTTCCTGGCGGTCCTGGCTGTTCAGCGGTCGGGTGTCGGCGCACCACTCGACCATGATGCCGTTCGGGTCCATCGCGTAGATCGAGACACAGAACCCATGGTCGACCTCCATGCAGTCGATGCCCTGGTCGAGCCAGCGCTGACGGTTCGCGTCCAAGGTCGTCCGTTCGGCGTGGAAGGCCACATGGTTCACCCACGGAGGCAGTCCCGCTCCCGTCGAGATGGCTGGGTCGAACTCGGGAATCTGGTCGTCGTGGAGGTCCCAGAAGGCCAGCAGCCCATCGCCTCCCGTGTCGTAGAAGACATGCTTGGCCCAGCCGCCGTCATGCTCGGTGGGCGCCACCACTGCCTTCACGAGTTCGAAGCCCATCGCCTCGGTGTAGAAGGCGTGGGTGGCCTCGAGATCTCGCGTCGCCAGTGCCAGGTGATGAAAGGCCATCTGTCCCCCCATGGTGCCAGTGCGGTTTCGGACGTTCAGACTGCCATACCCCACTCGTGTCCGTCCCCATAGACCGGTCCTGGCTCCGGCCCCGACGCGGCGAGGGTGCGGTCCGGCGGGGGTGGTCGCTTGGTACCTTCTGGCCGTGTCTCGCCGCTCCCGCACTGGTCTGGCTGCCCTGGGTGGCGTCGCCGTCGGTCTCGTCGTGGCGGTGTTGGTGATCGTGGGTGGGGGTGTCTCCAGCCGGGCCACCCCGAAGCCGAAGCCCGAAGCCACCGAGGAGTTCATTGCCGCCTTCGAGCGCAGCCTCCGCGCCACCTACGTCATGAAAGCCGACTACACCCGGGTGCTGGCCGACGGCCGAACCCTGCAGTCGGCCACATTCATCGCCCAGCGGCCACCGGATCGCATACAACGCCAGTTCGGGGGAATCACGGGGATGGTGGCTGGTCGCCAGATCATGTGCTCGGCGGCCCTCGGCACGGAATTCCACTGTGGTCCGGCCGCGCCGGCACCCGACGCGAACGGCGCCCTCACCGCCCAGTTGGCCGACCTGCGGTCCTACTTCAATGCCCCGGCGCTCTACCGGGTGGTGAACGGGGAACCGGGCTGCTTCGAGCTCACCCAGGTGAGGTCGCTGCCGCTGGCTCCCTACGGCTCGGCGGCCACCATGTGTTTCGACGGGCCTACCGGAGCCATGCGCTTTCTCGAACAGCAACTCGAAGGAGCAGTTGACACGCTGAATGCGACGGAGATCCGGCCGTTCGCCACCGACCAGGATTTCTCGCTGGCGCGGGACACCGAATATGACGCCAGCGCGGGAGGTGAGTCGGCCAACCTCGCTTTGCCCACCACGACGACTCCGCCCACCACGGTCCCGGGTGGGGATACCACCGCCACCACCGGGGGCTGACTCCGCGCCCTCGTGGGGGC
>Ga0075021_10002178_pt1 | contig 10183 bp, 4 predicted proteins | sample ColStrG_CSR_2012_FD_72749 | JGI IMG/M metagenome (GOLD analysis project Ga0075021, IMG submission 72749) | Freshwater sediment microbial communities in response to fracking from Pennsylvania, USA - Cold Stream Run_MetaG_CSR_2012 | ecosystem: Environmental > Aquatic > Freshwater > Creek >... | reverse complement strand
CCCTATCCCCGCGGCGAACTGCTGGTCAAGTCCTCACTCGCCATTCCCGGCTATTTCAAGCGCCCCGAAGCCACCGCCAATCTGCGGGACGCGGACGGGTACCAACGTACCGGCGACATCATGGAGGAGCGCGGGCCGGATGAACTTTGTTACATCGACCGGCGCAACGACGTTTTGAAACTCTCTCAGGCCGAATTCGTGGCCGTGGGTCCGCTGGGCGCCGCCTTCGAGGGCGGCAGCGCGGCGATCAGGCAGATTTATGTGTACGGCAATTCCGTGCGTTCGTATTTGCTGGCCGTTGTGGTGCCGGATATGGACGTGGCGCGGAAAATGATCGGCAAGGAACCCAATGAGGCGGAACTGCGTGCATTGATCCGGTCCGAGCTGCAACACGTCGCGCGTGTAGAGAAGTTGAGAACCTTCGAAACTCCGCGCGATTTCATCATCGAGATGGAACCCTTCAGCTTTGAAAATGGACTGCTGACCAGCGTGCGCAAGCGCATGCGGCCGAACCTCAAGCGCAAGTACGGCGACCGCCTGGAAGCCTTGTATGCGCAAATTGAGCGCAGGCGCATGGACGATCTGATGGCGCTGAGGGACCCAAAATCCGGATTGTCGGTTCTTGAAAGGATCTGCAAGGCATTGGAGGCCAGCCTCGGTATTGAAGATATCGATGTCACCGAACCGCGCACCTTTGCGGAACTCGGGGGCGATTCGATCGGTGCTGCATCCTTTGCGCTGTTCCTGCAGGACATTTTCGGCGTCGAGCTGCCCGTGAATGCGATCTTGAGTCCCGCCGGCAACGCACAGAAATGGGCGAAGCAGATCGAGGCTGATTTGAGCGCAGATCATTGCCACGGCCCAAACTTTGCAAACATCCACGGCAAGGGCGCAAGGGTGGTTCACTTGAAGGACCTCGATATCGCGAAGTTCGTCGACCGGGCGACGCTGGACCGGGTGCCGGCCGGCGAGCCGCCCGCTTGCTCGCGCACGGTGTTGTTGACCGGCGCAAACGGCTTCCTTGGGCACATACTGTGCCTCGACTGGATGGAGCGGATGGCGGCGGTCGGCGGCAAGGTCGTCTGCCTGATCCGCGGCGCCGACCACGCAGCGGCCCGGCGGCGCCTGGATGAGGCTTTCGAAGGCGTCGATCCGGAGTTGGAGAAGCATTACAAGTCGCTTGCCGTCAAGCATCTCGAGGTCCTGGCGGCGGACGTCGCGGATGTGCGGCTTGGATTGAGCGAATCAGAGTGGGATCGACTGGCGGACACGGTCGACCGCATCGTGCATCCGGCTGCGCTCGTCAACCACGTTCTGCCTTATGAACATCTGTTTGGGCCGAACGTGTTCGGTACGGCTGAGCTGATCAGACTTGCGCTCACGCAGCGTCAGAAGCGCTTCGACTTTGTGTCCTCGGCCGCCGTCAACCTGTATGTCGATCGAACCCGGGGCGTCAATGAGGATTCACCACTTTTGCAAAGCGTTGCGCTGAGCGACGATTACGCGGCCGGTTATGGCGTCAGCAAATGGGCCGGCGAGGCGATGCTGCTGGATGCGCACACGCGCTTCGGGCTTCCGGTGAATATCTACCGCGGCGACATGATGCTGGCGCATCGACGCTACAAGGGGCAGATCAATGTACCGGACATGTTCACGCGTTTGATGTACAGCATCATCATGACGGGGCTCGCGCCGGAGTCCTTCTACGAATTTGGGCCGGACGGACGCAAGGCCAAGGCTCATTACGACGGCTTGCCGGTGGATTTCATCGCCGCCGCAATTGTCGGCTCGAGCTCAAAGGCGCATCGCGGATTCAAGACCTACAATGTACAGAACCATCATTCCGATGATGGTGTTTCGCTGGATTCCGTCGTCGACTGGATCGAATCGGCCGGGTATCCGGTGGAGCGGGTGCGGGATCACGCCCAGTGGATGCAGCGTTTTGAGACGAAGCTGTCCACGTTGACGGAACATCAGCGTCAATACTCATCGTTGTCGGTACTCGGGGCGTGGCGTCACCCGCATCCCGCGCATCCGCCGCAGGATGATTGCAATCATTTCATCGCAGCGGTGAAGGCATTGGACTGCGGTCCCGAGGTGCCGCATATCACGGAGCAGTTCATCCACAAGTACTTGGATGACATGCGCCGCCTGCGATTGATCGGAGAGCCAAAATCGGATGTGCGCGACGCAGGCGCCCGATCGGCTCACGCCGCATAAATAGGTGCCGTGCCGGCCACCGGCATCCGCCGGCATTTCCATGGGTGCCCGCGGCTCGCGATGGCGGCGTACCAGCCGGGTTCAGACGGCAGCATCCGGACCTTAAGGTCCGCCGGCAGGCGCTCGGGCTGAAGCGACTCCACATTCGCGTCCATGCGGTCGGGCGAAAAATGCACGCACAGCCCGTCGAGCGGGTAGCGCAGGCCAACGCCCGCAGCCTTCAGCGCAGCTTCTTTCGCCACCCAATATTGAAGAAATAGTGCGTTGCGTTGCCGCTCAGGAGCTTCTTCGATGTCACTGACTTCGGCGCCAAAAAAATAGCGTTTTGCGATCCGCAACGGATCGGTTCGATGGCTTTGTGCTTCGATATCGACCCCGACGGGCCGGCCGTCGGCAACGCCCAGCAGCATCATCCCGCCGGAATGGCTGAGATTGAAGGTCAACGAGGGGTGGCGATCGCATAAGAGCAGCGGCTTGCCGTCCGCTTCAACACCGAACTGAATGTCAGACGCAGGCGTTTCACAATACAAACCGAGCAGTCGCCGCAGCAGAGCGCGTGTCACGATGAAGTGATCGCGGTCCGTGCGCCCGAGAAAGCGGCCTGCCCGTTCAATCTCGCTCACCGACATCAATTCCTGGCAATGAGCGAGTTCAGATTCACTCGCATCGAGGGATATGAGCCAGACATGCACATGGTCTGCCTCAGCCTGGATGGGAGCGCTCAGACGCATCGCGTCCTCAAATCTCATTGCCCGTCATGGCTCCTGTCCAGTACGTATATTCCACGAGCCGTCTTGCTTGCTGAAGCCCTCTGAACCGGAGCATTCTGCCGCTGATGATGGGGGTAGGTTAGCATGAGCGGAGTTGACGCTGATGTTACACGCCGCGGCGCGCGCGCGGCGCGCAGAGCCGCCCGGGCGGCCCCGCTGCCGGACAACTTGCGTCCGGTGTCGCCCGGCATGTCCGGCGGCCGCTACAAACCCTTGGCCGATGCGGACGTGCTTCGCATCCATAGGGCCGCACTCGACGTGCTCGAAAACATCGGGCTCGCGGACGCAACGCCCGGCGGCATTGCGTACATGACCAAGGCGGGTGCAAAGCTAAACGAAGAGGGCCGGCTGATGTTTCCGCGCGCGCTGGTCGAGGACACGGTCGCGCGTGCGGCGCGGCACTTCGTCCTGCATGGTCAGGACGCCCGGCACGACATGGAGCCTTGGGGTTCGCGTGTTTACTTTGGAACCGCCGGGGCGGCGGTTCATATGGTTGATGCGAAAAGCGGCGTGTACCGTGATTCCACCACCAAGGATCTGTACGATATTGCGCGCGTCGTCGATGCCCTCGAACATCTGCATTTTTATCAGCGCTCGGTTGTGTGCCGCGACCTTGATTCGACGTTCGAACTCGACATCAACACGGCCTATGCCTGCGTCGCCGGCACCTCCAAGCACGTCGGGACGAGCTGGGTGCATCCCGCGCATGTCGAGGCCAGTCTCGACATGTTTCATTTGATCGCGGGCGGGGAGGATAAGTGGCGGGCCCGCCCCTTTGTGAGTCAGTCCAACTGCTTCGTTGTGCCGCCGCTCAAATTCGCCCAAGACGCATGCCTTTGCCTGGAGGCCGCGGTTCGCGGCGGGATGCCGGTGCTGCTGTTGTCGGCTGGCCAGGCCGGTGCGACAGCCCCGGCCGCGCTCGCTACCGCTCTCGTGCAGGAAGTGGCGGAGTGTCTGGCCGGACTCGTCTACGTCAATGCGATCAAGACGGGTGCGCCGGCGATTTTCGGGACGTGGTGCTTCGTGTCGGATCTGCGCACGGGCGCCATGTCGGGCGGGAGCCCTGAACAGGCACTGTTGTCCGGCGCGAGCGCTCAGCTGTGTCAATTTTATGACCTGACCGGCGGCACCGCCTCCGGAATGAGCGATGCAAAGCTGCCGGACATGCAGGCGGGTTATGAAAAGGGCTACAACCACGCGCTGGTCGGCAACGCGGGTGCCAATCTGATCTATGAATCTGCCGGGATGCTCGCCAGTCTGCTGGGCTTCAGCCTGGAGGGATTGATCATCGATAACGATATCATCGGAGCCGTGCAGCGCACGATCAAGGGCATCGACGTCAGCGACGAGGCGCTGTCGCTCGAAACGATTCGCAACGTCTGTCTGGAGGGAGTGGGTCACTATCTGGGGTCGGAGCAGACGCGGCGGCTGATGCAGAAGGAATACATCTATCCGAACGTCGGCGATCGCTGCAGTCCGAACGAATGGCTCGAGCAGGGCCGGCCGACCATCATCGACCGCGCGGCACGCAAGCTCGCCGCCACCCTTGAAAGCCACTACCCCGCACACATATCTGAATCCGTGGACGCGGCGATCCGGGAGCGCTTGCCAATCAGACTGACTCGGGCTGCGATGCGCCGAGGTAATTGAGGGCTCAAATCGACGTTATTGCGTCGCGTCATGCTGCCAGCACAGGCTTGGCGGGCGCGATATCAGTAGTTTCCGCAGTTGAATAGCAGCACGAAACCGGTGAACGGCCGTCAAAGTCGTGGCATTGTGGGCGGGTATCCTGTGGAGACTGATTTTTATGAGTACTAACGACCGGGCCTCGCCGCCGCGGAATTGGCCCGCCACGATGATGTTTGTATTGACCGGGGCAGCAGCAGTGAGTGTCGTACCGTGGTACGGCTTCAGCCATGGCTTCAGCGGTGCTGCGTGGTTTTGGTTCGCGTTCTTCCTGGTCACCAACGAGCTGTCGATCACGTGCGGCTACCATCGGCTTTTTGCCCATGCAACCTACAAGGCGCATCCGGTGCTCGAACTCGTTTATCTATTGTTCGGAGCGATGGCCCTGCAAAATAGCGCGCTGCTCTGGAGTGCGGGCCACCGCGTGCATCACCGTTATATCGACGATCCCGAGCGCGATCCATATTGCGCGCGCCGCGGATTCTGGTTTTCGCACATCGGCTGGATGTTGCGTAATTACCCGAGCGGCGAGCCGGATTTGAGCTACGTGCGAGACTTGCGGGCCAATCCGCTGGTGATGTGGCAGCATCGCAATTATCTGGCGATCGCATTGATGGTCAACATCGGTGTTCCGCTGCTCGTGGGATGGGCGAGCGGAGACATCGTCGGCACCTTTCTTCTTGCAGGCGTGCTGCGGCTCGTGTCAAGCCATCACCTGACCTTCTTCATCAATTCACTTGCGCATATCGTGGGCACTCAGCCCTACACGGACGACAATACTGCGCGCGACAATGCCGTCGTGGCGCTGCTCACCTTCGGCGAGGGATACCACAATTTTCATCACATGTTTGCGCAGGATTACCGCAACGGCGTTCGCTGGTGGCAATGGGATCCCTCCAAGTGGTTCATCAACGCGATGCGGTGGTGCGGGCTTGCCACAAACCTGAAGCGCATGCCGTGGTTCAAGATCCAGCGCGCCAAGCTCGATACCCAATTCCGGCGGGCCGAACGCCAGCTCGCGCGCCAGCCCGGCCGCGTGCAGGTCGAGCAATTGAGAAAGCGAATCTCCGAGGAATACGAAGAATTCCGGGAGGCCGTGACCAATTGGAACCAGCTGCGCGAGCAATGGCTCCTTCAGACCCGGCGCAATATGAGCGATCGCTGGGAGCGCTCGATCCTGCAATCCCGGCTCAAGGAAGTGGAATACGGGGTGCAAATGCAAATCCGGCGGATGCGCATGATTCGAGCGCAAATCGGATAGAGCATGCGCCGGGGACAAATCCCGGCCCCGCGACCCGCTTGGCTAACCGTGACTCCACGGCTTCATATACAATCTCAAAGCGGGTGTGTGACGGCCTTGCGCGAGAGAATGGTCAACGTAAATATTACAAATTGGTTGTCAGGTGCGGTCATGTTGTCGATGTCGGTTGCGTGACGCCGCACCATTGAGCACTGCGCAACGTTTGGAACATGCCGTAACCGGGCACGCGGCCCGGTTGCGCGAGATTCCGTACAACTACACTTCTTACTCCGACCGCGAAATCGTCACGCGACTGCTCGGCGAGCACGCCTGGAAGGTGCTCGACGAATTGCGCACGCTGCGTCGAACAGGCCGTTCAGCCCGCATGCTGTATGAGGTGCTCGGCGACATCTGGGTCGTCGACCGGAATCCCTACCTGCAGGATGACTTGTCGGATACGCCGCGCCGGCGGCGCCAGCTGATCGAGGCGCTGCATCGCAGACTGCGGGAAGTGGCCAAGTGGCGTGATCCGAGCGATCCAATTCGGGATGCCAAGGTCGGTGAGCTTCTCGATGCCTCGCGCGCCGCCGTGAGCCGGTTTGAGGAGCGATTTGTACAGATAAGCGCACGTCGCAAGCGTGCCCGCCGTCTGTTGACCCGATATACGCGCGCCGACAACGTCTGCTTTGATGCTTTCGCACGCGTGTCCCATGTCACCGATGCGACGGACTGGCGCGTTGAGCTGCCGTTCGTCGTATTGACTCCTGATCGCGAGGACGAGATCCCGGCGCTCGTCCGCGCCTGCATCGAGCTCGATCTGACCATCATTGCACGGGGGGGCGGGACCGGTTACACGGGCGGCGCGATTCCGCTGTCTCCCTGGTCAGCCGTGATCAACACTGAAAAGCTCGAAGGCATCGGCGCCGTCGAGCAAATTCAGCTGCCGGGCATCGAACGCCCCGTGGCCACGCTTTTGACCGAAGCCGGTGTTGTCACGAAGCGTGTGGCGGAGGCCGCCGAAAAGGCAGGCTTCGTATTCGCGGTCGATCCGACCTCCGCGGACGCATCTTGCGTGGGCGGCAACATCGCCATGAACGCCGGCGGCAAGAAAGCCGTGCTGTGGGGAACGGCGGTCGATAATCTTGCCTGGTGGCGCATGGTGGACCCGGAGGGCAATTGGCTCGAAGTGGCGCGGCACGCACACAACATGGGCAAGATTCATGACGTCGACGAGGCGGTGTTTGATCTCACATGGAAGGACGGCCGTCAGGATCCGGCGCAGGCACGCGTGCTGCGTACCGAACGGCTGACGATCCCCGGTACAACATTTCGCAAGGCCGGACTCGGAAAGGACGTCACGAATAAATTCCTGGGTGGGCTGCCCGGCGTTCAAAAGGAAGGCTGTGACGGATTGATAACTGCGGCGCGCTGGATCGTGCATCGCATGCCGCAGTTCACGCGCACCGTTTGCCTGGAGTTTTTCGGCCAGGCGCGCGAAGCGATCCCCAGCATCTTGGAGATCACGCAATTTCTGGAGAGCGAACACGCAGCGCGCGGCACTTTGCTCGCGGGTCTCGAGCACTTGGACGAACGCTATTTGCGCGCCGTCGGCTACAGCAGCAAGTCCAAACGCGGTGCGCTGCCGAAGATGGTGTTGCTTGGCGATGTCGCCGGCGGCGATGAGCGCGCCGTCGCGACGGCGGCCTCCGAAGTCGTGCGAATCGCCAACAGCCGTTCGGGCGAAGGATTCATCGCCGTCAATGCGGAAGCGCGCAAGAAGTTCTGGCTCGATCGCGGCAAGACCGCCGCGATTGCCAAGCATACGAATGCGTTCAAGATCAATGAAGACGTGGTGATCCCGCTCGGGAAGCTCGGCGAATACACGGACGAAATCGAGCGCATCAACATTGAGTTCTCGATCCGCAACAAGCTTGAATTGTTGGATGCGCTCGGTGAAAACTTCCGCGGCAGCCTGAAACTGGCCAAGAGCGGCGATGCGGATCTCGATCGGCTGCCGAGCGGCGACGTGCTCGGGGATCGTCCGGCGCTGGCCCAGACGCTGATCGCCGGCGTGCGCCGGCGCTGGGCTTATTTGATCGAATCGCTCGATGTGCCATTGGAACGGGCCGAGCCGGAGCTGCAGCGCCTGGGCGTGCCGCTCGTCGCGGATACACCCGGGCGCCGCGTATTGGATGTGCTCCAGGATCGCAGTGTACGCGTCAGCTGGAAATCCGAAGTGCGGGCACCGCTCGAACGACTTTTCTCGGGTGCCGCATTTGCGCCGATCTTGACCGAATGCACGGCAATTCACCGGCGTGTGCTCAATGGCCGCATTTTCGTGGCGCTGCACATGCACGCGGGCGACGGCAACGTACATACGAATATTCCGGTGAACTCCGATAATTACCGCATGTTGCAGGAAGCCAATCATACGGTCGCACGCATCATGCAAATCGCACGGCGTTTGGGCGGAGTGATCTCCGGTGAGCATGGCATCGGCATCACGAAGCTTGAATATCTGACCGATGCGGAAATCGCGGATTTCCGAAACTACAAGACCCGCATCGATCCGAACGGACGCTTCAACAAGGACAAGCTGATGGCCGGCGCGGACCTGCGCAGCGCGTATACGCCCAGCTTCAACCTTCTCGGGCATGAATCCTTGATCATGCAGCAATCCGACATCGGTTCGATCTCCGATGCCGTCAAGGATTGTCTGCGCTGCGGCAAATGCAAGCCCGTTTGTGCGACGCACGTGCCTCGCGCCAATTTGTTGTACAGCCCGCGGAACAAGATTCTGGCGGCCTCGCTGTTGATCGAGGCATTCTTATACGAAGAGCAGACCCGGCGCGGCGTGTCGATCAAGCACTGGGATGAACTCTCCGATGTCGCCGATCATTGTACGGTGTGCCATAAGTGCGAATCGCCGTGCCCGGTGGACATCGATTTTGGCGACGTTTCGATGGCAATGCGCGACCTGTTGCGCCGCATGGAAAAGAAGCGGTTCAACGCCGGAACCAAGGCGGCGATGCTGTTCCTGAACGCCACACGCCCCAACACGATCAAGCTGGTCCGCAAAGTGATGATCGACTTCGGCTACAAAGCGCAGCGGCTCGCGAACCAGGCGCTCAATACCGCGGCGCGTGCGCAGACCCGCCGGCCGCCGGCCAGCACGGGCCGCGCGCCGATCAAAGAGCAGGTCATTCATTTTGTGAACAAGCGCATGCCGGGCGGTTTGCCGAAACGCACCGCCCGCGCGTTGCTGGACATCGAGGATCGCAACTACGTGCCGATCATTCGCAATCCCGCGAAAACCAGCGCCGATAGCGATGCGGTGTTTTACTTCCCGGGCTGCGGATCCGAGAGATTGTTCTCGCAGGTTGGGCTCGCGACCCAGGCGATGCTGTGGCATGTGGGCGTGCAGACCGTGCTGCCGCCCGGGTATCTGTGCTGCGGCTATCCCCAGCGAGGCGCCGGCGAGTTCGAGAAGGCCGACAAGATCATCACCGATAATCGAGTGCTCTTTCACCGGGTCGCCAACACGCTCAATTACCTTGATATCAGCACCGTGATCGTCAGCTGCGGCACGTGCTTTGACCAGCTGCAAGGTTATGAGTTTGACAAGATCTTCCCGGGATGCCGGATACTCGACATCCATGAGTATCTGCTCGAGAGGGGCATGCGGCTGGAGAACGTGACCGGCGTGCGCTACATGTATCACGACCCGTGTCACTCGCCGATCAAGACAAATGATCCCCTGAAAGTCGTCAATGCGCTGATGAACAGCGAGCGCAATGGAGTGATCGCGAAGAACGATCGCTGCTGTGGCGAGTCCGGCACATTTGCGATTTCACGGCCCGACGTGTCGACCCAGGTTCGCTTCCGGAAGGAACAGGAAGTGCGCATCGGCGTCGCGCAGATCCGCAAGGCGGGTCACAGCGGTGAGGTCAAAGTGCTGACGTCGTGCCCTTCCTGCCTGCAGGGCTTGAAACGCTACAACGACGATGCGGATATCGACGCCGACTACATCGTCGTGGAGATGGCCAGGCACATCCTGGGTGAGGATTGGCTGCCCCGCTATGTCGCGAACGCCAATGCCGGGGGAATTGAGCGCGTGCTGGTTTAGGTGGCCGGCTGCATGCGACGATGCCGCCGCGGCATCCGGTTGGCGGAACTCCGCCATCGACTTGTAAACTGCAATCGTCCCCAGAGCGCTGCCGGGATTGACGATCGGGCGAGCGGTTCTATTGGGGGAATGACTTGGAGG
>Ga0075021_10002176_pt1 | contig 10189 bp, 9 predicted proteins | sample ColStrG_CSR_2012_FD_72749 | JGI IMG/M metagenome (GOLD analysis project Ga0075021, IMG submission 72749) | Freshwater sediment microbial communities in response to fracking from Pennsylvania, USA - Cold Stream Run_MetaG_CSR_2012 | ecosystem: Environmental > Aquatic > Freshwater > Creek >... | reverse complement strand
CGTCCGGGTCGTAGCGCCCTGGCTCGCCCGGACCGCCGGTCCACGTCATGCGCCACACCCTAGCGCTTGTGTCATAAGGGGCGGTCGAGTCGCGGCGAGGTCCCGGCGGCGATCCGGCAAGGCGACGGTTCGTCCGGATACCGGTGTTGTATCCGGACGAACGGCAACGCCGCCGGTCGTCGTCTGGGCCCGGCGCGGCCGACCCTGCCCTGATGAAACAGGCGCTAGAGTCCGGGCATGGAGCAGCCCACCGCGACCGGCCCGACCTGGCAGATCCTGCCGTACCCGCGCCGGGTGCGCGGCTACCTGTCCGGCCGCGCCGTGATCGACTCGCAGGACACGGTGCTGCTGCTGGGCAGCGACCGGCTGCCGACGTACCACCTGCCGCCGGCCGACGTGGCCGGCACGCTGCGCCGCTCGCAGCGCCCGGACCGGCCCGGGGCGGCCGGCCTGACCCGGTACTGGGACCTGCTCGCCGGTGACCTCGAGGTGCCCGACGCGGCCACCTCGCTGGCCGAACCGGTACCGGCGCTGGCCGGGCTGGCCGGCCTGGTGGCGCCGCGGTGGAGCGCGATGCAGTCCTGGTTCGAGGAGGACGACGAGGTGTTCGTGCACCCGCGGGAGCCGTTCCACCGGGTGGACGTGCTGCACTCCAGCCGGCACGTGGTGGTGTCGGTGGCCGACCACGTGGTGGCCGACTCCCACCGGCCGCGGCTGCTGTTCGAGACCGGCCTGCCGGTGCGGTACTACCTGCCGCTGGCCGACGTCCGGCTGGACCTGCTGCGGCCCAGCGACACCAGCACCGCGTGCCCGTACAAGGGCGTGGCCTCGTACCACCACGTGCTCGTCGACGGCCGCACGCACGCCGACCTGGCCTGGTCGTACCGGTTCCCGGTGCCCGAGTGCCCGAAGATCGCCGGCCTGGTGGCCTTCTACGACGAGAAGGTGGACACGGTGGTGGACGGGGTACCCCGGCCGCGGCCGGGCACGCACTGGTCCTGACACTCGTACACCCTTGCCCGACCGGAACCGCCTCACTAGGGTTTACGAGTATTGTACTCGTCTTCGGAGCGAGGTTGGACCATGACAGACACGAACGGCAAGCAGCCGATCCGGATGACCGCCGAAATCGAGGGCGACTTTGTCGTGTTCATCACCGGTATGCGGATCAACAAGCTGTGGAAGGTACACCAGTGGTGGCCGAACTTCCGGGCCATGCGCAAGGTGCTGATGGCGCTGTTCGGCAACGAGGAGTACGGCGCGCTGGGCGCGCACGCCTGGTGGAACCGGCGTGGACCGCTGCTGATCGGCTACTTCCGTGACATCGAGAAGCTGGAGGCGTTCGCCAACGACCGGGACCAGCCGCACGCCCAGGTGTGGCAGGACTACTTCCGCCGGATGAAGAACAACGGCGACGTCGGCGTCTGGCACGAGACCTACGTGGTGCGCTCCGGCGAGTACGAGGCCGCCTACGACTACATGCCCGGTGCCGTGGGCCTGGCGGCGGCCACCGCGCACGTCCCGATCGAGCGCCGCGGCGACCTGGCCCACCAGCGCCGGGCCACCGGTGCCCGGGCTGCCGCCCGCGCCGCGGCCGCCGCGGCCGACGGTACGGCACAGCCCGGTACCGGCGAGGCCGCGGTACCGGCCGGCGCCAACGGGCACGCCGCCGCCCGAGACGGCGCGGCGGCCGGCTGAGCCCGGCCGCGGGACCCGGGTCCCGCGGGCCCGGCCCGCCTGCGGCGGGCCGGGCCCGCGGTGGGTCCGGTGGCGGTACCGGCTCAGCCCGGTACCCGCCGTACCGGCATCGCCTTGATGCCGTTGACGAAGTTCGACTCCAGCCGGACCACCGCACCGTCGAGCTGCAGCCGGGCCAGGTACGGGCGCAGCTCCGCCAGCAGGGTGGCCGACTCCAGCCGGGCCAGGTGCGAGCCGAGGCAGAAGTGCGGCCCGATGCCGAAAGCCAGGTGCGGGTTGGGATCCCGGGCCAGGTCCACCCGGTCCGGCGCGGTGAACACCCGCTCGTCACGGTTGCCCGAGCCGTAGAACAGCACCACCTTGTCGCCCGCCCCGATGGCCGCCCCGGCCAGCTCCACCGCCCGGGTGGCGGTACGGCGGAACTGCATGATCGGCGTCACCACGCGCAGGAACTCGTCCACCGCGCGCGCGTCGACCGGGCCCTGGCACACCTGCGCCCGTACCGCGGGGTCGGTCAGCGCCGCGTGCAGCGCCCCGGACAGCAGGTGCCGCGTGGTCTCGTTGCCGGCGACCACCAGCAGCAGCCAGAACTGGCAGAACTCTCGGTCGGTCAGCCGCTGCCCGTCCAGCTCGGCGTTGGCCAGCACCGAGATCAGGTCGTCGCGCGGGCTGGCCCGGCGCCGTACGGCCACCGCCAGCGCGTACTGGAACGCCTCGGCGAAGGTCTGCCGGTACACCTCGACGTCTCCGCCGCCGTACTCCGGATCGTCGAAGCCGACCAGGTTGTTGCTCCACCGGTACAGCAGGTGCCGGTCGCCCCGGGGCAGCCCGAGCAGGTCCGCCAGTACCAGCAGCGGCAGCTCGGCGGCCAGGTCGGCCACCGCGTCGAACCGGTCCCGGGCCACCACCTCGCGGACCAGCGTCCGGGCGTGCGCGCCGATGCTGTCGGCCAGCTCCCGTACCGCCCGCGGGGTGAACACCGCGGTCACCAGGCGGCGGATCCGGCTGTGCCGGGGCGCGTCCATGTTCACCAGCAACTGGCGCATGAACTCCAGGTCGGCCGGGGTACGCGGGTCGGCCAGGAAGGCGCCGCGCTGCTGCGAGGAGAAGTCCTGCGGCCGGCGGGACACCGCCACGATCGCCTCGTGCGTGGTAACCGCCCAGAATCCGGCGCCCTGGTGGGTGGTACGCCCGGCCGAGCTGTGCCGCCACAGCGCCGGCTCCGGTACCCAGCCGACCGGCTCGTCGCGGCGGCGCCGGGCGAACTCGGCAAACGGTACCCCGGCCGCGTACGTGGCCGGGTGGGCCAGGTCCGCCAACGGTTGCCGGGCCGGCGCGAGGCCGCCGGTCACCGGTACCCGCCCGGGGCCGCGGTCACCGGCGCAACCGTGTCCGGGGCGTGCTGGTACGCCGCGCGCAGCGCGTCCTTGCGCACCTTTCCGGTGGCCTCGCGGGGCAGCGCCGCCACGATCCGGTACGCCCGCGGTACCTTGAACCCGGCCAGCGTGGCGCGGCAGTGCGCGTCCAGCGCCCCGGCCAGGGCCTCATCCCGGTCCCCGCCCGGCGGGTCCGGCGCCGTACCGCCGGCCGCGTCCGTGTCCTCGTCCTTGTCCGCGCCCGGGGCCAGCTCCACCACGGCCACCACACGCTCGCCGTACTCCTGGTCGGGTACGCCCAGCACGGCCGCGTCGGCGACCGCCGGGTGGGCCAGCAGGACCGCCTCCACCTCGGCCGGGTACACGTTCACCCCGCCGGACACGATGAGGTCCTGCGCCCGGCCGGTGAGGAACAGGTACCCGTCCCGGTCGAGGTAGCCCACCTCGCCGTAGGTGAACGTGCCCGGCGCCAGGTGCGCGGCGCGGGTCTTGGCCGGCGCGTTGTGGTACCGGAAGCCGGTACCGGGGCGCCGTACGAACACCCGCCCCGGCTGGCCCGGGGGCAGCGGCACGCCGTCCGCGCCGACGATGACGACCTCGTTCGGCGGTACCGCCCGGCCCACGCTGCCGGGACGGGCCCGCCACTGCGCCGCATCGATCATCGTGACCACGCCGCCCTCGGTGGCCGCGTAGTACTCCACCAGCACCGGACCCCACCAGTCGAGCATGGCCGCCTTGACCTCCGGCGGGCACGGTCCGCCGCCGTGCCACACCCGGCGCAGCGACCGGCCGGAGAAACCGGCCCGCCGGGCCGGATCCAGCCGCAGCAGCCGGACGAACTGGGTCGGTACCAGGTGCGTCTCGGTCACGCCGTGCTCGTCGATCAGGTCCAGCACCCCGGCCGGGTCGAACCGGGGCGTCAGCACCAGCCCGGCCCCGGCCAGCAGCGGCAACAGGGAGAAGAACAACTGCGCCGAGTGGTACCAGGGCCCGGCCAGCAGGACCCGGCCGTCCCGGGGTACCCCGAGGGTACGGCAGGAGTAGTCCAGCAGCCGGCCGGCCCGGGCGAACGGCGCGCCGCGGCGGAACAGTCCATTGAGGACACCCTTGGGCTCGCCGGTGGTACCGGAGGTGTACAGCATCAGCTCGCCGCATTCCTGGCCGGCCGCGTCGGAGCCGGTGGCGTCGGGGCCGGTGGCGGCCAGCAACGGCTCCACCGCACGGAAACCGGACCGGCCCACCACCCCGGTCACCAGCCGGACCGGTACCGGCGACCGGGCCACGGCCGCCGCCGCGACCGGTACCCGGGCCGGATCCACGAGCAGTCCCCGGCTGCCCGAGTCGGCCAGGAGGTACCCCACCTCCGGCGCGGTCAGGTGCCAGTTGACCGGTACCACGCGCAGGCCGCTGTGCAGGCCGGCCAGCACCGCCTCGTACACCTCGCGGCAGTTGCCCAGCATCAGCGCCACGGTGTCCCCTGTGGACAGTCCCGTGGTGGCCAGCAGCGCGCGCCAGCGCCGTACCCGCTCGGCCAGCTCGGCCACCGTGGTACGGCCGGTGTGGTCGGCCAGGGCGGTCCGGTAGGGCTGCGCGGCCACCAGCTCGGCCAGCAGGATCGGTGTCAACGCGGGCTCCTTTGCGCCGCCGGGCCGGGCCGGCGTGGTGGTGTCCGGCCCGGCCGGCGGGGTCAGTCCAGCAGGTCCGGCTGCGCGGCCACGATGTCGGCGTACAGCGGCGAGAAGTTGAACCGGCCGATCGCCGGGGTACCGATGGTGTCCCGGGTGGCCGCCGCGTCGGCCGGCGCCACCGGTACCGGCGTGCCCGCCGCCTGCGCCAGCAACTGCACCTGGCAGCAGCGGTCCATCGAGATGAACCACCACGCCGCCTCGGCCACCGACCCGCCCACGGTCAACAGCCCGTGGTTGCGCAGGATCACCGCCTTGTGGCCGGCCAGGGTGGCCGCGATCCGGGTACCCTCGGCCGGGTCCAGCACCACGCCGCTGTAGTCGTCGTACACGGCGTGGTCGGTGTAGAACGCGCACGCGTCCTGGGTCAGCGGGTCCAGCGGCCGGCCCAGGGTGGCGAACGCCCGCCCGTGCACGGAGTGGCTGTGCGCCGCCGCCACCACGTCCGGGCGGGCCGCGTGCACCCGCGAGTGGATGGCGAACCCGGCCGGGTTGACCCGGCCGTGGCCGTCCAGCACGGCACCGCCGGCGTCCACCAGGAGCAGGTCGCTGACCCGTACCCGGGCGAACGGTGCGCCGAACGGGTTGATCCAGAACGAGTCCGGGTGCTCCGGGTCGCGCGCGGTGATGTGCCCGCCGGCCCCCTCGTCGAACCCGTACCGGGCGAACAGCCGCAGCGCCGCGGCGAGTTCCCGCTTGCGCCGCAGGCGCTGCGCCGCGACCACCGCGGCGTCGAGCACCGCCACCGCGCCCGGCGCCTGTACCGGATCCGTCATCTGCCACTCCCTTCCGTCCAGCAGGTCCCTTCCCGGCCGGCCGGCGGGCCGGCCGGCTCCGCGCCGGTTCAGCCGCAGCCGCCCGGGGTGTCCGTGTCGTAGCCGGCCGTCACGCCGACGGCCACCGGTTCCGGGGTACCCGCGCCGGACTCGTCGGCGCCCGGGGACCACACCGCCAGGAACGCGTCCAGCCGCTCCAGGCCCCAGTACCGGTGCCGGCCCCACTTGACGTACGGGATGCCGAAGATGTCGTCCAGGTACGCCTGGTACAGGCACTCCACCGCCTGGGCCCGTACCGCCGGATCGGTGTGCGCGGCGAGGATCCGGTCCTGGTCCAGCCCGGCGCGCGCCGCGCAGCCCCGCAGCACCCGCTCGTCGCAGACGTTCTCCCCGCGCTGCCACCGGGCCTGGACCACCTGGTCGTAGAACTCCGGCCCGCGCCCGAGGCGCCGGGCCACCAGCCAGCCCAGGTGCGGCAGCTCCCAGTGCGGCTCGACGTCGATCGGCCACGCCATCGCCAACCCGAGCCGCTGCGCGATGCGCTTGGTGTCCAGCAACAGGTACAGGTGCTTGGCCCGGCTCATCTGGGTGTAGTGGAACTGCCCGCCGCGCTCGGCCAGGCCCGCGGCGGTACCCGGGTCGGGATCCCAGTACGGCAGCCACTCCAGCGCGTCGAACGCGTCCGGTACCGCCTGGCGCAGCCGGTGCACGGTCATCCAGCTGTACGGGCTGCGGAAGCTGAAGTACAGCCGGGGTACCCGCGCGGTACGGCCGCGGGGCTGCGCCGGGCCGGACTCCGGGCCGGACTCCGGGCCGGATTCCGGGCCGGTCACCGGGTACCGCCGAGCAGGGCCCGGGTCACGTCCGCGTCCAGCTCCGCCAGCTCCCCGGCCCGCGGGCCGCGGCTGATCGCGTACCCGTGCAGGATCGTCGCGGTGGCCACCGGCAGCAGCGTGTCCCCGCGCCGCACGTAGCAGTCCATCCGGGCGTCGAACATCACCGAGCGGAGCACGTCGCGGACCGTGAACACGGTGTGCACGGTCTCCTCCATCCGGGCCGCGTCCAGCATGGTGACCCGGGCCCGGGACACCACCGGGATCCACGAGCGCTGCGCCAGCATCCGCCCCACCGAGATGCCACGGTCGGCCAGGAACCGGTCGACCACCTCCTCCAGGCAGCGCACGTACCCCGAGTGCTGCACCCGGTCGGAGAAGTGGCAGTAGAAGTACGGCGCCCGCCAGGACCACAGCAGCGAGCCAGAGCCGGCCGGCGCCAGCAGGTCGACCGGTTCCGCGCCGGCCGGCAGGACCAGCTCCGCCGGTACCCCGCGGGGCAGCTTGCGGCCGGCGGCCCAGGCGGTACCGACGTCCGCCGCGGCCAGGTCGGCCAGCGCGGCCGGGGCCGGCGCGCGGGTGACCGCGTCGCGTTCCTGGATCAGCGCCACGGTCACCGTGCCGCGCAGCACCACCACCTCGCGCTCGCGCCGCACCGACATGCTCACCGCGAAGGTACCCCCGGCGTGGCGTACCACCTGCGCGCGTACCTCGTCGTCCAGCTCCAGCACCGCTGGCAACTGCACCGAACAGTCCAGGATCTCCACCCCGAGCCCGTAGGTGTGGAACAGGTCCCGCGCGCTGTGGCCCTGTTCGCGCAGCCACTGCAACACCGCCTCCTCCACCAGGTACATGAAGTGTTTGAAGCCGATCCAGGTGCGGATGTTGGCCCCCTCGTACCGGGGCCGGTCCACCAGGACGGTCGGCGCGGACAGCGCGGACGCGGTCATGTGCTCACTCCTTCGGGCTGCGCCGCCGCCAGGACCGGGGACCGGACGAACCCGAGGACCGCGGCGGCCACCTCGTCGGGTCGTTGCACGTGGCAGAAGTGGTCGTAGTCGGGGCCGATGACCAGCCGGGCGCCGGGGATGCGCGCGGCCAGCGCGCCGGCCGCGTCCGGGGACAGGGTCGGGTCGGCGCCGCCGGCCAGCACCAGCACGGCGCTGTCCACCGCATCCAGCCCGAGTACCGCGCTGGAGCTGAACTGTTCGAACACGGCCAGGAACCCGGACGGCCCGACCCGGTCGATGGCCTTGGCGATCATCGACTCGACCACGTCCGGCGGCAGTACCGCGGTACGCCGGCCCAGCCGGCTGCGCAGCGAGTCGTGGATGTGCCGCTCGAAGGCGCGCCGGGCCCGGTCGAACACGCTCCACGTCACCGGTACGTCCGGCGGCCGGTACAGCGGGCAGATCAGTACCGCCTGCCCCGGCCGGTACGGGCTGCCCGCGCACATCAGCTCGAGCATCGCGTTGGCGCCGAACGAGTGCGCCAGCACCAGATCCGCCGGACGCTCCAGTGTGGACAGTCCGGCGGCCAGCCAGGCCGAGGACGGCCGGCGGCGCCAGCGGTAGTCGTTGCCCGGGCGCCAGGGCAGATCCAGCGCGACCAGCCGCCAGTCCGGATCCAGCCGGGGCGCCAGCGGAAGCCAGCACTCCCAGGAGTCCTCCAGGCCGTGCGCCAGCACCACCGACCGGCCCCGGGGGTGCCCGGCGCGCAGCAGGTGCGCCGCGCTCACGGTGCTGGCTCTACGTTCGCGGCTGCGGGGCTCGCTGCGCTCGCTCCTCGCGCTCACGGTGCCAGCCTTAGGTTCGCGGCGGCACCGACCGGCGCCACGCCGGTACCGGCGGCGGTACCCGGCTCGACCCGCGCCTCGCGCCAGCCGTCGCGGCCGTCCCCGCCCACGATCGTCACCGGTACCCCGCCGGTCGCGGCCAGGTGCGCCGCGACCGCGAGCTGCACCACGCCCTGCGCGCCGTAGCAGTCACCCCAGTGCGCGGCCAGATCCAGCCCGCCGGGCCCGAGCCGGTACCCGGTACCGCTCGCGCCGCCGCCCGGATCCGGTACCGGCCGCGGGCGGGCGGCCAGCACGGGCGCGGTGGCACCGGCGGTACCCCGGGCCAGCACCACGCACGCGGCACCGGCCCGCAGCGGGTACCGCGGTGCCGGTACCGTTGCCGGCGCACCGCCGGCGTACACCTGCGCGGCGACCGGGTCGTCCGGCTCGGCCCCGACCAGCACCACCCGGTCGGCGCGGCCGGCGTCCAGCAGCAGCGCCGCCAGCGCCAGAGAGTCCAGCCCGGCCGTGGCGCCCGAGCAGACCATGAGATTCGGGCCGGCGAAACCGAACCACAGCGCCACGCTGCTGGCCACGACGTTGCTGGAGGCGTTCGGCGCGGTCATCGGGCTGACCGCGCGGCGGCCCTGGGCGGCCAGCGTACGGGTCACGTCCACGACCGTGCCGAGGTTGCCGAGGTTGCTGCAGGCGACCACGGCGGTACCCGGGTGCAGCGTGCCGTCCGGGCGCTGGCCCGGAGCCAGGCCCAGCGCGGTGTGTACCGCGCACAGCGCCATCCGGGTGGCCGGCTCCTTGGCCAGCAGTCCCTTGCGCCCCAACAGCAGCGCCGCCTGCTCCGGCGGCCGGGCGTCGTCGCCGGGTACCGGCACCGGGGCGTCCGGGGTACCGTCCACCTGCGACTGTCCACACGCGACAGTGGACAATGCTTGCAGCGAACGGGTCACCGGTACCCCGGGCAGGTACAGGCTCCACGCGGCCAGCACCGGCGGCGGGGGTACCCGGGCCGCGGTCATGCCGGCTCCACCAGCGTCACCGCGTTGACCCCGCCGAACCCGAACGCGTTGAGCTGCGCCAGCCCCGGCGTCCACGGGACCGGGGCGCCCCGGACGAAGTCCAGCCCGACGCCTTCGGGCAGCACCTCGTCCAGCCCGACCACCGGCGGTACCACGGCGGCGCGCAGGCAACGCAGCGCGACGTCGAGGTTCACCAGCGCGGCCGCGCCGGAGGTGTGGCCCAGCGCGCCCTTGACCGCGGTCACCCGCGGGTTGCCGCCGGCGGCCAGCACGGTCCCGGCCAGGGCCCGGCACTCGGCCGGGTCGTTCAGCGCGGTACCGGTGCCGTGCGCCACCACCAGAGCGGCGCCGGCCGGGCTGCGCTGCGCCCGGTGGTACGCGTCGTGGACCGCCCGGGTGATGCCCTCGACGTCCGGCGCGGTCTCGTGCCGGGCGTCGCAGGACAGCCCGGTGGCCAGCAGGGAGGCCAGGCGCGGGCCGGCCCGGCCGGCCGGGACCACCACGGCCGCGGCGGCTCCGTCGCCCAGCAGCACGCCGGTACGCCGGGCGTCGAACGGGCGTACCCGGTCGGTCGGGGTGTCCACCACGCGACCGATCATGGCGAGCATCGACGCGGTCATCGTGTCGGTACCGGCGACCACCACCGCGTCCGCGCCGCCGGACTCGACCAGGTCCTGCGCCAGCGCGAGCGCGTGCCCGCTGGCACTGCACGCGTTGGAGATCGTGACGACCTCGGCCACGCCCGGTACCGCCGCCCGTACCGCGTCGCCGAAGTGCAGGGTGTGCCGGGCGATCCGGCCGCCACCCAGCCCGTACGCCTCGACTTCGGCCAGTTCCCGCAGCCCGGTACCGACCAGGGCCACCACCCGCGCCCGGGTAGCGTCCACTGTGGACTGTGCCAGTGCCTCGGCCACGCAGGCCGACAGCCAGCGGCTGGCCCGGAACCCGGGATCCGGCTCCGGCGGCAGGTGGTACCCGGCGGTGACGTTCACCGGCGCCGGTACCGGATG
>Ga0075021_10002175_pt1 | contig 10192 bp, 10 predicted proteins | sample ColStrG_CSR_2012_FD_72749 | JGI IMG/M metagenome (GOLD analysis project Ga0075021, IMG submission 72749) | Freshwater sediment microbial communities in response to fracking from Pennsylvania, USA - Cold Stream Run_MetaG_CSR_2012 | ecosystem: Environmental > Aquatic > Freshwater > Creek >... | reverse complement strand
TTCAGATGCCCCGCCATCGGGTAGCCCATCACACCTAGGCCCAGAAACGCCACCTTCGCCATCGTAAATCTCCCTCACAAATTACCAGTATCCCTTGGCCGGCCGGAGCCGATGCCTACCTGCCAATAGGTCATTGCGGGGGCCGGCGCGTCAACGGTCTTGGTGCTTACACCACATTGACCGGCCTGCCGCCTTGCCTATGGTGGCGTCGATAGATGGACGAGCGATCATGGCCGTAAATAAAGAGCAAGTTCTCGCAGCTTTGGCGAAAGTGCCGGCGCCAGGTGGGACGACTTTGCCGGATGCACGTGTGCTTTCCGATGTCGTTGTTTCCGACGGAAAGGTCTTTTTCTCACTGACGGTGGATGCGGCGGCAGTGAAGGCGTGGGAGCCGGTGCGCAAGGCCGCGGAAGAAGCTGTCCGTGCCATCCCCGGCGTGCAATCCGCGTTGGTGGCCTTGACCGCGGAACGCAGCCCCGGTTTGGCCGCACGCGGACCGCAGCCGGCACACACCGCCGTCCAGGCCCAGCGTGCAGCCCATCCCACCGACAAAACGCAACCGGGTATTCCTGGCGTCGATGCGGTCATCGCTGTCGCTTCGGGGAAGGGCGGCGTCGGCAAATCGACAACCGCTGTCAACCTGGCGCTCGGTTTGCGCGACCTAGGACTGAAGGTCGGCATGCTCGACGCCGACATCTACGGTCCATCGCTTCCAAAGCTTCTCGCCATAAAGGAAAAGCCCCAGACCATCGGCGGCACGCGTCTCAAGCCGATCGACCGCTATGGCCTCACAGTAATGTCCATCGGGTTTCTGATCGATGAAGAGACACCGATGATCTGGCGCGGACCGATGGTGATGTCCGCTATCACGCAGATGCTGCGCGAAGTGGAGTGGGGCAAACTCGACCTCATGGTGGTCGACATGCCGCCTGGAACCGGCGACGCGCAGCTCACGATCGCGCAGCAGGTACCACTGAAAGGTGCGGTGATCGTTTCCACGCCACAGGACCTCGCACTGATTGACGCGCGCCGGGGTGTGGCCATGTTCAAGCGCGTCAACGTGCCTGTACTCGGTGTAGTTGAAAATATGAGCTACTTCCTCTGCCCGAGTTGCGGCACGCGTTCCGATATTTTTAGTCATGGTGGCGCACGGCTCGAGGCGGAGCGGCTTGGCGTACCGTTCCTCGGCGAGGTGCCCCTGCATATGGCCATCCGCGAGAAATCGGATGCCGGTCTGCCGGTGGTTGCAACCGAACCGGACGGCGAGCACACGCGCATTTACCGCGACATCGCAACCAAAGTGCTTGCCCAACTCAAGGACGGAGCGGCCGGTCGGGTTGCCCCGAAGATCGTAATTGACGCTTAGATCCTAGGTTTTCATACGTGGCGAACTGACCAGGCGATTTGCGCAATTTCGCTTGTGCGCCCTGCAGCCCCGCAGCATTGTATATGCCTGCCGGACGTATTCGCTGACGAGGGGCGAAAGACGAATCGTCAGGACGCCCAGATGGAGGAACAAATGAAACGACGCCAATTCTTGACTGCCATGGGTGCCGGCGCAGCCGCCACCGCGATCGCCGCTCCGGCGATCGCGCAGTCGTCACCAACATTGAAATGGCGGCTTACGGCCAGCTGGCCTAAATCGCTTGATACATTGTACGGCACTTGCGAACTCCTCTCGAAATACGTGTCGGACGCGACCGATGGCAAGTTCCAAATCCAGGTCTTCGCGGCCGGCGAGATCGTGCCCGGCCTGCAAGTGCTCGATGCGGTACAGAACGGCACCGTGGAATTGGGCCACAGCGCCCAGTACTACTACATCGGCAAGGATCCGACTTGGGCCTTGTTCTGCGCCGTCCCGTTCGGTCTCAATTCTCGCATGCAGAACGCATGGTTCTACCATGGCGATGGCCAGAAGTTGATCGACGACTTTGGCGCCAAGTTTAATACCAAGTGTCTACTCGCCGGCAATACCGGCTGCCAGATGGGTGGCTGGTTCAACAAGGAGATCAAGGAGCCAGGCGACTTCAAGGGTCTCAAGATGCGCATCGGAGGTTGGGCTGGCAAAACGCTTGCCAAGCTCGGCCTTGTCGCGCAGCAGCTCGCTGGTGGTGATATCTATCCGGCGCTGGAAAAGGGCACCATCGACGCCGCCGAATGGGTCGGGCCTCATGACGACGAGAAGCTCGGCTTCTACAAGATCGTCAAATTCTACTACTATCCGGGTTGGTGGGAGGGCGGCACTGCCAACCACTTGCTCATCAACCTCGCCAAGTGGAACGAGCTACCGAAGGGCTACCAATCTATCCTCGAAGCAGCAGCTGCCGCCTGCAATGCACAGCAGCAGGCTGACTACGATGCGAAGAACCCGTTGGCTCTTAGGCGTTTGGTTGCCAACGGCACGCAGCTTCGTCCGTTCACGCAAGCAACCATGGAAGCCTGCCTCAAGGCCTCAAATGAAGTGAATGTTGAAACCTCAGCGAGCAGTCCTGATTACAGGAAGGTCTTGGATTCGATGCAGGCATTTCGTCGCGACCAATATCTTTGGTGGCAGGTCGCCGAATACGGGTATGACAGCTTCATGATCCGCAGTGGTGCAAAAGGCTGACAAAAAACCGAAAGGAATTGCCGGGGGCCAGCACTAAGAGCTGGCCCCTTGCGATTCTGTGAGCAATTTTGGCTTTCTTTTCCGTTTACAACTTTTGTTTAACCCGTGCAGACTGGATTTAGCGGGCGTGCTCCGTCATGGTTCGAGCCATCCCCTGGAGTGTGCAACCGGGGGTAGGGGCCCGCTATAAAAACGAGGGAGTTAGGGGATGAAACGCCGTCAATTCATCAAGGCCGCTGGTCTTGGCATCGCCGCAAGCGCGGTTGCCGCGCCGGCGGTCGCGCAATCGATGCCTGAAATAAAATGGCGAATGACCTGCAGCTGGCCAAAATCGCTGGAGACGCTGTATGGCTCTGCGGAACTCATGGCCAAAAATGTTGCCGAGGCGACCGATAATAAGTTTCAGATCCAGGTCTTCGCCGGCGGCGAAATCGTGCCTGCGCTGCAAGCCCTGGACGCCGCGTCGAGCGGCACCGTCGAGATGGGCCACTCGGCTTCATACTATTATTTCGGCAAAGACCCGACTTTTGCGTTCGGCACTTCGGTCGCCTTTGGTCCCAACCAGCGCCAGAACCAGGCGTGGATGATCCACGGCGGCGGCATGGACTTGCTGAACAACTTCTACAAAAAATTCAACGTCATCGCTTTGATGGCCGCCAATACCGGCTGCCAGATGGGCGGGTGGTTCCGCAAGGAGATCAACACAGTCGACGATCTCAAGGGCCTGAAATTCCGTATTGGCGGATTCCCCGGCAAAGTGCTGTCGAAACTTGGTGTGGTGCCGCAGCAGATCGCAGGCGGTGACATCTTCCCGGCTCTGGAGAAGGGCACCATCGACGCCGCCGAGTGGGTCGGTCCATATGATGATGAAAAGCTCGGCTTCTTCAAGATCGCCCCGCACTACTACTATCCGGGCTGGTGGGAAGGCGGTTCGATGATTTTTGCCTTCATCAACCTCGACAAGTGGAATTCGCTACCGAAGCCTTATCAGGCAGCGCTCATTGCGGCCGGGCACTACGCCAACACATGGTCGATGGCGAAATATGATGCCGCCAATCCGTCCGCGCTGAAGCGCCTTGTTGCCGCCGGAACGCAACTCAGGCCGTTCTCGCCGGCGATCATGGATGCTTGTTACAAGGCGTCGATCGAATTACACAATGAAGTCGCCGCTACCAATCCCGACTTCAAGAAGGTGCTGGATGCGATGGTTGCCTTCCGCAACGACCAATATTTGTGGTGGCAAGTCGCAGAATATAGCTACGACAGCTACATGATCCGCGCTCGCGCGCGCGGCTAAGCGTCGTATGAATGCAAAACGCCCCGGAACAAAATTCCGGGGCCTCAATCTTTACTCTTGCAGTGAATTTTCTTATTTGAAATTAAGCGGCGGCATATCCGGCATCTGTATTTCTATCTTCACCTTGGATGGATCTATGTTCGTAGATCTTTCGATCCAATACGTCACTGACGCCGGCCAGAAAATGACGATCGCAACAAGGATAACCATAGTTCCGATCCAGGGGATCGCTCCCCAATAGATGTCCGACGTCTTGATCGATTTGGGCGCGATACCCCGCAGATAAAACAAAGCGAAGCCAAATGGCGGATGCATAAAGCTCGTTTGAATATTTGCGCAGATAAGGACACCAAACCAGATGAGATCGATGCCGAGTTTCTCCGCGGCTGGCGTCAGCATCGGGATAATAATGAAGGCGATTTCAAAGAAATCGAGGAAGAACGCGATCACGAAAATGAAAGCATTTGCAAACACCAGAAAACCGATCGACCCGCCAGGCAGCGAGGTGAGCAAGGTTTCGATCCACACTTTTCCGCCGACGCCCTGGAAAACCAGGCTGAAGACACGTGCGCCGATGAGGATGTAAACCACCATCGCGGTGATGCGCATGGTGGACGCCATGCCTTGATAGAGCAGGGGCCACGTCAGACTTCCGTAGAACCAAGCCAGCGCGATTGCGCCGACCACGCCCATGGCGCCGGCTTCGGTCGGCGTGGCGAGGCCCATGAATATTGTTCCGAGCACCAGAAAGATGAGGCCAAGTGATGGGATCATGCCCCGCATGCATCGTTTCCAAAGCGCCCAGCCTTGAAGTGTGCGGGCTTCTTTTGGAAGTGCCGGCACACTTTCTGGCCAGACAAAGCTGACGATCAGAACCCACCCGCAAAACAGCAAGACTTGAATAATGCTCGGCCCGATCGCGCCGGCGTACATATCGCCGACTGACCGGCCCATTTGATCGGCCAGTACGACGAGGACAAGTGACGGAGGAATGAGCTGCGTAATCGTGCCGGAAGCCGCGATGACGCCCATGGTATGGCGGACCGAATAACCGTATTTGAGCATCGGCGTCATTGAGATCACGCCCATGGCGATGACAGACGCAGCCACCGTGCCTGTGATCGCGCCAAGAACGGCGCCCACGAAAATTACGGCATAGGATAGGCCGCCGCGCACAGGCCCGAATAATTGACCGAACGAATCGAGCAGGTCTTCTGCTAGACCGCATCGTTCAAGGATGGCGCCCATAAAGGTGAAGAACGGGATCGCCAGCAGCAGATCATTCGAGACGATGCCAAACAGCTGGTAAGTCAGGTTGCCAAGAAAGTCAGCACGGATCAGTCCGAATTCGATACCAAGAAATCCAAAGAACAGACCAGTCGCCGCCAGCGAGAATGCCGCCGGATAGCCGATGAGCATGAAAATAATCATGCCCGCAAACATCAAGGGCGCGAGGTTGTCAGCAATCCAAGTCATTGCAGCGGCTTCTCGTACTTGAATTCAACGTCGATGACGTGCTCAAGCGCGGCGATTCGCTTGATGATTTCCGAGACGCCTTGAAGCGCCATCAAAACGAACCCGACCGGTAAAAGAAGCTTCACTGGCCATCGGATCAAGCCCCCCGCATTCGATGATGCCTCGTTGATGGTCCAGGATTCGACGAACCACGGCCACGTGAAATAAGTGAGGATCAGACAGATCGGCAGCAGGAAGAAAATGCCACCGAGAATATCGATCCAGATTTGCGTGCGTTCCGACGCCAGCATGCCGTAGAAGAGGTCAACGCGCACATGCTCGTTCATTTTGAGCGCATAGGGCGCCCCAAGCATCACCATTCCGGCGAACATGTACCACTGGATTTCCAGCCACCCGTTCGAGCTTTCACTGAAGATGTAACGGCTCGCGGCGTTGCCGGCGCTGATAAGCGCTGCCAGCAAGACCAGCCAGTTCGCGACGACGGCCAATTGCGTGCTTAACCAGTCGATCCCTCGACTGAGCGAAAGCAGACCTTTCACACCCTCTCCCCACGTTAGACCCAGGACATTGTCCCGGTCTCAACACGTTTCCCCTCTCGGACCTCAGCCCCACAGGCGGATCCAAGCCTGCCACCTTAATCCGATGCCTCTATCCGCAGTCAATGGAGAATTTTGTCTAAAGACAGGCGCTGCCAGAGGGTCCGGTCACCATGCTTCTGTCGCGCTGGTCTTGCCAGGCTCAGCTAGCGGCTGAATCGTAGGATTAGCGAACCTGGACCCCCGCTTAACTGGGCAGAAAGCCGCCGCTCTCAGAAACATAAGCGGTCGTAGCCGCCATGGCGTCGCACTCATGGTGTCGCACTAGCAGGCCGGCAGGCGAATCCTAGCCGCCGGTCATGCTCATGTGGCGTGGCAGTGCAGGGCGTTGATGGTGGCGATCGATCACGAAGTCATGCCCCTTCGGCTTTCGTGTAATCGCTTCATCGATCGCGGCATGCAGGAGGTCGTCGCTTTCCGATGCGCGGAGTGGGCCGCGTAGGTCAGCGTCGTCGTGCTGACCGAGGCACATATACAACGTACCAGTGCAAGTAATTCGGACTCGGTTACAGGATTCGCAAAAGTTGTGTGTGAGCGGCGTAATGAAACCCAATCGTCCGCCGGTTTCCTTCACACGCACATAACGCGCCGGTCCACCCGTACGGTAATCGATTTCTTCAAGTGTATATCGCTCGGCGAGACGCGCCCGTACCATGGACAGCGGCAGGTACTGGTCGATGCGTGACGCATCGACGTCGCCAAGCGGCATGACTTCGATGACGGTGAGATCCATGCCGCGCCCATGAGACCACTCGAGCAGGGTTGCAATCTCTTCTTCGTTCACACCCTTGAGTGCGACAGTATTGATTTTGATTTGCAGTCCGGCCGCTCGAGCTGCATCGATGCCGGCGATCACCTTGTTGAGGTCGCCCCACCGCGTAATGGCGCTGAACTTATCGGCGTCGAGAGTGTCGAGTGAGACGTTAATGCGTTTGACCCCGTTCGCCCTTAGCTTTGAAGCATATTTCTGTAGTTGCGAGCCGTTGGTGGTTAGCGTGAGTTCTTTAAGTGCGCCGCTCGCGAGGTGACGAGATAAGGACGAAACCAGCGTCATAATGTCTCGCCTGACCAATGGCTCGCCGCCGGTCAGGCGCAACTTGGTGACACCTTTCGCGACAAATGTGCTGCACAGGCGATCAAGCTCCTCGAGGGTCAGGATCTCCGCCTTTGGCAGGAACGTCATATGCTCTGCCATGCAGTAGACGCAGCGGAAATCACACCGGTCGGTGACTGACACGCGCAAATAGGTAATGGCGCGATGGAACGGGTCAATTAACACGTTCGGCAGTTGCGCGCTGCGATCAATTTCGATTGTGGAGACGCCGTTGGCCAATGCCATCGTTTGTACCTGCGAGCCTATCGCCCGTGTTCATTCCATATAGGAATACTGGCTGATCTTGACCATGGCGTCCAGGAACCGCCACGGGGCAGCCTGGCCAGCGGCATCTCAATTGATGCGGGGGTCGCTATTGCCTTACTGGCGGTGGGTTTGTCAGCCACGGCGATTGTGCCTGCGCCGGTGCTGCCGTCATTGGTGGGGGCGCTGGTGCAGCCGTTGTCGCCGGCCTGGATTGGGCAGCCCGTTTCGCCGGGGGTTTTTTGGCTGGTTTTTTTGCCGTTGATGGAGCGGCCGGCGTGAGTTCGACAACCACCGGATTAGGACGCAATCTCGTTGGCTCGCCTGTCGCTTGGATCACCTCAAGTCTTTCTGTTTCCGGCTGATAGCCGTTGAGCGTAAAGGTGACCGAGGGGGCAGCGTCGACCGGCAGCGCGAGCGCGCATGGCGTGCGGCAGCTTTGGCCATTGGATGCCTTAGCGTCGGCGCCGGGTGGTTCGGATTCCAGGCTCACGGTGTCCAAAGAAGGCCCCGGTTTGAGGGCGTCAAGATTCATCCAGTCGGGGCTTGATGAACAAGCCGCAAGCGCAAACGCGCCGCCGATAATCGCGAAAACTCGGTACATCATATTGGCCATCCCACCTAAGCGACCTGAAGTCGCTCGCCCCTTACAAGGATACTGGCGCGGTCATGCAGGTGCAATATGGACGCCCTCTTCAACATTACCAAAACTAACCATAATTTCTACCACGGCCGTCAGAGTGCAGGCGAAATGGCGGCAATTGACGCCGGCAATTGCGCGAAATGACTGATGGTCCCATCTGGCGCAAATTCGGCGACTGGGCGTTCGCTGTAGCCGAATTCGACAGCGATAACCGGGACGCCCGCCGCGCGTGCAGTGAAAATATCGGTATTGGAATCCCCGATCATGATTGTGCGCTGCATGGTCCCGCCCGCTGCCGCAACGGTACTCCGCAGAATTTCCGGATCAGGTTTTTGGATGCCGAAGGTGTGCTGGCCGCAGATTGCCACAAACCGATCAGCGAGATCGAGTTGCTTGAGCAAAAGCACTGACAACCTTTCAAGTTTGTTTGTGCAAACCGCAAATTGACAACCGCGTGCAGCGAGCACATCCGTTAGTCCTGGAAAGGGTCGCGATCGATCGGCCAAGTGATCGGTATAGTGCGCGATGAAGTCGACAAACATATCATCGAGCTTGACCGGGGAAAGGATGCGGCCTTCGGCCTCGACGCCGCGAGCGATCATTGCCTTGGCGCCGCTCCCGACCAGATTGCGCGCCGTGTCGTAAGGTAACGGTGCCAATCCTTCGCGCGTAAATATCACGTTAAGTGTCTCGACAAGGTCGGGCGCCGTATCGATCAGGGTGCCGTCTAGGTCAAAGACAATAGTGGGCGCCGCCATGATGGGATCGCTGACCTTCGTTTGGGATCGTTGCAAGGACGATTTGCCAACCGCTAGCGGCTCGGCAAATTTCAGCTATTCAGGCAGGTCGATCAGGGCTAGATAGGCGCAGAACATCAACGTCGAATGATATTCGATTGCTTATCCGGTACTAATGAACGCCGACGCCCAGAAACGTGCAGCCGCCGCTCGTGCCGTTGAATTTGTGCGCCCGGGCATGCGGCTTGGCCTTGGCACCGGATCGACCGCGAAGCATTTTGTCGAACTGGTTGGCGAGCGCGTTCGCTCAGGCCTCAGCATTGTTGCGGTGCCGACGTCGGAGACGACGTTGGCCGACGCAAAACGCTGTGGAATTACGCTGACAACGTTGGATGAAACGCCCGAGCTTGATCTGACCGTAGACGGTGCCGATGAAATCGGTCCCGACCTTTGCCTGATCAAGGGTGGTGGTGGCGCATTGCTGCGGGAAAAAATTGTTGCGGCGGCTTCAACGCGCATGATCGTTGTCGCTGATCGCAGCAAGTTGGTCTCCGCGCTCGGTCGCTTTCCGCTACCGATCGAAGTGGTCCCATTTGGCCTCGCAGCAACTCAGCGTGCGATCGAAAAAGCTATCAGTGCGATCCAACGCCCAGGTCCGTTGACGCTGCGGCGAGGCAAAAATGGCCATGCTTTTGTCACGGACGGCGGCCACTGGATTCTGGACGCCGCCCTCGGTCGGGTTGACGAGCCGACCGCGTTGGCGCATGCGCTTTCGGGTGTTCCGGGGGTAGTGGAGCATGGTCTGTTTATTGGCCTAGCGCACACGGCCATTATCGGCGGGCCGGACGGTGTGGAGATCGTCAAAGGTCCTGAAATCTCGAGCTAATGGAGTTTCCAAGATGAGTATCGTCGAGATCCTTAAAGGCGCCATACGGCCAGTGGCTGTCGCCATAACCTTGATGGGGCTTAGTTCTGGCGCCAATGCGCAGCAACCGTCGGCAGTGGCCATTCAGACGGCCAATGAAGTCGTAAATGCCACCGGCGCTATGGCGCTGTTCATCCCGTTGATCCCCGGCGTGATCGAGCAAGCGAAGAACCTGTTTCTGCAACAGAACCCTGGCCTGAGCAAGGATCTCAATGAGATCACCACCAAAATGCGTGCCGATTTGGCACCGCGGTTTGGCGAATTGACCTCTGAGGTTGCCAAACTTTACGCAAGCCACTTCACTGAAGCGGAACTCAAAGAACTGCTGGCATTCTACAAAACGCCGGTCGGTATGAAGTTGATAACCGAGCAGCCGAAAGTGGGAGAGGAGGGTCTGAAATTTGCACAGACCTGGGCGAACAACCTTTCCGACGAGGTGATCGTGAAAATGCGCGATGAACTGAAAAAGCGGGGCCACACACTTTGACGCGCCGATGCTGGCGATTGGTTCGGCAGTCCTTGCTAGAGTGACGGGACGCTGATGACTGATCAC
>Ga0075021_10002174_pt1 | contig 10193 bp, 6 predicted proteins | sample ColStrG_CSR_2012_FD_72749 | JGI IMG/M metagenome (GOLD analysis project Ga0075021, IMG submission 72749) | Freshwater sediment microbial communities in response to fracking from Pennsylvania, USA - Cold Stream Run_MetaG_CSR_2012 | ecosystem: Environmental > Aquatic > Freshwater > Creek >... | reverse complement strand
TCTTTGGCATAACAGCCTCCAATTGCTGCACTGCAGCATCAATCAAAATGTAACCCCGTCGGGTAGTTATGTCAATATGTAAGCTAATATTTGTTGCATTGCATTAGGCGCCGGCCCTGGGCAGGCCTGCGGAACTTACGATCGAGGAGTATGCAAACCGAACACTCTACGGCACATCTGTCCTGCCGGTCACTCAATCTGGACAGCCTCCCTCTCGGTTCCGAAATGGAACCGTACGCGAGAGCTGTCAATCATCCGTCCCGTTTGCTGAAGTCTCTGCTATTCTGCGGCTCTGAAATCGAGACGTTGACAAATGAGAACTCTCAACGAGGCCTATTCCTCGCTTTCGGTTCGGCGCCGGTACGAGGTTTGGTTCCTCCGCTTTGCCTTGGCCGAAGGTGGTGGCGCCTGGTGGTTCCGATATCTGCTGATGAATCCCGGGCGCGGCGGGTGTGCGAGCAACCCACTGGGGATGCCAGTGCAGGTTTGGGCGACGTGGTTCCCGCCGGACGGAAGGCCGGAGAGCTTCATCCAAGGGTTCCCGCTGAATGAGTTCCGTCTCAGCGCGAGGGCACAAAACCCATTCCACTTTGTGATCGCCGACAACGCGATCGATGAGAACTCCTGCCGCGGACGGTTGAAAGTGGATGGACATGAGATCTCTTGGGATTTGCGCTATTCCTCCACCTTTCGGGTCACGCTGAGCAGCAAGGGCTGGATCGGTTTCTCGCGAACGCCTCACTCCGACGCTACTTTCTCTGGTTACATCATTCTCGATGGCCGGAAGTTTCAGGGTTGGCCTCTGGGATTTGGCGTGCAGGGCCACAACTGTGGCTACCGCCATCGCAACCTCTGGACATGGGCACACGTGTATTTCCCCCGCCCCGAAGCAAGCCCCAGCACGTTTGAAGCATTGGCTTATGACATGCCGATGGGCTTGGTCTTTCGCAAGGGTGTGTTTTGGCACGAAGGCAAGCAGTACGTTTTCCGCAAACTGCGGGAAATCAGGGAGGATCGTAAACAATTGCAATGGAGCTTTCGCTGCAACACACGAGAGGGCGCTCGATTGGAAGTTGCCATCGACGGCCGAGGACCGGGGCTTCATCGTTTGCCTTACCTGAAGACCGACTGCTCCGGAGATTTTGAAGTCGCCAATAACAGCATGGCGAGCGCCACGCTTCGTTTCGAGCGGCCGGCAAGACCAGCGGAAGTGCTGGAAACGCTTGGCGGTGCCGTCCTGGAGATGGGTGGACAGGGCTGACTCACCGTTTCGACTTGGTGGTTCGCAGGTTCTCAGTCTGAGCCGCTCATGCGCTCAAGACGGAAAGTGATCGGCCCAGCAGTCCCTGTGCCCCCTGCCAACATACCCGGCTGCCGTAAAACAGGGTGCTGGATTGCACCGCCAGCCAGTCCTTCAGGGAAAGCGGCGACCCGAAAGCCTTCCAACTGGTTAGCCAGCGTTGCGTGGCATGGCGCGCGAGGATGGATATCATGTTCACTTCCGGGTCGCCGATATCATGCTGGACGCCATCCAGGGTGAATAGCACTTTGCGCAACATGATGAGCGGCGCTGGAAGGCGGACACCCTTCATGGCGATGTCTTCCAGCAGACCCAGTGCGTCCGCGCCTCCTGGGATCCGCGTGAGCGGCAATTGAGTGATAAAGTTCTCTACACAATCGCGGACGATTTTCGCCTGCGATCTTTTTCGCCTCTGTCCTCCGCGGCTCAGCGCCTGAATCTGGCCGAAGATGCCGTCCGGGTCCCGTAACGTGGTTAACAGGAACAGCATCGCGAGATGCCGCCGTTCTTCACGGCTCACGCGTTCCGTCAGCGCCCAGTCGAGAATGGCCAGGTTTCCGCTCCCTTTGTCATACAGCAGGTTGCCCGCATGGGGGTCAGCGTGGAACATGGCGTCCCTCTCTGACGAAAAGATAGGGACCGCAAGGAACGCTTCAATCAGCAGTTTAGACACGCGAGCCCGGCACCATTCCGGCATGTGGGCGACGGCGTTCGTGACCTTCTTGCCACGCTGCTCCGTCATTGCGGTAACCTTCGAGGTACACAATGGCCGGATCAGGCGGGGTACACGAACTCCGATCATCGAGCCGTAGATGCGGGACGCTTCCAGGAGCGTCGCCTGTTCGCGTGGGAAGTCCACTTCGTGTTGGAGCAGGCGCCGGACATCGCTGAAGGTTTCGGGGAGCACGCGCTTCGCGAAGCCGTATTTGCGATGTTTCAATCCGATGTATTTCGCCAATTGCGCGAGCAGATCCATATCCTCGGCAAAGCACGCCGGGATGTAGGGCTTCATGACTTTGAACACGCCCCGTTCCCGCCGCGCCGTGTCTGGGTTCCACCAGGTGAATCGCACCACCGCGCTGACACTTGCTTCGAAGAAGATGTCGTGTTTCACCTTAACGGCATTGTCTTCAAGATGCCGGCCCAGTTCCGTCGCGATGATCGCTCGAACCTGCTCGGCAGCCATGTCGGAGATCCCATTCTCCAGTTCCGTGAGCGCGCGTCGTAACCGAGGATGCAGGTGACGATTTCTCGCCAGCACTTGCCCGAGTTTTTGCAGGCCTGGCACCTTGGCAATCAGCTTCAACAAACGCGCCCCGGTCGGCGTGTTCGAGGGAAGTTCCATTTGTTCGACGAGCTTCGGGGCAAGGCGTTCAATCGAGAGGTGCAGGAACATGAACAGCATGGCGTCCTGAACCAGCGGGCGCCACTGCGTATATCTGTCCGGGACCAGCTCCTCAGCCGGCAGACGCAGGATGACCCAGCGTCCGATGCGGTCGCGCAAAAGCCCGCCTGCGGGACTGCGTAGCAACGCTTCGACCGCACTGATTCGTTCCGAGGAAGTTGCGTATGCGGAGAAAAAAGCGGCCTGCAATTGTTCCGGTGTGAACTGACGCAAGTCGCGTTGGTTCAGGGACAAGTCCAGCATCTCGAGCCCCCAAAGCCGCGGTAAACGGCTGGCGATATTCGGCTAAGGGATGGTTCTGGTCGCAGCGTCCGCCGACACAAAAGTCAGCCCTACGTCTTTAGCGTACACCCCGGCACCTCTCCTCGCCCGATCGGATTCCAGATCCGGACGTGCGGCTGGAGCCGTGCGCCTACCAAAACCCATCTTGCAAGCGACCCTCGACTACGGCGCATTTTTTTGCGCGGCGAGGTATTTCTCCCGCATCGCTCTCTTCGAGAGCTTACCGACACCCGTCTTGGGCAGGCTGTCAAGAAACTCCACAGAGTGCGGACACTTATAGTGGGATAACCGGGAACGGCAAAATTTCACTAACTCTGCTTCGTTGGCCTGTGATCCTGGTTTCAAGACCACCAGCGCTTTCGGCACCTCGCCCCACTTTTCATCAGGAACTGGAATAACCATCACCTCAAACACGCTGGGGTGTGCCGCAAGGACTTTCTCCACTTCGAGAGAAGAAATGTTCTCGCCTCCGCTTACGATGATGTCCTTCTTTCGATCCACGATCAGGATGTAGCTGTTCTCGTCGATGGTGGCCACATCTCCGGTGTGGAACCAGTTGCCCTTCATCACGCCTTCGGTGGCGTCCGGACGTCCCCAATAGCCCTTCATTACGGCATCGCCCCGAGCTACCACTTCGCCGATCGTCGTACCGTCGTTGGGCACGTCGTTCTCGCTCCCGTCTACCACGCGAAGTTCGACACCGGGAATCGCGAAACCGGTCATCGCCTGGCCTGCATAACGCCGTTCCCCTTCCCAGGACAAGCCATCCTTCTTTGGCGAAAATGCTATCGCTGGTGAAGTCTCGGTCAGGCCATACCCCGAGATACAGGTGCAGCCCAGCTTCTCTTCTACTTCCTTTACCAATGTTGGAGAGGAAGCGGCCCCCCCCATTGTGATCAATCGCAAGCTGCTCAAGTCGTACTTCGTCCTCTCGGGGGAATGTGCCAATGCGTTGGCCATGGTGGGCACCAGCGCACAGCACCACACTCGCTCCCGCTCCACCAGGCGAAACACCTCTGCTGGACTGAAATGATGAATCATGACGTGGGTTCCGCCCACCAGCGTGATGCTGTGAGCGGCGCCCCACCCGTTGGCATGGAACAAAGGGATGGTGTGCAACATCACCGTTTCGGACGACGTGTGCCCTGCCATCATCTTCGGAGTCTGCCCCGCCACGATGACCGACAGGGCGTGCAGATACACATTGCGATGAGACAGCATGACGCCCTTCGGGGTGTCGCTGGTTCCGCTGGTGTAAAACAGTTCCGCCAGAGAATCCTCGTCAATTTGTGCTATGTCGCACTGAAATGGCGCGGAGGCAGCCAGAAGGCCCTCGTAGTTCTCTGTGTTGAGCCAGCTCACCTGCGGTTGACTGTCCAGAAGGAGGAAAGACTCGACCGAAGGGACCGCTGTACGAAATTCCTCAACCAGTGGTAGCAAATGCTGCTCGAGGAATAGGAATTTCGCCTTGGCATCATTGAGTACGAATTCCAGCTCTTGCGCAGCGAGACGTATGTTCAAGGGAAGCAAGATGCATCCGGCCTCCAGGACTCCGTAGTAGGCTTCCAGCAGCCGGTGGCAATTGGTGCTGAGAAAAGCGATGCGGTCGCCCTGGCGCGCCCCGGCCGCGACCAAGGCGCCCGCCAGCCGCGCGCTGCGGTCGGCAAACTGCGCATACGTGAAGCGCTCAGGGCCGCAAACGACGCCAATCTTGCTTGGGAATTGTTCGCGCACGTACCGCAGGAATCGTATGGGAGTAAGAGGAATGTTCATGATCACCTCGCCAAAAAGTAATCACTCGGACCGCTTCACCCTTGGAGCGATGGGTGGGACAGCCCGGCGGCGTATCGACTCACGCATACACCATTGGGGAGATTCGTGCAGTGATTAGCGTGAAATTCGGCGAGTCCGGATGCGAGCGCTGAACCAAAATGGTACGACTGCCGTTGGGAGGTTCGCCACGGAAAAACGCCAACCTCCTCAGGTAGCCTTGGCGCGAGCAGTTCGAAGCTACTTTACTCGCCTGGCCTTGCGTCGGCTCGGACGTTTTTGAGACGGGGATTTTTTGATGCGGCTCTCAAGTTCCGCTACCTTCTTGCGCAGAGCCTTAAGTTCCGACTCGTCCTCCCGTGGCGACCGAGAGTGTGGCGGGCCGGTCAGCAAACGCTTCACGGATTCCACTGGGGACATGATCGCAGACTGCATGGCACCTAAGCGGCTCTGCACCGCATCCTGCACGGTCTGGTACGTGTCGAACGCGGACTTGAGGTACCACATAATAAATTCCTGCCGGGTTTGGTCGGTTGCGACGATAAGCTGACGCAACAGTTCTAGCGGCAGTCCGGTCGGCGTCTCCTTGGCATCTTCTGTGATGATTTGCGTGAGTGTGACGCGCGTCAGGTCTTCGCCCGTCTTCGCATCTACCACCTGGACTTGCTTGCCTTTCCGGATCATTACAGCGATATCGTCCAAATTCACGTAGCGGCTGCCCAGCGTGTCATACAACCTGCGGTTGCCGTACTTCTTAATAACGACGGTGGCCGCTTTCGTTTCTCGTGTGGCCCGTTGTTGCGCCGCAGCACTCATCGCTGACATATTGACACCACTCCCGGCTGCTTGTACAGCCGTAACGTAAGCTGACTGATGCTGCAAGGCAGCAAGCCGCGCCCGCGATGGCATTGCGGCCTATTTCTGCCGGGGCTTGCTCCGCCCAACTCGACTGAGAATGCGACGGACCTTCTTCGGTGACATGGAGAGGCGGGCCGCCACGCGCGACACCTTGCGGCCTTCTCGTTCCCAGACTTTGGGAATAATCAGTTCGGCGAATTCCTCGGTGATCTCCTGGAACGTCTTGTCCCCGACCGACCCCTGCGACCACGCGCGCAGCGTCGGGCTTACGCTGCCGCCGCGCAGTGCCTTGGCCTTCAGCGTTTGCAGATCTTCCCAGCCGCTATCGGCATGGTCGCCTTTGGAAAGGGTGGTGGCCTGATCGTAGCAGCGCCGCGCCGATTCGGGATCGTCAAAAAAGCGATTGCAGTAGGTCAACCCCTGCCAAACGTAAGCATTGGCCAGCAGTCGCCGGTTCTCCGTGTGTTTTGAGAACTCGATGGCTTCCTGGGCGCAATCCTGGGCCAGCCGCGCGTGGCCGCCGGGTTCGGTACTTTCGCCGATTTCTTCCTCGACGCGTGCATTTTCGATCATGCAAAGCAGCAAACGTGCCCGTGCCATCAGGATGTAGTCCCGCCTCTCTTCGCCGAAGCGAAAGGCGGTCTGTGCCTCGGCGTCTGCCTGCTCCAGATCTCCGTTGTCCAAATAGAGATGACCGTAGTTCAAGTGCACGCTGCCCAGTCCGTGGTGATTGCCATACTGCTCATAGATGGCCGCAGCTTCGCCCAGGTCGGCGAAGGCCTCCTGCCGAAGCTGCTCAAAACGATTGCGATATGGAAGCTTGCGGTCGCCGCTGCTCGCATGGCCGCGGGTTGCAGCTTTGCGGCGGCGCGCCGCTTCAGTATCGATTTTGCGGCGCAGTTGCAGCGCGATCAGCCGCTTCACGTACGCCATATTGTTGAGAGAGCGTGCGATGTTCCGATGCCGCGGATCGCGTCTCTTGTACTGTGCGATGGCAGCCGCAAAGTTCTCGATGGCGTGCTGAAAGCGCCCCTGACGGCCCGCAATTCGGCCGTACGACGAATGGATGTTGCCCAGAGTCAGGTAGTCGTCGGTCTTGCTCAGGATCGCCTCGGCCGACTTCAGGATGTCGACGGCTTGCTTCGCGTCCCCTTTTTGAAACCAGAGCCAGCTCTCCAGCACACGCATGACGGCGGCCATGGGCGCGTGGCCGAGTTCGGAGGCAAGGGTTCTGCCCTTCACCGCGAACGCCAGGGCTTGATCGTACTCTCCCTTCATGCGCAGGCAGCGACCCTTCCAGAAGTTAGCGATGGCCAGTAGTTCTTTGTCGTCCGTCTCCTGGTCAAGACCCAGGACAAAATCAAAGTGCCGAATGGCCTCGTCTTTCGACTCTTCGGCCATCGCGACCATGCCCTCGGCCATGCGTAAGTGCAGATACGCGTGCAGAGGCAAGCGTCCACGAACAGCCTTGGAGAAGCGGGCGACAACGTCCTTGACTAGTCCCACTCGCTGAAAGCCGACGTCGACCCACTGGGCAAGATAGCCGGCGAATAGTCCGGCATTCTTTTCTTCTGGGTCAAACGAGGCCAGCAGGTGGCGATGCTCTTCGAGGCGCGCCATCCCGTGACCCACGCGGCGGCACACCAAGTCTTCCTTCAGTTGTGCGAGGAATTCATTCGAGATCTCGGCGGTGCTGTGGCTCATCATCGACCCATACCGTGGAGTGACGGGCGTCTCGCGAGCCTGTCTGAGCGAAGCCGAAGGATCCCGCCGGACGGGGGCACCCGGCGCTCCATCAGCAAGCTTTAGTCGATGTAATCATAAGCCACTAGCGTCAGGAATTCCGCGAAATCCGGGCTGGTCATCATGTGGTCGAAGATCTCGGCAGCTTCTACCAGACGTGCACCCTGCAATTTGCTCTTCTGCTCAATGATCACTTGTCGCACCATCGCTTGCGTGACGAGGCGGCCGTCGCTGAGCACGGCTCCGTGTCTGACCCATTGCCACATCTGGGACCGGCAGATTTCGGCGGTGGCGGCATCTTCCATCAGGTTGTAGATGGGAACACAGCCCGAGCCCCGCAGCCACGACTCCAGATATTGCAACCCCACGTCGATGTTCCAGCGCAGACCTTCCTGGGTGATCTTGCCCTCGGTGACGGCCAGCAGATCTTTCGCGCTAATGCGCACGTCCTCTCGCGGACGGCCGATCTGGTTCGGTTCCTCCATGTGCTCATCAAATATTTCCTTCGCGATCGGCACCAGGCCGGGGTGCGCCACCCACGTGCCGTCGTGTCCCGCATGCACTTCGCGACGTTTGTCCTGGCGGACCTTCTCCAGAGCGCGCTCGTTGGCCTCCGGATCGTTCTTGATCGGGATCTGCGCCGCCATTCCGCCCATCGCATGAATGCGCCGCCGGTGGCAGGTCTGAATCAAAAGGTCCACGTAGGACTTCAGAAATTGCTTATCCATCGTCAGGGTGGAGCGGTCGGGTAGCACGAAGTCCGGCCGGTTCCGGAACTTCTTGATGAAACTGAAAATGTAGTCCCAGCGGCCGCAGTTCAATCCCGCGGAGTGTTCCCGCAGCTCGTAAAGGATTTCGTCCATCTCGAAGGCAGCCAGAATCGTCTCGATCAGGACGGTAGCGCGGATTGTGCCGCGAGGTATGCCGAGTTCATCTTGCGCAAAGCAGAAAACATCGTTCCACAAGCGCGCTTCCAGGTGACTTTCCAGCTTGGGCAGATAGAAATAAGGTCCAGTTCCCTTGCGGATTAGCCGTTCCGCATTGCGAAAGAAATACAGCCCAAAATCGAAGAGCGACCCGGAGATGGGTTTGCGATCCACCAGGAAATGTCTTTCCTCGAGATGCCAGCCGCGGGGCCGGACCAGCAACGTAGCCACTTGTGAGTTGAGTTCGTAGCGTTTGCCTTCCGGGCTCACGTAACGGATGGTGCCATCAATCGCATCCCGAAGATTCGCTTGCCCCTCAAGGTTGTTCAGCCACGTCGGAGAATTCGAGTCCTCGAAGTCCGCCATGAACACGCTGGCGCCCGAGTTCAGCGCATTGATGATCATTTTGCGATCGACGGGGCCCGTAATCTCCACGCGCCGGTCCAGCAGGTCGGGCGGGATGGGCGCAACCGTCCATTTTTTTTCGCGGATATGTGCCGTCTCCGGGAGAAACTCGGGCATCTGGCCCGCGTCGATTCTCTGTTGGCGAGCGTGCCGGCGCTGCAACAGTTCGTGTCGGCGAGGTTCGAACTCGCGCGCCAACTTCGTTAAGAACGCACTCGCTTCCGGGGTCAGAACTTGGGTTTCCACTTCTGGATTGGGCAGGGCGGTAGTCGTCATAGGGATATGGTATGGCTTTCCGGCCCGGCCCGCTGCTTGACTAGGACAAAACGGACGAGTTGCCCAATACGGATGTCCTAGTTTGCCACCGTCCGCCTTCCGGGATTCTACTGCTACCAGAACGAACGGAGGACAGATCCAACATGCGCAACTTATCCGCCCCAGAGATAGCAAAGAACTGGCAGTCCGACCCCCGCTGGAATGGCGTGCAGCGGCCCTATAGCAGCGAAGACGTAGTCAAATTGCGGGGCTCGATCCAGATCGACCACACGCTCGCGCGTCTTGGCGCGGAACGTCTCTGGTGGCTCCTGCATCACGAATCTTACGTGCCAGCCCTCGGCGCACTCACCGGCAACCAGGCAGTCCAGCAAGTCAAGGCAGGACTGAAGGCCATCTACCTGAGCGGCTGGCAGGTCGCTGCCGACGCCAACGACGCCGGTCATATGTATCCCGACCAGAGCCTGTACCCGGCCGACAGCGTTCCCAACGTGGTTCGCAAGATTAACAACGCGCTGATGCGCGCCGACCAGATCCACCACATGGATGGAAAGAGCGACACCTATTGGTTCGCTCCCATCGTCGCCGACGCCGAAGCTGGATTCGGCGGCACCCTGAACGCCTTTGAGCTAATGAAAGCGATGATCGAAGCGGGCGCGTCCTGCGTGCACTTTGAAGACCAGCTCTCCTCCGCGAAGAAATGCGGACACCTTGGCGGAAAAGTTCTGGTGCCGACCTCGGAAGCCATTCAGAAGTTAGTGGCGGCTCGTCTGGCGGCGGACGTGCTCGGCGTGCCCACACTCATCATGGCCCGCACCGACGCCGACAGCGCACACCTGTTGACCAGCGACATCGATCCACGGGATCGCGAATTCCTGACCGGCAAAAGAACGCCCGAAGGCTTCTTCTGTATCAAAGGCGGATTGGAATCGGCCATCTCACGGGCCATTTCCTACGCGCCGTATGCCGACTTGATCTGGTGCGAGACGTCACGTCCCGATCTGAACGAAGCACGGCTCTTCGCCGAAGCGGTGCATGCCAAGTATCCGGGCAAGATGCTGGCTTACAACTGCTCGCCGTCGTTCAACTGGAAGAAGAACCTCGACGATGCCACCATCGCCCACTTCCAGTCGGAGTTGGCCAAAATGGGTTACAAGTTCCAGTTCGTAACTTTGGCCGGATTCCATGCCCTGAACCTGAGCATGTTCGAACTGGCGCGCGGATACAAACT
>Ga0075021_10002173_pt1 | contig 10193 bp, 7 predicted proteins | sample ColStrG_CSR_2012_FD_72749 | JGI IMG/M metagenome (GOLD analysis project Ga0075021, IMG submission 72749) | Freshwater sediment microbial communities in response to fracking from Pennsylvania, USA - Cold Stream Run_MetaG_CSR_2012 | ecosystem: Environmental > Aquatic > Freshwater > Creek >... | reverse complement strand
TTTCCGTCGAGGCGATGGCGACGGATTTGGTTTCGGATGAGGGCCGCGGCCGCGTGGCCGAGCGTATTCGCACCGCTGCGAACTTTGGACTGCTAGTGAACAACGCGGGATTCGGAGCAGTCGGATTATTTTACCAAGCTAGCTTGGATTTGCAGGATCGGATGCATCGGCTGCATGTGCTGGCGACGGTGGCGCTCTCACACGCGGCGCTGGAGAATCTGGCGGCCCGGGCGGATGCCGATCGGCGTTGCGGCATCATTAACGTGTCGTCAGTGGCCGGGTTCGAGCAATCGCCTTCCAACGTCAGCTATTGCGCCACCAAGGCATGGATGACTAGTTTTACGAATGGCCTTGCGATCGAGCTGGCAGTTACGAAGTCGCCGATGAAGGTGCAGGCATTGTGCCCCGGATTCACTTATTCCGAGTTTCACGATCGCATCGGCATGGATCGCGGTCCCATTCCAAAGCAGTTGTGGTTGACCGCGGAGTTCGTAGTAGCGGAATCGTTAGCGGGCTTCGACCGCGGGCAGGTGATCGTGGTGCCAGGATGGCGCTATAAGATCATCGCGGGTTTCATGCGGGTGATGCCAGGTGCGCTGATGCGTCGAATATCGGCTGGGTTGGGGAGGAGATTCAGAAAACCCAAAGTCTAAATGGGAGGCTTTTCAGCCGGTCATTTTTTGGCCCATGCCGATGGCGTTCACGGTGAGCAGCAGCGCCGGCAGCGTTTCCTCGTGGGAGCCGTTACGCCATTCGGCCAGCAGGCGAACCTGTTCGCGATGCAGCTGCCACAGCGCCTCCTTGCGAAGCTCGATGGCCAATGCCAGGCGGCGGCGCCGCTTCCCGGCTGGCGCACCGAATATTTCGGCAAGCTGCTCGACGGCCAAGTCGTATTCCCGCAAGATGAGATCCATAAATTTGGCGCGCAAGACCGGGTCGGGGACGAGCGATGCGTAAAGTTGCATGACCTCCGGGCTGGCCATCATCAGGCTGGCTTCCACATTGTGCAGCAAATAGGTGAGCATCGGCCAGTTAGAAGCCTGGGCGCACAAGAACTGCCATTCTTCGGGGGATTCCCGGCGCAGTGCGTCGAGGGCCGCGCCGGCGCCGTACCAGCCGGGCAGATGGAAGCGTGCCTCGCTCCAACTGAACACCCAGGGGATGGCGCGCAGATCGTCCAGCGATCCAGCGCCGCTGCGGCGGGAGGGGCGCGATCCCAACTGGGTTTGCTCCACTGCGTCGATGGGAGTCGCCGCACGGAAAAAGTCAACGAAGCCTTCGGTTTCTACCAGCGCGCGATAGGCGGTATAGCTGCGAGCCGCCACCTTCGACCAGACGGCTTCAAGGGCATGGGGCGCGAAGGCTGCCGAGCCGGCCTGCAACAGCTTTTCGTGAATCAGCGAAGTGCGGGTCACGCCGGCCAACAGCCGTTCCAGATGATAGGTAGCGGTCAGGCGGTTGGCGTATTTCTGCGAGATCACTTCTCCCTGTTCGGTGATCCGCATCCGCCCAGTCAGCGAGCCGGGCGGCAGCGCTTCGAGGAAAAAGTGTGTGGGACCGGCGCCGCGGCCGACGGTCCCGCCACGGCCGTGGAAAAAGGTCAGGCGGACAAGGTTGTCCTGAGCCACCTGGGACAAGCGGCGCTCCGCCTGATAGAGAGCCCATTGGCTGGCGAATACGCCGCCATCCTTGTTGCTGTCGCTGTAGCCCAGCATGATCATTGCTTCCGGAGCTTCTTGACCTTGACGGCTGCTCAACCGGGCCAGCGTCTGGCGGGTTATGGGGTGTTTCAGGAAGGCGTCCATTACGGTGTCGCTATGTTCCAAATCGCGAATAGTTTCAAACAGAGGCACAACCGGAAGTTCGCAGGCGAGGCCCCCGGGGGTTAACACCAGTAAACCGGCTTCGCGCGCTAGCAGGTAAACGCCTAAAAGGTCGGCCTCGCTTCGAGTCATGCTGACAATGATGGGGCCGAGGCCGGCGGGGCCATGCCGGTCAAGATGTTCGCGCAGGACGCGAAACAAGCTGGTCATGTGCAGGGCTTCGCCTGCGAGCGGCGTGTGGGGAGCGGTGAAAGGACGCAAGGTGGCCAGTTCGCGATTCAGAAACTCCAGCTTCTCGGGCTCGCTCCAATTCGAATAATCCGTGTGTGGGAATCCGGCAGCTTCGAGCAGGCCGCCAATGGCGCGGTCATGAAAGGAGCTGTTCTGGCGCACGTCGAGCGTCGCCAGGTGGAATCCGAACGAACGCACCACTGCTGCTGCGGGCCGCACGTCGATGGCGGCAACGTTTCGCGCACCGGCCTGCGTCAAGGATTCTTCCAGCACCGAGAGGTCCGCAAGAAGCTCTTCGGGTGAGGCCGCTTCCGCATTGTCCAGCCGCGCGATCATCAGGTTCACCATTTGCCGCCAAGGCTCCCCAGGATTTCTGGCCAGCGCCGGGCGGGCGGCGTCGCCTAATTTCGCCGCCAGTTGGGCGATGCGATCCTCTAGAAGCTGTGGCACCGGGGCGCTCGCTTCCGCCATACTCAACCGTGCGCCCAACTGTTGCAGGCGCTCGCGCACCACGGCCAGTGCATCTTTGCGGAGCAACCGCAAGGTTTCGGCAGTGACCGCGGGGGTCACAAAGGGGTGACCGTCGCGATCGCCGCCCACCCAGCTTCCGACAGCGAGTGAAGGCAGCGGCGGCGGCTCCGTAGCAAACACGGCGCGCCAGCAATGCTGGAATCTCAGGTCGAGCAACTCAACCGCTTCCGGAAACACCGTGCGCAGGTAGTGCAGCACACCGGCCACTTCACTTTCGATATCGGGGCGCTCGTGCCGGATCTCACCGGTGCGCCACAGGCGTTCGAGGGCGGCTTTCAAGCGGCGTTCAAAGATCGCCTGCTCCACTTCGGTGAAATGGCGATTGTCACGTTCGACCAGCAGGAGATAAATAGTGCGGTGATGTTCGAGCACGGTGGCGCGCTTGGCCTCGGTGGGATGCGCAGTGAGTACTGGCTCGGCCGATACGCGTTCGATAGCGCGGCGCACTTCTTCCTCACTGAATCCGCGCTGGCGCAGATCGTTCAGGTTCCACAGCCAGAAGCCCGGTTCACTCTCGCGCCGGCGCGGGTCATCTGTCCGCCGCCGGACCTGGTTCGCGGTATTCTCCTCGACCACGTCCAGAAGTTGAAACACGATGGATAGTGCTTGGCAGAAGCGTGAAGAGAGTGCGGAGGGCGCGGGCGGCGACGTGCCAGGAGAACTGAAACAGGTTTGGAGGAAGCCAGCGAGCGTGCTTTCCTCTTCTTCGACAAGCATGTTACAAAACAGGTTCCGCAGGTAGTCGAAGGCGGAGGTCCACTTCGCGAAGCCTTCCTGGAGGGAGGGGGAAGTACCCATTCCTCAGCATACTTGGATTTGGCTCTTCGGGTCTCCAACCCGCCAGTCAAGCGGATTGCGCGGGAGCCGGCAGTGCGATCAATGCCTTTTTGCCGTAATCCTTCTGGTCGGCTTCGAAAGCTTCCACGCCCTGGGCCGTAATTTCAAAGTGGTTGCTGTCCGAACGGTAAATGAACCGCTGTTCGCGAAGCATCCATAGTGCGAACTCCAGATGCTCCAATGGGCAGGCCAGCATCTCGACGAAATCCCGCCCGCGCATGCTCGGCTGCTGGGTATCGGTAAGGCGCTTGGCGTATAAAAGGCGCAGGATCCCCTGGCGCTTGCGGACTTCAGCTTGTACACCTTCCGTATTCTCGAGCGACTCGAAGATCTTGTAGCGGACTTTATCCTCACCCGCGAGGAAAACATCGTGAGCAGCGCGCTTTTCGGGATCGGAAAGGACGGAATGGGCTTCCACCACCTGACGGAACTTATCCTGATTGCCGGTTTCGCGGTTGTCAGGGTGATAGCGTTGAGCGAGCACATGAAAGATGCGGCGAATGGTTTCGACATCCGCGGTACGGCTGACTTGCAGTACCTGATAGTAATCCGGCTCGTCAGACGACGGAGGTGTTTTCGGCGAGGCTTCTTCCGTCACCGACGCCGGGGTCAATTCCACTTGATATTTGCCGATGCCGGCGATCTTAGAAGAGGCCACACGGTATTTGCCCAGCAAGGGCTCCCGGCCGGAACCGGTGTCGATCTCGCCGGCGATGCTCACTAACAGACCCTGACCGAGGGCGGTGGAAACTTGAACCTTGATGAAATCGCCTTCTTGCGCGATGAAACGCCCCCGCAAGCGCGAGGAAGGATTGCCGGTGGCGTCCAAAATGATCGTCAACTCCGGGTGGGCGTCCAGAGTTTCCCTGATTCGCAGTTTGGCTTGCGCTAGTCCCGATTGCATTTGCCCTCCGTCGATTGAATCATCTGAATAATCGGCAGTTATCAGGTCACGGAACAGTAAGATTGAAACCCTAGCGCCAGGCCTTACGGAAACATAAGTAGAACCGGATTGATCTAAGGGACGAGGGTACCGGATTTTGATCATTCAAAAGCTCTATAATAAAAAGGTCGCACCGAAAACTTCATGGCGACCTTTTTGAGTCCTCCTGCATTCCTGCTGGCCAGTGGTTTATTCTCAGGCGCCGGTAAGCTGGTCAGCGCCCTTTTCGACGACACATTTACCGACATTTACCGGCTGCAACCCTTCGATTACGCCATTCTCGTCCCCTATTTCGCGGTACTGGCCGTGCTTTCCTTCTACGGGATTCACCGCTATCACATGATTCGCGGATACCTGAAGTACCGCAAGCAGATGCCGGTTGTGGCGCCGCAAAAGTTCGAGCAGTTACCGCGGGTGACGATTCAACTGCCGCTTTATAACGAGCAGTACGTGGTCGAGCGGCTGCTTGAAGAAACCAGCAAGATCGACTATCCGCGCGAGTTGCTGCAGATTCAGGTGCTCGACGACTCTACCGACGAGACCGACCCTTTCACCAGAGGGCTGGTTGCCGAGTATCAGGCCGCGGGCCTGCCCATCGAATACATCCACCGGACCCATCGCCATGGCTACAAAGCCGGGGCACTGCAAGATGGGTTGAAGACCGCCACCGGCGAGATCGTGGCGATATTCGACGCCGATTTCATTCCGCCGGTCGACTTCCTGCGGCGTACCGTGGATTTCTTTGCCGACCCCAAGGTGGGCATGGTTCAGACGCGCTGGGGCTATTTGAACCGGCACTACAATCTGCTTACTGAAGTGCAGGCAATGTTGTTGGACGGCCACTTCGTGCTGGAGCACGTGGCGCGTTCAGGCGGTGGGCGATTCTTCAACTTTAACGGCACCGCTGGGATATTGCGGCGTTCTATGATCGACGACGCGGGGGGCTGGCAGCATGACACCCTGACTGAAGACTCCGATCTCAGCTACCGTGCTCAATTGAAAGGCTGGAAATTTGTATACGTGCCTTCAATCGAGTGCTTATCGGAGTTGCCCGTCGAAACTTACGGCTTCCAGGTGCAGCAATCGCGGTGGGCCAAGGGCTTAACCCAGGTCGCCATCAAATTGCTTCCGACCATCCTTAAGTCTGACGTTCCGTGGAAGGTGAAGGCCGAGGCGTTTTTTCACCTTACGCCGAACATTTCCTATCCGCTGATGATCGTCGTAAGCGCGCTGATGCTTCCGGTGATGATCGTACGTTTTTACATGGGCTGGTTCCAGATGCTGACCATCGACTTGCCGCTAATCATCGCGTCGTTCTGGTCGATTTCCGCGTTTTACGTGGTGGCACACCGGGAGATTTTTCCCAAGACATGGAAGCGGGCTTTCTTTTTTCTGCCGGCGCTCATGGCTGCGGGTGTCGCTTTGACCATCATCAATACCCGTTCCGTGCTCGAAGCGCTTATCGGCTATCAAACCAGTTTTGCGCGCACACCTAAGTATGCGATTGGGGGCACGCAGAGGGTGAAACTGGAGAACATCCAGTACCGCCGACGCAGCGGATGGCTGGCTTACGCGGAACTCGCCTTCGGCACATACTTCCTGGGGATGACGGCCTTCGCGATTGAGTCCTACAACTATCTGGCAGTGCCCTTCCAGTTGCTGTTTGTAGGCGGCTACTACTGGGCGGGTTTCACTACTCTCTGGGAAGAGTATCAGGGTAAGCTGGCATGGCAGAGGCAGCAGGCGCTTGCGGCCGCAGCCTCGCCGGCCAAGGCCGCTTAACTCAGTTTCCGCTGGGTTTTCTTGGGCAGCTTCGCAAAAATCAGTTCATAAGCTTGCTTGAGACGCGCCTCAAATTCTCTCCGTTGCATCGCATCGAACGTTTCGAGGGCGACCCAATTCGCCCGTGCACTATAGGGCGCGGGAATGATCCCGGGCCGCTCAATCAGTTCCTCGAAATCTTCGGGCGAGCACTTGAAGGCCAGGCAAACCGGGCCCGGCTCCAGCACGAGGGTGGCGAACATCTTCCCGGCGATCTTGAAGACCAGATCGATTTTCCACAGCACTTGTTCGGTGGCGTGGGGGAGTGACAGGCAGTAATTCCGAACCCATTCGCGGTTCACGTTTTTAGCTCTACGATGGTGGCCCCGGCGCCGCCCTCTTCGGGTGGGGCAACGTAGAATTTCTCCACATGCGGGTGGCGCGCAAGCAGGTCGGCGATGGCCCGTTTCAAAATCCCCATGCCGTGGCCGTGAATGATGCGGATGCGATCCACGTCAGCCAAGGCCGCGCTATCCAACAGCTTATCTACCTGCGCGCAGGCTTCCTCTGCGCGCTGGCCAATGAGATTAATTTCGCGGAAGGATCCATCGAAACTCGCTCCCTGACGGAAGGAAACCGGCGGTCGAGCGGCCGGAGCGCCCATCGGCGGCAGTACTTCCTCCACATCGGCCGCGGCCACTTGCATCCTCAGAAAACCGGCATCTACTTCGAGCAACCCGTTGGCGAGGATGCGCCGCACGGTGGCGGGTTGGCGAATGTTCTTGAGACGCACGCGCGCGCCTTCGGTGAGCTTTCGCCGCGGCGGATCCGCGGCCTCGCTCCCCACCTTAGTTGCCGTTCTCTCGATGGCCGACTCCACTGCCTCCTGAAACTCGCGGCGCGTCTTGGCGATCTTGACGCGGGCCTTCTGGCTCAGCTCCCCGATGGTTTCCTGGGCCTGTTTTTCAAATTGCGCGGAGAGTTCGGCCGCACGGTGTTCGAGTTCGCGAATCTTCGCGGCGTATTTCTTCTCCCAGTTCTGTTCGAGGGACTGCTCGCGGGCGGCGACCGTGCGTTCTCGATCCGCGACTTCACGCCGGTCCGCTTCCAACGCATCCATGCGATGGTGCATCTGATTCAGCAAGTGCGCGACGTCGCGTTCGGTAGTTGTCATACGAGCCCGCGCGTCCAGAATCAACGCCGGGTCGAGACCGAGGCGGCTGGCGATATCGAGACCCGCCGATTTTCCCGGAGCACCGAGGCGCAGAACATAGGTGGGTTCGAGTGTAGCGTCGTCAAAGCCCATCGAGCCGTTGCGGACTCCGGCCGTCGAAGCTCCGTATAGCTTGAGCGCCAGTAGATGAGTCGACGCCAGGGTGAATCCACCACGCTCACGGAAGGCATCGAGCACAGCAACGCCCAACGCGCCTCCTTCCTCCGGGTCGGTCGCGCGGCCCAGTTCATCGATGAGCACCAGCGAATCCGGCGTGGCCAGCTCCAGCATCGAACGGATCGACACGATGTGAGCCGAGAACGTACTGAGACTCTCTTGAAGGGACTGATGGTCTCCGATATCCGCGAGCACCTCGTCGAACAGCGGAAATTCCGCTTCGGTGGCTGGGACGGGCAGGCCCGCGTGTGCCATGAGGGCCAACAAACCCGCGGTCTTCAATGTGACCGTTTTGCCACCGGTGTTGGGACCGCTGATCAGCAGCGTGCGCTGCTCGTGGTCGAGATCGAATGTAACCGGCACAACAACCTTTTGCAGTTTACGCAAGATGTCTTCGAGCAGCGGGTGGCGGGCCTCGTGCAGTATCAGACGGCGGCTATTAGCGGGACTAATACGCGGCACCACGCAGCGGAAGTCATTCGCAAATTCAGCCTTCGCGAAGATCAGTTCCAGACGCGCCAAAGTCTGGGTGGTGGAAGCAATTTCGGTGGCATGCAGGCGCAGACGGTTGGTGAATTCGCGCAGAATGCGGTGCACTTCGCGCGCTTCTTCTTCGGTAAGCCGCACCAACTCGTTGTTGAGTCCAATGGTTTCAAGCGGCTCTACAAACAGCGTGTGACCGCTGCCGCTAGCTCCGTGAATAACGCCGTCCACGCGCCGCTCGCGTCCTGTAACCACCGGGACTACAAAACGATCGTTGCGGATGGTGACGAAATCTTCCTGGAGCGTGCCATCCGCGTGATGCGCGCGCAGAAAGCGTTCGAGCGAATGCTGGATCGCCTGACGCTGTTTTTCGATGTCGTGCCGCAGGCGCCCCAGGGCCACACTGGCATGGTCCGCCAGCATGCCGCCGGGCAGAATCTTGCCGCTCAACTCACGCGCCAGCTCCCGCAGATCGGCGATCGCAGCGCCGTGAGCAGCCAGCCGGGGAAACCGATGGCCCGCCGCCGTCAGAACCCCACGCGCTTCCGCGGCCAGATCCAGCAGCCGTGTGAGCTCGTAAATCTCCTGCGCTTCGAGCGTCGCTCCTTCAATGCGAAGGCGGACGACCGCGCTAGCCGGATCGGCGATATCGGCGAAGTTGACACGAATGGCCGCGCCCCGCGAAGCGGCCTGCGGCTGCGACGCCGCTCGCAAATATTCAATCCCTTCGGCGGTTTCAGCCAGTGCGGTTTCGATGGCGCTGCGGTCACTTGATGGCGCAATACGCGCCAGTTCGCCCCGCCCCAAGGCGCTGCGAAGGTAACGCCCGACCATCGACCGTAACGCTTCAAACTCAAGAACGGGTTCTGAGTTCATGTAAGTACGCTCGCTCTACCGCTTCGATGGTTCCTGAGGTCACTCTGTAACCGCGCAGATTCGCGCAGGACACCCATTCGACCCGGCTCACATCATCGCCGGAAACGAGTTCACCGCCAGTTACTTTGCAGACGTAATCCACCAGCACATAGTGATATTCGGCGCGACCCTCTTGATCGCGCATGATTCGCTCGAAGATATCGAAACGGGAAACGATTTCTATCTGCAGGCCGGTTTCCTCGCGTACTTCCCGGCGGACTGCGTCTTCTAGCTTTTCGCCGGTTTCGAGCAAACCTCCGGGGATGGACCACCAGCCTTTCAGCGGCTCGCGGGCGCGCTCGACCAGCAAGGCGGAATCACCGTCGAAAATGATTGCGCCGACGCCCAGTAGCGGATGTTCCGGATATTGGCGGCTAATACGGTAACGCTCCCTTCACTCCCAGCCTGACCCGATATACCGAAGTGCGCGCGGTGATGTAGAGCGTTTGCATATCCGGATCGCCGAACGCCATATTCGATGGCGTCTCACCGACCGGGATTTCGCCCAGCAGCTTCGCGGGTCCATTATTCGAGAGCGCGTAAATATAGACCTGCTTAGCTGCTACATACAGATTTCCTTTTTCGTCGGTGCGCAGCCCGTCGGGGACACCGGATATATTGTCCACCACGACCCGCTCCTTCGATGCGTTTCCCCTGCCGTCAAGGTCGTACGCGCGTACGCTGTGCTCATCCGAGTTTGACACGTAGAGGGTCCGTCCATTCGGAGAAAGCGCGATCCCGTTGGGGCGCGTCTTCCACTTCGCCACCACCTCCAGCTCTCCTTTGGGAGTGACATGATAAACGCCGTAGAAATCCAGTTCGCGTGCGTCCTGCTGAGCGCCGAATGCGGGGTCGGTGAAATAAACGTGACCGTCGCGACGCACCACGATGTCGTTGGGAGCGTTGAATCGCTTGCCCTCGAAGCGGGACGCCAGCACCTCGATTTTGCCGTTCTTTAAAGTGCGGGTGACGCGCCGCTCGCGAAACTCGCAGGTGTAAAGACGGCCCTCCATGTCATAAGCGTTGCCTATCACACCCCCGGCGCGTTCGGCGTAAACCGCATCTCCCGCTCCCGGCGTGAGTTTATGCAGTTTGTCCACCACGGTGTCGCTGAATAACAAAAATCCCTCGTAGGACCACACCGGCCCTTCGGCAAAATGCAGGTCCTTCACCACGCGCTGGACTTCTATGTGACTAAAGTCCTGGGCAAAAAGCCGGGCCGTGAACAGAAGGGCGAAGAAAACTCTCACCTATCTAAGAACTATAGCGGACCGCGAAC
>Ga0075021_10002172_pt1 | contig 10195 bp, 8 predicted proteins | sample ColStrG_CSR_2012_FD_72749 | JGI IMG/M metagenome (GOLD analysis project Ga0075021, IMG submission 72749) | Freshwater sediment microbial communities in response to fracking from Pennsylvania, USA - Cold Stream Run_MetaG_CSR_2012 | ecosystem: Environmental > Aquatic > Freshwater > Creek >... | reverse complement strand
CCGGCGGAGGAGGAGACCCCATGAAGCGCATCCTGGAGCACGTGATCCCGCCCAAGCTGGGCTATGGCCTCGCGATCAAGCAAGGCCAGCATCTACGCGTCATCGACCTCGAAGGCAAGCAGGTCGTCGACATGGCGCTCTTCAACGAGGCCAATCCCCGGGAGAAGCTGTCCACGTCCAACTCGCGCACCCGGTACATCCCCAAGCCGGGCGCCGAGTACGTGCCGCGGGACAAGCTGATGGAGGGCGACACGCTGATGTCCACCCTCTGCCTGCCGATGATGATTTTCGTGAAGGAGACGCCAGAGCCGAAGGGGGTGCACGACACGCACAACCGCATGTGCAACCGCTACCTCTACGAGTCGTACGGCTTCGGGCCCCGAGACGGCTGCCACGAGAACATCAGCAAGGCGGTGGCCCCGTGGGGCCTGCTGCCCGAGGACATCCCGGACACGATGGACCTCTTCATGAACTACCAGCACGACTGCGCGCGCGGTCGCTGGGTCATCGGCGAGCCGGTGTCCCGGGCCGGGGACTACGTGGAGTTCCGGGCCGAGATGGACCTGATCGTCGGGCTGTCGAACTGCCCGCTAGACGTGATGAACCCCTGCAACGGGTACAAGTGCACGCCGGTGAAGATCGAGGTCTATGCGGCGGGCTGAGGTCAGGCCCGCCGAGCCGTGCCCGCCGCGACGTCCACCACCACCCCGTAGTCGCGCCGCGCGCCCTCGGCGCTGACGAGGCCGGCGCGCACGTCGTCGAGCACGGCGCCGACCGCACGCTCGCCGGGGTCTCCGAGACCGCCGCCCCCGGGCTCGACGGTGCTGATCACGTCGCCGGGCTTGAGCACGTAGCGCCCCTTCGGGTGCACCGCCTCGCCATTGATCCAGTACCGGCGGCGTTCGCCCGCGCGGCCGCCGTGCAGACCGAGCGGGGGAAACTCGGTGCGCGCTCCGAGGCAGGCCACGGTCATCGGGTGCCCGGTGTCGTTCCGGATGGCGATCTCCTGGCCGAGGCCGCCCCGGTGGCGGCCGGCGCCGCCTGAGTCCGGGAGGAGGGCCTTCTTCTCCATGAGGGTGCTGGTGAGCGTCTCCCACACCTCGACCGGGGTCGAGGTCATGTTCGACGGGAACGGCATGCACGCGGCACCGTCGAGTCTGTCGAGGGCGCCGTAGCCGCCCGCCGCGAAGTAGATGCTCGAGACGTCGTGCCCGTTCCGGTGCCGGCCCTGGAAGTTCATCAGGTTCTGCATGCCGGCGCCGGCGGGGATGTCGCGCACCCCGGCCTGGGCGAGCGCGCCCATGACGAGCGGGGTGACGAAGTGGCCGACGATGTGCCGTCCGCCGGTCGGGTAGGGCGGCCGCGCGTTCAGGATGCACCCCTCGGGGGCGGACACCGTGATGGGACGAAGCGAGCCCTCGTTGTTCGGGATCATCGGCGTGGTGAGGCACTTGATCGCGTACGCGGCGAACGCCCGCGTGTAGCAGAGGGGCACGTTGATGCCGAAGTCGATGGCGGGATCGGTTCCGGCGAAGTCGACGTGAATGCCGTCGCCCGCGACGGCGAGCGAGCAGGCGAGGCCGATCGCCGCCTCCTCGCCCTCGATGTGGAAGTGGTGCTCGTAGCGGCCGTCGGGAATCTCGCGGATCTTCTCACGCATGGCGCGCTCGGACAGCGCGAGGATCTGGCCGGCGAGCGGTCCCAGGTCGTCGATGCCGTACTCGTCCATCAGCTCGAGGAGCAGGCGGCCGGCGACCGTGTTGCACGTGATGTTCGCGTTGAGATCGCCCACGACGTGGTCGGGCACGCGCACGTTGGTGCGGATCAGCTCGAGCAGCTCGCGGTTCGGCTCGCCCTCGTTCACCAGGCGCACCACCGGAAGGCGCAGCCCCTCCTCGTAGATGGTGCGGCCGGTGGCCGAGAAGCCGCGCCCGCCGATGTCGGGCAGGTGGGTGATGGACATCGAATAGCCAATCAGGCGGTCGCGGAGAAAGATCGGCGCCATGACGTTGACGTCGAACAGGTGGCCGGTGCCCATCCATGGATCGTTGGTGGCGATCACGTCGCCCGGCCGGAGCGTGTCGGCGGGGAAGCGATCCAGCATGTGACGCAGCGTGGCCGGCCCGGTGCCGGTGAAGGAGGGCACGCTGTACGTGCCCTGGACGAGCGAGCGGCCGTCGGCGCTGAACAGGAGCACCGACAGATCGTAGCTGTCGCGCACGTTCGACGAGAACGACGTCCGCACCAGGGCGGACAGCACCTCGTCGGTGATCGAGATCAGCCGATCCCACAGGATGCCGAGGCTGACCGGGTTGATGGCCATCAGGCGTCTCCGCCATAGGAAATCTCCGCGATCAGGTTGCCCGCGCCGTCGACCTCGACCCGGTCGCCCGGGCCGACCACGCAGGTCGACTCCCGCTCCTCGAGCAGGGCGGGTCCGGTGAGCCGCGCGCCGGGCGCCAGCGCGTAGCGGTCGTAGACCGGGCACTCGACCGGGTCGGCCGCGCCGAAGAACGCCGGCCGCGCGCCCTTGAGCGCGGCGCGGGCCGCGGGCTCCTGCTCGAGGCGGTACGCGTCCGCATTGGCGGGGCGCGGTCCGGTGACCGCGACCTTCCAGTTGACGACCTCGATGGGTTGATCGTTCGAGGTCACCGCGAACAGCTCCGCGTAGCGCGCCTTGAACCGCGCGGGCAGGGCATCGAGCGCCTGTTGAGGATCCTCGGCCGCGGGCACCGGGACCTCGATCTCGAAGCCCTGCCCCTCGTGGCGCATGTCGAGGCGGCGCTCCACCGCGATCCGATCGGCCGGGATTCCGTCGGCCTCGAGCCGGGCGACCGCCTCGTCGACCAGCGCCTGCAGCATCTGGGCGAACGCCTTGGCCTCGAGCTGGTCCAGGCGCACGCGGTGCGAGCGGGCGGCGTCGAAGGAGAGCGGCGAGACCAGCAAACCTACTGCCGACATCACGCCGGCCCCCAGCGGGAAGATCACGCGCGGGATGCGCAGCTTGCGCGCGACGCGCAGGGCGTGGATCGGGCCGGAGCCGCCGAAGGCCACCATGCCGCAGCCTCGGTAGTCCACGCCGCGCTCCGCGGCGTGGACGCGGAAGGCGCGTGCCACGTCCTCGTTGATGATCTCGTGGATGCCCCACGCCGCCGCCGCCGGCGTGAGGCCGAGGGGGCGTGCCACGTGCGTGGTCACCGCCTCGCGCGCCGCCGGGACGTCCAGGGCCATGCGGCCGCCGTTGAAGAAGGCCGGATCGAGGTAGCCGAGCAGCACGTTGGCATCCGTGAGCGTCGCCCGGGTGCCGCCGCGCCCGTAGCAGGCCGGGCCCGGGTCGGCGCCGGCGCTGCGCGGGCCGACGCGGATGAGGCCGCGGGCGTCGACCTCGGCGATGCTCCCGCCTCCCGCGCCGATCTCGACCATGTCGATGAACGGGCCCCGCACCGGCAGCCCGCTGCCCGGCTTGAACTCGTGCACGCGCGCCACCTCGAGCGTGTAGCGCTTGCGGGGCTCGTGGTCCAGCACGATGCAGCCCTTCGCGGTGGTGCCGCCCATGTCGAAGGAGAGGAGGTCGGGCGCGCCGAGCTGGCGGCCGAGGCTGGCCGACATCAGGGCGCCCGCGACGGGGCCGGACTCGAGGAGGCGCACCGGGAAGCGCCGCGCCGCTTCGAGGGTCATGGTGCCGCCCGCCGAGGTCATCACGTAGAGGCGGCCGCGGAAGCCCTGGCCGGCCAGCTCGCGCTCGAGGCGGTCCAGGTAACGGTCGATCATCGGCTGCACGTAGGCGTTCATCGTCGTGGTGGTGAACCGCTCGTACTCGCCCATGAACGGGAAGACGTCGGACGAGGTCGAGACGGCGAGGCGCGGGAATCGGGCGCGCGCCAGCGCCTGCACCCGCTGCTCGTGGACCGGGTTCGCGTAGGCGTGCAGCAGGCAGACCGCGAGCGCCTCGACGTGGTGGCCGTGGACCAGCTCGTCGAGGGCGCGCTCGACCTCCGCGACGTCGAGCGGCTCGAGCACCTCGCCGTCGTAGCGGAGCCGCTCGGTCAGCTCGCGCCGGAGGCCGCGGGGCACCAGCGGCGCCGGGTATACCGCGCGCAGGTCGAAGAGGTCGTAGCGGGTCTCGCGCCCGAGGTCGAGAAGGTCGCCGAAGCCCTTCGTGGTCAGGAGCCCGGTGGTGGCGCCGCGGCGCTCGATCACCGCGTTGGTGGCCAGCGTCGTCCCGTGCACGATGGCCTGCACCTGATCGATGGGGACGCGGTGCTCGCCCAGCAGATCGCGGACGCCGGCCAGCACGCACTCGGAGGGATCGCGGGGGGTGGTGAGCGCTTTCGCGAAGCGCATGGCCCCGCTGTCCTCCCGGACGAGGACGAAGTCGGTGAAGGTGCCGCCGATGTCGATGCCTATGCGATAGCTGAGCATGCTCGCTCCTGCATCAGGTGCTCCGGAGGCGCGGGTCGAGACGCTCCCGGACCAGGTCGCCGAAGAGGTTCATGCTGTACACCGCGAGAAAGATGGCCGCGCTCGCGCCGATGGTGTACCACGGCCGCTCGAACATGTACTGGCGCGAGGTGGCGACCTCGAGCCCCCACTCGGGGGAAGGCGGCTGGGCGCCGATGCCGAGGAAGCTGAGGCCGGTCAGCAGCAGCAGCACGGTGCCGACGTCGAGGCTCGCCTTGACCACGAGCGACGACAGCTGGTTCGGCAGCATGTGCCGGAGCAGGATGCGCGACTGCCTCGCCCCGCTCGCCCGCGCGGCCTGGATGAACTCGACGGCGCGGAGCACCTGGGCCTCCCCGCGGGCCAGCCGTGCGTAGGACGGCCACCACACGAAGATCACCGCCAGCGCGGCGTTCCGCGCGCTGGGGCCGAGGGCGGTGGCGATCGCCATGGCGAGGATCAAGGCGGGCACGGCGAGGAACACGTCGGCCAGGCGCATGGTCGTCTCGTCGATCCAGCCGCCGAGATAGCCGGCGATGAGGCCCACCGCGCTGCCCGCGAGGCCGGCCGCGAGCACCACCGCGACGGCCGGGACCAGCGACACGCGCGCCCCGTGGATCACGCGGCTCAGGACGTCGCGGCCCAGATAGTCGGTGCCGAGGGGGTGGGCCGCGCTCGGCGGCCGGAGCCGCTGGCCCGGCTGGGTCTTCAGCGGGTCCCACGGCGCGAGGGCCTCCGGGAACGCGGTGAGGGCGAGGAAGCCGAGCAGCACGGCGCCGCTCACCATCTGGGGCACGGTCGCGCCGCGCCTCACGAGAGCCGCACCCGCGGGTCGAGCACGGAGTAGAGGACGTCGACCGCCAGGTTCACGAGCGAGTAGACCAGCGCCACCACCAGCGTCACGCCCATCACCACGTTGAGGTCGACGTTCCGCGCGCCCTCCCAGGCGTAGCGGCCGATGCCCGGCCACGCGAAGATGGTTTCCGTGATGACCGCGCCGCCCATCAGGAAGCCGACGCGGAGGCCCATGACGGTCACGATCGGAATCGCCGCGTTCTTCATCACGTGCCGCCAGAGCACGGCGCGCTCGGCGAGGCCCTTGCTGCGCGCGGTCCGGACGTGGTCGGCGCCGAGGGCGTCGAGCACCGCCGAGCGCGTGATGCGCGTCATCTCGGCGAGGGTGAGGTTGCTGAGCGCGAGCGCGGGCAGGACGAGGTGGGCGGCGGCGTCGCGGAACGCCCGTCCATCGCGGGCGAGGAGGCTGTCGATCAGGTAGAGGCCGGTCATGCCCGGCGGGGCCGGCACCATCGAGTCGAGGCGGCCGCCGTAGGGGAGCCAGCCGAGCCAGCGGTAGAACACGAGCAGCAGCACGAGCCCCATCACGAAGACGGGCACCGAGAGCTGGGCCACCGGCCCGGCGGTGGCGAGCGTGTCGATCGCGCTGCCGCGCCGGACCGCAGCGAGCACCCCGAGGGCGCCGCCCACGAGGACGGAGAAGACGAGGCTCACGAGGGTCAGCTCGAGCGTCGCGGGGATGAACCTGGCGAGGTCCTCGGCCACCGACCGCCGCGTCATGATCGAGGCGCCGAGATCGCCCCGCAGCAGGTGCCTCAGGTAGAGCGCGTACTGGGCGGGCAGCGGGCGGTCGAGCCCCATCTCGCGCCGGTACTGCTCGACCATGTCGGGCGCCGCGTCGAAGCCGAGCGCGGCGCGGGCGGGGTCCGTCGGGACCAGATGGCTCAGCCCGAAGGTGAGGGCGGAGAGCCCCAGCAGGACCAGGAGGAGCAGGGCCAGTCGCCGGATCAGGAACGGCAGCACGGGATCAGAGCGACGCGGCCACCGCGTCGATCGCGCGCGCGACGTCCTCGTCGCCGATCGCGCGGTGGGTGACGAAGCGGAAGCGGGAGTCGGAGCGGCGGAAGCCGAGCACCCCGCGCGCGCCCAGGCGCGACAGGAGGGCGTCGACGGCGGGCGCCAGGGTGTCGATCGCCACGATGTTGGTCTGGACGGAGTCGACGTCCACCCGGAGACCGGCGAGCCGAGCGAGGCCGATCGCGAGCTGCTTCGCGCGGCGATTGTCCTCCGCGAGCCGGTCCACCATCGTATCGAGCGCGACGAGTCCCGCCGCGGCCAGCGGCCCGGCCTTGTGGAGGCTGCCCGCGCCGATGAGCCGCGCCTTCTGGCGGGCGCGGGCGATCAGCGCCTTCGAGCCGGCGAGGAGCGCGCCGCCCGGGGCGCAGAGCCCCTTGCCGAGGCTCAGGGACACGGTGTCGGCGTCGGCGGCCAGGCGGCTCGGGGCCACGCCGAGGGCGACCGCCGAGTTGCAGAGGCGCGCTCCGTCCAGGTGCACCGCGGCGCCGTGCCGGCGCGCCGCCGAGGCGGCCGCCGTGGTCCGCTCGGGCGAGACGGCGGCGCCGCCCGCGTTGTTGTGCGAGTTCTCCAGCACGAGGAGCGCGGTGGGGAGTCCGGCGCGCCGGGCGTCCGCGATGGCCCGCTCGACCGAATCGGCGTCCGGACAGCCGGCGCGCGCCTCGACGGGGAACGCGCGCAGCCCGGCCACGTGCTCGAAGCCGCCGCCCTCGCTGGTCGCGATGTGGCAGGTCGGATCGAGCGCGATGGCCTGGCCCGGGTTGCCGAGGGTCAGCAGCGCGACGAGGTTGGCGGTCGAGCAGGTGGGCAGGAGGACGGCGGTTTCCTTGCCGAGGAGGCGCGCGCCCCGCGCCTCCAGCTCGTTGACCGACGCGTCCTCCCCGACGTACGCCCAGCCGACCTCGGCCGCCCGCATCGCGGCCCACATCTGATCCGTGGGCAGAGAGAGCGCGTCGGTGCGGAGGTCGATCACCCGGTCAGCGCTTGCGGATGTCGTAGAAGACCACCGTGGTCGGATACATCTTGAGGTTGAAGTAGAAGCCCTCGATGTTCTTCCGCGTGTACATCTTGCCCACGAGGCGCTCGATCATGATCGTCGGGGCGTCCTTCATCACGATGTCCGAGACCTGACGGTAGAGCGGCCGCGCCTTGTCGTCGTCGAGCGCGGCGGCGGCCTGGGCCAGGAGGCGGTCCACCTCGGGGTTCTCGTAGTACATGAAGTTCCGGCCGTACTCCCACGCCTTGCTGTTGAAGTGCCAGTCGAGGTAGTTGTGCGCGTCGAAGATGCGGGCCGGCGTGAAGATCGTGATCATGTCGATCGCGCTCGCGGGATTGTTGGTCTTGCCGAAGTCGCGGACCATCTCGAACATGCGCGCGACGATCAGGCTGCGGATCTCCATCTGGATGCCGAGCGTGCGCAGCTCGGCCTGGAGCAGCTCGCCCATCGACTTCTTGTGGGTGTCGCCCTCGAGGTAGTAGTGGGTGATCTTGAAGCCGCCGTTCGGGTACCCGGCCTCGGTCAGGAGCTGCTTGGCCTTGGCGAGGTCGTAGTCGTAGGTCACCGCCTTGTAGTCCTCGCCCAGCACCTCGAGCGGCGCGGGGGCGAGCTGCTCGCCGACCACTCCGCCGAGCGACGCCTTCCAGGCCGCCCGGCTCCACGCGTGCTGGATGGCGCGGCGCACTCGCACGTCGTCCAGCGGCTTCACCTTGGTGTTCATCATCATGTACTGGGGCGCCGGGAACTCCTTCAGGTACACGTTCACCTGCGGGTTCGCGCGGAGGGGCTCGATGGCGTCGTTGCTGTAGATGGCGGTCATGTCGACGTCGCCGCGCTCCAGCATGAGCCGCGCCGCCGCGGGATCGAGTTGGACGATGTACTCCACGCGGGAGACCTGGCCCTTGGTCCAGCCGCGCCGGTAGTCGTCGAAGCGCGTGTAGACCTGCCGCTCGTTCGGCTTCACCTCCCCCAGCTTGTAGGGGCCGGTGCCGACGCTGTTCCGCTGGATCCACTTCTGACCGAGATCGCCGCCCTCCTCGTGGGCCTTGAGCGCGGCGGGGCTCACGACCATGACCAGGGCCATCGCCTTCAGGGCCAGGCGCGGGTTCTCCGAGACGCGCAGGCGCACGGTGGACTTGTCGACCACGTCGACCGTCGAGATCCCGCGGATGAACACCGCGGGGCCCTTGTTGATCGTCTTCACGCGCTCGATCGAGTACTTGACCGCGTCGGCGTCCAGCGCGGTCCCGTCGTGGAACTTGACGTTCTTCCGGAGCGCGAAGGTGATGCTCTTGCCGTCGGGCGCGAGGACCCACTTCTCGGCGAGGCGGGGGACGAGGCGGGCGGTGTCGCGGTCGGTGCCGATCAGGCCCTCGTACACGTTGTCGATGAGGACGCCCATGTCCTGGGTCGACATCAACGCGGGGTCGAAGTTGGTGACCTGCTCGATCTGCGCGATCCGGAGCACATCCGACGGCGCCAGGGTCTGGGCGACGGCGAGCGCCGGGGGCCACCCGAAGACCACGGCCGCCGCGAAGGCGAGGCCGGCGGTTCGGAAGGAACGGGTGAGAACGTGGCGGACGCGGTTCGACATAGCCTCTCCTCCTTCGATCGGATGGGACGGATGCTATACTCGCCGCCGAGGCGCTGTCAACGCCGATGTTGCTGTTTCAGCAATCCGAGAGTGTCAAATTAGAGGAATTCGCAAGATGGAACCGACGAGACGACGGAGACCGGCAACGGGGAGCGGGCTGGGGGCCCTCGACCTCGACATCATCCGGTGTCTGCAGGACGACGCGCGCAGCTCGGTCGTGCGGATCGGGGGCCGGCTGCGCGTGCCGGAGTCCACCGTCCGCCACCGGCTGAATCGGCTGGTGAAGGAGGGGGTGGTGGAGTTCGCCACGCTGACGAATCCCCTCCACATGGGATACCAGGTGTGGGTGCTGATCGACATCCAGACCGAGCTCCGCCGCACGCGGGCGGTGGCCGAGCGAGTGGCGGAAGCGCCGGAGGTGTACTGGGTCGGCATCACCACGGGCACCCACGACCTCCACGTGGGCGCGGTGTTCCGGTCGAACGAGGAGCTCCTGGACTTCGTCACCGGCCGCCTCTCCAAGATTCCGGGGATCGTGCGCACGTCCACCTCGAGCATCCTCGAGCTGATCAAGCGCAGCTACACGATCCGGCTCCCCGAGCCGGCGATCCGGAAGGCGCCGGGCCGGCGGCGCAAGAGGTGAGCGGCTTGACAAGTCCGGCCGGCCCACCGCCTTCGCCCGCACCCCACGCCACCGACACCGCCGAGATCGGGCGCACCGGCGTGCGCGTCTCGCGGCTGGGGCTGGGCGGCGTGGCGCTCTCCGGCGCGCCGCCCGCCACCGACCCGCAGCGCCCCACGCCGGAGGACGAGGGCGTGGCGCTCATCCGCCGGAGCCTCGCGCTCGGGCTCACCTACCTCGACACCGCGCCGATGTACGGGGTCGGCCAGAGCGAGGCGCGCTACGGTCGGGCGCTGCGCGGAGTGCCACGGGACGGCTTCGTGCTGTCGACCAAGGTGGGGCGCGTGCTGCGGTCCGGCACGCCCGGCGAGCCGCCGACCTGGACCTTCGACTTCAGCGCGGCCGGGGTGCGCGCCTCGTTCGAGTCCTCGCTCACGCGCCTGGAGCTCGAGCGCGTGGACATCCTCTTCGTTCACGATCCGGACGATCATCACGCCCAGGCCGTGGCGGAGGCGTTCCCCGTCCTGACGGACCTGCGCGCGCAGGGGCGGGTGAAGGCCATCGGCGCCGGGATGAACCAGTGGCAGATGGAGCTGGACTTCGCACGGCGTGGCTTCTGTGACTGCTTCCTGCTCGCCGGCCGCTACACGCTGCTCGACCAGGGCGCGCTGAC
>Ga0075021_10002171_pt1 | contig 10195 bp, 11 predicted proteins | sample ColStrG_CSR_2012_FD_72749 | JGI IMG/M metagenome (GOLD analysis project Ga0075021, IMG submission 72749) | Freshwater sediment microbial communities in response to fracking from Pennsylvania, USA - Cold Stream Run_MetaG_CSR_2012 | ecosystem: Environmental > Aquatic > Freshwater > Creek >... | reverse complement strand
GAAGGCGATGCCGGTCTGGTTGATGGCGAAGGCATGCCACGACGGACTGGCGCCCAAGCCGGGATCTGCGAACGCGCCGATCCGACGGACCGGCACTGTCTTGGCCTGGGTAAGCCCAGCGGGGTTCACCGTGCTGCCGAGGACGGTATCGACGCCCTCGGCCTCCAGCCGGGCGATCGCGGCAGCGGCTGGCGATGCAGCGCTCATCGGCGGCCGCTTGGTTGCTGTCGAGGCGCGGTTAGGCGCGCGACGGCAAGGTCAGCATGCAAGCCTGCCCGATATCCAGCGTCCGCAAGACCCGTCCCATGCCGACCCAGAGTGCGCACGACAAGGCAAGGTCGGCAAGCAACTCGTCGGAGAAGTGTTCGCCGCACCGGCTCCAGAAGTCTTCGTCTTCGCGCAGCTTGGTGTGCTCGGTGGCAAACCGGTACGCGAACTCGGCTGCAAGTCGCTCCTGATCGCTGTAGCCGGGCCAGGTCCGCCACTCGAAGGCGTGGTAATACAGCTCTTCGTCGACGCCTTCGGCGGGACCGTCGGCATCGCGGGTGTTGACGCAGACCACGCATTCGTTGTCGTGCGCGATCACCGCGCGCGCGAGCTCGCGGGTGCGCAACGGCAGACGATTCTTGGTGTAGACCGCCCGGCTGAAGCCACCGATGGCGGCGCCGAGGTCGGGTGTTTTAGCGAACCAGCCGGCCAGGTCGTCGTTAGCGAATGTTCCGATTCGGCTCATGGCGTGATGGTACGCCCGAATGGAAGCCCTCGACCGAATACCTACCCGGCACGCTGCGGGATGGCGCCCAGGCCAGTGCTGGCCGGCCGGTCGTCGTACCAATCACGCTGGGCCAGAACCTGATGCGCGACATGCTCGAGGGCGACCTGGCCAGTAGGCGTCACCGCCGCTCTGGGACTCGTCATGCCTGCCTGGTAGGTACCTGCCGGTCCTCGAAACGGGCTTAGAAACGTCAGCTAGGTGGCCGGGAGACACACTGCGCGGAGTACAGCTCCTCCCCCAGCTTGTCCATCAGCTCGAGTTGCGTTTCGAGGTAGTCGATGTGTGATTCCTCGTCGGCCACGATCTTTTCCAGCAGGATGGCGCTGGTGCTGTCCTCCTTCTCCCGGCACATGATGATGCCGGGCTTGAGGCGGGCCAACACGTCGTATTCGATCGCGAGATCGGCCTGGAACTGCTCGCGCAGCGTCTGGCCGACGCGCAACGAGAAGATGCGCTGGTAGTTCGGCAGGCCGTCCAGCAACAAAATGCGATCTGTGATCGCCTCCGCGTGCCGCATCTCGTCAAAAGACTCCGCGCGGGTGTGTTCAGCCAGCTCGGTAAAACCCCAATTGTCCTGCATCTTGGAGTGCAGGAAATATTGGTTGATTGCGGTGAGTTCGCTGGTCAATTGCTCGTTGAGCAGGCGCAGAACGTCTGGGTCGCCTTGCATGGTCACTCCTACGGGGTAAAGGCAGTCATGGCGGACCGTTGCTGGTGGGCTGGGCTGGAGCACACCGTGCGTGGCTTGTAGCAGCACTTTGCCATGCCGGTTTCGAATCTTCCAGCAAGGTTTGGCTGGGCTCACTGTGTCGCCTGGGGAAGTCAGGCCACGTTAACTTAGGTTAGGTACGCCTACTTATGTTAGGCTCCACTAACATGGGGCCTGGTGCGGCTTTAGCCCGTTTGCGGGGGGTGTGCTGATGTACGTGTGTCTGTGTGTCGGTGCCACCAATCAAACCGTGTCCGAAGTCGTCGCACAGGGCGCGTCCACTTCCAAAGAGGTTGCGGCCGCGTGCGGGGCCGGCGGCGATTGTGGGCGTTGCCGCCGCACGCTGCGCGCGATCATCGCCGCAAAATCAGAAGCCAAACTCGACTCCGTGCACTCGGTCGGTTAGCCGCGCCGTCGCTCGGTGAAATCCGCCAGCGCTGCCGCGTTGGCCTGGGTGCCCATCAGTTCGGCGAAGTGCGCGCTTTCCCTTGCGGTCGCCGCCGCAATCTCGGGTCGGATCGGTTCGAGCATCGTGTGCTTGACCGCCATCAGGCTCGAGATTGGCCGGGAGGCAAGGATGTCCGCATGCCGGCGGGCCTCGGGCAGCAGCTCCTCCGGATCACATACCCGCCAGACCAGCCCCATCCGCAAGGCTTCTTGGGCGTCAACCCATTCCGAGGACATCAACAGCCAGGCGGCATTCTGCCGGCCGACCAGTTGCGGCAGCAGATATGACGACGCCGCTTCGGGCGCCACGCCCAAGCTGGTGAACGGACATTTCAGTCGCGCGGTCGACGACATGAAAACCAGATCGGCGTAGCCGAGGATGGTGGCCCCGATCCCCACTCCGACGCCGTTCACCGCGCAGATCAGCGGCTTGGGGAAAGCGCTGAGCGCATCGATCAGCCCGGGGAAGCCGTGTTTTCCCGGACTGAAGTCCGGGTCGGTGATGCGGGCCTGCATCTCGGCGAGATCGGTCCCGGCGCTGAAGCCCCGACCGGTGCCGGTCAGCAGGACGACGGCGACCTCTGGATCGTCGGCGGCGGCCAACAATGCCTCCGCGGTGGCATCGTAGAGCGCCTCGTTGAAGGCGTTAAGCGCCTCGGGCCGGTTCAGGGTGAGGGTGCGCACCCGTTGTTCGTCGTCGATCTGCAGCATCACGGCTGCAGCCTAACTTGTGCGTGCGGGCTCAGCCGTTGCTGTAGACGCGGGTGGGTTGGATCAATACGACGGCGCGGCGCTCCTGCGCCATCACCCGGTCGTACTCGTCCCAGTTGTCGTGCCTGCCACCCGCGGCGGCGAAGACCTCCCGGAGCAGCAGCCGCAGCTGGTCGTCGTCTGCCAGCCAGGGCGCAGTGTCGTCCGGCCCGGCCAGCTCCGCATGGCCCTCGACGGTGGCCCACTGCCATCCCTTGCGGAACGTGATGGCCAGCGGCGGTCGCGCCCGTAAGTTGGCCAGTTTGACCTTGCCGTAGGTGGTGAAGCCCAGCGACGGTACGCCCTTGGCCGGGTGCGGTAACAGGCCGACGTTGACCAGCGAGGCCTGCACGGTTCCGTCGGCGCGAACGGTGGAGATCACCGCCAGTCCGCTGTCCGCGGCCGCCAGTGCCACGGCTTCGTTGAGTGTTGTCATGTGCGGGCCTACCCAATCTCGAATGGCGTCCTGAAGACATAGCGGCTGGTTGGCACGGTGTCGATGTTCTCGTTTGCACCAAACGCCGCCGTGCTGGCGACCATCTGACCCAAGCGGTTTTGCAGGTCGTCATCGTCGGCGGCACCGAAGAACGCCTTCAGATCGGTGATCGCCTCCGAGGGGAACAACTCTTCGACGATGCCCGCGATTCCCGGCGCGTCGGGGGTCAGAGCTCTCACCACCCAATTCTGGGTGTAGCCGAATATCGACTGTGTCTCGATGGCCACCGAGGTGTGGCCGCCCTGCCAACGCGTCAGCCAGATCGCCTGGTCCAGGCCTTCGGGCCGGCGCAGCAGCGCAATGTTGGCCAGCCCCGGTGTACGAGAACCGGGCTCGACCACGGGCCCATTCAATGGGATCGACTCGGTAACAAGGTAAGCCGCGAGTTGTTCGCATTCCGCGGCAAGCAGTTTCAGCGCCGACGCCATTTGGTCGCCGTAGCATTGCTGGGTCCACAGGCTGACCACCGCGGCGGCCGGCGGGTCCAGCGTCGTGATCGTCATCAGCGAGTGACGCACCGCTTTGTCGCGGACATTGACAGAAAGCCCGGCGACGCCCAGGTCCAGCAGGGCGTCGGCGACCGCGCCCCGTTGGCGGTCGCACCAGTTGTCGTCCGGGTCCGTTTGCCTCAGCACCACGATTACCTTCTCCATGTGCTGAACTTACATTCGGGGAGGAGTTGAGCCGTTGAGTACATCCTGGATCGAGCACGCGATCTGGTGGCAGGTCTATCCCCTGGGCTTCGTCGGCGCGTTTCCCGCAGATCAGCCTCCCGATATCGGTGAACACCGGCTACGTCGGCTGGTCGGTTGGTTCGACCACGTCATCGAATTGGGCGCATCCGGGATCGCGTTGGGACCGGTCTTTGCCTCGCGGACCCACGGTTACGACACGACCGATCACTACCGCATCGATCCCCGGCTCGGCGACGACGCCGACTTCGACTACGTCGTTTCCGAGGCGCACCGCCGGGGTCTGCGGGTCCTGCTCGACGGTGTGTTCAATCACGTGGGCGTGGACTTCGCGCGCCGTCTCGAGGCGGCGGGCAACGACGCGTCCGCACGCTGGTTTCGGGTACGCCCGGGCCGGTCCTCGGATCCTTTCGAAACGTTCGAAGGCCACGGTGAACTCGTCACCCTCAACCACGGCAACCCCGAGGTCATCGACTATACGGCCGAAGTCATGGCGCACTGGTTGGGACGTGGCGCGGACGGCTGGCGCCTGGACGCGGCTTACGCCGTGCCGCAAGAGTTCTGGGTGGCGGTATTACCAAAGGTTCGCAAGCTGTACCCGGATGCCTGGTTTGTCGGTGAACTCATCCACGGCGACTATGCCGCGGCGGTCGACGCGGCAGGTTTCGACTCGGCCACCCAATACGAACTATGGAAAGCAACCTGGAGCGGTATCAACGACGGGAACTTCTTCGAACTGGACTGGGCGCTGCAGCGGCACAACGAATTTCTGAGCAGTTTCGCCCCGCTCACCTTCATCGGCAATCACGACGTCACCCGCATCGCCAGCCAGCTCGAAAACCCGGATCATCTGGGCCACGCGCTGGTGATCCTGCTGACGGTCGGCGGCGTCCCCAGCGTGTACGCCGGCGACGAGTTCGGGTTTCGCGGTGTCAAGGAGGAGCGGTACGGGGGTGACGACGCGGTGCGCCCGGAGTTTGCCTCTCCCCCAGCGCAACTGGATGCGTTTGGCGATCAGGTGTGGGAGTTGCACCGATACCTGATCGGGCTGCGCCGCCGCCATCCCTGGTTACATTCGGCGACGACGACGGCGCTGCAGCTGGCCAATCGGCACTACGTCTATGCGACTCGCAGCGGCAACGACACGCTGCTGGTCGCGCTCAACATCGACGATGGGCCGTTGAAGCTGGTGCTCTCGGAACTGGGCTCGGAGCACATGCAGGTGATCGCCGGATCATCGGCGCCGCCTCAAGAGATTGTCAGCGAGGTCGTCGTCGAGGCGCACGGTTGGCGCATCTTGCAGCCCGTCTAACCGCTGAGTTCTGCCAGCGTCAGCGGGTCGCGCCGGCCGCCGTAGTACTTGTCGAGTAGCTCGACGAAATCGTGATTGTCGTCGGCCGCCAAAGCGAACAGCGTCATCGACGAGCACAGTTTCAGGTCATCGGGCGAACCGAAGATCTCCGCGATCAAGCAGTCCTGCACCTGGTTGACCAGTTGGGTGCACTCGCGCAGGCGTGGCCCGAGTAGCTCGTGGTGCAGATACGCGCGGGCCTCGTGAAGCGATGTGATGCCGTAGCGCGCGGCCATCGGGCTGCCGCCCAGACCGAGCAGCTGCGGAAAGATAAACCACATCCAGTGACTGCGCTTTCGTCCGCTGCGCAGCTCGTCGATGACGCTGGCATAGACCGTTGCCTGGGCATCGACGAAACGCCTCAGATCGAAGGTGTCGCCATCCGTTTGCACACGACTACGGTTGCACATATGGCGGCGGTCAAGCGACGAGTGCCCCGAGTCCATGACCTGGCTCCGTTGATCCGCTTCAAACGCCCGGAGTTGAACCGCACCAAGCGCCGACTGGACGCAGCGCTGACCATCGAGGACTTGCGCCGCATCGCCGAGCGCCGCACTCCGAAGGCGGCGTTCGACTACACCGACGGCGCCGCCGAGGACGAGCTGTCCATCACGCGTGCCCGACAAGCGTTCCGCGACATCGAGTTTCACCCGACAATCCTGCGTGACGTCAGCAACGTGACCGCCGGATGGAATGTCCTCGGGCAACCGGTCGTATTACCGTTCGCGATCGCGCCGACGGGATTCAGCCGATTGATGCAGACCGAGGGCGAACTCGCCGGTGCGCGGGCCGCGGCCGCGGCGGGGATCCCGTTTTCGCTGTCCACGCTGGCTACCTGCGCGATCGAAGACGTCGCGACCGCTGCTCCGCAGGGCCGCAAATGGTTTCAGCTGTACATGTGGCGCGACCGCGACCGTTCGATGGCACTGGTCAAGCGGGCGGCCGACGCAGGATTCGATACGTTGCTGGTCACGGTCGACGTTCCGGTCGCCGGAGCTCGGTGGCGCGATGTCCGCAACGGCATGTCGATCCCCCCCGCGCTGACCCTGCGCACCGCGCTTGGCGCGGCGCGGCGCCCGCGCTGGTGGTTCGACCTGCTGACCACCGAACCTCTGGCCTTCGCGTCGTTGGATCGCTGGTCGGGCACGGTCGGCGAGTACCTGGACACCATGTTCGACCCCAGCGTCACCTTCGACGACCTGGCCTTCATCAAGGCCCAATGGCCCGGCAAGCTCGTCGTGAAAGGCATCCAAACGCTCGAGGACGCCCGCACCGTCGTCGAGCGCGGCGTCGACGGCATCGTGTTGTCCAATCACGGCGGCCGCCAGCTCGACCGGGCCCCAGTGCCCTTCCACCTGCTGCCCGCCGTCGCACGTGACCTCGGAAAAGACACCGAGATCCTGTTGGACACCGGCATCATGTCGGGCGCCGACATCGTGGCGGCAATCGCGCTGGGGGCCCGCTGCACGCTGGTCGGGCGGGCATATCTCTACGGGCTGATGGCCGGCGGCGAAGCGGGGGTCAATCGCGCGATCGAAATCCTGCAGGCCGGGGTGCTCCGGACCATGCGGCTGCTGGGTGTGACCTGCTTGGAGGAGCTTTCGCCCAAGCATGTGACACAACTGCGCCAGCTGGGCTGATTTAGTTGGCGAGTGCACGGGAACAAACCGCTTCCGGTGCGGGTTGAGCGCATCAGACTTAACCTTTGGAGGATCAGATGGCTGAAGCCAAGTCAGTGCCGGTCTTGTTTGTCACCGACACAGTTGTGTTGCCCGGCATGGTGGTGCCCATAGCGCTTGACGACGCCGCGCGCGCCGCGATCGATGCAGCTCAGGCCAGTGAGTCTGGGCAGCTGCTGATCGCCCCCCGGCTGGAGGACCGCTACCCGACCCACGGTGTAATCGCAAAAATTCTGCAGGTCGGACGGATTGCCGGCGGCGGCACCGCCGCCGTCGTGCGCGGTGAGCGCAGGGCGCACATCGGGGTGGGAGCCACTGGCCCCGGGGCCGCATTGTGGGTTGAGGTGACCGACGTCCCCGACGTGCAGGCGAGCGACGAAATCAAAGCTCTGGCCGCGGAGTACAAGAAGTTGCTGCTGGCCATGTTGCAGCGGCGTGAGGCGTGGCAGATCGTTGACCACGTCAACAGCCTGACCGACCCATCGGCGCTGGCGGACACGTCTGGATACGCCTCTTACCTGACCGATGTGCAGAAGCGGCAACTGCTGGAGACGACCGATGTCGCCGAACGGCTGCGTGTCCTGATCGACTGGACCAGCGAGCACTTGGCCGAGGTCGAGGTCAACGACAAGATCGCCGAGGACGTGCGGGAAGGCATGGAGAAGACGCAGAAGGAGTTCCTACTGCGCCAACAGCTTGCCGCCATCCGTAAGGAGTTGGGCGAGGGCGAACCCGACGGGTCCGACGACTACCGGGCTCGGGTCGAGGCCGCCGATCTACCCGAGAACGTGCGCGAAGCCGCGCTGCGCGAGGTCGGCAAGCTCGAACGCGCCAGCGACCAGAGCCCGGAAAGCGGCTGGATTCGCACGTGGCTGGACACCGTGCTCGACCTGCCGTGGAACGTGCGAAGCGAAGATTCGACGGACCTGGCAGCGGCGCGGGAGATCCTGGACGCCGACCACCACGGGCTGGACGACGTCAAGGACCGCATCGTCGAGTATCTGGCCGTGCGTAGCCGGCGCGCTCAGCGCGGGCTGCAGGTCGTCGGCGGCCGCGGCTCCGGCGCGGTGATGGCGCTGGCCGGCCCTCCCGGCGTTGGAAAGACATCGCTGGGCGAGAGTGTGGCTCGCGCGTTGGGCCGCAAGTTCGTGCGCGTCGCCCTGGGTGGCGTGCGCGACGAGGCCGAGATCCGCGGGCATCGGCGCACCTACGTCGGCGCGCTGCCTGGTCGCATCGTCCGGGCGATCGGCGAGGCGGGATCGATGAATCCCGTTGTGCTGCTAGACGAGATCGACAAAGTCGGTTCCGACTACCGCGGCGATCCGAGCGCGGCACTGCTGGAGGTGCTCGACCCGGCGCAGAACCACACGTTCCGTGACCACTACCTCGATCTGGATCTGGACCTGTCCGATGTCGTGTTCTTAGCCACCGCCAACGTGATTGAGAACATCCCGTCGGCGTTGCTGGACCGGATGGAGTTGGTGCAGATCGACGGTTACACCGAAGACGATAAAGTCGCCATTGCCCGCGACTACTTGCTGCCCCGGCAGCGGGACCGGGCGGCGCTGACCGAGGAAGAGGTCACGGTGACCGACGCCGCGCTGCGCAAGATCGCCGCCGACTACACCCGCGAGCCGGGTGTGCGGCAGTTCGAACGGCTGCTGGCCAAGGCGATGCGCAAGGTGACGACCAAGCTGGCTGAAAATCCGGGGCCAAAGACGATCGACGAGCCCGATCTGGTTGGTTATCTGGGTCGTCCGCGGTTCACGCCGGAGTCCGTCGAACGCACCGCGGTGCCCGGCGTGGCCACCGGTCTGGCCGTGACCGGCTTGGGCGGCGATGTGCTTTACATCGAGGCCGGGGCAACCGACGGTGAACCGGGTCTGCAACTGACAGGTCAGTTGGGTGACGTGATGAAGGAATCGGCGCAGATCGCGCTGTCCTACGTGCGCTCCCACGCCCAGCAGCTCGGCGTCGACCCGAAGACACTGGACCGGCGGATTCACGTGCACGTGCCCGCGGGCGCGGTGCCCAAGGACGGCCCGTCGGCCGGTGTCACGATGGTGACCGCGCTGGTCTCGATGGCCACCGGACGTCAGGTGCGTGCTGACGTCGGTATGACCGGCGAGGTGACGCTGAACGGCCGGGTGTTGCCGATCGGTGGCGTCAAGCAGAAGCTGCTGGCCGCCCAACGCGCAGGACTGTCAACCGTTTTCATTCCGTCGCGCAACGAGCCGGATCTGGACGATGTGCCCGCCGAGGTGCTCGACGCCCTGACCGTCATCCCGATGACGGACGTCGCCGAGATCGTCGCGCAAGCGCTGGAACCCGCGGCGCAGACGGTAACAGCCGCCGCCTGATCTCGAACGGTCGCCGCCGCCGAGCGTGACCCAGGGTTCGCCCTGGTGTCACGCTCGGCGTTGAATGAAGGTGTGAGCCTCAAACGACAGTTCGTGCATCGCGTGCAACGTTTCGTGGTCAATCCGATTGGCCGGCAAATGCCGGTGACGATGCTCGAAACCACCGGCCGTAAATCAGGACAACCGCGGCATACCGCCATCGGCGGCAAGGTAGTCGACAACCAGTATTGGATGGTCTCCGAACACGGCGGCCATTCGGATTATGTCCACAACATCAAAGCCAACCCGGCTGTACGGATGCGTATCAGCGGCCAGTGGCGCAACGGCGTCGCGCATCTGTTGCCCGACGACGACCCGTGGGTGCGGCTGCGCAGCCTGCCGCGGCTCAACAGCGCAGGTGTGCGAACGATGGGTACCGACCTGCTCACCATTCGCATAGACCTGGACTGAGGCCACATGGCCTATGACGAAGACTTGGCCAACCGAATCCGCGAATTGCTCGCTCGGCAGGCCGGTATCCGCGAAAAGGCGATGTTCGGCGGCCTGGCGTTCCTGCTCGACGGGCATATGGCTGTCGCCGTCAGCAGCAAGGGCAGACTGATGGTGCGGGTGCCCCCAGACGAAACCGAAAAACTATTAGGGCGTGCACATGTCAGCCCGATGGTGATGGCCGGCCGGGAAACCCGTGGCTGGCTGCTGGTCGCCGCCGAGGGTGTCAAAACCATGCGTCAGCTTGCACGTTGGGTTACCAAAGGCACCGGGTACGCGCGCAGTCTGCCGCCGAAATGACCGTTAGTCAGCTCCGGCCGGCGATTCGGGGCAATCAGGGCGTGCGTTCGCAGGAATCCAACGCGTGTCGATGACGTCTGGTGGGCGCTGTGCCTGCAATCGTTCCCGCTCGGTGCGGCGGCGTTTGATTCGTAACCGAGCATCGGC
>Ga0075021_10002170_pt1 | contig 10195 bp, 7 predicted proteins | sample ColStrG_CSR_2012_FD_72749 | JGI IMG/M metagenome (GOLD analysis project Ga0075021, IMG submission 72749) | Freshwater sediment microbial communities in response to fracking from Pennsylvania, USA - Cold Stream Run_MetaG_CSR_2012 | ecosystem: Environmental > Aquatic > Freshwater > Creek >... | reverse complement strand
ATCTGGGCCTGGAGCCGTCGCCGGCTCCGGGGTGAGACTTTCGAGAAAAGGGCGCTGATGGATCTCACGATGAGGGTTCTCCGGGGTGTTCGAGAGCGGATCGGGCCAACAAGCCGATGGCGGTGAGACCGGGGAGTTCCTCGACCCGGACGCGAGCCCGGGCTACGAGGCGGGCCACATGGGCTGGGTCGTGGGCGAGGCGGGCCATGGCCTGCGCCGCCGCCTCGAGGTCCGGCTCGGCCCACCGACCGTCGCGGGGATAGGCAGCGCTGCCGCGGCCGATAGGCGCCAGCGTGAACGGGATGACCTCGCTCCAGGCCGGGTCGAGGAAGTCCGCGGGACCGGAGTAACCGGTGGCGAGAACCACGGTGTCGAGCGCCATGGCTTCGAGTAGCTGCATGCCCAGCCCCTCGGACCGGTGCAGCGAGGCCAGGCAATCGGCCGCCCGGATCAGCGCCAGCTGGTCGCCCCGGTCGAGGTTCTCGTCCCAGAACCGGATGTCGGGGCGTCCCCCGGCGGCGATGCGCACCCGCTCGATGTCGTCCCAACGGCGTTGTCCGTTGATCGACTTGATCACGAGGATCGGGCCCTCGTCGGGCGCGAACGCCGCGGTGAACGCCTCGACGACGCCGACGGGGTTCTTACGCACGACGTCGGAGAGCAGGTCGAACGAGCAGAGGAAGGTGAACCGCCCTTCGTCCAGACCTAGATCGGCCCGGGACTTGCCCGAGGGCACCAGCTCCGGACGGGGCAGGGGCACCCGACGGACCGGCCGGCCCAGCCGGTCGGCGAACGTGTCCTCGGCGAAGGCGGACGCCACCCAGATCTCGTCGACCAGGGGCGCCGCCGCACGGGCCAGCTCCGACGGCGTGTCCAGCTCCCAGAACCAATAGCCGATCGTCCGCCGGCCGTCGTAAGGGTCGACCCCGAGTTGGTCGCGCACCCGGCTGAACTGCTCGGCGGTGACAACAATGACGTTGGTGTCGTAGCGCAATGCCTGGGAGCACTCGGGGGCCTGGTCCGCCAGGGGGCTGGTCGTGCCCCCCAGCGCCACCCGGGACACCTCCAGGCCCGCCGCCTCGAAGGCGGTGCCCAAATCCCGGGCCGCTTCGCCCAGCCCGCTGGCCCGATCGAGATAGCCGATCAGGTTCACCCCACCCGGCTTCCGGTCCTCGTCACGAGCTCCGTAGACACGCCGCACCTCGGGCGGGCGGAACAGGAAGGATTCGCCCTCGGCGTGCCACCGATCGTCGGCCCACTGCTGGAAGCCCGCCAGCCGGCCCACCGCGACTTCCGGGTAGGCACGCCGCACGTCCCCGCGGCGTTCCCGCACCTCCTCCCAGTAGGGGCCAAGGCCCGTGGGGTGGGCCTCATCGGGCTGCGACGCCCACCGCAGGAACGCCGGCGTGCGGGCGAACGGCGGCGGGCACAGCGGCACGCCTGTGGTCCGATGGGCCCGCACCACGTCAGCCACGATGGCCCGGAGCGTGGCGTCCACCGCGATCCCACCCGGCAGACGCAACTCGCAGGGCGGAAGCACCTGGTCCACCCCCTCGGCCACCACCGCGGCCAGATCGGGATGGTCGCTGAACAGCACCCTCGCCGGAGCCTCGGTCGGGCGCAGCAGCCAGGGCTGCTCCGGATCGAACCCCTCCAAGTCGACCAGGGCGATGGGACCCTGCGGCGGACGCCACCAGCCAACCCCCAGGGCCGGGTCGTCGCTGGGGCTTCCGCCCAACCATTCGACGGCGGCCTCGACGACCTGACCGGCGGTGAGCTCGGTCTCGGTGCACAGCAGCTGCTGCATCGCCGCCAGGCTCGCGGCCGCGCCGGGTCGGGCCAGCAGGACGCTGGTGCAATAGCGACCGGCGTCGATCAGGTCGGCCAGGGTGGGTGCCCGACCGTCCGGTGGGGGGAGCGCATGCACGCGGGGTACCACCACCAGGTCGCCTCCCCCGTCGTGGAGCCCGGTGAGGGGGCCGGCGACCAGGCAGCGCCCAGCCACCGCCACGATGACCGAGTCGCACCCGTCAGCCAGAGCGTCGCCCGCCGCCCCGAGGGCACGGGCGAGCGCCCAGCGGCCAGGATCCAGGGCTAGGGCGAGGCGGTCCCAGCCGATCCCGCCCGGCTCAGGCGGGCCCGAGTTGGGGCGCCCGTCCGGCTGGTCGTGGCCCCCCACCACCGTGACCTCCGCCCTCGGATGGACCCGAACGATCGCCCGCACCAGCGGCTCGTGATCAGCCCCAGGCGGTGCCGCGACAACGAATCGTTGCCCGGCCCCCATCACTCAGCGGATCCCTCGTTCGACCCAGTCGTAGCGCTTCGAGACCAGGTTGGTGTTGTAGTAGGGGTCGATCTCCAGAGCGTGATCCCAACGCCGACGCAACAAGTCGTACTCACTTTGGGTCACCGTTGGGTCGCGGCTCACGCTCTCGAAGTGGTAGAGCTCGGCGTAGGGGGACCAGACGGTGCGGTACCCACTGCGGATGATCTTGAGGGCGAAGTCCACATCGTTGAAGTTCGAGTGGAACTCGGCGGAGAGCCCGCCGACGGCGTCGAACACCTCGGGCCGGATCATGAGGCAGGCGGCGGTCACCCCGATGCACTCGCGTTGGATCTTCAACATCGAGCTCGGGCCCACCTCCGTCCCGTGGAACTTGAAGAAGATGTGGTACGGATCGCCGTTATAGACGTGGCCAGCATGCTGAAGGGTGCCGTCGCTAAACAGGAGCTTGGCCCCCACCGTGCCCACCTCCGGGTCCTGGGCCAGGCCGACCATCACCTCGATGAAGTCGGGGCTGATCACCTCGATGTCGTCGTTGAGCACCAGCAGGTAGTCCCCCCGGGAGTGCACCCGCCCCAGGTTGATCTTCTCGGAGAAGTTGAACGGGCGGTCGTACCACACCAGTCGCAGCCGCTCACCGGCCACCCGTTCCAGCGCGGCGATGACCGGCGGCGGCGTCGTGTCGTCGGCCACGATCACGAACTCGACATTCCGGTAGCTGGCGTGATCGAGGATGGACTGCACGGCGCCCACCACGTAGTTGCGTTCGACGCCCCACACCCGCCCCCGCGACCCGCAGGTGGGGATGATGATGCTCACGAGAGGATCGCCCAGGACCTTGCGCCGCACGCGGTAGGTGCCAAGCGGCTCCTGGGACTCCACCACCGCGTCGATGCCCATTCGATCGCAGTGCTCCTGGATGGCGCGGCGGCCGGCGTCGTAGGCGTAAGGCTTGGCCGAGGGGTTGCCGGACACCGACGTTGCGATCCGACGCCAGTGGTAGAGGGTCTGGTGGATGTGGTGGATGTGGCGGGCGCGCTCGGTCACCCGCAGGACGAGGTCGTAGTCCTGGGAGCCGTCAAAGCCCGGGCGGAAGCGCCCAACCTCGTCGACCAGGCTCCGGCGCAGCACCGACAGGTGACAGCAATAGTTCTGGGACCGCAGGCGCTCGGGGGACCAGTCCGGTTTGTAGAACGGGTCCACCCGGTACCCCTCGAGGGTGATGTGGTCCTCGTCGCTGTAGAGGTAGTCCGTATCGGGATGGGCATCCACTGCGGCCGCCACCGCGGCCAGCGCGGTCGGATCGAGCAGGTCGTCGTGATCGAGGAGCACCACGAACTCGCCGGTGGCGAGTTCCAGGGCATCGTTGGAAGCGTCCACGATGCCGCCGTTGGTGGGCCGGAATACCGTCCGGACGCGCCGGTCGGCGGCGGCGGCCTCCTCCAGTACGCGACGGACGTGGGCCGAGGGCGAGGCATCGTCGACGAGGATGAGCTCCCAATCCCGTGAGGTCTGCTCCCGGACCGAGGAGATGGCGGCACGCAGGATATGCTCGGGGGGGTCGTAAACGGGCGTGACGACGGAGAACCTCGGCGCCATCAGCGGGCCAGGCGCGCGATGACTTTACGCAGCAGGTGCTTGGTGGCGAGCATCCGGCGCACCACCTGGTGCCGGAACCAGATGTGGTCACGACGCAGGCGAGCGACGTCCACGGTCAGGGCCACGACGCTGCCCCGGAGACGGCCCAACTCGGACTCCGCGGCGAAGGCCAGGTCGCGGGCGGCCAGGACGTCGAGGCGGAGCTTCTCGTAGGATTCCTCCGAGGGTCCAACCAGCACTCGGAGGCGGGCCACTTCCTCGCGCAGCGCGGTCACCTCAGCGGCCGCCGGGGTCGGCGCCGCGCTCTGAGATACGGCCGAGGAAGTGGTCGTCATGGCCACCACCCTACTGGATGTGTCCAGGCGTACCCGGCCCCCGCGACCCCTCAACGGGACCGGACGACGACCGTGCCACCGGCGGCATCGTGCAGCCCCCGACGTATGGGCATGACGATCGCCGACAGGTACACGACCACGTAGAGCCCCGCCCCCACCACCGGGATGGCCAGCAACGTGCACGGCACCAACACCCGCATGGCGGCCGAGGCGGAGTCGGGCTTGGAGCCGTTCAAGAGGCGGGCCACCCGGACCCCCACCAGGAACTTACCCAGGCTCTGCCCCCGCCAGGCGACCAGGGAGGTCTCGTAGGCCACGGTGCCGAAGATGAACACGAACAGCGGCCAGCGAGGAAAGGCGTCCACCCGGGGATCGGACCGCAGAGCCCACACGATGAAAATGACGAGCACCGGCAGCGCCTCGATCAGCAGGTCGATGACGCGGGCTGCGCCCCGCTCGGTGATCGAGGCCAGGGAGTTCGGTCCCTGCGGCGGGAAGTCGGTGGCCTCCTGGGGACGGGGTTGGTCCTCGTCGAGCATGCTCATTCGGCAGCGTCGGCTAGTGCCTCGGCCAAGGCGGGGTGCACGAGCAGGCTCTCGACGATGTCGGTGACCCGGAGCCCCGCGGTGACGGCCAGAGCAATCACCGAGATCAGCTCCGCGGCGTTGCGGCCGACGATGGAACCGCCGAGCACGACCCCGGTGGCGGGGTCAGAGATGATCTTGACGAAGCCCCGCGGGTCATTCTCGATGAGCGCCTTGGCGTTGGCCGAGAACGGCACCTTGGTGACGCGGATCTTGCGACCCGAGGCGAAGGCATCGGCCTCGGCCAGGCCCACATCGGCAATCTCCGGCACCGTGAAGATCGCCGACGCCGCCTTTTCGTAGTCCAGATGACGGTGCGGACCGGCGTGCAGGCCCATGGCGTGCTCGGCGATCTTGCGGCCCTGCATCGCCGCCACCGACGACAGCGGGAGCTTGCCCGACAGGTCACCGGCGGCGTAGATCCCGGGCACCGACGACAGACAGTTGTGGTCGACCACCACGTAGCCGCCGTCGGTCTTGACTCCCGCGGCGTCGAGTCCCAGTCCCTCGGAGTTGGGAATCGATCCGATGGCCAACAGCGCATGGCTGCCGGCCGCCCTCCGACCGTCGTCGCAGCGCACCGTCACTCGATCGCCGTCGACGTCGATACCAATCGCCCGGGCGCCCATGTACAGCCGGACTCCGCGTCGTAGGAAATCCTCTTCCAGGGCGGCGGCCACCTCAGGGTCCTTTTGGGGGAGCACCTGCTGACGGCTCACGATGAGCGTGACCTGACAGCCGAAGGAGGAGAACATGTGCACGAACTCGACACCGGTGACCCCCGACCCCACCACAACCAGGTGCTCCGGCATCTCCTCGGGCGGGTAGGCGTCGCGGGTGGTGAGCACCCGACGACCGTCGATGGGAGCCCAGTCGGGGATTCGGGGACGGCTGCCGGTGCTCAGGAGGATGACGTCGGCCTCGAACTCCTCGATGCCGGATGCGGTCTCGGCGACGACCTGATGGGGGCTCACGAGGCGGCCGCTCCCCTGGACCAACGTCACCCCCTGGCTCTCCAAGAGGCCGGTGACCGACGAGCGCAGCTTCTCCTCTATGGCCTCGATCCGGTCGCGCAGAACACCAAAATCGAGACTGGCGGAGACGTCGGTGATACCCATCCCGTGGGCGCTGTTGATCTGGGAGAGCGCCCCGCCGGTGGCGATCATGGCCTTCGAGGGAATGCAGTCCCACAGGTGGGCCGCCCCACCGACGACGTCACGCTCGATGAGCGTCACCTCGGCTCCGAGCCTCGCGGCATAGGTGGCGGCCTGGTTCCCCGCCGGTCCCCCGCCAATGATCACAAAGCGCTTAGGCATAGAGCAGCAGGCTACCGGTCACCGTCTCACCAGACGGACGAGGCGGACGTCGGTAGGGACCCCGAGAGGGGCAGCCTCGCGGCGACACGTCCCTTTTTCTTGTCGGCGGCACCCACCTCGTAGGCTGGCGGGGTGAGCGAGCAGCCTGATTCCGCAGCCGACAGAGACTCCCCTGGCGTCGATGAGTGGAAGGCCTTGGTCTCCAAGGAACTGAAGGGGGCCGACCCCGACGACCTCGTCTGGGCCACGCCCGAAGGCATCGACGTGAAGCCCCTGTACACGGCCGATGACCTGGCCGGGGTGCCCTCCGAGCAGCGGGACAACCTGCCGGGATTCGCGCCCTTCGTACGCGGCGTGCGCGGCTCGATGTACGCCAACCGTCCGTGGACGATCCGCCAGTACGCCGGGTTCTCGACGGCGGAGGAATCCAACGCGTTCTACCGGCGGAACCTGGCCGCCGGGCAGATGGGCCTGTCCGTGGCCTTCGACCTGGCCACCCACCGGGGCTACGACAGCGACCATCCGCGAGTGGTGGGTGACGTGGGCAAGGCCGGGGTGGCCATCGACTCGGTCGAGGACATGAAGCTCCTGTTCGACGGCATCCCGCTCGACAAGATGTCGGTGTCGATGACCATGAACGGTGCCGTCATTCCCGTGTTGGCCATGTTCGTCGTGGCCGGTGAGGAACAGGGCGTTGCCCAGGACCAGCTGAGCGGCACCATCCAGAACGACATCCTCAAAGAGTTCATGGTGCGCAACACCTACATCTACCCGCCGACGCCCAGCATGCGGGCCGTGGCCGACATCATCACCTACACGGCCCGGAACATGCCCCGCTACAACTCGATTTCGATCTCCGGCTACCACATGCAGGAGGCGGGGGCCACGGCCGAACAAGAACTGGCCTTCACCATCGCCGACGGCTTGGAATACGTCCGATCGGCGTTGGCCCAGGGCCTGGACGTGGACGAGTTCGCCGGCCGGCTGAGCTTCTTCTTCGCCATCGGCATGAACTTCTTCATGGAGATCGCCAAGCTGCGGGCCGCCCGCCTGCTCTGGCATCGCGTGATGACCCAGTTCGGGCCGAAGAAGCCGCAGTCGCTCATGCTCCGAACCCACTGCCAAACGTCGGGCGTTTCGCTCACCGAGCAGGACCCCTACAACAACGTGATCCGCACCGCCGTCGAAGCCATGGCTGCGGTCCTCGGGAGCACCCAGAGCCTGCACACCAATGCGTTCGACGAGGCGCTCGGCCTGCCCACCGAAACGAGCGCCCGCATCGCCCGCAACACCCAGCTGATCCTGGCGGAGGAGACGGGCATCACCCACGTGGTCGATCCGCTCGGCGGCAGCTACTACGTCGAAGCGCTCACCGACGATCTGGTCACCAAGGCCTGGGCCCTCATCGAAGAGGTCGAAGCGCTGGGGGGCATGACCAAGGCCGTCGAGTCGGGCATGCCCAAGCTCCGCATCGAGGAATCGGCAGCCCGACGGCAGGCTCGCGTCGACCGCGGCCAGGACGTCGTCGTCGGCGTGAACAAGTACGTGCCCGACGACGTCGAGATGGTGGACGTCCTCAGCATCGACAACACCAAGGTGCGCGAGGAACAGATCGCCAAGCTCGAACGGGTCCGGGCCGAGCGCGACGAGGTCGCCTGTCAGACGGCTCTCTCCGCCCTCACCGAGGGAGCCCGCGGTGAGGCCAACCTATTGGCTCTCGCCATCGAGGCAGCCCGGGCGCGAGCCACCGTGGGCGAGATCTCCGACGCCATGGAAGAGGTATTCGGCCGTCACCGTGCTGAGGTCCGTAGCATCTCTGGCGTGTATGGCGCGGCGTATCAGGGCGACGAGGGTTTCCAGGCCATCCAGGGCGACATCGATGCCTTCGCCGCGGCCGAGGGCCGGCGGCCCCGGATACTGGTGGTCAAGATGGGCCAGGACGGCCATGACCGTGGCGCCAAGGTCATCGCCACCGCCTTCGCCGACCTGGGGTTCGACGTCGATATCGGCCCGCTCTTCCAGACCCCCGCCGAGGCCGCCCGCGATGCCGTCGAGAACGATGTGCACGTGGTCGGGGTGTCGAGTCAGGCCGCCGGTCACCTCACGCTCGTCCCCCAACTCATCGAAGCCTTGGCCGACGCCGGAGCCGCCAACGTGGTGGTCGTCGTAGGCGGAGTCGTCCCTCCGCAGGACTACGACGCCCTGTACGCCGCGGGTGTGGCCGCCATCTTCGGGCCGGGGACGAACATCCCTGACGCGGCCCGGCAGGTATTGGCCCTCGTGCGCGAACGGCGCAGCTGAGCCTGCATGGCCGAATCTACTGACGAGCTGATCGCCGGGATACGCGACGGCGACCGGCGGGTCCTGGCGCGTGCCATCACCCTGGTCGAATCGACCCGACCGGACCACCGCCGACAAGCCACCGAAGTGCTCGACGCGCTGCTGCCGGCCGCGGGGAACTCCGTGCGCGTCGGGATCAGCGGCGCCCCCGGCGTGGGCAAATCGACGTTCATCGAGACGTTCGGTGTGCAGATCGCCGACCTCGGCCATCGGGTCGCCGTCCTGGCAGTCGATCCGTCCAGCTCCCGCACCGGCGGCTCGATCCTCGGCGACAAGACGCGGATGGCCGAGCTGGCCCGCCATCCCGATGCCTTCATCCGCCCCTCCCCGGGTGGAACCCAACTCGGGGGAGTGGCCCGCCGCACCCGTGAGGCCATGTTGGTTTGTGAGGCCGCTGGCTTCGACGTCGTCGTGATCGAAACGATCGGGGTGGGCCAATCCGAAGTGGCCGTGGCCGACATGGTCGACCTGTTCGTCTTGCTGGTCGCGCCCGGAGGCGGCGACGAGTTGCAGGGCATCAAGCGCGGCATCATGGAGCTTGCTGACCTCGTCGTCGTCAACAAAGCCGACGGCGAGCTGGCCGCCGCCGCCGGTCGCACCGCCGCCGACTACGCCAATGCCCTCCATCTGCTGCGTCCCAAGTGGACGGCATGGACCGCTCAATCACTTTCCTGCTCGGCCCGCGAACGCACGGGCGTCGCCGCGGTGTGGCAGGCCATCGAGGCCTTCAGGGCGGCCACGATCGGCTCGGGCGAGGCCGACCGTCAGCGCCAAGCTCAGGCCGTGGCATGGATGTGGTCGGAGGTGCAGGACACGCTGCTGGACCGGCTTCGCACTGACCCCGCGGTGGCCGCGCTGGTCGGTCCGCTCGAGACGGAGGTGGCGGCCGGTCAGGTCACCCCCACCGCGGCGGCCAGCCGTCTGCTTGAGGCGCTCAACCCCTAGCCGGGCAGCTGACGCATGCTGCCGTCGTCGGCCCGGGCTGACCACTCGCCGCCCAGCGCCAGGACACCACCGGTCGTCTCGTGCGGCGTCCCCACCACGACGTCGAAGCGCACGGCGTGCTGCCGGAAGTCGTAGGGGTGCACGAGGCTGTAGTCGTAGATCGACGCCGACAGATCGTAGGTGCCGGGCAGCAACATCAATTGGGGCAGGGTCAGGTCGACGACGCCGTCGCCCATGATCTTCTCGGGCACGAGACCACCCTCGCGGGCGTTGGGCCCGCTGACCAGCACGCCTTCGATGTTGTGGATGGCGATGCCGAAGATGGGCCGCTCGATGGCCTCCTCGGCGTGGTACCGGATGCGGATCGTGACCGCCTCACCGGTGTGGGGCCGCGTCGTGGGCTGGCCCTGGTGGTCAAGAAGATCGATCGACTCGATGCGGATCTCCCCCGAGCCCCAGCGGGCGCCGTGCCCGTCGGAGTCGGCCTCGACCTGGCGGTCGGGCTGCACCTCGGCCAGGTAGGTGTCGATGACCTCGCCGGCCGGCCCGACCTGGCGGACCTTGCCGTGCTCGAACCAGGCCAGCTCGTCGCAGATGGTGCGCATGAGCCCAAGCGCGTGGGACACCACCACGATGGTCTTGTTCTGGGCCCGCAGCTCGGCGAACTTCTCGTTGCAGCGGCGCTGGAACTCCTCGTCGCCCACGGCCAGGACCTCGTCGACGAGCAGCACGTCGGGGTCCACGTTGATGGCCACCGAGAATCCGAGCCGCACGTACATGCCCGAGGAGTAG
>Ga0075021_10002167_pt1 | contig 10199 bp, 10 predicted proteins | sample ColStrG_CSR_2012_FD_72749 | JGI IMG/M metagenome (GOLD analysis project Ga0075021, IMG submission 72749) | Freshwater sediment microbial communities in response to fracking from Pennsylvania, USA - Cold Stream Run_MetaG_CSR_2012 | ecosystem: Environmental > Aquatic > Freshwater > Creek >... | reverse complement strand
GGGTGGTGGCGGTGGTGATCGAGCGCACCGCGTACCGGCCGCTGCGCCACGCGCCCCGGCTCATCCCGCTCATCTCCGCGATCGGGGTCTCGTTCTTCCTCCAGGACGTGATCCGGCTCTTCGAGTCGCTCTGGCGCAACTCCTTCAACCTCGTCTACCCCACCATGGAGGTGCTGAACCACCGGTTCGAGCTGACCGACACCATCGACGTCTCGGTCAAGTCGCTGGTGGTCATCGTGGCGGCTCTGCTCATGCTCTGGGGCCTGCATACCCTGGTCAACCGGACCAAGGTGGGCAAGGCCATCCGGGCGGTGGCGGAGGATCAGGCCGCCGCGTCGCTCATGGGCATCAACGTGAACCGGATCATCTCGCTGACCTTTCTCATCGGCGGAGCGATGGGCGGGGGCGCGGGAGTGCTCTTTGGCGTCCAGTACAGTCTCATCAATCCGTATACCGGCTTCATCCCCGGGCTCAAGGCGTTCACCGCCGCGGTCCTCGGTGGCATCGGCAACGTGCCGGGAGCGATGCTGGGCGGGCTCGTGCTGGGGCTGCTCGAGGCGTTCGCGGCCTCCTACCTGTCGCTGCTCACCGGCGGCGCCTTCGGGGCCGAGTACAAGGACATCTTCGCGTTCTCGATCCTCATCCTGATCCTCATCTTCAGGCCGAAGGGCCTCCTGGGAGAGATCGTCCGCGAGCGGGCATGATCAAGGATCTCCTCGATCGCCCGGGGCCCGCGACCGTGCTGGTGGTCGCGCTCCTGCTGGTCACCACCTGGGGCGTCACCTACAGCCCTCGCTCGATCGTGCTCTTCATGCTGTTCCAGGGCTCGATCCTCCTGCTCTACTTTGCCCGGATCCCGACGCGGCTGAAGGCGGCCCTCACGATCCTCACCCTGGGCGTGCTCATGCCGCTCCTCGGCACGATCAACGCGTACTACATGGAGATCGCGATCCAGGTCGGGATTTTCGTGGCCCTGGCCCTCGGGCTCAACATCGTGGTGGGCTTGGCCGGCCTGCTGGACCTGGGCTACGTCGCCTTCTTCGCGGTCGGCGCCTACTCGTGGGCCATCTTCGGCTCGCCCCAGGCGAACCTGATCTTCGGCGGGGAGCACTTCCCCCTCGGCCCGTGGTGGTTCTTCGTGTTCCTCTTCGTGGGAGTGGCGGTGGCCGCGGGAGCGGGCATCCTGCTCGGCCTGCCGGTGCTGCGCCTGCACGGCGACTACCTGGCCCTGGTGACCCTCGGATTCGGCGAGGTGATCCGCGTGCTGGCCAACAACCTCGACAAGCCGATCAACTTCACCAACGGCCCCAAGGGCATCACCCCGATCAACCGGCCGCCGATCTTCTTCGCCCCGCTTCTGCGGTCGCTCGGGATCGATCCGGATCCCAACGTGATCTACCCGCTCTACCTCTACGCGCTCGTGCTGCTGATCGTGGGCGCGACGGTGCTCGCGAATCGGCGCCTGGAGGACTCCCACATCGGGCGCGCCTGGGAGGCAATCCGCGAGGATCAGACCGCCGCCCAGGCCATGGGCGTGCCCCTGGTGCGGATGAAGCTTCTCGCCTTCGCGTGCGGGGCCTCGTTCGCGGGGACGGTGGGGGTACTCTTCTCGGCCAAGCAGATCTTCATCAACCCCGAGTCTTTCACCTTCATGGAGTCGATCGGCGTCCTGGCCATGATCATCCTGGGCGGGATGGGCTCCATCCCCGGCGCCATCCTGGGGGCCTCGGTGGTGACCATCCTCAATCTCCAGATCCTGAAGGGCCTCTCCCTCTGGCTCAACGAGCTGCGCAACGCGGGCACCGTGATCCTCGGATACAACCTCACGAATCTGCCCACCCAGCTCGAGCCCGCCAAGTACGAGCGGATGATTTTCGGCCTCATCCTGGTCCTGATGATGATCTTCCGGCCCCAGGGCATCCTGCCGGCCAAGCGCCGCCACCGGGAGCTCGAGGAGGAGCGCTGATGGCGCTGCTGGAGGCCCGCGGGGTGAGCAAGCGGTTCGGTGGCCTGACCGCGCTCAACGCGGTGGACTTCACCCTCGAGGAAGGGCACATCGCTTCGATCATCGGACCGAACGGAGCGGGCAAGACCACCTTCTTCAACGTCTTCACCGGCATCTACATGCCGGAGGAAGGCGTTGTCCGCTTCCGGGACACCGTGGTGCAGGGCCGCCGTCCCGACCAGATCACCGAGCTCGGCATCTGCCGGACCTTCCAGAACATCCGCCTCTTCTCCCGCATGACCGCCATCGAGAACGTGCTGGTCGGGATGCACAGCCGCGTGCCGCTGAGCTTCTGGGACGTGATCAGCCGCAACGCTCGCTGGCGCGAGCACGAGCGGCGGCAGTGGGAGCAGGGCGCGGAGCTGCTCTCGGTAGCCGGGCTGCGCGACAAAGCGAACGAGCTGGCCCGCAACCTGCCCTATGGCGAGCAGCGCCGCCTCGAGCTGGCCCGCGCGCTCGCCTCCAATCCCGCCCTGCTGCTGCTGGACGAGCCGACCGCCGGCATGACCCAGGGTGAGGCGCGCAGCCTGATGGCGCTCCTGCGGCGTCTCGTCGAGGAGCGCAAGCTCACCCTCCTGCTCATCGAGCACAACATGCGGGTGGTGATGGAGGTGTCGGACCACGTCACCGTCCTGGACTACGGAGAGAAGATCGCGGAGGGCCGGCCCGCCGATGTGCAACGCAACCCGCGCGTGATCGAGGCCTACCTGGGCCGTCGCCGGTGGACCCCGGGTTCGGGAACGACCGGGGGCGCACATGCTTGAGGTGACCGATCTGCACGTCTACTACGGCCAGATCCACGCCCTGAAGGGCATCTCCTTCCGGGTGGGCAAAGGCGAGATCGTCACCCTGCTCGGGAACAACGGAGCCGGCAAGACCACCACCCTGCGCACGCTCTCCGGGCTTCTCGCCCCTCGGCAGGGCGACGTGCGATTCGAGGGGTCCTCTCTCCTGGGCATCGCGGCCCACGACGTGGTCCTGAAGGGCATCACCCACGTGCCCGAGGGACGACGCATCTTCAACCGTCTGAGCGTCGTCGAGAACCTCGAGATGGGCGCGTACACTCGCGGCGACTCCGCCATCGCGGAGGACATGGAACGGGTGTTCACGACCTTCCCCCGTCTCAAGGAGCGCCGAACCCAGGTGGCCGGGACCCTGTCCGGGGGCGAGCAGCAGATGCTCGCCATCGGGCGGGCCCTCATGGCCCGGCCCCGGCTCCTGTTGCTGGACGAGCCCTCCATGGGACTCGCCCCGGTGCTCGTCGAGCAGATCTTCGAGACGGTGCTCGCCATCAACCGGCAGGGGGTCACCGTCCTGCTGGTGGAGCAGAACGCAGCCATGGCGCTCTCCATCGCCGAGCGCGGCTACGTGCTGGAGACCGGGCGGCTACCCCTGGAGGGCGCCGCCCGCGAGCTGGCCGACAACCCCGAAGTGCGCCGCGCCTATCTGGGCGAGGCCTGATCCCGGAGGAGCGCGTGAAGACGCGAGGACTCACGTACGAGGAGCACGCGGTCGGCGCGGCGTACCAGACGCTCGGCCGCACGGTCTCGGAGGCGGACATCTGCGCCTTCGTCAATCTGTGCGGGTTCAACGAGCCGCTGTTCATGGACATGGAGTACGTGGCCAGGGAGTCGGTCTTCAAGGGGCGGCCCGCCCCGGGCGCCATGACCTTTGCCCTCTCCGAGGGGCTCATCATGCAGACCGGGCTCATCCACGGCACCGGCATGTCCTACCTCGGCGGCGAGATCCGCATCGTCTCGCCGGTGCTCGAGGGCGACACGCTCCGCGTGAGCGTCACCATCACCGACAAGCGCGAGACCAAGAAGCCCGATCGCGGCATCGTCACCTACCGGCACGAGGTGACCAACCAGCGTGGCGAGATCGTGCTGGACGCGACCGTGAAACGCATGATCAAGCGCGCCGGCGCCTGACCCGGGCCCGGCAGCGGGACGATCGGGGCCCGGCGCGTCGCGGCGGGCGGTCACGATGACCGCCCGGGAATATGCGGTTGTAGTGGATACTTGTGAAGTGGCCTGTCGATCCCAAAACGATGCCGGACACGGTACTCCCGCCGGTGCCCCGGGCGCGGCCGGCCGCATCATCCAGATCAGCGTGTCGTCCGGCGGGGTGCCCAAGCGTCCCGTCCCCTCGAGCCGGGTCACGATGATGGGCCTCGAGGGCGACACCCAACGGAACCGGCGACTCCACGGAGGGCCGGATCGGGCCCTCTGCCTGTTCTCGTACGAGCGGATCCGCGCCCTCCAGGCCGAGGGCCACCCGATCGCCCCGGGGGCCATCGGCGAGAATCTCACCATCGCGGAGATCGACTGGACCGAGGTGAGACCCGGTTCTTGCCTCCGGCTCGGCCCGGAGGTCGCCGCGCAGGTGACGCGGTTCACGTCGCCGTGCCTGAACATCGCCGGCGCCTTCTGCGAGCGAGCCTACTCCCGGGTGGCCCAGGATCGGTACCCGGGCGACAGCCGCGTCTATGCCCGGATCCTGCGGGAAGGCTATCTCACGACCGGGGACCCGGTACGCCTGATCACCGAAGACGAGGCGCTCTCCCTGATCGGCCATCGATGAGGACGGCGGACGCGGTCATCATCGGGGGCGGCGTGACCGGCGTCTCGATCGCCTTCCATCTCGCCGGCGCGGGGGTTCGACGGGTGCTCGTGCTCGAGCGGAATGCGATCGGATCCGGGGGCACCGGCCTCTCCGTCGGGATCATTCGTCAGCTCTACCCGACGCGCGAGACGAGCGAGATGGTCCTTCGATCACTCGCGGTTTTCGAGCGCTTCGGCGAGGCGGTCGGCGGCGAGGCCGGGTTCGTTCGCACCGGGGCGCTCATCGGCGTCTCGGCCGCGATGCGCCCGACCCTCGAGCGGACCCTCGCGCTCCAGCGTGGAATCGGGATCCGGGCCGAGATCCTGGAACCGAATGACGTGGGGCGTATCGAGCCCCGGATCGACCCGTCCGGTCTCGGCGCGGTGCTCTGGGAGCCGGGCTCCGGATACGGCGACCCCGCGGCGGTGACCGCCGGCTTCGCGGCGGCCGCCCGCCGGCGCGGCGTCGTCATCGAGCAGGGAGTGGAGGTGGTCGCGGTCCGAAGCCGGGGCGGGCGCGTCGTCGGCGTGGACACGATGGCCCGGGAGCAGATCGATACCGCGGTGGTGATCAACGCGGCGGGCCTATGGGCCCCGCGCGTCGGTCGGCTCGCCGGAGTCGAGCTGCCCATCGTGGTCGGGAGGCACCCGGTATTCATCGTGTCGCGACAGCCGGACTTCGGTCCCGCCCACACCGTCTATCTCGATCTGGCCGGCGGCAGCTACGTGCGGCCGGAGACGGGAAACCTGACCCTGACTGGCTCGCTCACCGACGACGAGGCGCAACACCCGCTCGACGCGGACCTGCTCGGGGGTGAAGCGGGCTTCGACGAGGCGGCCGCGGTCCTCGCCCGGACCGCCCGGGCCATTCCGGCGATGGCGGAGGCCCGCTTCGTCCGCGGCTACGCGGGCGCCTTCGACATCACGCCCGACTGGATGCCGATCCTCGACGAGACGCCGGTCCGTGGCTTCTGGATCGCGGCGGGCATGTCTGGCCACGGTTTCAAGCTCTCGCCCGCGGTGGGCGAGATGGTGGCCGCGCTCGTGACGGGTGAGCGGCCCGCGGTGAGCCCGGCCCCCTTCCGGCTCGATCGCTTCGACGAGGCCGGTGGGCCGGCCGGTGGCTTCGTCTCCTCGTACCTGAGCACTCCGGCGGATCCTTGACCCTCTTTTCCCCGCTCGCCCGGACCCTGTTCCTGGCCGCCGTCGGAATCCTCTGCCTGAGCGAGATCTGGATCGCGGGGCTCAACTACTCCGCGTACCTGATCTGGTACGGTGGGCACGGGTGGTTTCCCGGAGAGCTCGCGTTCCTGCTCCACTACCTGCTCTTCGGCATCCCCGCGGTCATGCTCCTCACGACCGTGACGAGCCCGGTAGCCGGACGGGCCTTGCTGGGGGCCATCGAGCGCCTCGACTCCTGGACGGATCGCGAGGTATACGCCACCGTCTGGTGCGCGGCCGCGCTCACGTTCCTCGGCATCACCGCGGTCCGCGTCCTCGTGCTCAAGGACGCGGTGATCAGCGACGACGAGAACGCCTACGAGTTCATGGGGCAGCTCTTCGCATCCGGCAAGATCTACGTGCCGTCACCGCCCGAGGCGCTCCGGGCCTTCTTCGAGAACCAGTTCATCATCAACAACGGGAAGATGTACGGGATCTACTTCCCCGGCCATCCTGCGGCCCTCGCGATCGGGGAATGGCTCGGAGGGATGCACTGGGTGACCTCGGTCGAGGGGGCTCTCACCGTGCCCTTCGTCTTCGGCGTGTCGCGACGTCTCTTCGGCCAGCGCACGGCCCTGTTGACCCTCGCGATGCTCGTGGCCTCGCCGTATTTCGTCTTCTCGTCCGCCACCCTGCTCGCCCATTCCACCGTCGCGCTCCTGCTCATGGTCTTCGTGTACGCCGCGCTGCGGGCGCACGAGAGCCCCGCCGCACTCGGGTGGTGGCTGCTGGCCGGGACGGCCCTCGGCTGGGCCGCGCTGACCCGGCCGTTCTCCGCGCCGGGCTTCGCGCTCCCGTGGCTCGTCTGGCTCGGGCTCCGGGTCTGGAGCCTCCGCTCGCGCCGGGCGATCATGGGCGCCACGCTGTGCGCGCTGACGCTCGTGGGCGCCCTGCTCGTTCTCCTCGCGTACCAGCGCGCCCTCTCCGGCTCCCCGCTCGAGAGCGGCTACGAGAGCTACAGTCGGATTCACAACTGGAGCCTCATCGGGCAGGCGGTCCGCGCGCCCGCCCCCCTTCCGTCGATCCACGAGCTGGGCCACACCCTGGCCCGGTTCAACTTCTGGCTATTCGGATGGCCGATCTCGCTGGCGTTCGCGGCGTTCTTCGCGCGCAGCGCGGGGGGTCTGCGCTTCTTCTGGGGCACCGCGACGGTGCTCCTCCTCTACGCGGGCATCTCCGCAGCCACCATCAGCAGCGCGGGACCCGCTCACTATGCGGAGCTCGCCGCGCCGCTCGTCATGCTCTCGGCCAGCGGCTTCGTGGGGCTGCTCGAGATGGCCGCCCGCCCGGGAGTCTCCCCTCGGGTCCGCGGCTTCGTGGCGACGTTCCCGATCGTGGCGAGCCTGTGCGCTCTCGTGACCTTCGTGCCAGTATACGTACACTCCCTGCGGGCCAGCGCCGACCTGGTGCGAGCGCCGTACGATCTCGTGGAGGACGACGTGCCGGGCCGGGCCGTCGTCTTCGTTCGGAGCCTCCCGGTCGGGTCGGTCCCGCCCTTCTCCTGGGCCTACTTCCGACGTAACAACCATCCGGATCTAAGCGATCGCGTGCTCTTCGTCAACTTCGTCGACCCGGAGAGAAACCGGGCCTTCATGGCCTACTTCCCGGACCGCACACCCTACGTGATGGGGATGGACGGCCGGCGGCTCGTCCTGTTCCGGGCCGATGTGGACGCGGCGCGCCCCGGATCTCCCGGCTCAGCTCAGACGGGAGAGGCACACGAGGTTCGACCGCAGCAGCGGGAGCCCCGACCGTAGCAGGAGATTCCGGCGGGAGGGTGGGAACAGCGCCAAGAACGACGACGCGTCGAGCAGATTCAGATTTCCGACCTCCGCGAAGTAGTCCAGGCCGAGACGCCGGAGAGAGGCCCGGTAGGCGGAGTCGGGCAGCCAATGCAGGAGGGGAAGCCAGGTGTGCAGCTCGATCGGAAACCACCGGTTGGGCGTGGTGAAGAGGACGCAACGGCAGACCCGGCAGACCTCCGACACCATCGCGGCCTGCTGGGCTCGCGTTCCCGCGTGCTCGACCACCGCGTTGCAGATTCCATAGTCGAAGTACCCGTCGGGCAGCGGGATCTCCCGCAGGTCCGCTTCCAGAAAGCACAAGCCCGGGAAGGCCTCCGGGAACCAGCCCGCCTCCTCGGCGGCTCGGCCGATCACGGTGAGGCGGTCGCGGTGCGGATACAGGCTCTCGAAGAAGTAGTGCACCGGATGGTCGCGGTGACCCGAGACGCCGAAGTCGGCGACGCGCGCGGCCGGCCCCGGCGTGCACTCCTGCATGAAGCGGTCGAAGATCCGCCGGCGCACCTGGAAGGCCAGGTCGTTTTTGACCCGGTCGAAAGCCCCGAGCTCGGTCGCGTAGCGCAGCGCCACCCTAAGCCTCCGGGCGCCGGGCGATGAACGCCATGGTGGCAGTGCGGCTCACGAGCGACTGAACGAGCGTCACAGGAAGGAAGGGAGCGATCAGCGCGGGATACCAGCGAACCCGGCCATTGGGCGGGATCCGGAGCCCGGCCCGATCCGCGAGCCAGTTCTGTACTCCGGCGCTCCAGCCCACGGTGCGCAGCCGGGGAACGATGCGGGTACCCACGAAGCCGGTCTGGTCGCACGCCCGCCGAATCGTCTCGGGGCTGAACAGGGCGATGTGACGCGGGAAGTGCAGGGCTCCCCAATAGCGTCCAAAGAGCCGGAAGTCCCAGCAGTCGATGTTCGGCGTCTCTCCGAACAGGATCCCACCCGGGCGGAGCAGCTCCCAGGCCCTCCGGAGAGTGGCGATCGGGTCTCGAACGTGCTCGATCACATGCCCCATGCGAATGAGGTCGAACGACTCCGGCGGAAAGTCGGTGTCGACGAGATCCCCCTGCCGCACATTGAAACCTCGGCGAGCGGCCTGCCGTGCCGCCTCCGCGTCGAGCTCCAGGCCGCACACCTCCCACTTTCCCGCCCCCGCCAGCGCGGTCAGGGCGCCGCCCGCTCCACAGCCCACGTCGAGCACGCGCCCGTGCGGGCCGATCAGCCGAGCCACCCGCCGTGCGTCGAGCCAGTAGGTCAGGCGGAAGAGCCAGCCCACGACCGGATCGTCACCGTAGACCGCGTAGCTCGCTGGATAGTAGCCCGGGATCACGTCCCGGGCCGGCCGGGGGGTCTGGTAGTAGAGATCGCATGCGGTGCAGTGCGACAGCGTGAACCCTCCTGGCACCCCGTACTCGTAGTCGCCGGCCGTCAGCACCGGGACCGCGTGGCGATCGGAGCGGCAGAGATCGCACACCGAGCCGGTCAGCTCGACGTCCTGCACCCGCGGCGTCATACGCCCTCCCGAACCGCGGCGTCGACCCGCCACTCCGCCCGCAGCCTCTGAACCAGGAATCCGAAGTAGCTGCGGTTCGTAGGCATCGGGATCCCGGCCGCGACCAGGAGCCGGTGCACCCCGGGCAGGTTGTAGTTGGGGATGCTCGGGAAGACGTGGTGCTCATAGTGGAGGTACTGACCGAAGGGAGCCACCACGAGACGCTCCAGGAGATTCAGTCGGCTCGTCCGGGTCATCCATGCCTCCTGGGGCGACGTCGGGTGATAGCCTGCCTCGAACCCATGCTCCGCGATCGAGCGCACTCGGATCTGCAGCGGATACAGAGTCATGATCGGCAGGACGTGGAGCAGCAGGTAGGCCCACCGTCCGCCCACCGCGGTGAAGACGACCAGCAAGATCGCCTGGGTCACCGCCACCGGCACCATCGAGCCGGCCATCCGGAGGAAGTAGCGCGGGGTGAGGCGCCGCCACGGCGAGACCGAGTACGTCGCGCGATCGGATTGTGAGTACTGGAGTAGCCGCTTGATCGCCGAGACGAAGAACAGATCGCCGAGCAGTCCCTTCAGGACCGCGGAGGCCGCCGCGTCCGGCTGGCTGAAGATGATGTCGGGATCACGATCGGTGTTCAAGTAGAGGTGGTGATCCATGTGTGCGGCGCGGTGGCCGGATCGCGTGTATCCGAGCAGGTACGCGAAGAGATTGCCGAACGCGCGGTTCAGGCGAGGATCGCGGAAGAGGGTGCCGTGATCGCTCTCGTGGACCAGCTGGGCGGCGCAGTTGAAGTTCCGGATCGCGCCCAGCGCGAGGATCGCCAGAGTCCACCACCTCGGGTAGAGCCCGAACACCATCGGCACCGCGACGAAGGATGCGAGAGTCACCACGACGTCCAGGACGCTGCGTCCGTCGCGCATCTGGTGCGCGCCCCGAAGCGCCTCGAGACTGATCGCCCCCGACTGGAGCGCCTCCCGAGCCGACCGGGGAGCGCCGACGGTCATCTCGTCCAGACCATTCACCCTGGCCCGCGTGCCCATCGCATCCATGGCTCAGAGCGCCTTCATCCGGAG
>Ga0075021_10002166_pt1 | contig 10199 bp, 5 predicted proteins | sample ColStrG_CSR_2012_FD_72749 | JGI IMG/M metagenome (GOLD analysis project Ga0075021, IMG submission 72749) | Freshwater sediment microbial communities in response to fracking from Pennsylvania, USA - Cold Stream Run_MetaG_CSR_2012 | ecosystem: Environmental > Aquatic > Freshwater > Creek >... | reverse complement strand
ACTCTGCAAAGCCGCTGACCAGGAGTGGACGAGGATGGATATTCTGGTTCTGCCGACGGCGCCGACCATCTATAGCCACGAACAGATCGCGGCCGATCCCGTCCGCCTGAATTCGAATCTTGGCTATTACACCAATTTCGTAAATCTGATGGACTTGGCGGCGGTAGCCGTTCCGGCAGGGTTTCGAGGAAACGGTCTTCCATTCGGGATCAGCATCATTGGACCGGCATTTACCGACGAAGCTCTGCTGGCGCTCGCCGATCGCTACCACCGCTCGCATGCCGAGGTTCCTGGAGCCCTATTGGGTTCGGCGGTGCCGGGATGCGTTCTGCTGTCCGTGGTCGGGGCTCACTTATCGGGACAGCCCTTAAATAAACAACTAACGGAAAGAGGCGCGCGCTTGATTCGCTCAACTCGAACGCTAGCGAACTACCGGCTGTATGCGCTTGCTGGAACTTCACCCGCGAAGCCGGGTCTATTCCGCGACGAAGCTTTCAAGGGCGACGGCATCGAAGTAGAGGTGTGGGCCGTTCCCCAAAATGAGTTCGGAGGCTTTGTGGCCGCTGTGCCACCGCCGCTCGGCATCGGCAACGTGACGCTTGCGGATGGAACCAGCGTGAAAGGTTTTATCTGCGAACCGTACGCGCTCGGCGGCGCAAAGGAAATCACGGAGTTTGGCGGATGGCGGGAGTATTTGGACGTGGCACATGTATAATAAGTGCATCGCGCGGCCAGGTTGCGGCGCGATCCCACCCACGCAGTTTTCAGGCCTTGTCGCCAAAATCCGTTTGCCCATTCGTGCATAAGGAGACGTCATGCTGCTGCGGAGAAGTGTAAGCGTAATCCTGTTGATGATGACCGGCGTCTCCGAGCTCATGCGAGGCCAGGCGCCCGCGAAACCAAGTTTCACCGTCGGCTGGTCGGTCTATGCGGGCTGGACTCCTTATCATTACCTGGCGCAATCCGGCATTATGCGCAAATGGGCCGACAAGTATGGCATCACCATTAAAGTGCAGCGCTTTGACTATGCGCCGTCGCTCGATGCGTTTGTGGCAAAGAATATTGACGCCTGCACCATGACCAACATGGAAGCGCTCGATATGCCGGCCGCCTCGGGTGTTCCCACCTCGGCCGTCATCATTGGCGACTACTCCAACGGCAACGATGCGCTGCTGGTGCGCAACGGGCTGCAGATGAAAGACCTGCCGGGTAAGAAATTACTACTGGTCCAGAAAACCGTTTCCGAGTATCTGCTTGACCGCGCGCTCACCTTGAACGGTTTGCGCGACCAAATCAAACAAGTTCGCTTGGTCAACACTTCAGATTCCGACATTGTGACAGCGTTTCTAAGCGACTCGAATTCCGCGGCGGCGGTCACCTGGAAGCCTTTGGTTTCGCAAATCCTGAAGCAGAAGGGAGTCACGTCTCTTTTCAACTCGTCTCAGATTCCGGGAGAAATTTTAGACTTGACCGTTGTGCGTACCGAGGTATTGAATCGTCCCGATGGATCGGGCCAGAAGTTTGCGAAAGCACTCGCCGGTGCCTGGTACGAATTGATGACACGCATGTCCGGAACCGGCGCGGAGACGGATAAGGTGCTGCGCGCCATCGGTTCGGGCTCGGAAGATACGCTCGAGTCTTACAAGGATCAGCTCAGCACCACGAACATGTTTTATACGCCCGCGAGCGCTCTCGCATTCGGTGCGTCGGCGGAGTTGAAACAGAAGATGGCGCTGGTCCGCCAATTCTGCTTCGATCATGGGTTGCTCGGCGCCAATACAAAGGCGCTTGACGATGTCGCCATCGCCTATCCCGATGGAACCGTTCAAGGCAAGGCGGATCGCGTGCGCCTTCGCTACGACATCTCCTATATGAAGATGGCCGCGGAGGGCAAGCTATGACCGGTGCCGGATTCCAGTTGATCTATGCGAAACCCGGGCGCGGCGTCACCTGGGCGCTCTCCTGGTTACTTTTCGCCGCTGGAGTGATCGGATACCTAGCGATCTCAACGGCACGCCATCGCGACAATCCCGAAGAGCGCGTTACCCCCACCGTCTGGCAAATGGTGGACGGAATGTCACATGCCATTATGTCGCCCGCCGAAGACTCCGAACCATTGCCAGATGGCGCCACCTGGAGCCAGCGCCTGACCCACAGCATGCTATGGACCGACACGAAAGCCACGGGTCTTCGTTTCATCTACAGCATGGCGTTACTGTTGCCTGCGGTGATGCTCGGTCTTCACATGGGCGTGTTTCCCTATGTGGGTGCGTTTTTCCTGCGCTTCGTTTTGTTCTTCGACAAAATTGTCGCCCTTTCGCTGCTGCCCATTTTGTTTATCGCCTTCGGCATCGACGAGCTTTCGAAAGTGATGTTGATTGTGATCGGCGTCGCCCCCACCGTGATTCTCGATACCTTCAACCTGGCCCGCGGCGTCCCGAACGAGCAAGTGGTGAAAGCGTTTACCCTCGGCGCGGGCGATTTCGACGTCACCTATCGCGTGGTCTTAAAACAAATCTGGCCCCGTGTGTTGAACAGCATCCGGCTCAATCTGAAAGCAGTCATGCTGTTCCTGTTTGCCGGCGAGATGATCGCGTCCACGGACGGCCTGGCCTATCGTATCGCGCTGCTGCGGCGGCACATGGGAATGGACGTCATCATTCCCTATGTTTTGTGGGTTGCGCTGTTGCTATTTCTGGTCGATTTCGGCATGCGCGTGCTGAACCAAAAGCTGCATCCCTGGTTTGAGGCATAACTGGTTTGAGGCATAATATGCCGCTTATTGAAATCGAAAACGTGCATCTCGCTTATTCCTCTTTGCCCGTGCTGTCCGGCGTGCAACTGGCCATCGGAGAAGGCGAATTCGTGTGCCTGCTCGGTGAAACGGGATGCGGGAAATCCAGTTTGCTCCGGCTTCTACTCGGTGCGGAGCGGCCGTCTTCCGGTAAAGTTTTGATCGCGGGCGAAGCTCGTCCCCGGCCGGACCGCGCGCGTGGCTACGTCCCGCAGAAATATTCGCTGTTCCCCGACAAAACCGTGCTCGACAACATCACCTTCGGCGCGGAAGTGAGTGAGTTCAGCTTCTTCGGCCGCATCACTCCGCGCTTTCGCGAGCGCAGAATACAGTTGCGCGAAGAGGCGCTCGAATATATTCGCCGCATTGGATTGCGACAAGAGGACTCAGCCAAGTATCCGCATCAGCTTTCGGGCGGCATGCAGCAGCGCGTCGCCATTGCACAAGCTTTGATGACCAATCCCCGCATTTTGCTGATGGACGAGGCTTTCAGCGCCCTCGATCCCGCCACCCGCCGCGAAATGCAGCGCCTGCTTCGCGATCTTTGGAGCGCCACCGGCACCACCATCATTTTCGTCACGCACAACACGCAGGAGGCTTTGTCGATGGGCACTCGCATTGTTGTGCTCGCCAAGGAGCCGCCACATTTGGGTTCGCGCGTGATGCTCGATCTGCCGGTGCCGGAGCCCTGCGCGGAAGAGGAAATTCCAAGGTTGGTACGCAAGGTCGAAAGCGCGTCGCAGCGTGGGAAGCTAGCGGCCATCCCCGCTTAAAACGTCGAAACCCGCTTCCACCGCGGGAGCGCCCGCGTTTGCCTCGTGCGAAAAAGAGAGCAGCTTGGCCATCGCTTCGGGCGCGAAGTCCAGGTGATCCGCAGTCAAATCGGCAACGCTCAGGCGGGGTTTGGTGATTCCCGATGCCATGTGGGCTTCACTGTCGGTTAGCACGTGATACAGTTCGTGCGCCAGCAGCCGTCCCATGGCGCGCCCATAATGTTTAGGCGTTTTGGCCTCTGCCGCGGACGACCCCAGAAACCGGTTCAAAGCTTCACAGTCGAGCCAGGTGAACGGCAGAATTCGGCCGTCGGCGGAAGCCGAGGAGGCCAGTTTTAGTCCCTGCGCTAGTACCGAGGGCAATTCGTCCGGTCGGCCCTCGCAGGAGCCCTTTAGTTCCATCACGACCAAATGCGCCGCACCTTCCTTGGGAAGCGACGATTGCGAGTAGGCCCAACGCAACTCGATATGGGCTTTGCCCAGGACGCCCTTCATCTCCCGCCGCATCTGTTCGAGTACAGACGGATCTGCAGGTTGGGACAAAGCATTGAGATAAACATCCACCACCGCCCGATCGGCGGGTTCGCGGCGTGCGCCCAACAGGCTCACGCACAGCAGGCTAAACAGGGCCAATAGTCGCGCATACATGGCGCAAAACTCCTCGCCGGTAATTATATCCCGACGGACACCCCACGCAGGAAGTTCAAAATCGGCCCACGATTTCTCTTGAACGGTTTTTGTCTTCGTGGTAGACTCCGAATTACTCCACTTTGTAGTGGAGTTCCTTCCTTGTCGTACGAGCGGCGTGCCGCTCAGTTTCAAGCGCTAAGTGAGCGCACCAGCTTCCCAAGGTAGCTTTGCTTCGGGAGCGGGTCGTGCCTCAATGCACGGGTTCCTTTTGGGGCCGCAACTTGGCGCGATCTTCCTTTTTCCAATTCAGTCAGCGCAAACGGGCTCCCTGTCGCCCCGGGCTTCTTTGTTTCAAGCCATCGACTTAAATTTCAAAAGATCAGGGGTGTCGCAAAATGTCCAGTTACGTTCGTTCCGTTATTTTCGCCCTTATAGTTGCGGCGGCCGCGCCGGCAGCATGGGGGCAAGCCACCAGTTCGTTGCGCGGGACCGTTAGCGATGCGCAAGGCGGATCGATTGATTCCGCCAGCGTCACTCTTCAAAACGGCCAAACAGGCTTTCGGCGGAGCACTGTCTCAGACGCCACCGGCTCGTATCAGTTTCTACAAGTTCCGCCAGGAACTTACGCAGTCACCGTGGAAAAACCTGGCTTTTCGGTAGCCACGCAACAAGGCGTGGCGCTTGCCGTCAATACTCCGTCCACACTAAACATCGCCATGCAACTGGCTTCCGTCACAACAACGGTGAATGTGGAGGCGGAGGTGCAGACCATCAACACCGTGGATGCCTCGATCGGCAATGCCTTCACGCAAACGCAGGTCCGCCAGTTACCACTGCAAACGCGCAACGTCGTCGAACTGCTCAGCCTGCAGCCGGGAGTTACGGCAACGGGCGAAGTACTCGGTTCGCGGCGTGATCAGAACAACATCACTCTGGATGGTGTGGATGCCAACGACAACCAGAACTCCGGACTCGGTGGCTTGGGCACCAGCACTAAAACTGCGCTGCCCGGATTGAACGCGGGTGGAACCGATCGCAAGGCCGGCTTCAACGCGGCGCTGCCCGTTCCGCTCGATTCAGTTCAGGAATTCCGCGTCACGGTCGGCGGCGAAGGCGCTGAGCAGGGCCGCAGCTCAGGCGGTCAGGTCACGCTCATTACCAAGAGCGGCACCAATCAGCTCCATGGTTCGGCCTACGAATTCAACCGCGATACTTTCTTCTCGTCCAACGATTGGTTCAATAACCGCTCCGGCGTCGCCCGCCAGCCCCTTATCCGGAATCAGTTTGGATTCTCCGCCGGTGGGCCCATCAAGAAGGATCGCGTGTTCTTCTTCTTCAACTACGAAAGGCGTTTGGACCGCAGTTCGAATACCCAGCTCGAACACGTTCCTTCGGCTACGCTGCGCCAGGGACAGTTGCTGTTCAAGAACTCTAACGGCAATGTGACGACGCTCGATCAAAATGCGCTGAAACAAATCGACCCTTTGCACGTCGGAGTCAGCCCGGCCATGCTCGCCTATCTCAATGCGTTTCCGGCGGGCAACGATCCTTCGACCGGCTACGACTCAGGGCTCAACTTCTCGGGTTATCGTTTTAACGCCCCTCAGAACCTAACCTACAACGCCTATGTGGGCAAGATGGATTTTCACATCGACAGCGCGGGAAAGCACACGGTCTCCGTTCGCGGCACGCTCGCGGGAAACAGTGAGACTCTCACGCCGCAATCCTACCCTGGCCAGCCCATCAACAACACGCTGCTGAATAACGGCCGCGGCATTTCGGTGAACTACACAGGCGTGCTCACCAATTCGCTCGTTAACGTAGCTTCCTTCGGATTGACGCGAGTGGGCCTGAACCAAACCGGCCCCACCGGCACCGCCTTCAGTATCGATAGCATCGATCCGTTCCAAAGCTATACTACTCGCGGCTACGTGCGCATCGCGCCCACTTACAACGTGAGCGACGATCTCACCTGGACTAAAGGCACGCACACTCTGGTGATGGGAACCAACATCCGCTTCGTCCGCAACGGCTACACCAACTTCACTAATTCCTGGGCCAATTACGCGTTCGGCCGCGGCAACTTGACCGGCCTGGGGACGGACTGGCTTGCCTCCGTTCAGAATTACTTGAATGCTTCCGGTGGAAACGCGACCATGCAAAACAGCCAGGCCGTGGTTCGTGCTGGCGGCGACCTTTTGGGTCTGATCTCGAGCGGAACCATCAACTACATTTACGACCACACCGGCAATGCGCTACCCATCGGCTCCCCCGCCGTGCGCAACTTCGCGAGCAACGAATACGGATTCTACATTTCCGACAGTTGGCGCGTGAGGCCCGGCCTCACCTTAACCGCGGGCCTACGCTATGAAAATAACACCCCGCCTTGGGAAACCAATGGTCTGCAAGTTTCGCCGACGATCCCTCTGCAAAACTATTGGGCCGCGCGTGTCGGCGGAGCTCTCGCCGGAGTCTCCTCATACCTAGCCACGCCGCAGGAGTCTTATGACTTCAATGGCCCCACCAACGGCAAGTCCAGTTGGTTTGCGCGCAACAACAACAACTTTGCGCCCAGGCTCGCTCTTGCTTATAGCCCTAAAGATGACTCGAGTCTCGCAGGTAAGATTCTCGGAAAAGGCGGCGTGTTTCGCCTGGGCGCGTCCATCGCTTATGACCGTTTCGGCAGTGACATGGCCGTCCAGTACGATACCGCCAATTCGTTCGGCTTGACGGAGAACGATATTCTCGGCTCGTTCAACTTCACAACCGCAAACCGCTATAACGGAAGTTTTCCGGCGTTGCCCACTGCTTCGACACACACCTTCCCGTTCACTCCGCCGAATGTGGCGGCGGTGTGCTGCACCTACGTGGGCATCGATTCCAACTTGAAAACCCCATATGCGTACGTGGCCAACGTTTCGATTGCAAGGCCGTTGAAAAACGGCTTGAGTCTCGAGGTTGGCTACCAAGGCCGCTTCTCGCACTCTCTGCTGATTCAAACCGACGTTGGCGGCGTGAATTGGAACTTCACCGACCCTGCGCTTGGAACCTCCTTGGGTGATCTTGAAAAGGCCATGCGCAACACCTATCTGCAGCTTTCCGGCAACAACATCGGAGCCACGGCTTCGGTCTCGAAACTGGTCGCAGCAAATCCGGGCGTGGTCCCGGCCAACGCGTTTGCCGAAAAGTATTTCGGTAAGATCGCAAATTTGTATTTCCCGGGTAGCGCATCGGCCAACTACTTGTACCTGCTGATGAACAACGGGATGAGCGACACTGACACGCTCAATCAGGCCGACCGTTTGAAGTCCGTCAACGGCAAGTCGTTTCCCAATTGCATCAGCGCGCCGGGCTGCTGGAATTTCTATGCGCCCCAGCAAAGCAGCCTGAACGCCTGGACCAACAACGGCGCCGCCATGTTTAACAGCGCCACGGTCACCTTGCGCAAGGCGCTAAGCAAAGGCTTGGCGTTCGACTTTAACTACACGCTTTCCCACTCCATCGATCGCGGCGGCGGAGCCGAATCCGGCCGCGGAGCTTACGGCGGATTGATGCTCGATCCCTACAACTACAACGCTTATCGCGGCTCTTCGGATTTCGACGCACGCCACAACATCAACGCGAATTTCCTCTACGAACTTCCCTTCGGAAAGGGAAAGATGCTGATGAAGAACGCTTCCTGGTGGATGGATGAAATCGTCGGAGGCTGGCAGGTTTCGACGATTGCACGGTATCGTTCGGGATTGCCAAGCTCGATTTTCTATGGCGGCATCTGGCCCACCAACTTCTCGTTCGGCGCGATCGCCTATCCAATCAATCCTTCGTTTACGACCAGCGGCGGTATTGACAAGAGCGGCAATCCGGGATTGTTCACGGATCCCGCCGGAGCGTCGGCGAACTGGCTGCCGATGTATGCCGGCTCGGTCGGCTCGCGCGCGGCAGTGCGGCTGACTGGCTTAACCAACTTCGACATCTCCATCGCCAAGGCCTTCAAGTTGCCTTGGGAAGGGCAGCGGCTGCAGTTGCGGGGAGAAGCATTCAATGCCTTCAACCACGCCAACTTCAACTCTCCGTCGCTCGACGCGTCAAGCCCATCAACGTTCGGCGAATATACGGCTGATACTGGGCCGCGTGTGATGCAGCTCGGTTTGCGCTACGAATTTTAGTTCAAACGAAATCCCCAAGCGGAACCTGGTCCGTTCCGCTCCCCACTTTGCCGTGGTGGAGCCATTTTACAAAAGAGGAGTTTATGAAACGGTTTCTGCTTGGGATCCCACTGTTATCGGCCACGCTGCTGGCGCAGGCGCCCGCCGCCACACAACAACAGGAATTTTTCGAGAATCGAATCCGGCCCGTGCTGGCACAGAATTGTTTTGCCTGCCACACCAATTCGCAGATGGGCGGATTGCGGCTCGATTCTCTCGAAGGTCTGCTCAAAGGAGGCAAGTCCGGCGCGGCGATCGTGCCTGGCGCGCCGGAAAAGAGTCTCTTGCTCAGCGCTGTCAAGCAGACGACGGAACTCAAGATGCCCAAAAACGGGCATCTGACAGATGCGCAGATTGGCGATCTGTCGGCATGGGTGCAAGACGGCGCCGTGTGGCCCGAAGCCCCCAAAGGCCTGCAGGCCGGTGGCTACGTGATCAAGCCGCAGCAACGCCAATTCTGGTCGTTCCAGCCTCTGGCTAAACCGGAACTGCCGAAGCCCAAAAACGCCGCCTGGCCATCAAACAATATCGACCGTTTTGTTTTAGCCAAATTGGAGAAGGAAAGCATGAAGCCGGCCACGGTGGCCGATCGTCGAGCCCTTCTGCGCCGCGTGAATTACGTCCTTACCGGTTTGCCCCCTAGTTACGAGGAAGTGAAGGCGTTTGAAGCCGACAAAGCCCCTAACGCATATGAGAAGGTGGTCGACCGTCTGATGGCATCGCCTCACTTCGGCGAAATGTGGGCGCGCCACTGGCTCGACGTCACTCGCTACGCCGAAGACGACTACCGCATCGCGCAGAAGGACATGCACAAGGAGCGCTATAAGTTCGCCTACACCTTCCGCGACTGGGTGATCAACGCCTTCAATGCCGACATGCCCTATGACACGTTCGTGAAAGCGCAACTGGCCGGAGACTTGATGGACGAAAAAGGCCGCGACAAGATGATTCCGGCCTTAGGCTTCAACGGCCTGGGCGTGTGGCAGTTCAACGATAATCCTCCGGCCATTGAGCGCGCCGACGAATGGAACGATAAAGTAGACGCGACCAGCAAAGCATTCCTTGGGCTGACTGTCGGCTGCGCGCGTTGCCACGATCACAAATACGATCCGATTCCCACCAAAGACTATTACCGCATGGCCGGTGTGTTCGCCAGCACCAGTTTCCATCCATTCCCGCTGGTTCCCAAAGCGGCCTCCGATGAGTACGACGCCAAGAAGAAGGAACTGGAAGAGAAAGAAAAGGCCCAGAAAGAATACATCGAAAAGCTTTCTGACCTTTTGTCGCAGGCTCTGCTGGCACAAAGCGAAGACTACATGGTCGCCGCCTGGCGTGTAGACGGCGAAAAGCACTCGACCGTTGCGAGCATCTCCGACAAATATAGACTCGATCCGGAGTTACTCGAACGCTGGGTGAAATTCCTCAAGAAAAAGCCAGTCAACTACAACTATTTGGTCCCCTGGCAACAAATGGTGGCTACCGGCGGAGACGCTGATCAGGCAAAGACTCTGGCCCACACTTTCTATCTGAAAGCCATTGAAATCGACAAGGAACACTCAAAGATCAAAGCCGAAAACGAACAACAGATGGCCAAACTCAAAGAGGCCAACGAGGTGTTCGATCCCATGCCCAACGGCATTAAGCGCAAACTGATTCAGCATCAAATCGATCTGAAGGCGATGAATCGCGAAGCCAGTTACCTCTGGCGCGACATGTTTGAAAAAGATCTGGCGGAGAATCCCATCAACGAAAATGCCGAAGACGATAAGAAGCCGGGCCTGTTCAAATTTGTCGACT
>Ga0075021_10002165_pt1 | contig 10202 bp, 9 predicted proteins | sample ColStrG_CSR_2012_FD_72749 | JGI IMG/M metagenome (GOLD analysis project Ga0075021, IMG submission 72749) | Freshwater sediment microbial communities in response to fracking from Pennsylvania, USA - Cold Stream Run_MetaG_CSR_2012 | ecosystem: Environmental > Aquatic > Freshwater > Creek >... | reverse complement strand
GATCGGTCACCAGGAGGACGCGCAGCGATCGGTTCTGCGCCAAGGCCGGGATGTTCTGGGTCACGTCGAAGAAGGTTCGCCCCGGATCAGCGCCTTTGGGGCCGCCACCGGGCGTGGCGAGCGGACCGGAACCCGACACCGCGCAGGCGACGTCGTGGCGCAGCCCGATGAGGCCGCCCACGAGCTTCGAGCCGCCCGATTGCCCCATGAGATGGAAGCCTTCGAACCCGTAGCGCTGCTTGATGGCATCGAGCGCCGCGTTCATCAGGTTCAGCTCGAGCAAGGTCTTGCGCGAGGTGTGATTGCCGGAGGTGCCCTCGACGCCGATCCGCGCCAGATAGATCGCGGTGGTCTTGGCCATTTTGGAGAACCCGTCCGCCATCCGCACCAGATCATCGGTGTTGATGTCGCGGGCGTCGGAGGGGTCGACCCAGCTCCAGGTCTTCGGATCGAGCTTGCCGAAATAGTCGCCCTGGAGGAAGACCAGCGGGCGGGTGCCCTCGCCGCCGGCGGTGGAGATGTAGTAGCGCACGCAGAAATCGCGGCCGGCGACGTTGAGCCACACCGCCTGCTCGATGGCGGCGCATTGCGCCCGCGTCATCGTCACGCCGTGCAGCATGTCCTCCTTCTTGATGATGTCGGCGCGGGCGCCGGTGGCGGCCGACAGCGCGCTGGCGAGCGCAATCGCGGCGCAAATGCGGCCTGGGCGGGCTGACCGGTGGGTTTTCCCCGGAATGGACGTGCTGGACGCGGGCATGGCGGGCTCTCTGGCATGTGAAACGACCCCTCTTGGTCAGCCGCCGGGGCGATCCGGTTCACGCGCCGGCCGGCCGCCGCGAATGAACTTGGGCCCGGGGTCGGGTGACTAAGGACTAGGTCCGCGTCCCCGATCGCGGAGCGATGCCCTTTGCGAGGGAGGCCCGGATGCGCATTTTCAAGAGCCTGAGCCTGTGTGCGACCCTGGTTGCGCTCCTGGGCGGGGCCGCGATGGCGGAGGGTGCGGCGGCAGGCGCCGAGCCATCGGACGATCAGCGCCAATGCGCGGCCAGCACGGGCGTGTCGCCCGAGCAGAAGCTCGCGAGCTGCACGGCCGTGATCGCGGCCGGACGCGAGACGCCGCAGAGCCTCGCCATCGTCTTCAACAACCGCGGCGGCGCCTATCTGACCAAGCGCGACGTCGACCACGCCATTGCGGACTTCGACGAGGCGATCAAGCTCGATCCCAAATGTGTCCCTGCGCTCAATAGCAGGGGCTATGCCTACCAGGGCAAGGGGCAGTACGACCGCGCCATCGCCGACCTCGACCGGGCGATCGCGCTCAATCCCAAGAACGCCATCGGCTTCAACTTTCGCGGCAATGCCTATCGGAGCAAGGGGCGCTACGACCGCGCCATCGCCGACCTCGATCAGGCGATCGCGCTAAATCCCAACTACTCCGCCGCTTTCTTCAGCCGCGCGCTCGCCTACCAGGACAAGGCGCAATGGGACTTCGAGGCCTACCTGAACGAGGGACAATACGAGGACCACGCCTTGAAGGATTACGACGAGGTCATCCGGCTGGCGCCGACCAACCGCGCCGCCTACAACAACCGCGGCAATGTCTACATGAGCAAGCGGCAATACGACCGCGCCATCAAGGACTATGACGAGGCGATCCGGCTCGATCCCGATGACGGCTTGTTCGTGCGCAACCGCGCCAACGCGCTGCGGGTCATCGGGCAATACGAGCGCGCCGTCGCGGAATTCCGCAAGGCATTGACGCTCAAGGTCGACGAGCCGATCAAGCGGCAGATCGAGAGCGCCCTCAAGGAGCTCGGTGCGGCGGGCTGAGCGGGCGGCTATTTCTTGCCGGCCGCTGCGACCGAGGGATCCGGCGCCGACTGTCGCGCGGCGGCCAGGATGCTGTCTTTCGCACCCGCCTCCTTGCGTCTCATTTCGTTGTATTCGGCGCTGCGCTTGACCATGATACTGACCGCGCGCGCGATCTCCTCGTCGGATTTGCCGAGGATGCAGCCACCCGCGACCAATTCGGTGTAGCGCTGGACTCCATGATGATCGTCATCGGTTGCCTCGACGAATAGTTGAGGCACCTTGCGGCCGGCGGCCCGCATCTTATCGACGAAGCCGGTCTGTTGCGCCACCGGAACCTTCTTGTCCGTCTTGTCGGATATCACGAAAGGTCGCAGCAGGTGATCCTTCGCCATCAGCGAAACATTCTGGCTGGCATCATAAAAGGACCGTCCGGGGTCGGAGTTCTTGACATTCTGGGTCGCCAAAGGCCCCGACCCCAAGGCCGCGCAAGCGATATCGCGGCGCAGCCCGAGGAGGCCGCCAGAGACCTTCGAGCCGCCCGACTGGCCGGCGAGATGGAATCCTTCGAAGCCGTGACGCTGCTTGAGGACATCGAGGACTGCATTCATGAGATGAAGCTCAAGCAGCGTATGCCGCGCCGTGTGGTTGCCGGATGAACCACCGAGGCCGATTCGCCCGACGAAAATTGCGGTCGTCTTGGCCACCTTGGAGAACCGGTCCGCCTTGCCCATGAGATCGTCAGTGTCGACATCGTTGGCTTCGGACGTGTCCTTCCAGCTCCAAGTCTTGCCGTCGAGCTTGACGTTTTGGTCGCCGTCCAGAAATACGATCGGGCGTGGACCTTCGCCGCCGGCAGTCGAAAGGTAATAGCGCACGCAAAAGTCGCGCCCGTCCACGTTCAGCCACAGCGTCTGTGGGGTCGCATCGCACTGCGGGCGCGTGATCGTGATGCCGCGCAGCATGTCCTCCTTCTTGATAATCTCCGCGCCGGCACCGGTCGTGGCCAGCACCGCGCCGACCAGCAGAATGGCGGACAATATGCGACTCGGCCGCAGCCGCCCTGACGGCGCGCGATCCGCTGGCGGGCAATTTCTCTTCGCGTAAAGCATGAGGAAAGCTCGGTGCAGGAAAGGCGGCGCGGCATAGTTGAAGTTGCCGCCGCGTTCAAGCATGAATACCCCCCTTGCGGCAAGGGCCTTACGTCACCTAGCCTCGGGTCGGTTGACGTGGGCTCGCCCGGCAGTGCCGAAGCACCGAATCTCTGCATCGAGGCCGGCTCAGCAAGACAGCGTCGGCACCGGCGTGCCAACGCCGTGCGACGGAGGGATATCGATGCGCATCCTGACTGTGGGCGCAGCGCTGATGGTGGCCCTGGCGCAGACGCCCGCAGCGCGCGCCCAGCAGTCCGACGAGCTGCGCCTATGCACCGCCGCCACCGGCACATCGCCCGAGCAGAAGGTCGCGAGCTGCACTTCGGTGATCGAGGCTGGCACGGAGACGCCGCAGAACCTCGCGAACGCCTACTACAACCGCGGCGTCGTGTATCTGAACCAGTCCAACAACGACCGCGCCATTGCCGACTTCGACGAAGCGATCCGGCTCGATTCGAAATTCAGCCGACCTCTCAACGACCGCGGCCGCGCCTACTCCAACAAGGGCCAGTACGACCGCGCCATTGCCGATTTCGACCAGGCCATCGCGCTCGATCCGGCCTTCGCGGCGGCTTTGAACAATCGCGGCAACGCCTACCGGAGCAAGGGCGACAACGATCGTGCCATTGCGGACTACGACCACGCCATCGAGGTGCGCCCCACCTTCGTGCTGGCGTTCGTCAATCGTGGAATTGCCTACCAAAACAAGCGGCAACAGGACCGCGCCATCGCGGACTTCGACAAGGCGATCGAGCTCGATCCGAAGAGCACCTTCGCGTTCAACAGCCGCGGCAACCATTATTTGAACACGCAGGACTACCAGCACGCCATCGCGGATTTTGACGAGGCGCTGAAGCTCGACCCAAAATACGTCTTCTCGCTCAACAACCGCGGGATCGCCAACTACAGCCAGGGCCAGTATGACCGCGCCATTGCCGACTATGACCAGGCTATCGAGGTCAATCCGAAATTCTCCACCGCCTTCAACAACCGAGGCAATGCCTATCGCGGCAAGGGCCAGCAAGACCGCGCCATCGCCGACTACGATCAGGCCATCGCGCTCAATCCCAACTATGCGTTGGCGTTCAACAACCGCGGGCTCGCCTACCAGAACAAGGGCCAGCATGACCGCGCGATTCAGGATTTCGACCAGGCGATCAAGCTCAACCCAAAGGACGCCGTCGCGTTCAACACGCGCGGCGAATCCTATCGGACCAAGGGCGAGTTCGACCGCGCCATCGCCGACTACGACCAGGCCATCGCGCTCAATCCCAGCTACGCGGTGGCATTCAACAACCGAGGCGACGCCTATCAGGGCAAGAGCGAGCTCGATCGCGCCATTGCCGACTACGATCGGGCGCTGGCGTTGCGTCCCAACTACGCCGCGGCGGACGCAAGTCGCAGGGAAGCCTATCGGATCAAGGGCCAGACTGGCGGTTCCGTGCAAGCCAGCAATCCCCTTCCATCCGCCCCCTCTCAGTCAAACGGCCGGTCGATCGGAAGCGCTCCAGCGGCCCAACCTGCCTCGCCCCTCGCTAAAGGCGCCCTCGACTTCTACAACCAAGGCAACGTCCACCTGAACCGGAAGGAATATGACCTCGCCATCGCGGATCTTGACGAGGCGGTCAAGCTCAATCCGAAATATGTCCTTGCCCTCAATGCGCGCGGGTTCGCCTACGAGAGCAAGAGCCAGCACGACCGTGCCATCACGGACTACGACAAAGCCATCGAGCTTGATGGCAAAAATGCCTTCGTATTCGTCAATCGCGGCAACGCCTACCGGAGCAAGGGGCGCTACGACAGCGCCATCGCGGACTTCAACCAGGCGCTCGCGATCAATCCCAACTATGCCTCCGCGTTTTTCGGGCGGGGACTCGCCTACGAGAACAAGGCGCAATGGGACTTCGATAGCTACCTTGACGAGGGGCGTTATGAGGGCTTGGCCATTGCGGACTATGACGCGGCCATCCGCCTCAATCCGAAAAACGGCCCCGCCTTCAACAATCGGGCGGTGGTTTTGGTGAGCTTGCACCAGTACGATCGGGCCATCAAAGATTACGACGAGGCGATCCGGCTCGAGCCCGAGAACGGCCTGTATATCAAGAACCGGGGCAATGCCTTCAGGATCACCGGACGATACGCCCAAGCCATCGCCGACTTTCGCAAGGCGCTGACGGTCAAGGTCGACGACGCGGTCAAGAAGCAGATCGAGGCCATCTTCAAGGAGCTCGGCGTCGCCGGCTGAGCCGCACGCGGACATTTGGTAGGATGAGTTGAGCCCTTGCGAAACCCATCAGCTCATCCCATCCCACGGCGTTAAGGCGCGGCGGCTTGAGCCTACTCCTTCTGCGGATACATGAACGTGAAGGTCTCGCTGAACGGCTGCCACCAGGCCGGCACGCCGGTTTCCTTGTCGGTGTGGCGATAGAACCCGTTCACCTCAGGCGGCTTGAACGCGTAGGTGACCTTGTAGGTGCCGGGCCCGTTCATCTTCACGTTGTCGGCGTAATGGGGGCCGTCCTTGGCGGTCATCGCCCTCATCGTTCCGGACGCCTTCCAGGGCGAGCCCTGCTTCTCGATCGTATAGCCGATGGTCAGGTAGGCGATCCAGGCGCCGTCCGGATAGCCGAAGACGTTGTCGGCGGTGGCGTGCACGTCGGCTTCCAGATGGATCACGTCGGCGCCGTGCGCCATGTTGGGCAGCATCGGCGCCATCTCGATGCCGACCAGATAGTTGGCGACGATCTCCATGTCGTTTTTGTGCACCGGCCCGCCGACGAAGTACTCGCGTGCCCCTGCGGCCGGCGCCAGCGCCACCGCGGCAATCGCCACCGGCATGAGAAAGCTCGTTACGCGCTTCATGGTCTCTCCCTGGGTTGAATTCGCTTGGATGCCGGCGCAACGGCGCCCAACGGAACCGCCACTGCCGATCTCGCTTCGATGCGATGAGCCCCGATCGCCAACACCGTCAGCACGACCAGATAGGCGGCGAGCTGCACCCCCATCGGGCGATCGGAATAGCCCATCAAGGCATGCAAGGCGCGGCCGAGAAAGCTGTCCTGGGGCAGCAGCCCGGACGTGTCCCACAGCTCGAAGCCGAAGCTCGGGATCAAATCGATATCCGCCAGGATCGCGGCCGCCTGTCCGGCCATCCCGGCCGCCACCAGCGCGATCAGCCAGGTCGTCACCGAGAACAAGCGGCGCAGCGGAATAGCCAGCAAGCCGACATAGAGCAGGAGCGAGACGGCCGCGCCGAGCGCCACGCCGAGCACGCCACCCAAGAGCAGCGCCACCCATCCCTCGGTGCTCGCCGCCGCGACGCCGTAGAGGAACAGCACCACCTCGGCGCCCTCGCGCAGCACCGCGATGGCGACCACGATCGCCATGGCGATCAGCGACTTGTCGCCGCCGGCGACCGCCTGGCCCATGGCCTTCATCTCGCCGGCGAGCTCGCGTCCGTGGCTCGCCATCCATAGATTGTGCCAGCCCAGCATCACGACGGCGACCGCCAGGACCGCGGCATTGAACACCTCCTGGCCGCGGCCGGCGAGCGCATCCGACAGCGCGCCGGCGAAACCCGCGACCAATCCCGCCCCGACCACGCCGGCCGCGACGCCGGCGGCAATGAAGATGCCGCGGCGCGCCACGCCGCGCGTCGCCGCCAGCACGATGCCCACGATCAAACCCGCCTCGAACACTTCGCGGAACACGATGATCAGGCTCGCCAGCATCGCCCTAGTCCTGCGCCTTGCCGGCGACGGCGGTCATGGTGCCGGTGGCGGTGTCCGGATGATAGTCATCGAAGAACTTGTAGATGCCGGGCTTGAGCGGCCCCACCATGACGGCGATCTTCCCACCCGGGACGACGATCTTCTCCACCCGCAGGTCGGTGCTCTCGAACTCGGCGGGCGTCGCGTCCCTATTCTCGACCTCGATCCGGAATCGCTCGCCGGCCGGCACCTTCAGCTCGCTCGGGGCGAAGCGGTGGTCCTTGATGGTCAGCGTCACCGGGTCGGCCGCGAACGCGGCCATACCTGCCGGCAGCAGAACGCACATCGTCGCCAGCGGCACCGTCAGCCACTTGATAAACCGGGAAATGTCGACAATAACAAATCCACGCGCCGGTAGCTCGGATGCGCCGCAGCCGCCGGTGATTGCTCCACCATTCGAGAACCCGATCGAACTCCCAGTCGAAAACCCAGGCGAGCATCGATGGCCGACCCCAACGCACTCGACCTCATTCGCATCCCCTCCGATGTGCTGGTGGCGCTCGATTGGCGACCCTTTCACTTCGCGCTGCAGCCGTATCACTATCTGGTGCGGATGGCGCATGTCGTGTCGATGGCGGCGTTCTTCGGCGGCATTGCGGCGCTCGACCTGCGTCTCATGGGCTGGCGGGCGAGCGTGCCGCTGCAACCCTTCGCCGACCTGGTGCTGCCGTGGCTCTACGCCACCTTCGCGGTCGCGCTGGCGAGCGGCGTGGCGCTGTTCTTCTATGATCCGGTGCATGTCGGTAGCCACGCCTATTTCAGCCTCAAGCTTCTGCTCACCGGGTTCGGTCTCGTCAACGCCGCGCTGTTCCGCCGCAGCGCCCATTTCGCGGCATTGGCAGCCGAGACACCCGCATCCGCAAAGCCCTCAGCCCATGTCCGGCTCGTCGGCGCCGTGTCGCTCCTGCTTTGGACCGGCGTCGTGGTCTGCGCCTGCCTCAACGTCGAAGCCGCCCCGAAAGTGCTGCTTCGCTAGGCGCCGCTCCGCCGCAAGACACCGCTGACGAATGCGGGATCGAAGTGTGTTTGTAAAGATGCCCGCGGCATCACACTATCGTATTGAATTAAACCAATTCTAAACTGGGCGAAGCGATCGCGGTCGCGGGACGCCGCGTCGACCACAGGGTCCAGCGCTTGCCGTCGTGAGCTGAGCGATGCACACCAGAGCACACGGCAGCGGAACAGTTGGGTTGACCGAACCCGTCTCCGGGCATGGCGAGCCGGATTGCCGGCCGGCACAAGGAAAGTCGGCTGCCGGCGCCTGGGTTTTGTCCCGCAACTTGGCTCCGGCACTTCGGCCGAGGTCTCGTCCGTCACGGCCTGCCAATCGCATTCGAGCCGCCGCGATCAATCCAGACGTTCGGTGACGATGCCGACACGGTCGAAACCATCGGGTCGCCTTCATCGAAGGGGGGCTCCCCATCGGCTCGTCGGTTCGCGTTGTCGTTTGGGGCTCTGGCTTGGGTTTGGGATTCTGGTTTGGCTAAAGTGATCGCCGGGCCGTTGACTGCGGCGACGTCTTACCAGCTCGTTCTCGCATTCTTGTCCACTAATACTTTTCGTCTATCCTCCAGGGGGGATATGTGCTATCCTTCCCCCTGGATAGAAGGCCGAGGGAGACCATGATCCACCAGCACCATCCCGAGATCATCAAGCGGCTCAAGCGCGCCGACGGCCACCTGCAAATGATCATCACGATGATCGAGGACGGCCGGCCCTGCGTCCAGCTGGCCCAGCAGCTGCAGGCCGTCGAGAGCGCGGTCATGAACGCGAAAAAGGCCCTGATCCACGACCACATCGATCATTGCCTCGACCAGTCGATCAGAACGCCCGGCCGGAAGGGAACCGCGGCCTTGCGGGAATTCAAGGCCGTCACAAAATACCTGTAACCGGGGCGTAGCATTGACGGCGCTCCACTTGCTGAAGCGAGGCTGCCATGACGGACGACAAGGGCGGAGAATCGTCGCTGCTGCACAGCCACGTGTTCCTGGGCGAGGGACACGAGCAGAGCGAGCGCAAGACCTGGGCCGTCATCTGGCTCTGCGGCGCCATGATGATCGCCGAGATCGTCGGCGGCATCATGTTCGGCTCGATCGCGCTGGTCGCCGACGGCATGCATATGAGCACGCATGCGGGCGCGCTCCTGCTCGCGGCGTTCGCCTACCGCTACGCGCGTCGACATGCGGATGATCCGGGCTTCACGTTCGGGACCGGGAAGCTCGGCGATCTCGCCGGCTTCGCCAGCGCCATCATCCTCACCATGATCGCGCTGTTGATCGGCTACGAATCCATCAGCCGGATTTTCGCGCCGGTGCCAATCCACTTCGCCGAGGCCATTCCGATCGCCTGCGTCGGCCTCGCCGTCAACATTGCCAGCGCCTTGATCCTGAGCGGCGGCGGCCATCATCACGGCCATGATCACGGACACGGTCACGCGCACGGACCGGATGACCATCAGGATCACGATGAGGCGCATACCTTCGCGGCCGGCGAGCGGATCGTCGTCCTCGAAGTGTTCGAGGTCGATGTGCCGCCCCGCTTCCGGGTGCGCGTCGAGGCCGGTCCCACCCTGGCGGCCGGGGCGGTCTCGATCGAAACCGTACGGCCGGACGGCGCGCGGCAGACCTTTACCATGGCGAAGCACGACGGCTTTCTCGAATCCGCCGAGGAAATCCCCGAGCCGCACGCTTTTACGGCGCATGTGCGTATCGACGGGCAGAACCATCCGGTCGAGTTCGAGGAGCACGATCACGGGTCCGCGACTCTGTCGCGCGACTACAACATGCAGGCCGCCGTCGTTCACGTCCTGGCGGACGCGGTGGTATCGGTGCTCGTGATCGCGGGCCTAGTGCTCGCCCTCATGTTCGGCTGGCTCTTCATGGACCCCCTCGCCGGCATCGTCGGCGCCTGCGTCATCGCCAGCTGGGCCTATGGCTTGATCCGCAATACCAGCGCAATCCTGCTCGACATGAATCCGGACCGCGACATGGCGGGCCGTGTACGGCAAGCCATCGAAAGCCAGGGCGACCAGCTCGCCGACCTTCATCTTTGGCGCTTGGGCCCCGGACACCTCGGGGCCATCGTGTCGGTGGTGACAAAACAGCACCGCGACCCGGACTATTACCGCACGCGGCTGGCGCGGTTCCGCTCGCTGTCGCACCTCACCGTCGAGGTGAAGGTTTCCCCCTAGAGCATTTTCAGGAAAATGCCCGCCCCCGCGGAGGCGGGGGTGGAATCCGGTTTTCCGTCCGAAAATGCGACAATGCAATAAAGCTAGAGCGGTTTCTGTCTCCGGTCTATGTGAAACCGCTCGCGCCGAAACCAAGCAATCCCAGGCGAATTTCGCTTGTTGGGCAAATCTGGATGGGCGGCTCCGCCCGCCGTGATGGTATTCGATTGATTAAGACGAAGACGCGATTTTGCGGCAAAGGCCGCTAAATACTGGATCAAATGTCGGGCTCGCCTTTCA
>Ga0075021_10002164_pt1 | contig 10203 bp, 9 predicted proteins | sample ColStrG_CSR_2012_FD_72749 | JGI IMG/M metagenome (GOLD analysis project Ga0075021, IMG submission 72749) | Freshwater sediment microbial communities in response to fracking from Pennsylvania, USA - Cold Stream Run_MetaG_CSR_2012 | ecosystem: Environmental > Aquatic > Freshwater > Creek >... | reverse complement strand
GACGAGCACCCTTGTGGCGCCCACGCTCAGCGCACGAACGGCCCCATGGTGGCCGGCGACCGTCGGCGCCGGGAAGCCCGGCAGCTCGGCGGTGGAGACCTCGACGTCGGGGGCGCCCAGGGTGTCTGCGGCCGGGAGCCACCCTGATCCGAGCACGATGGCGACAGAGGGCGTCAGGCCCCCCGTGCGCCGCACGATGGCCGCTCCGGCGGAATCGGCGAGCTCGAACGCGGCGGGGTCAGGCACCGGCGCATCGTAGCCAACGCGTCGGACGGGGCATCGGGCTCAGATGCCGATGGGATGCCAGACGGTCTTGGTCTCCACGAAGCGGAGCAGGCGCGTGGTCCCCGGGTCGCGGCGCCAGTCGTAGCCAGGAGCTGCGGGGCGCGCGACGCGCTTGATGTTGGTCGCCCCCGCGGCCTCGAGCTCCCCGGCGAGCGGGGAAGGGGCGCCCGCGAGGTCCAGCCCGTCGACGTCGCGGTGCGCGGCGAGCACCGGCGCGAGCTCGGCGAGCGGGCCGGTCAGGAGGTTCACGACGCCGTCGGGCACGTCGGACGTCGCCAGCACCTCGGTGAGTGTGACCGCAGGGATCGGGCGGCGCTCGTCGGCGAGGACGACCGCGCAGTTCGCCGAGGCGAGCACCGGCGCGAGGACCGAGACCAGCCCGAGCAGCGAGGAGTCGCACGGCGCCACGATCCCGACCACGCCCGTCGGCTCGGGCACCGAGAAGTTGAAGTACGGCCCGGCGACCGGGTTCGCGGACCCGGCGACTTGGGCCAGCTTGTCCGCCCACCCCGCGTACCAGACCCATCGGTCGATCGCCGCGGTCACCTGTGAGGTCGCCGCGCGCGCCGTGACGCCCTCGGCGTTGCGCACCGCGGCGACGAACTGCCCGGCGCGGTCCTCCATGATCTCGGCCACGCGGTAGAGGACCTGTCCGCGGTTGTAGGCGGTCGCCCCGGACCACTTGGGCGCCGCGGCGCGGGCGGCCACCACCGCGTCGCGCACGTCCTTTCTCGAGGCCCACGCGGCGTTCGCGAGGAAGGAGCCGTCGTGGGCCTCGACGACGTAGGAGCGGCCCGACTCCGAGCGTGGGAACGCGCCGGCGATGAACAGCTTGTAGGTCTTCTTGACCTCCACGCGAGCCTCAGGCATCGAGATAGGCCTCCAGGCCGTGGCGGCCGCCCTCGCGACCGAACCCCGACTCCTTGAATCCACCGAAGGGGCTCGCTGGGTCGAAGCGATTGAAGGTGTTGGCCCACACCACGCCCGCACGCAGCCGATCGGCCATCGCGAGGATCCGGCTGCCCTTTTCGGTCCATACGCCTGCGGAGAGCCCGTAGGTCGTGTTGTTGGCCTTGGCGACGGCCTCGTCGGGCGTGCGGAAGGTGAGCACCGAGAGCACCGGCCCGAAGATCTCCTCTCGCGCGATGCGGTGCGCCGGCGAGACGTCGGTGAACACCGTCGGGGGGAACCACCACCCCCGCTCCGGGATGTCGCAGGCCATGCTCCAGCGCGACGCGCCCTCGTGCTCCCCCGCATCGGCGAGCAAGACGATGCGCTCGAGCTGCTCGGGCGAGTTGATCGCGCCGATGTCGGTGTTCTTGTCCATCGGGTCCCCGAGGCGCAACGTCGACAGCCGGCGCTTGAGCATCTCGACCACGGTGTCGGCGACGGACTCCTCGACAAGGAGCCGGGAGCCCGCGCAGCAGACGTGGCCCTGGTTGAAGAAGATCCCGTTGACGATGCCCTCGACCGCCTGGTCGAGCGCGGCGTCCGCGAACACGATGTTGGCCGCCTTTCCTCCGAGCTCCAAGGTGAGGCGCTTGTGGGTTCCCGCGACGGACTCGGCGATCCGACGACCGACCTCCGTCGATCCGGTGAACGCGACCTTGTCGACGCCATCGTGCGCGACGAGTCCTGCGCCGGTGTCGCCCGCCCCCGTCACGATGTTGACGACGCCAGGGGGCAGCTCGGCCTGCTGGAGGATGTCGGCCAGCACGAGCGCCGAAAGCGGCGTGGTCTCCGCGGGCTTGAGCACGCACGTGTTGCCGGCCGCGAGCGCCGGTGCGAGCTTCCATGCCGCCATCAGCAGCGGGAAGTTCCAGGGGATGACCTGGGCGGCCACGCCGAGAGGGCGCGGCGAGGGCCCGAACCCGGCGTGCTCGAGCTTGTCAGCCCACCCGGCGTAATAGAAGAAGTGCGCGGCGGCGAGCGGGACGTCGACGTCGCGGCTCTCTCGGATCGGCTTGCCGTTGTCGAGTGTCTCGACGACCGCGAGCTCGCGCGCGCGCTCCTGGATCAGCCGCGCGACGCGGAAGAGGTACTTGGCACGCTGTCGGCCCGGCATCGTGCCCCAGGGGCCCTCGAACGCGGCGCGCGCGGCGGCGACCGCCGCGTCGACGTCACGCGGACCGGCCGCGGTCACCTCGGCGAGCACCTCCTCGCTCGAAGGGCTCACCGTCTTGAACACAGTGCCGTCGACCGTGTCGCGCCACCTGCCGTCGATGAACAGCCCGTAGGAGGCCCGGAGTCGCGCTACCGCGCGCGACTCGGGCGCGGGCGCGTAGTCGAGGGCGGCGGTTTCGGTGTCGTCGCGCATCGTCACTCCACGCTCACGTCGTCGGTGCCGGCGTAGGCGCCGGTCAGCTGCTTGCGCCGCTGCTGGAGCAGATCGTTGAGCAGGCTCGACGCCCCGATGCGGAAGCGGCTCGCCGTGAGCCATTCGGCACCGGCGGTCTCGTTGACCGCGACGAGGTAGCGGATGGCCTCCTTCGTCGTCCGGATCCCTCCTGCCACCTTGACGCCGATGACGCGATTCGTGGCCGCTTCGTAGTCGCGGACGGCCTCGAGTATCACGAGCGCGACGGGCACCGTTGCGGCCGGTGAGACCTTTCCTGTGGAGGTCTTGATGAAGTCCGCGCCACCGAGCATCGCGAGCCAGGAGGCTCGCCGCACGTTGTCGTAGGTCGCGAGCTCGCCGGTCTCGAGAATCACCTTGAGGTGCGCTGGACCGCACGCATCCTTGACCGCGATGACCTCCTCGAGCACCTTGCCCACATGGCCCTGGAGGAATGCGCCACGGTCGATGACCATGTCGATCTCCTGGGCGCCGGCGTCCACGGCGTCGGCGACGTCGGCGAGCTTTACGGCCCGCGACGCGCGACCCGACGGGAAGGCGGTGGCGACCGAAGCGACGGCGACGTCGGAACCCTCGAGTGCCCGGCGTGCTGTCGCGACGAGGTCGGGGTAGACGCACACCGCGGCCACCGAGGGAACGGTGTGATCGACGGGATCTGGTCGACGGGCCTTTGCGCACAAGGTGCGCACCTTGCCGTCGGTGTCGGCGCCCTCCAAGGTGGTCAGGTCGATCATCGAGATCGCCAGGTCGATGGCGCGGAGCTTCGACGAGGTCTTGATCGACCTCGTCGCCAGGGCGGCCGCACGCTGCTCGCAGCCGACCTGGTCCACCCCGGGGAGCCCCGCGAGGAACCTGGCGAGGCGGTCCTCGGAGGCGGCGAGCGTCGCGGCGTCGAGGGCGGCCGCGTCAACGTAGCGCTGGGCGATCGCAGGGATCGCCGAGTTGGTCGACTCCGCCTCGGTCTGCATCGCTCGTCCTCGCCCCTCGCCGGCCCCACGGAGGGGACCGGCCAACGATAACAACGCCCGGCGCCGGCGGTCTCGGCCAAGGCGCGTAGCCTCGCTGCCCGGAGGTTGCAATGGGTCTTTCCATCGGCATCGTCGGACTGCCCAATGTGGGCAAGTCGACGCTGTTCAACGCGCTCACGCAGAACGAGGTGCTGGCCGCGAACTATCCGTTCGCGACCATCGAGCCGAATGTCGGCATCGTCGAGGTGCCCGACGGGCGGCTCGCGCGGCTCGCCGCGCTCTACGACGCCGAGCGGATCGTGCCCGCGCCGGTCACGTTCCTCGACATCGCGGGCATCGTGCGCGGGGCGAGCGAGGGCGAAGGGCTCGGGAACAAGTTCCTCGCCGAGATCCGCGAGACCGATGCGATCTGCGAGGTCGTCCGCGCGTTCGTCGACGAGGACGTGATCCACGTCGAAGGTCGCCTGCACCCCGGCGACGACATCGCCACGATCGAGACCGAGCTGATCCTCGCCGACCTGCAGACCCTCGACAAGGCGCTCCCGCGCCTCGAGCGCGATGCGAAGCGCAGCGGCGACGCCGGCGGCCAGGTCGCCGCGGTGCGCGCGGCCAGGGCGGTGCTCGACGGCGGAGGGACGATCTCCGCGGCGGCGGCGGGCCTCGACCTCGACGCACTTCGTGAGCTGCACCTGTTGACCGCGAAGCCGTTCATCTACGTCTTCAACGTCGACGAGGCGACGTTGGCCGACCCCGCGCGCAAGGCAGAGCTTGCCGCGCTGGTGGCGCCCGCACCCTGCGTCGTGCTGTGCGCGAAGTTGGAGGCCGAGGTCGCGGGGCTCGACCCCGCGGAGGCCGCCGAGCTGCTCGCCGAGTATGGGCAGAGCGAGTCGGGACTCGCCCAACTCGCCCGCGTGGGCTTCGAGACCCTCGGGCTCCAGACGTTCCTCACCGCGGGGCCAAAGGAGGCTCGTGCGTGGACGATCCGAAGGGGCGCCACCGCTCCGGAGGCCGCGGGAGTGATCCACACGGACTTCGAGAAGAACTTCATCAAGGCCGAGGTCGTCGCCTACGAGGACCTCGTCGAGGCGGGCAGCGTCGCCGCGCTCCGAGCGTCGGGCAAGGCCCGCATCGAAGGACGCGACTACGTGATGCGCGACGGCGACGTCGTGGAGTTCCGCACGAGCGCCTAGTGCCGCCACATCGTACGATCATCGGATGATCGAGCTTCGCGAGATGACCGAGGACGAGCTCGCCGCGTGGATCCCGATGACCCTGGCGGGCTACATCGAGCAGCGCGTCGAGGCCGGGGAGCCCCGCGAGCAGGCCGAGGCCCAGGGCACCGCGCAGTTCGCAGAGCTGTTCCCCGAGGGACGCCCGGCCGAGGGCCAGCACGCGATGAGCGTCGTCGAGGACGGCGAGGTCGTGGGCTGCCTGTGGATGGGCCGGCCCCTCTCGGGGGACCAGTCCACCTGGTACGTGTTCTACGTGGAGGTTGACCCGACGCGGCGCGGTGAGGGGCTCGGTCGGCGCACGATGCAGGCCGCCGAGGCATGGTCGCGCGATCACGGCGGCACCCGCATCGCCCTCAACGTCTTCGGGCACAACGTCGTCGCCCGATCGCTGTACGACTCGCTCGGCTACGGGGTCGTCGCCACCCAGATGCGCAAGGAGCTCTAGGCACCAGCCGGGATGCAATCCGGGTCCGATCGCTATAGTTGGGCGCGCTAGGGCGTGGAGCGACAGAGGTCGGCGCCGAGCTGGACGAACGAGCGCGCACGCGCCCCAAGGAGGCTCTGACATGACCACGCCCGACTTCAAGGTTGCTGACCTCTCCCACGCCGACTTCGGTCGACGTGAGATCAGCCTCGCCGAGCACGAGATGCCCGGCCTCATGGCGATGCGCGCCGAGCACGCCGGGCAACGGCCCCTCGCTGGTGCGCGCATCACCGGCAGCCTGCACATGACGGTGCAGACCGCCGTGCTCATCGAGACGCTCGTGGACCTCGGCGCCGACGTCCGCTGGGCGAGTTGCAACATCTTCTCCACCCAGGACCACGCCGCGGCCGCGGTCGTCGTTGGCCCCGATGGGACGACCCACGACCCACGCGGCGTGCCCGTGTTCGCCTGGAAGGGCGAGACGCTCGAGGAGTACTGGTGGTGCACCGAGCAGGCACTCACCTGGCCCGGCCACGACGGCCCGACGATGATCCTCGACGACGGCGGCGACGCGACGCTGCTCGTGCACAAGGGCGTGGAGTTCGAGAAGGCCGGCGTCGTGCCCGATCCCTCCACCGCCGACAGCGAGGAGTTCGCGATCGTGCTGGCGCTGCTCGCCCAGAGCCTCGGCACCCACCCTGGCAAGTGGACAACGATGGCATCGGGGATCCGCGGCGTCTCCGAGGAGACGACGACAGGCGTGCACCGCCTCTACGAGATGGCGCGCGACAACGTGCTGCTGTTCCCCGCGATCAATGTGAACGACGCGGTCACCAAGTCCAAGTTCGACAACAAGTACGGCTGTCGCCACAGCCTCATCGACGGCATCAACCGCGCCACTGACGTGCTGATCGGCGGGAAGGTGGCGGTGGTCTGCGGCTACGGCGACGTCGGCAAGGGGTGCGCGGAGTCCCTCCGCGGCCAGGGTGCCCGGGTCGTGGTCACCGAGATCGACCCGATCTGCGCCCTGCAGGCGGCGATGGACGGCTATGAGGTGACCACGCTCGAAGACGTGATCGCGACGTGCGACATCGTGATCACCGCGACCGGCAACAAGGGCGTCGTGAGCGCCGAGCAGATGTCACGGATGAAGCACCAGTGCATCGTCGGCAACATCGGCCACTTCGACAACGAGATCGACATGGCGGGACTCGCCGCGTTCCCCGGCATCGTCAAGGAGAACCTCAAGCCTCAGGTCGACTTGTGGCGCTTCCCCGACGGCCACACCGTGATCCTCCTGTCCGAAGGCAGGCTGCTCAACCTGGGCAACGCGACGGGCCACCCAAGCTTCGTGATGTCCAACTCGTTCACGAACCAGGTCATGGCGCAGCTCGAGCTGTTCGGCTCCGCCGCGGGCTACGAGACTGCAGTGCACACGCTGCCCAAGCACCTCGACGAGAAGGTGGCCCGCCTGCACCTCGACGCGCTCGGCGTGAAGCTGACGGCGTTGCGCGAGGACCAGGCCGCCTACCTCGGCATCCCCGTGGAGGGCCCCTACAAGCCCGACACCTACCGCTACTAGGCCCGCCGCCCGGCGGAGCGGTCCACGAGGCGGAGTTCGCCCGACACATCGACGGGGTTGTGGCACACCTCACCGGGACCACGCACGCCCGGTCGGGGAGGCGCATTCGCCGCGGGCACGTGGCCCGGCACGGTCCTCACGCGGCGCCCGCGGCCCTAGGCGACGGCCTCGACGGCGGCAACGAGGTCCGCGTGCCGGTGCGGTGGCGTGGCCCTGTCGACGCAGACTCGCTCGCAGCCGACCCATCTCGCGGCCCTCGCCAGCGCGGCGGCCACGTGGCGCGGGGCGTCCTCGGTCAGCGCGACGACATGACGCGCACGTAACGTTCCCGCGTCACGGGAGGGGTCAACGAGGGCGACGAGCCGGTCGCCCGCGAGCACTGGCATCGCGAAGTAGCCGTGGACGCGGTCGCGGGCAGGGACGTAGGCCTCGAGACGGTAGCGAACCGAAAACAGCCGCTCCGTGCGCGCGCGGTCCCACAGCAGCGGGTCGAACGGAGACAGCAGCACGGCGGTGCGCCGAGGGGCAACGGTTGCCGAACCGAGTGCGCCGGGGGCGACGTACGCGAGCTCGCGCCATCCCTCGACGCTGACCACCTCGAGCGCCGCCGCCTCGAGGACTTTGCGCACCGCGGTGACCCTCTGTCCGTGGTAGGCCGCCAGGTCGGCAGGTGTCGCCACTCCAAGTGCGCGCGCCGCCGACACGACGAGGGCCGTCGCACACTCGTCGTCGTCGAGGCAGACGTCGCGCAACGCCGCAGGCACTGCCCGCTCCGAGAGGTCGTAGACGCGCTCGAAGCCACGCCGCTGCCGGCAGGCCACCTCGCCGATGTCGAGCAGCCACTCGACGGCGATCTTGACGTCCGACCACTCGAACCACTCGCCGCCGCTCTTCGCGCCGCCGAGCTGGCGCGCGGTCAGCGGCCCGTCGACGCGCAGGCGGTCGCGCACCGCGTCCATCTGCGTGCTCGCGCCGTCGAGCGCGTGCCACCGACGGCCCTTCTTGGCGACTGCCCGCCGCTTCGCCTCGTACAAGGGCCAGTCCTCGAGCGGCAGCACGCACGCTGCATGGGACCAGTACTCGAAGGTCGAGGATCCCGGCCCCCAGTAGCCGTTCTCGATCCTCGCTCGAGTGGTCCCGTCAAGTCGCGCGTGCGCCACGAGTTCATGGGACCTCGCGAGCACCGAGATCGTGTCGAGCTGCACCGCGCGGAGCCTGGTCAGCATCCCTGGTGGCCCGCCCGCGATCCGGGGGCCTGACAGGCCCTGGGCGTGCAGCGCGATGCGGCGGGCCTCCCGGGCTGACAGCTGCGCGACGGTGCGGGGCGCCGCTACGCGCGCCATGGCGCGAAGAGGTCGTCATCAACGCCGACGCGCGCGAACGGGTCGACGGCCCGCACGAACCACTCGTTGCGAAACGCGGTGCGGAACCGCTCGCGTCCCATCCGCAGGAAGAAGGAGCTCTCGGTCTGGCTCGCGTGCGCCGCGAGCGCGTCGAATTTGGCGTCGGCGGCCGCGGCGACGTCGACGATCACGCCGATCATCTCGTCGGGGGTCCCGAACGGCGGCGGCCGCTCCTCGCCGTCCTCGTCGTGTGCTTCTGCACCGCCCGGTGCCTCGAGGCCCGCCTCTTCCATCAGCGCGCGGAACCTCGCGAACGCCGAGATCGGAATCGCGGTGTAGAAGAGGCTCGAGCCGAGGCCGGACTGCTCAAGGGCGAGCCTGGTGATCCGATTCGCCTGGATGTGGTCCGGGTGGCCGTAGAAGCCGTTCTCGTCGTAGGTGACGATCACCTGGGGCCGCTCTTCGAGGAGAATCCGCGTCAAAGGCGCCGCCGCCTCCGCCAAGGGCATCGACCAGAACGAGCCGGGCGCGTCGTTCTGGGGCCAGCCGTCCATCCCGGAGTCCGCGTAGCCGAGCATCTCGAGGCGCTGCACGCCCAGGATGGCCGCGGACGCGCGCAGCTCCGCCTCGCGGTGGCGCGCGACGTCGTCGGGCACGTGGTGGTCCAGGTCGGGCGTCACGCCGTCGGGCGAGTCCCCGAGCGCGCCGTCGGTGCAGGTCACCAGCACCGTGCGGACGCCCTGGTCGGCGTAGGTTCGAAGGACCCCACCGGTCGAGGAAGCCTCGTCGTCGGGGTGTGCGTGCACGCACAGCAGCGTCAGGTCAGTGGTCACTCGATCCCCTCATACAGGTCGGTCTCCGGCAGCGAGGTGCCCGTCCGGTCGAGCCCGCGGATGAAGCGCTCGACGCCGAAGACCGCGTCGAACAGCTCGTCGGGAAGCCCGACGAGGTCCGCGTTGTCGATCTGGGTCGCGTGCGCCGCGAGCGCCTCGTGCTTCGCACGGACCCACGCCGTGCAGTCGACCTCGGTCTGGACCAGCCCATCGGGCGCCCCCCAGTCGGGCGCGTCGAGCCATTCCGGCAGCACCAGCCCCGCGTCGCGCGCGAGATCCAGGAACCCCTCGAGCAACGTCTGGGGAATCGCCGGGAAGTAGACGCGACGGACGGAACCCGACGAGGCGACCGCCTGCATCGTCGCGCGGTGCGCATGGACGTGGTCCGGGTGACCGTAGAAGCCGTTCGCGTCATAGGTCACGACCACCTGGGGGCGCTCCTCTGCCAATACCGCGCCGACCTGGGCGGCGACCATCTCGAGGGGCTGGTTCACGAACGATGTCGGCAGGTCATTCTGGGGCCAGCCCTGCATTCCGGAGTCCTGGTGGCCGAGCTGCACGAGCCGGCTGACGCCGAGGAGTGCGGCAGACGCCGCCAGCTCGTCGCGCCGTGCGGCGGCCACCGTCGCTCGGTCGTGGCCAGGGTCCTCGACGCCGGTGCCGTCGGGCGCGAAGCCGAGGCTGCCGTCGGTACAGGTAATCAGCACCACGCGCGCGCCCTCCGCCGCGTACCGTGCCATCACCCCGCCGCTGAACAGGGCCTCATCATCGGGGTGCGCATGGACGCACACCAGGCATCGCTCGTTCGGCACCGCGCCACCCTAGGGGTGCGACGCCACCGCGCGTCAGGCCAGCACCAGACGGAAGACTCGGACCACCAAGAGCACCGTGGAGACCGCGAGATAGCCGCCGACGAGTCCGAGGAGGACCCGCCGCGACACACTCTGCGGCGGACGTGCCAACAGCGTCAGGCGGGGGGTCCGCCAGTTGGCCCGGTCGCCGTAGCTGGCCGCTGACGGCGCGGTCGCCGCGGAGCGGAGCAGCGACGGGACGATCGCCGCGAACGCGACGACCGAGCCGATGGCGAGCGCCGCGAGCAGCGGCAGCACCGGGGTGCCCGGAAGCACGGTGGTGGCCATGAGCGTCGCGGACAGCACGAACAGCGCGAGCACGATCGCCA
>Ga0075021_10002162_pt1 | contig 10204 bp, 6 predicted proteins | sample ColStrG_CSR_2012_FD_72749 | JGI IMG/M metagenome (GOLD analysis project Ga0075021, IMG submission 72749) | Freshwater sediment microbial communities in response to fracking from Pennsylvania, USA - Cold Stream Run_MetaG_CSR_2012 | ecosystem: Environmental > Aquatic > Freshwater > Creek >... | reverse complement strand
ACCGGGAAGTAGCGCATGGGATTGCCATCGCGTTTGACCAGGAAATAGATCAGATCGGCGGATGAATTGCCTGCGCGGAAATACGTCAACTGGCAGCGCTTATCGGCCGGGACTTTGTACCTCACGGCGGGGCTAAGCGAAAAAGGAGTCGTTAGACCTTTCCCTTGAAACGCAAACACGCCCTGTACAAATTTGGGCTTTTCTAGCATGGCAATCCTTTCTTGATGCGTACTGCGCAAACCTTGAATTCGGGCATTTTGGATACCGGATCTAGCGCGGGGTTGGTGAGCAAATTGGCCCGCCCCTGGCCGGCGAAATGAAATGGCATGAAAACCGTGTCCATGCGGATGGAAGTCGTGAGTTGGGCGGCCGCCATTGCCTTGCCGCGCCGGGTGATGAGTTGAACCGGATCGCCCTCTTCGATTCCGTACATGCGGGCCATAGAGGGATGGATCTGGACAAATGCGTGAGGCGACAGATCAAGCAGCTTTTTGACGCGGCGCGTTTGCGTGCCGGATTGATATTGGGCCATGATACGGCCGGTGGTCAGATACAAAGGATATTCCTGGTCGGGCTGTTCGGCGGCGCCGCGAAACTCCACGCGGTGAAAGCGCGCCCGCCCATCCGCCGTCGCAAAGCGCTCTTGAAACAGGCGCGGCGTGCCCGGATGATTTTCGCTTGGGCACGGCCAGAAAACGCCGTCTTCGCGTTGGATGCGTTCGTAAGTGATGCCGGCATAGTCAGCCGCTCCGCCAGCGGTCGCAACGCGCAATTCGGCAAACACCTGGCGCGGCTCACAGAAGAAGCGGCTCTTGGCTCCCAACCGCTCGGCCAAACTAGAGATAATTTGCAGGTCGGTGCGCACGTTCGGCGGCGGATCAGTTGCGCGTCCCCGGTACAATACGCGCCCCTCGAGATTCGTCATGGTGCCTTCTTCTTCGGCCCACTGCGCGGTGGGCAGCACGACATCGGCGCGCTCCGCCGTTTCGGACAGGAAGAAGTCCGAAACCACCAGGCAATCCAACGCATCCAGCCGAGCTTGCACATGTGCGGCGCGCGGAGCCGAGATGGCCAAGTTCGAGCCGAACACCAACAATGCTCGTACGCCATCGTTGGTACCCAAACGGTCGAGCATCTCGTAAGCCGAGCAGCCCGGTACCGGCAGATCTGTCTCGGCCACTCCCCAAACACCCGCGATGTAGGCGCGATGCTCGGGATTGTCCAGCTTGCGATAGCCCGGCAGTTGATCGGCTTTTTGGCCATGCTCACGGCCACCCTGGCCGTTGCCCTGCCCGGTTAGACAGCCGTAGCCGCAATACGGCCGGCCTATTTTTCCTAGCGCCAAGGCCAGGTTGATGAAAGCGAGAACGTTCTCCACGCCATTGCTTTGCTGTTCCGGGCCACGCGCCGTTAGAATCATCGCGGTCTTCGCCTCGCCCAGCAGTTTGGCGGCTTGCCTCAGTTGCTTCTCCGGAATGCCGGTAATGCGTTCTACCCGGTCAGGCCAATACGATGACACCGCTTGCCGGACACGCTCAAAGCCGCTTGTGCGCTCGGCAATGAAATTCTGGTCCAGATACCCCTGTTTGACGGCCAGATGCAACAAGCCATTTGCCAGCGCGGCATCCGTGCCCGGCGTAATTTGCAAGTGAAGGGTGGCGCTTTCGGCGGTGCGCGTAGCGCGCGGGTCGACCACAATCAGCGAGCCGCCATTCTTGGACTGCGCTTCGAAGTGCTGCATGATCGGCGGCATCGTTTCGGCCGCGTTACTGCCGATGAGCAGGATCGTTTCCGTTTGCCGGATGTCAGCTAACGGAAACGGCAGTCCGCGGTCCACGCCTAAAGCCTTAATGGCCGCGCCCGCCGCCGATGACATGCAAAACCGGCCGTTGTAATCGATCTGCGAACTGCGTAGCGCCACCCGCGCGAACTTACCCAGCAGGTAGGCTTTCTCATTCGTCAAACCGCCGCCCCCAAACACTCCTACGGCATCGGGCCCAAACTGTTTTTGCACCCCTTGAATTTCCTGAATGACGCGGTCAAGCGCTTGGTCCCAGGAAACGGGCCGTAGATCGGCGCCTTTCGACATGCGCATGAGCGGACTCAGCAACCGATCGGGATTCCGCAGAAGCTCAGCCGACGTCCAACCCTTCTGGCAGAGGCCGCCCAGGTTGGTCGGGAAATTGCGCGCGGAAACGGTGAGATCTTCGTCACCGCCTTGCAGATTCATTCCGCATTGCAGCGCGCAATAAGGGCAGTGGGTCTCACAAGACGTCACAGTCTTTACGGCACTAAGCGCTGGCTGCATAACTTTCAGCAGCACACTAGAAGGCTCGCTACAGTACGGGAATGCCGAAAGCGTTGTCGACCGATGCCCGGCCACGCGAAAATCGCCAAACGCCACAGTTCACGCCTTTCTTTAGAAGAATCTTCTGAAAATGCGTCCGCGGGACGTTGCGAACAAAGGGCGAACTTGGCTGAAAAAGCAAAAGCGCAAAACGTTGCGTCTTTCTCTGCAAGTCTAGCCGACAAGAGGCCCTAAACGCAAGGTAAAACAAGGCTATTCGGCGAATCGGCGTTATCAAAAATTCAAATTGACCTACGCGCCAGGCCGCCTGCTAGGCTAGGAATCGAAGCTGCCCAGCGCCCAGCCGCGGGCTGAATTCACTCTCAATTGAAGGAGGCGTTTGCATGCAATTTTTTCTGCGCGCCGGCGTGGTTGCGGCGCTCGCGGCCGCAGTGCTTTCCGCGGACGTAACCTACCGGCAGACCACCAAGTTCAAGGGTGGCGCGTTAATCGACATGGTTCAGAAAATGGCCAGCATGCCGATGATGGGCCGTATGATGGGCGGCAACGGCATGAAGCAGGCATTCGAGGACCAGAACTATGAAGTGTATGTAAAAGGCAACAAGATGGCGCGCATCGGGCCGCGGATTTCGACGATTTACGACCTGGATACGGGCACGCAAACCATGCTGAACCACGACCAGCAAAGCTTCACGGTTCAAACGTTCGAGGAAATGCGCGAGCGCCTGCAACAAATGCAAGAGCGGATGAATAAGGGAAGAGCCGATATCGATTTCGACGTAAAGGTTCAGAAGACCGGCCAAACTCAGCAGATCGATGGCGAGATCGCGAAAGAGACGATCATCCTCATGACGGCGAAACAAGCAACCGACCAAGGCCAAATGGTGGTGACCGTTGATGCTTGGTTGGTGCCGATGAACGCGTTGCGGCGCGAGGTGCAGGATTTCCAAAAGCGCCTGGCTGAGAAGCTTACCTCGGGCATGAGCGGATTTTCACCGATGATGGGGGCGGCCGGGGCCGGCATCAGTGCGGCTATGCGCGAGATGTCGCGGCTGGATGAAGGCTACCCGGCGGTTACCGAAGTTGCGATCAGGGGATTATCGGCCGTGGGAGGTCCCATGGGAGCGATGGGCGGAGGCGGGGCCATAGATCCCAATGCGCCGTTGATCGATACCGAGACCGCAAACCACGGGTTTGTGAAGGGTGTGGCGGACGACTTGAAGTTTTCCGTTCCGCCGGGATACAAAGAGGAGAAGGGGCGTCCACGCCGCTAGATCTGAAGCGAAGCAAGAAGCCCGCCGGTTTTCGCCGGCGGGCTTTGGATTATTCAATCTCGCGGGGGCGCTTCTTACGGTTGCGCTTGCGGGCGAGAGCTTCTTTTGTGCGGCGTTTTTCGCCTGGTTTCAGGTAGAAAGAATGCCGCTTAATCTCTTTAACGATGTCTTCCTGTTGTACTTTGCGTTTGAACCGTCGCAGAGCGCTTTCGAGCGTCTCGCCATCTTGCAGATGGACTTCTGCCAATTAAAATTCACCACCCTTTCAGAAACTCTATTATAGCGCGGGGGTTCGGTTGATCGGTTGCCTGATTTTACCTGGAGGCATACCCCGGTGGGGGAATTGCAAGAGTTTTGGGAAGTTGTTATTGTCAGGTGGAAGGATCTGACGGGGGCGCCGCCAGACCCTTCGGTTCAAAGGTTAAAGATCGATTTCGATCTTCAGCTTTGCTCCTCATAGACCGATAACAAGTATCAGTACTGCGAGAAGGACTGAAAGGATCATGGGTAGACCCTCCTTCTACTCCGCGATTGGCAAGCCCCGCTCTGGATAAGCGGGGTTTTGCATTTTTAAACGGAGTCCGGACATACTCCTGAATGCAAACCGCCTTCTGTACCAAACGCTGAAACATAGAAGCCGGAAAACTTGTGCGATTCGTTGCGTTGCTTTCTCGTAGTTCGAAACAAAGCTCTTTTGCGGATTGGCCTTGAGCGGTAGTGCTCAGGGGCATACTACCGTTTGGGGAATTGCGAAGGGTTTGAGGAATTTGGTATTGTCAGTTTGGAAGGATCTGACGGAGGCACCGCCAGACCCTTCGGGGTCAAAGGTTAAAGATCGATTTCGATCTTCAACTTTGCTCCTCGGAGACCGATAATTAATATCAGTACGGCGAGAAGAACTGAAAGGATCATGGTAGACCCTCCTTCTACTCCGCGATTGGCAAGCCCCGCTCTTGAGAAGCGGGGTTTTGCATTTTAAACGGAGCTCGGACATGCTCCTGAATGCAAACCGCCTGCTGTACCAAGCACTGAAACATAGAAGCTGCAAAGAGAGTGCGCTGCGGCGGGCAGCTTTCTCCCGATTCAGAACTTCCTCACCCTGCTAGAGTTTAAAGATCGCGCTTCGCGATGGGCATCGGCGCGTTCCTCGGAAGAGCGGCCTGATCCCTCCAATCTAAACTCAGGACAGCAGAACACCGGCATGGAAATAGTCAAAGTAATCGGCAGAGAAATTCTAGATTCGCGCGGCAATCCGACAGTAGAAGCAGACGTGCATTTGGCGGACGGCACTATTGGCCGCGCCGCAGTACCCTCCGGCGCTTCGACAGGCGAGCATGAGGCGGTTGAATTGCGCGATAACGATAAGTCGCGCTATTTGGGCAAGGGCACGAAGAAGGCTGCGGAGAATGTCAGCAAGTTGATCTCGCCGGCGCTGGTTGGACTGGATGCCGCGGAACAAACACTAGTCGATCAGACCATGCTCAAGCTGGATGGCACTCCCAACAAAGGCAAACTCGGCGCCAACGCAATATTAGCTGTCTCCATGGCGGCTGCTCGCGGGTCTGCCGAATCGGAAATGACGCCGCTTTACCGCTACCTGGGTGGTGTCAATGCGCGCGTGCTGCCCGTACCCATGATGAACGTGATCAACGGCGGCGCGCATGCCGATAGCTCGGTCGACCTGCAGGAATTCATGCTCGCTCCAGTAGGCGCCAAGAGCTTCTCAGAGGCGCTGCGCATGGGTACCGAGACTTTCCATAACCTGAAGGCGGTTTTGAAGAAACGCGGCTATTCCACGGCGGTGGGCGATGAAGGCGGTTTCGCTCCAAGCCTGAAAGCCAACGAAGAAGCGTTGGAAGTGTTGATGATAGCGATTCAGCAGGCGGGATACAAGCCAGGCGAGCAGATGGCCATCGCGCTCGATCCAGCGTCGAGCGAGTTTTTCGATAAAGACAAGAAGAAGTACGTCTTTAAGAAGTCTGACAAAAGCGAGAAGACTTCCGCGCAGATGGTGGAGTTCTGGGCGAAGTGGGTCGCGCAGTATCCCATCATTTCCATTGAAGACGGCATGGCGGAAGACGACTGGGACGGCTGGAAGGCTTTGACCGATGCGCTCGGCAAAAAAATCCAGTTAGTGGGAGACGATTTGTTCGTCACCAATTCCGAGCGCTTGCAGCGCGGCATCGACCTTGGCGTAGGCAATTCCATTCTCGTAAAGGTGAATCAAATCGGCTCACTTACCGAAACTTTGGAAGCCATGCGGCTGGCGGCAAGCGCCAACTATACCGCAATGGTCTCGCACCGCTCCGGCGAAACGGAAGACGCCTTCATCGCCGATCTGGCGGTCGCCACCAACGCCGGGCAAATAAAAACCGGCTCTGCCAGCCGTACCGACCGCATCGCCAAGTACAACCAATTGCTGCGCATTGAAGAGGAATTAGGTTCCGCCGCGGTCTATCTTGGCAAGAAAACGTTCCGGCAATAGCTTCCATGGCTAAATTGAAACCGCTGGTCTTGACGATTTTGGACGGTTGGGGCTATCGCGCCGAAACGGAAGGCAACGCCGTTGCGCTGGCGCGCAAGCCGACCTACGACCACCTGCTCGCGACTTACCCGAACACTTTGATCCACACTTCCGGTCCCTTTGTGGGATTGCCCGAAGGCCAGATGGGGAACAGCGAAGTGGGCCACATGAACATGGGGGCCGGGCGCGTGGTCTACATGGATGTGACGCGCATCGATTTACTCATCAGTTCCGGGCAATTTGAATTGAATCCGGCGTTGCTGAATGCCATGCGGAAAGCGCAAGGCCACCGGCTTCATTTGATCGGCTTGTGCAGTGACGGCGGCGTGCATGCTCAACTCACACACCTCTACGCTCTTCTAACCATGGCGAAGAAGCACGGCCTGAAAGATGTTTTCGTGCATTGCTTTATGGATGGCCGTGACACGCCGCCGGAAAGCGGCGCGGATTACCTTGAGCAGCTTGAGAAGAAAATGCGCGAGCTGGGCGTGGGCAGGATCGCTTCCGTTTCGGGCCGATACTACGCCATGGACCGCGACAAGCGCTGGGAGCGGATCGAACGCGCCTTTGTAGCCATGGTCAGCGGCGCCGGCGCAAAATTCACATCGGCGGCAGCGGCGGTGCGCGCCTCCTACGAACACGGCGTGACGGACGAATTTATCGAACCGGTCACCATCGTCAACGAACGCAATGAGCCCGTGGGCTCGATCCGCGATGACGACAGCATCGTGATGTACAACTATCGCGCCGACCGGGCGCGCGAGATCACCACAGCATTCATGGATGCGCAGCTTGAGAAGCCTTCGCGATCCTTGGTCCCCAAGAATCTCACCTACACGATGATGACGCAATACGACAAGAGCTTTAAGCTCCCCTTCGTCTTGCCGCCGGAACATCCGGACAATATTCTGGCCGATGTTATGGAACGCGCCCACTGGAAGAATCTGCGGGTTGCCGAAACGGAAAAATACGCCCACGTTACGTATTTCTTCAACGGTGGAAACGAAAAGCCCTACGGCGGTGAAGAGCGCGAACTGGTTCCCTCGCCCAAAGTCGCTACCTACGATCTGAAGCCAGAGATGAGCGCCGCCGGCATCACGGAGAAAGTCGTTCACGCCATCGAACAGGGCAGTTTTGACGTCATTGTAATGAATTACGCCAATGCCGACATGGTGGGCCATTCCGGCAAGCTCGAGCCCACCATTAAGGCTTGCGAGACGGTGGACGCCGGGTTAGGCGAAATCTACAAAACCCTCAAGCGCTGCGGCGGATCGTGGCTGGTTACGGCCGACCATGGCAATGCCGAAACGATGATCGATCCCGTCACCGAGGGTCCGCACACTTACCATACAACCAATCCCGTGCCGTTTCTGTTCATGACCAACGACAAGGTTAGCTTGCAACAGAACGGAGCACTCCGTGACGTGGCGCCGACGCTGCTGGGGATTCTAAAGCTGGAGCAACCGAGCCAGATGAAGGGAAAAGATCTGCGGAGTTTCCCGCCACCGTAAGGCCACGCAGAAAACTTACTTCTTCCCCAGCGCCGCGCGGGCGGCAGCGAGGGCGGCCTCATAATTCGGATGGCTGCCCACTTCCGGCACATATTCCACGTGCCGCAAGTCGTTTTTGCCGTCGAGCACAAAAATAGCGCGGCTCTCAATCCGCATCGAAGGGATCATGGTTCCATAGCTTTCGCCAAACGAACCCGTGCGGTGGTCCGATAGCATCTCCACGTGGCTGATGCCGAAATTCCCGCACCAGCGTTTCTGCGCAAACGGCAGATCGGTGCTAATGGTGAAAATCTTCACATCCGCCATTTTCGCCGCTTCCTCTTCGAAGCGTTTTGTCTGCGCGTCGCACACCGGCGTGTCCAGCGAGGGTACTACGCTCAAGATGCGCACGCCTCCGCCGGTCTTTTCTAAATTCACAGGTTGGAACTTGCCGTCGACTACGTCGAAATCTGGAGCCTTGTCGCCGGCCTTGAGCTCGCGGCCTGCCAGGGCAACGGGTTTGCCCATCAATACGGTCGTCCGGTTTGATTCAGTGTTGTTCGCCATCGGGCCAAGTTTAGCATCGAGCCGTCGGTGGTTCAAACCGCTATTCAATGACTTTCGGAAGTTGGCAGGTGAAATTGCGGCATTCGTAAATCGTCATCCTGCGTCGGCGAGCCAAGCCCGCCAAAAATGGCGAGACCTCCCGCAAATCTTCTGCGCAGCGGTCGGTAATACACAGCACCACCGCCGACGGCGAAAACTTTCCGGTGTACTCGCGCGTCAGCCGCTCCGATTCTTCGTCGAGCTCCAAACAGCGGATGATCACCTGCTCCGAATCGCTCAACCAGCGGCCCAGCGCCACAAGCATCTGCGGAGCAATCGTCGGCTGCGCTTTCATCTTGGGGGCAAAGGCGCGCAACGAACGGGCCGCCTGCGCCGCAAAGCCGTTCTGTCCGCTGAGATGCGCCAGCCTGAGCAGCAAATCCGTAGCTACCGAATTGCCGGACGGCTCCGCGCCATCGTAATCGTCTTTGATGCGCAGCAGCACGTCGCTCTGATCGGCCTCGGTAGAAAAGAACCCGTTCGTCTGTTGATCTTCGAAACGAGCCAAGCCACGCTGTGCCAAATCGATGGCGAACTTCAGCAGCCAAGCTTCCGGCTTCGCTTCGAATAGATCGAGCAGCGCTTGACTCAGAAAGGCGTAATCGTCCAGAAACGCCGCCACGGCCGCTTCACCATCGCAATAGCGGCGCAGCAATTGTCCGCTCTCCGGCGTATACATTTTTTCGAGAACGAACTGAGCGGCGCGGCTGGCCGCGGCGAGATAGCGCGCGTCGCCGAGCACCCGGTAACCCTTCGCAAGCGCCGAAATCTGCAGGCCGTTCCATGCCGTCAGAATCTTGTTGTCCAGATGCGGTCGCGGACGCTTTGTGCGCGCCGCCAGCAACTTCGCCGCGGAGTTGCGCACGGCGGCTGACTGCTCATCCGCCCCCGCTTGAAAGAGGATGTTCCTGCCCACAAATTCACCCTGCTGGTCTACTTCGACGTTTCCATCACGTTCCACTCCGAAGTGCTTGCAAAAGATGGCGTTATCGGCACCCACCACGTTCTCAATTTCAGCGTTCCGCCAAATATAAAAAGACCCCTCGCCCGAATGCGCGGGATTCTCCGGGTCGGGGCTATCGGCATCTTCCGCCGAGTAGAAACCTCCCTCCGGGCTGGTGAGATCGCGCAGCACGTACTCAAAAATATCGCGCGCCACCGACGCCAGTTTCTCGTCACCGGTCGCCTGGTAAGCCTCCAGATACGCAATCGCAAGTTGCGCCTGATCGTACAGCATCTTTTCAAAGTGCGGCACGAACCAGCGCTCATCCACCGAATAGCGGTGGAAACCCCCGCCCAACTGATCGTGCATTCCGCCGGCCGCCATCGCGTGCAAGGTATGCGTCACCATCGCCAACGCCTCCGGGTTGTTCTCCAGAAAGCTATAGCGCAACAAAAAATTCAGTACGACGGGGCGCGGAAATTTCGGCGCGCCGCCAAAACCGCCGTAGCGCTTGTCGAACGTCCGCTCGAATTGACGAAAGGCCGCATGGAGCAGTTCGCGATCCGGTTCCTGAATCACCATCGCCGGCGCTGCCATTGCCTCCAATTGCCCGGTGACGTTGTTCCCCGAAAGCTCTACCTTGGCACGCTCGTTTTTCCAGAATTGCGTAAGATGCCCCAGCAATTCCAGAAACCCTGGCCGGCCGTAACGTGAAGCAGGCGGAAAATACGTTCCGCCAAAAAAAGGTTTCAATTCCGGCGTCAGCCAAACCGACATGGGCCACCCGCCGCTCCCCGTCGAAGCCTGCACGAAGAGCATGTAGATCCGGTCGATGTCCGGACGCTCCTCGCGATCCATCTTCACCGGCACAAACTCGCGGTTCAACACTTCAGCAACGCGCTCGTCTTCGAACGATTCATGCGCCATCACATGGCACCAGTGGCAGGTGGAATAGCCAATTGACAGAAAAATGGGCTTGTCTTCGCGGCGCGCCTTATCGAACGCCACTTCGCCCCAGGGAAGCCAGTCCACCGGATTGTGGGCGTGCTGGCGCAGATA
>Ga0075021_10002159_pt1 | contig 10209 bp, 10 predicted proteins | sample ColStrG_CSR_2012_FD_72749 | JGI IMG/M metagenome (GOLD analysis project Ga0075021, IMG submission 72749) | Freshwater sediment microbial communities in response to fracking from Pennsylvania, USA - Cold Stream Run_MetaG_CSR_2012 | ecosystem: Environmental > Aquatic > Freshwater > Creek >... | reverse complement strand
CCGGCGACCAGCTGGTAGCCGTCGATCGTCTCGGTGACGAGGATCGGCTGCAGGACTCCGTGGTCGGAGATGCTCCGCGTGAGCGATGCCAGCTCGTCGGCATCGAACCGCTTCCGGGGCTGGTGCGGGTTCGCCCGGATACGCGACACCGCGATATCGATCGTCGTCGGTTGGCCTGGACTGCGTTGCGGGATGAGCGAGGCAAGACCGCGTCCGAGGCCCTGGGGCCGTTCCGGTCGGGCGGTCATGAGGCCACCTTCATCGCGTCCTGCTCGTGTGCGCCAGCGCCGAGACGCCCATCTCGAGTTCGCAACTCGGTGGCCAGAGCGGCGTAGGCCATCGCACCTGTGGATTCCGGGGAGTAGCGCGTGATCGGCAACCCATGGCTCGGTGCCTCGGACAGCCGGACGTTTCTCGGAATCACGGTGTCGAAGACGCGCTGACCAAGGTGTCGGCGCACTTCCGCAGCCACATCGGCGGAAAGCCTGGTCCGGCCGTCGAACATCGTGAGGACGACGCCCTTCATGACAAGCGCGGGATTGAGGTGATCGCGAACGAGATCGAGCGTGGCGAGCAGCTGGGTCAGTCCTTCCAGGGCGTAGTACTCACATTGGAGCGGGATGAGCACTGAATCGGCGGCGGTGAGTGCGTTGACAGTCAACAGCCCGAGCGAGGGCGGGCAATCGATGAGCAGGTAGTCGTATCGGTCCGTGACCTCTCCAAGCAGCCGCCGTAGCCGCCGCTCGCGACCCTCGATGGGAGTGAGTTCCACTTCGGCCCCCGCGAGCGCGATCGCTGACGGGATCACATCGAGGCCATCGATCGCTCCCGACACGATCAAGTCGCCGAGCCGGACGCCGTCGATGACCGCGTCATAGACAGAACGATCGATCGAGTTGCGATCAAGACCCAGGCCGCTCGTCGCGTTCCCTTGTGGGTCCAGATCGATGATCAAGACCCGTTCGCCCGCGACGGCGAGGTAACTCCCGAGATTCACAACCGTCGTGGTCTTGCCGACGCCGCCTTTCTGGTTCGCGCAGGCGATCGTTTGGCCCACTCAGTGCCCTGCTCGGATCAGTCTCACAGTGCGTGATTCTACCATCGCTGAGCCTTCGACCTCCGTTATGACGGCATGCCATCGAGTGTGTCATGAGCCGATCACCAGCCGCGTATCTGCGTATGCACCACGCGTTTCATCTGAAGATCCGGGCTTGGGCGCCGACGATGTTCCACGTGAAACGGGGACATCCCAGGGACGTTCGAGCCACACCGCGACAGCCGGACGGTTCGTTGCCGAGGATCGGGGTCCGTGGGATACTGCACAGCGAGGTCGCCGCCGTTCGACCGTCACTCGAGGGACCGTGCGGGCGGGCGCGACCTTCGGCCAAACCGCCGAGGATCGACTCACCCGATGACCCTGCTGCTTGCCGCGGTCGGAGCGACGGTGACGGCCTTGCTGGAACTGACCGTTGGTCCGTACCTTCGGATCGGGACAGCGGAACCGCACTTGGTTCTCGTGCTCGGGATCGTCGTGACGGTGGCGATCGGTCTCGAAGCCGGGTTGGTCTGGGCCTTCATTGGGGGCCTCGTACTCGATGTCATCACGCAGCGACCGATCGGCTCGACATCCTTCGCACTTCTGCTGTGCGTCGGAGCGACGTCCGTCCTCGCCGGCGTTCTTGTTCGGATCCGCCCGGTGGTGCCCATCTTCGCCACTCTCCTCCTCAGCGTGGGCTACTCGATGATCCATTTCGTCGCCTTGAACGCCCTTGTCGCGCCGATCCCGGTGGCAGATCCAGTCGCGCTCATCCTGCCGAACGCGATCTATGACACGGTCCTCGCTGCACTGATCGGGCCGCTCGTCATCTCGATCCATGACCGACGGGCCGACGTGGAACGGATGGACTGGTGACGGCCTTTCTCGACGATCGCCCGAGGCCCATCAGATCACTGTCACGGTTCCTCACCTTCAGTCTCATCGTCATCCTCGCCGTCAGTGGCTTGACAGCGCGCGCGTTCTACCTTCAGATCGTGGACGGCGGCCGATTGGCAACCCTGGCCACGACGAACCGGACCGCGCTGGAGGCCATCCGATCGCCACGCGGACTGATCTATGACCGGAATCGCCGCGCCCTCGTCACGAACGTCGGAACATTCGTGGTCAAACTTCGACCGTCCGACCTGCCGATCGACCAGCGTCCGGCGGTGGTCGATCGTCTGGCTGCCCTCCTGGGCATGACCGCCGCCGACATCAACTCCACCATCGACGGGAACCCCGGTTCGACGTTCGACTTGGTACGGATCGCGAGCGGTGTCGACGAAAAGACGGCGCGACTTATCTCCGAATCCACGACCGACCTCCCGGGCGTCGAGGTCGACGTCGAGGCGAGCCGGCAATACATCGACGGGCCGCTCATGTCACAGCTGCTCGGCTATACGGGCCCCGTCTCCGCCGATCAACTCAAGACGCTCAAGGACAAGGGCTACCTCCCCGACGACCTCCTCGGCGAGGCTGGGCTCGAGGCCGAATACGAGGCCGAACTTCGCGGGACATATGGCACGCAGAGCGTCGAGACCGACGGCTCAGGCCGGAAGATGCAGGTCCTCCAGACCGTGACCGCGGCCCAACCGGGCGACTCCCTCACCCTCACGATCGATACGAAAGATCAGCTGTACGCCCAGAAGGCGATGAAATGGGCGATGAAGGAGGTCGGGATCAAGCGTGGCGTGGTGATCGCCATGAACCCCCAGACCGGAGAGATCCTCGCCCTCGTCAGCCTGCCGACCTACGACAACAACCTCTTCGCGCGCGGCATCAGCAGCGCGGCCTACCAGCAGCTCCTCAACAACCCGGACAAACCGCTCACCAACCACGCAGTCCAGGCGCACTACCCGCCTGGATCGACCTACAAGCTCGTCGCCGGCACCGGAGCCCTCGCCGACAAGAAGATCACCGACAAGACGAAGATCCAGACCCGCGGCTTCCTGACGCTCGGCTCGACCAGGTTCTACGACTGGAACCGTATGGGGTTCGGCGCCTGCAATATCTACTGCGGCTTCGGCCACTCGAGCGACACGTTCTTCTTCCAGATGGCGGGCATGCTCGGCATCGACCGGTTGGGCTACTGGGCCAAGCAGTACGGCTTCGGGCAGCCGACCGGGATCGACCTCCCCGGCGAGGTTCCCGGCATCGTCCCGACCAACCAGTGGAAAGAGGACGCCCTCGGCGACAAGATCTTCCCTGGCGAGACCTATCAGGCCGGCATCGGCCAAGGCTATGACGTCGTGACCCCGATCCAGCTCATCAACGCCTACGCGGCACTGGCCAATGGCGGAACGCTCTACAAGCCCCAACTCGTTCACGACATCGTAGGACCCGACGGGGCGATCGTCCGGCCATTCAAACCCGAAGTCATCCGGAAGCTGAACGTTCCGCCGAGCGTCCTGCGGATCATGCGCAACGCGGCACGAAATACCGTCCTCCTCCGCCACACCTATAACCTTGTCGATCTGCCCGTGAAGGTGGCTGGAAAGTCGGGGACAGCGGAATTCGGGCTCCGCGACAGCAAGGGCCGGCTCCCGTTCCACTCCTGGTTCGTCGGCTTCGTCCCCGGGGATCCGCGACACGGCTCGTTCGACAACACCGATTCACAGCTCATCGTCCTCGCCTTTGCCTACGACTCGCGCACGAAGGGGAACGCGGCGACCGAGATCGTGAAGTACTTCCTGCAGCTTCACTTCGGGATCAAGAAGGACTATCGGCTCCCGAACCTCCTCCAGCGCGGCAACTTCTACCAGAGCAACTGATGGGCGTCATCCGAGCCGAACCCGCGCGCGTCTCCGACTGGGCTGCCAAGTCCGTCGGGGCGGCATGGCGCGCGTTCGACCTGCAATTGACGACGTACGCCGGGCTTCTCGTAGCGATCGGCCTGGTAATGGCGTACACCAACAGCCTCGGGAGCGGGACCCTCGCGCTCCAGACCGGCACGACCTTCAGTCGCGGCCTCATGTGGGCCGGGATCGCGGTCGTCGTGTTCGTCGTTGCGACCGTGTTCGACTACCACTGGCTCAAGAACCTTGCGTGGCCGATCTACGCTTTCCAGATCGGGCTCCTCTTGCTCACTCTCGCGATCGGCAGCGGGGTCGGCGGATCCGCACGCTGGGTCGCCGTCGGGCCGCTGACGTTCCAGTTCAGCGAGATCGCCAAGGTCCTGATGATCATCGTCCTCGCGAGCTACCTGGCCGGACGCGAGGGCAAGCTCGATTCGCTCATGTCGATCATCGGTGCCTGTCTGCTGGTCGGGCCACCGCTCGTGCTGGTCATGCTCCAGCCCGATCTCGGCACGTCGCTGGTCTTCGCGGCGATCCTCGCGGGGATGCTCTGGATGTCGGGCGCAAGCCTGCGCTGGCTGGTCGTCCTGGCGGTCGGTCTCGTGGCGATGGTTCCGATCGCGTGGACTTATCTCCTGCGTGACTACCAGAAGGCGCGTCTGATGGACTTCCTGAACGCCAATCCTGACATCCAGGGTGCCGGCTTCCAGCTCCATCAGGCCCAGATCGCGGTCGGTGCGGGCGGGCTCTTCGGCAAGGGACTGACCAACGGAACGCAGACCCAGGGCGACCTCCTGCCGGTCCAGGCAACCGATTTCGTGTTCGCGACACTGTCAGAGGAGCTCGGGTTCATCGGTGCCGTGGTCATGTTCGTGCTCTTCATCCTGCTGCTCTGGCGGGTGCTCGTCGCAGGCTGGCGATCGCGCGACGCGTTCGGGACCCTGTTCGCCGCGGGCGTCGCATCGATGATCCTGTTCCAGCTGATCGTCAACGTCGGGATGGTGCTCGGCATCATGCCGATCACCGGGATCCCGCTTCCGTTCGTGACCCACGGCGGCGCCTCGCTCGTCAGCATGGCCGCCGGCCTGGGGATCCTCCAGAGCATCAACATCCGGCAGACCAAGGCGGTCTGGTGACCTTCCGCTCACCTCCGTGACGACCGGCGTCGACGACGAGATCCCCCACATCCTCGACCTGCTCGTCGGGCTTCTCGCCCTGGCGGCATTCGTGGCCATCGTCGTCCGCCCTCTGCGGCTTCCCTACACGGTCGCGCTCGTCGTCGCCGGCCTTATCGTCGGCATCGTCGCGAGCGTCACCGGCTACCCGGCGGTGGACGTCTCGCCCGATCTTGTCCTGCTCGTGCTGCTGCCGGGGCTGGTGTTCGAAGCCGCGTACCGGCTCCGGATCGTGGAGCTCCGCCGTTGGTTCGGGGGGCTCCTCCTGCTCGCCATCCCCGGCGTGGTCATCTCCGCGGCCGTCGTGGCCATCGTCCTGAGCGTCGCCACGGGCCTGCGCCCGGACCTCGCGTTCATCGTCGGGGCGATGGTCTCCGCGACCGACCCGGCCGCCGTCATCGCCACGTTCAAGCGACTGGCGGTTCCGCCGGCCCTGTCCACGATGGTCGATGGCGAAAGCCTGCTCAACGACGGGACCGGCCTCGTCCTGTTCGCCATCGCGGTGAGTGCCGTGTACGCGCCGGTCAGCCCCGCGCAAGCCGTCGTGTCCTTCGTCGGGACGGTCGTCATCAGCGGGGGGATCGGGGCAGTGACGGGTTTCGTCGCGGCCAGGGTCATCGGGACCGTGGCCGACCACCTCATCGAACTGACGATCACGGTCGTGCTGGCATACGGCGCCTATCTGCTGGCCGACCAGCTCGGCCTGTCCGGCGTGATCGCCACGGTCACGGCGGGGATCGTGCTTGGGAACGTCGGCCCCGCGCGCCAGCGAGCCCAGGACGGTACCGATCCGATCGATACCGTCTGGGAGTTCATCGCCTACCTGCTGACGGCCGTCGTCTTCCTGCTGGTCGGCCTCGCCATCCCGCCCGCTCGGCTACTCGATTATCTCGGACCGATCCTCTGGGGCATCGTCGCGATCCTCGTCGGCCGGGCATTCGTCGTCTACGTCATCCTTGGTGGCGCGTCGCGTCTCGCGGTACGGCCGGGGATGGCGGAGCGCATCCCCGTGTCGTGGATGCACGTGCTGTTCTGGGCCGGTCTGCGCGGCGCGGTGGCCCTTGCGATGGCCCTGTCACTTCCAGCTGACATCCCGCAGCGCACACTTCTCCAGGAGGTCACCTTCGGAATCATCCTCTTCACACTTCTGATCCAGGGCACGACCATCGGTTGGGTGGTCGATCGCACGGTCCGACGCGATGCCGTGCCGGGCGAGGCGTTGTCGCCCTAGCGTCTCCGGTAGAGTCCGCGCCGATCCGATTCGTCGCCTTCCGCCGAGCGGCGTCGACCGCTGGAGCGCAGGATCCCGTCCACCTCGGACCGATAGTTTCGCCCGATGGGCGCCCGATCGAGCCATTCGATGTACTCGATGTCGTGGCGCGCGACCTCGCCGAGCGACCAGCCCGCATAGCGACCGAAGGTGAGGACCGTGCCCGACGGCCGGCCCGGCGGCGGGCCGGCGGCACCGTGGCCCTCGGCCGTGCGCATCGATTCGTCGTAGGTGCTGCCCTGCGTCGAGCGACCGGGAGTCCAGTCGCGGGAAACCACCTCGGGCGGCGGGGTCGGCGGGGTCGCTGGCCGATCGGCGGCGGGCGGGGCGGTTGTCGAGGGCGCAGGAGGGTTCGCCGCTGTCACCCGGTCGGCGGCTTTCACCCGGTCATACGCCGCCCGTGATGCCGGATCGCCGATCATCTCCCATGCGGCATTGATCGATGCCATCCTGGCAGCCGCGTCGGGCGTTTCGGCGAGGTCCGGGTGGTATTTGCGTGCGAGCCGTCGATACGCCGCCTTGATGACCTCGTCTTCCGCCTCCGAGTCGACCTGCAGGATCTTGTAAGGGTCGAAGCCGTCAGCCATCGGTGCCCGGCCCCATGCCGATGTTGGAGAGCGAGATGGCCAGCGCCTCCGGCTCGTCCGGGGAGAGGCGGCGGAACAGGTACCGCACGACATCGCGGAACGCGGCCGTCACGGGGAGGGCAAGGATCGCGCCGAGCAGGCCCGCCAGGGATCCACCGACGATGATCGCGAAGACGACGGCGGCCGGGTGAAGCTGAACCGCGTCGCCCTGGATCTTGGGCACCAGGAAGTTGTTCTCGACCTGCTGGACCAGGAAGTAGAGGAGCAGTGCGGCGAGGACCGCCACAGGGCTCACCGTGGCCGCGAGGAGTACCGCCGGCACGGCCGAGATGATCGGTCCGATGATCGGCACGAGCTCGAACACGCCGGCGATGACCGACAACAGGACCGCATATCGCCCGAAGATCGGGTCGACGAGGTTGCTCAGGACGATCAGTCCGGCGAACGTCGCGATGCCGACCGCGAAGCCGAGCAGGATCTGGCCACGGACCCACTGCCCGAAGTCGCGCTCCACGGTCTTGATCACCGCCCAGGTGTCGAACCGCCATGTCGGCGGAACCGATCGGTCGAATGTCGCCAGCAGTGTCGTCTTGTCCTTGAGGATGTAGGCGACCCACACCGGGAGGATGAAATAGGCGAAGACCGCCCCGAGGAGGCTGCCGGCGCCCGTGACGAGCGGGACCAGGAATGACAAGTCTGCGCCACCACTCCCACCACCGGTACCGCTCTTGCCGATCCCGGCCAGGATGCCGTCGATCCATTGCCGGATCGCGAGCGGGATCTCGAGCCGCTGGTAGAACTCCCCGAGCTTCTGGAGTTGCTGGTTGAGATTCTCTGCGAGCTTCGGGAAGTCGGCCACGAACCGGACGATCTCGTTCACCAGCGGGGTCAGGGTGAGCGACAGGAATTCGACGAACAGGACGATCCCGACGACGTAGACGAGCAGGATCGCCCAGATCCGCCTGAGGCCACGGCGGACGAGCCAGCGGACCGGCGGATCGAGCAGGTAGACGAACAGAAGGCCGAGGATGAACGGCCGGATACTGTCGCGCGCCATCCATAGCACGAGGCCGACCACGATCGCCCCGACGACCAGGACGGCCACGCGAGGGGAGAGCGGTGCGAACCGTGACTCGCCCGGGCCGGCGTTCGCGTTCACGAACGGGGGTGGCGGGAGCGTGGCGGCCCAGCGGGCCAGCGTGTTCGCAGGAGCCTCGGCGACCGACCGGGCGGGGTCGTCCATCAGCCCGCAGACTAGCAGACGTGGATGTCTCGACCGAACCTGGCTCGGCCTCGACAGAGGCGGCGGGCGCCCCGGCCGTGGATGACATGCGTGAGGCGCCGCGCTCGCCGCGGCAGCGCTGGCGCCTTGTGCTCGCCCGGTCGTCCGACGCGCTCGATCTCGGTGGCCGCGAACTGGCCGAGGTTTGGGATTCCGCGATCGAGGCATCGGGGTTGCCAGCCTTCGTCCCGGCGGGTCGTGGGCGGCCGCGAGTGGCGTTCGGAGCGCCGCTGTTGGCCGGGCTGGTCGCCGAGGCCGAGCTCGCGGATATCGTCCTGACCGAGTTCGAACCGACCTGGCGCGTCCGCGAGTCGCTCGCGGACTCGCTGCCCGGCGGCTGGCGGCTGGTCGACCTGTACGACGTGTGGCTGGGGGCGCCGCCGCTGGCAGGTCAGGTCGTCGGGGCCGACTACCGGATCGACGTGGCCGGGGCCGATGCAGCTGGGATCGCCGCCGCCGCGGCCGCCCTGCTTGCCTCCGACCGTCTGCCGCGCGAGCGCCGGAAGGGCACGACGACCGTCACCTACGACCTGCGTCCCCTGCTGACCGACATCGGAGTGGTTGCGCCCGGGCCGCCGGTCGTCATTCGGGCCAGGGTGCGGATCCATCCCGAGCTTGGGACGGGCCGGCCCGCCGAGGTCGTCGCCGCCCTCGGCGACGTCCTCGAGACATCCCTGACCCTCGGACGTCTCGTCCGCGAGAGGCTCGTCCTCGCCGAGTGATTGACCATTCCACGCTCGCAGCCGTACACTCTTCGTTCTGCGCGTCGCCCTTGCCGCGCGCCCTTTCATGTCCGATGTCGCGGTCGCCGCGCGCGGTCGCCAGACACGAGCCGTGAGGATCCATGTACGCAGTCATCGAGACCGGCGCCAAGCAATACCGCGTTGAAGTCGGCACGGAGCTCGAAGTCGAGCTGCTGGACGTCGAGCCCGGCAAGACGATCACCATCGATCGCGTCCTCCTCGTCGCCGATGGCGACGATTCCACGATCGGCCGCCCGCTCGTCGCGGACGCGTCGGTCAGCGCCGAAGTCGTCAACCAGACGCGCGGTCCGAAGCTCATCTCCTTCAAGTATCGGCCCAAGGCGCGCAGCCGCGTCAAGAAGGGTCATCGGCAGGAGCTGACGGTCCTGCGTATCACGGACATCACGTTCGGTGGCAAGAGCGCCGCCAAGGCGGCGATGAAGGCCGACGACGAGGCGAAGACCGAGCGGATGCGTCTCGAGGAGGCCGCCACCGCGCAGGCCGCCAAGGACGCCGAGCTCGCCGCCAAGCTCGCGGTCGGCGCCGAGAGCGCTCCGGCAAAGGCGAAGGCGAAGACCGAGCCGAAGGCCAAGACCACGGACGTCAGCGAGACCAAGGCCCCGGCCAAGGCCAAGACGACGGCCAAGACCGCGGCGACGACCACCGCGCCCGAGAAGAAGACCGCGGCACCGAAGAAGACCGCCGCCAAGGGCGCCGACGCCGATGGGGCACCGGCCGAGACCCCGAAGAAGCCCCGCGCGACGAAGAAGGACGAGTAGACCAGATGGCACACAAGAAGGCCGGCGGCAGCGTCAAGAACGGCCGCGACAGCGTCGGCCAGCGCCTCGGCGTCAAGGTCGGCGACGGCCAGCTCGTGCCGGCCGGCTCGATCATCGTCCGCCAGCGCGGGATGACCTTCCTGAGTGGACCCGGCACCGGGCTGGGCCACGATTACACCGTGTTCGCGACGATCGCTGGCAAGGTGAAGTTCGAGCACGCAACCAAGAGCAAGAAGCGCATCCGGGTCGACGCGGTCGAGACGACCGCTGCGAGCGCCTGGATCCCGGAATAGCCGGCGACCACCGGCTGGGCCATGGCCCGGCACGGACGGCGACGGAGGAGACACAGTCGTGAAGCCCGATATCCATCCCAAGTATTTCGAAGCCAAGGTCCACTGCGGCTCGTGCGGCACCGAGTGGACGGTCGGTTCCACCCGGCCGGAGCTGCGAGTCGACGTCTGTGGCAACTGCCACCCGTTCTTCACGGGCAAGCAGACGATCATCGACACGGCCGGCCAGGTCGAGCGGTTCCAGAAGCGCCT
>Ga0075021_10002158_pt1 | contig 10210 bp, 1 predicted proteins | sample ColStrG_CSR_2012_FD_72749 | JGI IMG/M metagenome (GOLD analysis project Ga0075021, IMG submission 72749) | Freshwater sediment microbial communities in response to fracking from Pennsylvania, USA - Cold Stream Run_MetaG_CSR_2012 | ecosystem: Environmental > Aquatic > Freshwater > Creek >... | reverse complement strand
GTCCTATTTATAAGTACTCATAATAACTACAATGGCCTTTCAAACTAACGACACCGGATTTATCACATATCCAGAAGTAGTCAATCAGTTTAGCCAATCTTCCCCGAATGGAGTCGCGCAACTTAATGGTGTAAATACTGGCATCGTTAGTGGAAATCAATTATATATATCTGGAGATGCCAACATAAAAGGGAAATTTCTCTCGCCGATACAAATAATTGACCCGATAGAATTTCCTGATGGATCAGCGTCCGCCCCGAGTATCACATTTGCCGCCGACAATAACACAGGATTTTATAGAGACCAATCTGGAATAGTTGGTTATACCTCCAATGGTAATGAGACTATGAGCTTTGGGCCAGCTTTCACACTCGTAGATCAGGCCATTGATCCGTCTTCACCCGGAGCTGGAAATTTAAGTATTTACTCTGATTCAGCCGGCGCGCTGAGTTTATTATCAGGAACTGGACCAAAGTCAACCCTAGATACAACCCAAATTACTGCTGCAAGAACTTGGGTCTTTCCGGACGCTTCTGGAAATATAGTCATTGAATCAAATCCCCTTCTTAGTACTCCAGAAATAGTTAATGTCAAAGTAAATAACCCAGGAGTAGGAGAGTTCACATCGATTAAAGCCGCGATCATGTCAATTACAGATGCATCAGCGATTAAACCATATTTAGTACTAACCGGCCCAGGATATTATTATGAGGACGCGATTACAATGAAACCATACATTAGGGTTTCAGGATATAATGAAGATACAACCTATGTAGTCCCGACTAGTCCCTTAATCACTCAATTTACGATGGTATCAAACAGCGAACTTTGTTGTTTAAATATAGTTGGATTAGGGACAGCATCAGGAATTGGTGTAGAATGTAATAATGCTACATTGGTAAGAGTATATCAAACATTGATAGGTAATTTTAATACTTGTATAGATGTAAAAGCTACTTCCATAGCGACCGATATCCTTGTAAACACATGCAGATTGACCAGTTTTGTGAGATCTACACATGTCGACGGAAGGGCTGCGACTGGGCTCAATGTAGTTAGAGTACAGTTTGATCAGGTGTTAATATTTGGGGGATTAGCCACTACTGATTCATTATTTCTGGAAGGACCATTTGTATCATTTACTGCATCGAATATCGGCATCCGCGGTGCGCTGGTTGGAAATGGAGCTCAGATCACGGACGGAGCTACTGCATATTTTGGAAATTCGAATATCACGACGCACTTGACCGGTGTTTATATTCCAAATGTAGGAGCGCCGCCCAAACTCGGAGCTCTTTCTCTCGCTATATTACAATGCATTAACTTTGCGCTTAACGTTGTTCATCCAACAGCTACTGGTGCATATTGCGGGCTCGCTGACAGGAGTAAAGTATTTGTTGCAAGTACGAGTCAAATAGCCCTCGCGTTTATGGATCTTGCTAGCGGCGGGTCTACGGTTACAAAAGCCTTTTATTACAGTACGCAAAATGGATCTGACACGTTTGAGATTGGAAATAACTGGACATATTCATCATCTATAGGCGCATATACCGGCGGCGAAGTTACTACAGTTAGCGGGCTTACAATAAATGTAAGCGATGGTCGTGGCTATGTACCAACTGGCGTTTACCCATCGGAGCGCTTGCAAACTGTGTCATGGACGTCGACAAATATGACTATGCCGGCTAATGCTACTACTTATATTTATAGTGATAGCGTTGGATTAGTTCAAGCTGCTAGTAGCCCCGACGAATACCATAACATTCTCATCGCAAGAGTAAGAACAACAGCAACTGGAATAGAATTCATCGATAAACAGCTTAACGACAGCTTACACCCAAATGTAAAAAATTTAGCAATGGTGAGAAACGCTCTCGGACCGCTTTATGTTACCGGTTCAGTATTGGGAGCAAACGCGTCTCGGCAGTTGGGTATAACTGCTGGCGAATACTTTTGGCTTAATAACCAATTTAACCCTGTTGGGCAGGCGTCTCCAGCAACATGGTACGCTTATTATCATTCAGGAGGCGTTTTCACCAGAACCGCACAAACGATCGTCGACAATGCGCAATATGATAATTTAACTAACTTAGTTCCTATTCCTGCCGGAAAATATGTCAAACATTCAATGTATATAGTAAACAGTGGAGCGAATGAACAATATTTTCTAGTTTATGGTCAAACGTTCTTTAACACGCAACAAGAAGCTGAACTAGGAGAAATACCAAATCCTCCCAGCTATTTCGAACAGGGAGTCATTAGGATTTCGTCTATTGTTGTGCAAGAAGGAGTATCAACAATAGTAACTATTATTTCTGATAAGCCGGGAGTAAACGGTGGAGGGTCAGTTAGCGGAGGAGTAACAGTCCATGGAGATTTACTCGGATTAACAGCTGATGATCATTTACAATATCTCAGAACAGATGGTACGCGATTGATGACTGGTAGTTTGCAGGTTAATGGAAATAACATCCTAAACGCAACACTGATCAACGGAATTAATATTCTACTACACGGAGCGCGCCATTTACCTTCTGGTGCCGATCCTCTTACTACTGCCGCACCAACAACTAACCTGAGTGTAAGTACTGTTAATGCCATCGGAGTAGCCAATTCATTTGCTCGCAGTGATCATAGTCATTTTATCGACATTAGCGGATTTAATAAAAATTCTCTTACTGGTACTCTCGCAGTAGCTGGCGGAGGAACAGGCGCAACAACTTTTACATCAAATTCTATCCTCATCGGTAATGGATCTAGCCCGATTAATGCGAGCAGTGTGCAAATAATAGGATCAGATATTTCTGGAATTGGGTATATACAAATTAGCGACATTGCTGCTCCAAGCGCTCCCGGTTCGGGTTTTGGCAGACTTTACAAAAAAACAGGTTCTGGCGATTTGTTTTGGTTACCAGATATTGGTCCAGAAGTTAACTTGATAGTCCATAATACGACATCTAATGCTGGAGGATTTGGGTTAGCTTTACCAATGGTAGGTTCTGATTTCCCATTTAAGGGGCTAGCCGCAACATCTAGCAAAATAGTACTGATATCTAATGCGACAACTATAGGAATTGATGTTGATGAAACGGTTATCAATATCAATAACTTAAGCAACACATTAAATGTCAACAAAGGTGGTACAGGTGTCACTAGCTTACTCGCTGGAGGATGGTTACAAGGAAATGGAACTAGCGGAATAATTGTTGTTAAAAATAACCTGACTGCAGTTATCGATCCGACCGTTACCGATGATAGTTCATTAGGATACGCTGTAGGTAGTCGATGGTTTAATGTCACTTCTCCGGGGGAATTTGTATGCATTGATGCTACAATCGGCGCGGCTGTATGGCTAAGTACAACTTATTATGAAATAAATACTACTTCTAACGCTGGAGGAATTGGATTAGCTTTACCAAAGTCAGTCTACGATTTTCCATTTAAGGGATTAGCTGCAACATCTAGCAAAATAGTACTGATATCCAACCCAACTACCGTAGGAATTAATGTTGACGAGACAGTTATCCCGATAAATAACCTAAGCGGAGTATTAAATGTTAATAAGGGCGGTACAGGAGTTACCAGCTTACTTGCTGGCGGATGGTTGCAAGGAAATGGAACTAGTGGAGTAATTGTTGTTAAAAATAACCTGACCGCAGTTATTAACCCGACCGTCACCGATGATAGTTCGTTAGGTTATGCTGTTGGGAGTCGATGGATCGATGTGACGTCACCAGAAGAATTTGTATGTATCGACGCAACAATCGGAGCAGCTATATGGTTAAGTACGACAGCTAATGAAATAAATACTACATCTAATGCCGGAGGAATTGGATTAGCTTTACCAAAGTCAGGCTCTGATTTCCCATTTAAGGGATTAGATGCGACATCTAGTAAAATTACACTCACTTCTAATCTAACTACAATCGGGATTGATGTTAATGAAGCAAATTTAACACTAAATAATATCAGCGGAACATTGAGTGTAATAAAAGGCGGAACTGGGTTGACTTCATATGTGACCGGCGATTTATTGTATGCAAGCGGAACAACGTCCATCGGTACCATAAGCGACATAACAACAGGTAATGTTCTTCTATCAGGCGGAGTCGGAGTAGCTCCATTATGGGGTAAAGTTGATTTGACATCTATGATCACTGGCGTGCTACCAATTGTAAGAGGAGGAACTAATTTGACTGCTTATACTACCGGAGATATCGTTTACGCCAGCGCGACTAATGTGCTAGGAAAGCTCGCTGATGTTGCAGTTAGTAATGCCCTAATTTCTGGCGGAGTAGGTACTGCTCCATTATGGGGTAAAATTGGCCTGACTACTCATATAAGCGGAGTATTACCTGTAGTGAACGGTGGTACTAATCTAACAAGTTATGTAGTAGGAGATTTAGTATACGCGAATGGAACGACATCACTAAGTACCATTAGTGACGTAGCTACCGGAAACGCATTGTTAAGTGGAGGAGTTGGCGCGGCTCCTTTATGGGGTAAAATTGATCTAACTGCGCATATTACCGGGACGTTACCAGTCGCTAACGGCGGCACAGGAGTAACTAGTTTATTATCTGGTGGCTGGTTGCAAGGAAATGGAACTAGTGGAGTAATTGTTATTAAAAATAATATGGGATCGGCTGTTAATCCGTTGGTTACCGATGACAACACGGCTGGTTACTCTGTAGGAAGTCGCTGGTTGAATGTAGTAACTCCAAATGAATATGTATGCATTAACGCGTCAACCGGGACCGCTATATGGAAGGTAACCACAAATGCAGGAGAATCGAATACATCATCAAATGCCGGCGGAATTGGGTTAGCATTACCAAAGGTCGGAGTTGATTTACCATTCAAGGGATTAGCTGCGACATCAAGCAAAATCACACTCACTTCTAATGCGACTACTGTTGGCATCGATGTTAACGAAAGTGCTATCTCAATCAATAATCTAAGTGGGATACTGGCCGTTACCAGTGGAGGTACAGGACTTAGCACATACACTATCGGTGATATTTTGTATGCAAGTGGCATAAGTACCATTAGTAAGCTGTCAGATGTCGCCGTAGGAAACGTGTTGCTATCTGGAGGTGTAGGCGTAGCGCCATTATGGGGAAAAGTTGACCTAACGTCCGCAATAACTGGAATATTACCAGCAGTAAACGGCGGAACTGGATTAAATAGTTTCGTCGCCGGGGACTTATTATACGCGAATGGTACGACAACCATAGCGAGATTAGCAGATGTCGCGGTTGGAAACGCCCTGATTAGTGGCGGAGTTGGCGTCGCTCCATCTTGGGGTAAAATTGTTCTAACAACTACAGTGAGTGGAATATTACCTATTGCCAATGGAGGTACTAACCTGAGTACTTACGTAACTGGTGACATTGTATACGCTAGTGCAGCTAATGTACTAAATAGACTAGCGGATGTTGCTACCGGAAATGCTCTGATTAGTGGAGGAGTTGGCGTGGCTCCATCATGGGGTAAAATTAATCTAACAACTACAGTAAGTGGAATATTACCAATAGCGAATGGTGGAACTAATTTGACAACATACGTAACTGGCGACATTGTCTATGCAAGTGCAACTAACGTACTCGGAAGACTTGCAGATGTAGCGACCGGAAATGCCCTAATTAGTGGTGGAGTTGGCGTTGCGCCATCATGGGGAAAAATTACCCTGAGTACTCATGTAAGCGGAATACTCCCCGCAGTTAACGGAGGTACAGGGTTTGGAGCTTATACCATTGGTGATATTCTATTCGCGAACAGTTCTACTACACTTAGCATACTGTCAGATGTGGCGATTGGCAGCGTTTTAATTAGCGGCGGAGTTGGAATCGCTCCTTCTTGGGGTAAAGTTGATCTAACTGCAGCGGTTACTGGAATATTACCAGTTGCTAATGGTGGTACTAACCTGAGTAGTTATGTAACTGGAGATCTTGTATACGCAAGCGCAACTAACGTTCTTGGGAGACTCGCCGATGTTGCAGTAGGATCTGTTCTATTAAGCGGAGGAGTAGGTACTGCGCCATTATGGGGATTAGTTAACGTAAGCACTTCAATTACCGGAGTACTTCCTGTAGCGAACGGAGGAACTAACCTGAGTAGTTATTCTGTTGGTGATATTATATACGCAAGCGCTGCGCAGGTATTGACTCCTCTATCAATTGCAGCTGCTAATAACGTATTAACCACAAACGGCACAGCTCCATTATGGGGTAAAGTAAATTTAACATCAATGGTGAGTGGAACATTGCCTGCGACAAACGGCGGAACGGGTTTAAATAGTTACACAATCGGCGACATTATATATGCTAGCGGGGCTACCGCACTATCAGCACTTAACGATGTAGCGATCGGAAACGCCCTAATATCTGGTGGAGTAAGTACCGCTCCATCCTGGGGTAAAATTGGCCTAACTACTCATGTAAGTGGAACGCTACCTATCGCCAATGGAGGTACTAATCTAACATCATATGTGACTGGTGATCTCGTATACGCCAGCGCAACTAATGTTCTCTCGTCACTGGCGGATGTTGCGGTCGGTAATACCCTACTGAGCGGCGGAGTTGGTGTTGCTCCATCCTGGGGTAAAATTAACCTAACTTCTGCAGTTACTGGGACGTTACCTATTGCCAATGGTGGTACTAACCTGAGTAGTTACGTAACTGGTGATCTCGTATATGCAAGCGCAACTAATGTTCTCGGTAGGTTGGCTGACGTCGCTGTCGGTAACGCCCTATTAAGCGGCGGAGTTGGAGTTGCGCCATCCTGGGGTAAAATTGATCTAACGAATAGCGTAAGTGGAACATTACCCGCACCGAGTGGTGGAACTGGAATAAATATGTATACTATGGGTGATATCCTATACGCAAGTGGAACGTCAACTCTCAATACGCTCAGTGACGTTGTTACAGGAAATGCTCTTTTGAGTGGTGGAGTCGGCGCGGCACCAACTTGGGGCAAAATCGATCTAACTACAGCGGTAGCCAATGTGTTACCTGTAGCTAATGGCGGCACTGGAGCGTCAACTCTAGCAGCTGGATTTATTTTGCAAGGAAATGGCACGAGCGCAATTACGGCGACTCTTGCTGCGCCATCTGGAGCTATTGTTGGCACTACCGACACGCAAACACTCACAAATAAAACTATAACAAGTGCTAACAACAATGTCACAGCTCGGGCTGTATTTAGCGCGACTACTACTGTTGACGTATCAGCCGCTACCGCGCCGACAGCTGGACAGGTCCTCACCGCGACCAGCGGTACAGCGGCTACATGGCAAACATTTACATCGTCACTGAGTAGCAGTTTGATTACCGATGATCCAAACGCTAGTACTACATCAGGCACCTATAATACAATAACATCGATGACAGTTACACCATCGAGCGGAACTTACATTATTACCTTTTCATCATCTGGAAACGGATCATTTAATGGGGCTGACATGAATTATGCAATATTCGTAGCCGGAGTTATTGTGCAAAATACCGAACGTAATCTTAATTTTGGAGGAGCCGCATCCGTCAATGGATTTGATAGCGCTCTTTACACACAAACGATTGCCGCCGTCAATGGATCTCAAGTCGTCGATGTTAGATATAAAACTAACTCTGGTACATTTACTGTACATAAAAGGTCGATGATGTTAATCAAAGTGTCGTGATGACATATTGTGAGAAAGTAAGTTAAATATATTTTTTGATACTTAATATACATATTTGCCGATTGAGTACTTAAGTACGTAAAAAACATAAAAAATGTCGTTCGTTTATACTTATTCGCAAACGTCTGACTTCCCTGGAGGGCTCAATTCTTCTCAATTAGTAAGTAATATTAATGCGTGGCCAGTCGTTGGGGCCACATGTCTTTTCGTAAATACGTATGGAGACGCTGTCTACGTAAATATGGATGTTAGTCTAACTATAACTCAAAAAAGTCAATTAGATGCAGCAATTGCAGCATACGTTTATAAAAGTAATGACTCTTTTTACATAACTACTACCGGAACATTCGGGACTCAAACGATACTTAACACAACTCAAACAACAAATCAGACTATTAATTTTCCAAATGCTACCGACACCTTAGTTGGTAGAGCTACTGCCGACACACTCACTAACAAAACACTTACTGATGCGACTGATAACATTCTTGCTCGAGGTTTATGGAATACATCAGGAGGCGGATCAGTATCGACATATGCGAGCAGTGCGCCAACTACCGGACAAATACTTAAAGCGACTAATAATGTAACTGCTACATGGCAAACATTGTCAGCAGCTGATATAGGAACGGGCACACTTGCGGTTGCTAATGGAGGAACTAATCTAAGTAGTTATGTAGTCGGCGACATCCTATTTGCTAGTGCGACCACTACTCTTGGTAGATTAGCGGATGTAGCTACCGGAAACGCCCTGATTAGTGGAGGAGTAAGTACTGCGCCAAGTTGGGGTAAAATTGATCTAACAACTACAGTAACTGGAACATTACCTATATTAAATGGTGGTACTAATTTAACATCATATGTAACCGGCGATTTACTATATGCTAGCGCAACGAATGTACTTTCATCACTAGCAGATGTAGCTACAGGAAATGCTTTAATTAGCGGCGGAGTTGGCGTGATTCCATCCTGGGGAAAAATAGGATTAACTACTCATGTAAGTGGAACATTACCAATCGCTAATGGAGGAACCAACTTGACTACTTACGTAACTGGAGATATCGTCTACGCTAGCGCAACTAATGTCCTTGGGAGACTCGCAGATGTAGCTATCGGAAATGCTTTAATTTCCAGCGGAGTTGGAATCGCTCCTTCTTGGGGTAAGATTGATTTAACTGCAGCGATTACTGGAACACTTCCTGCGGCAAATGGCGGAACTGGAAATGCTACTTACGTAATCGGTGACATCCTCTACGCTAGCGGAACGACGACTCTTAGCAGACTTGCTGATGTCGCCACAGGATCTGTACTTCTTTCCGGCGGTATTGGAGTAGCGCCATCATGGGGCCAAATAAACATTGGTACATCGATTTCTGGAATACTTCCCGTAGCAAATGGAGGAACTGGAATAGGTTTATATTCGCCGGGAGATATTCTTTACGCTGGAGCTGCTCAAACATTGACTCGATTAGCGATAGCAGCCTCTAATAATGTATTAACGACAAATGGAGGTGGTAACAACATTGCTTGGGGTAAAGTAGATTTGACTGCGATGGTAAGTGGAACATTGCCAGCGGCAAACGGTGGTACTGGTAATGCATCATATATAGGAGGTGATATTTTGTACGCTAGCGGAGCGGCAACTCTCAGTAGACTCGCTGATGTTGCTGTCGGCAATGCTTTGAGTAGCGGAGGAGCTGGAAATGCACCGTTTTGGGGTAAAATCGGGTTAACTACTCATATCAGTGGAATATTACCTATTGCCAATGGGGGTACTAATTTAAGTAGTTATACGACCGGTGACTTATTATACGCGAGCACAACTAACGTTCTTTCATCACTCGCAGATGTGGCTGCCGGAAACTCTTTAATTTCTGGCGGAGTTGGTGTAATTCCGTCCTGGGGTAAGATTGGATTAACTACCCATATCAGCGGAACTCTCGCGGTTGGTAATGGTGGCACAGGAACTACAACATTAACATCTGGAGCGATTTTGCAAGGTAATGGTGCTGGCGCTATTTTATCAACATTAGCCGCGCCTGCGAGTGCTCTCGTTGGGGTCAGTGACTCGCAAACTCTCACAAATAAAACAATGAGTGCTGCGGCTAACGCAATCACCTGTAGGGCTTTAGGTACCACTGGATCGGATGTTCAGGTATCTACTGCGGCCGCTCCATCAACTGGTCAAGCACTTATCGCAACATCGGCAACCAGCGCGACTTGGCAAAATGTGACAGCGTCGGCTCTCACTACGAATTATGTTTCTAGTACTTCTTTTCAATCAATACCAGGCTCTTCTTATACTGTAGCGTCCGGGATGTCATTTACGCCATCCGCTGGGACTTATTTGATTATGTTTAATGCGGAATTGTTATATGTTAATTTAACTGGGTCAACTACTGACTTTGCAATATTTGTCGGCGGCGTAGCTGTCTCTGATTCTACGAGACAAGTTGGAGAGTCTGCCACATCGGTGACTATTACCAGGACAGTTTGTATATCTACCATGACTAAACAAGTATTAAATGG
>Ga0075021_10002156_pt1 | contig 10212 bp, 8 predicted proteins | sample ColStrG_CSR_2012_FD_72749 | JGI IMG/M metagenome (GOLD analysis project Ga0075021, IMG submission 72749) | Freshwater sediment microbial communities in response to fracking from Pennsylvania, USA - Cold Stream Run_MetaG_CSR_2012 | ecosystem: Environmental > Aquatic > Freshwater > Creek >... | reverse complement strand
CTTCCGGTCTTCCTGGGCACCCACCACGTGAGCGCGGTGATCGTCGACTCGGCAAACCCCGGGCCATGGCCTGCCGTGCTCGTGAGGATCGGGCTGTCCGGCACGCGAATCGGAGGCGTGCTGTTCTACCGCGTTCCGTCCGCCGCCCATGGCTCGGCGACAGTCCGCGCGTAAGGCGACGCGGGACTCAGACGAATCCCGGGGGCAGCGGGACGTCGGGCGTGCGCGCGACCGTCATCGCCATCATCAGAAACGACAGCCGACGGCGGTTCTCGGGGTCGAAAGCCGTGGCCTCGTCGAACTGCTCGAGCAGCCTTCGGATCGCCGCGAACACGGGCGCGTCGTCGAGATCGTCGGGCACGACGCAGGACAGCCGCGCGAGCGCGAGCATCTCCGGCCCGAGATCGACCCCGCGCATCGTCATGATCGTCCCCAGTTGGAGGAATTCGGCGACCCGGTCCAGCAACACGTGACCCGCGCGCTCGCGCTCGCCGACGGGCGGGCCGGCGCTCCGCAGCGGTTCGCCCGCGGCCAGCCGCAGTGACTGCTCGTGCGTGATCAGGTGAATCTGCTCGATCGTCAAGCCGGCCTGGAGCATCAGCCTCATCTGTGCGGTGCCCGAGATGACCGTATGCCCGTAGGGCATATCGCTGGCGAACACGATCTGCCCGGGCGGTACGAGCGAGAACAGCGCCAGCAGATCCGCGGTCATCCACCACGACGAATCGAACAACAGATTCGGCAGATCGGCGGCCACCCGCCAGATCCAGGACAGGTCGGTGATCCCGGCATGGGCGAGGATCACCCGCGCATCCGGGAACTCGCCGGCGAGCTCGATCGCGTGCTCTCCGAGCGCCGGGATCCCGCGACCCGCGTGGATCAGGATCGGAAGCCGCCGCTCGTGGGCGATCGCGAACAGGTCCCGCACCTGCGGGTGGTCAAGCGGGAACTGCTCCGCGCGCGGATGCAGCTTGATTCCGCGCGCGCCCGCGCCGAGCGCTCGTCGGGCCTCGCCCACGGCGTCGTCATTGGGGTCCACGCGACAGAACGCGACCAGCCGGCTCTCTGAGCCGGCGGCGGCGGCGATCACCGCGTCATTCGCGTCGCGGTAGCCGTCGGGCTCGTGAAACGGGAACGCGAATGCGCCGCGGGCCGGGGGCTGCCGCAGCACCTCGAGCAACTCGTCGGTCGTCTGCTTCATGCCGTCGGGATCGTTCTCGCCCAGGTGCGTGTGCGCGTCGAACAGCGCAACGCCCGGCACCTGCTCGAGCGCCGCGTCCGTCCAGGGGCTGAGCGCGGAGACGATGTCCATCTCCACCTATTCCTACCATGACGGACGGAGATCGTGCCGCTCGGCGCCAGGGACGCCTGCGCATCGCGGACAACGTGTCAGTGTTTAAGGGGGTGATGTCGCGCATGTCCCTGTCGTATCGCATCCGTCCCGGAGCGGCGCTCGCCGCCGCGCTGCTGGTGGCGCTCGCCACTTGGCCGGCAGCCCGAGCCGATGCCCGCGTCCGAGGGTTCCTCGCCAGCGGCAGCGCCGAGCAGGCGTACGCCACGGGCGTCCCGGGTGGCGCACGGCTGAGGCTGATCGACCGTGCCGGTCACACGGTGCAGTCGGGCCGCGCTGACGCGCTCGGCGGGATCCTGTTCCGGGGCGTAAAGCCCGGGAGCGGGTACCGGATCCGTCTGCTCGGGGGTGGGAGCGGCGCGTCGCGGCCGTTCACGGTGATCTCTGACCGTCCGGCGCCGCCGAGCGCGCGGCTGTACAAGCAGAGGATCCCGAGGAGTGGCTATGGCTACCTGACCACGCGCGACGGGACCAAGCTCGCGATCGACGTCCACCTGCCCTTGTCGCCCGGCCCTCACCCGACGCTCGTCGAGTACTCGGGATACGGCTACGCCGATCCGGCCGGACCCGACAGCGGCATTGCGCAGATAGCGACGCTGCTCGGGTTCGCCGTCGTCGATGTCAACATGCGCGGCACCGGCTGCTCGGGCGGTGCCTACGACTACTTCGAGCCGCTTCAGGGCCTCGACGGATACGACGTGATCGAGACCGTGGCGCACCAGCCGTGGGTGCTCCACCACAAGGTCGGGATGATCGGCATCTCCTATGGCGGTATCAGCCAGCTGTTCGTCGCCGCCACCGATCCCCCGGACCTCGCCGCGATCACGCCGCTGTCGGTCCTGGACAACTCGGAGACGACGCTGTACGCCGGCGGGATCCTGAACACCGGGTTCGCGCTGCCGTGGGCGCAGGAGCGCGTCCACGATGCCCTGCCCGCGTCGGCGTCAGGCGGCCAACCGTGGGCGTATGCGCGGATCCAGCACGGGGATCGGACCTGCAGGGCCGATCAGGTCCTCCATGGCGAGGCCGTCAACCTCGTCTCGAAGCTACGCACGACCCCGTACTACGTCCCGTCTGCCGCCGATCCGCTCTCGCCGCTGACCTTCGTCGATCGGATCAAGTCGCCGGTGTTCCTCGCGTGCCAGGGGACCGACGAGCAGACCGGCGGTCACTGCGCGGACCTCGTCGAGCATTTCACGGCCACCCCGCACAGGTGGTTCACGTTCACAAATGGCACGCACATCGATTCGCTTGACCCCGCGACGTTCATGCGGTGGTACGACTTCCTTGAGCTGTATGTCGCGCGGCGGGCACCCCACCTGTCGCCGTTGGTGTCGGCCTTCGCGCCGGCGCTGTACGGGTCTGTGATGGGCGTCTTCGGCGTCACGCTCCCGAACGACCCGATCCAGGCCCAGCCCGATTACGCGGCGGCGCTCGCCGCCTTCCAGGCGCAGCCGCCAGTGCGGATCCTGTTCGACAACGGGGCCGGCGGCTTCTCGGCGGGTGTGCCGGTACCGGGGTTCGAGCACTCCTTCTCCAGATACCCGCTTCCCGGCACGTATGCGCAGTCGTGGTTTCTCGGACCGAGCGGCGCGCTGAGCGCGACGCCGGCGACAACGGCGACGACGGCGGGAGCCGACCAGTTCACATGGGACCCGGCGGCGCTGCCCGCGACCGATTTCAGCGGCAACACCTCGGGCGGGCCCGGCAGTCTGTGGAGCGCGACTCCGACCTATCGTTGGAATAACAACCCCACCGGGACCGCTCTCTCGTACATCACGGCGCCCCTCGCCTCGAATACCGTCGTTGTCGGAGGTGGTTCGGTGCAGGTGTGGATCAAAGCTTCGGTTCCGAGCGTCGATCTCCAGGTGACGGTTTCGGAGGTGCGCCCGGACGGCAAGGAGACGTTCGTGCAGGACGGATGGCTGCGAACCAGCGAGCGCAAGCTCGCATCGGGCAGCACGCTGCTCGATCCGCTCCCAACGTACCGCAAGGCGGACGCCGCGCCGCTGCCCACGGGCGCGTGGACGCAGGTGACCGTGCCGCTGTACTACGAGGGTCACGCGTATCGCGCCGGATCGCGGATCCGTGTGACGATCTCGGCTCCCGGAGGCGCGCAGCCGATCTGGGCGTTCGCCGACACGCAGCCGGCGAAGGGCACGGCGACCGTCCAGCTCGCGTATTCGCCGATGATGCCCTCGCGCCTCACGCTGCCGGTCGTTCCAGGGATCAGCGTGCCGACGCCGATGCCACCGTGTCCGAGCCTGCGCGGCGAGCCCTGCCGCACCTACGTCCCGCTCGTCAACAGGAGCATCGCGTTCACGGCCCGAGACCGGTCGAGTACACGGACGGCCACGCTGCGCTGATCAGCGATCGGTGGGGCCATCTCCCGGCCAGAGGAGCGCACTGCGCTGCGCCCGGGAAAGCCCCGCCGCGACCAGGTCGTACGAGTCCTCGACCATATCGGCGATCATCGCGTCCGGAAGCGAGCCGTCGATCACGACGGTGTTCCAATGGCGCTTGTCGAGGTGGTATCCGGCCGTGATCGCCGGGTGCGCGGCGCGCAGCTCTTCGGCCAGCGCGGGCCCGCATTTGAGGCTGACGCACAGCGGCGTCGCCGCGAGCCGGGACAGCGAGAAGATCCTCCCGCCGACCTTGAACACCGACGTCTCCGCTCCGAACGGAAATACCTCCTCAGAACCGAGGAACGAGAGGCAGTGGTCGCGCAGTTCATCGCAGTCCACTAAATGCCAATCTAGCTTGATCGAGCGTTCCCGCCCTTGCCGGCGGCGGCGTGTGCGCGTCAGGCGCTAAACATTGGGGCGATGACGACAACGACGGTCGAACGGGCGCGGGAGCGGCCCACCGCGCTGAACGAGCCGTGGAGCCTCGGCGGGATCGAGATCCCAAACCGGGCCGTGCTCGCTCCGCTCGCGGGGATCGGTAACTGGTTCGTGCGCCTCCAGGCCAAGCGGTATGGAGCTGGACTCGCCGTTTCCGAGATGGTGTCGAGCTTCGCCGTGCACTACGGCAACCAGCGGACATGCACCGAGTTGCTGCGCATCCATCCCGACGAGCACCCCGTATCCGTGCAGCTGTTCGGCTCAGATCCGGACGTGATGGCGTCGGCAGCCGAGCGGGTCGCCGCCGCAGGCGCGGATCTGATCGACATCAACATGGGCTGCCCAGTTCCGAAGGTGTGCAAGACGGGGGCCGGCGCCGCGCTGCTCGCCGACCCTGCGCGTGCGGTCGCGATCGCTCACGCCGCCGGGCGCGGGAGCGGCCTCCCGATCACCGTCAAGCTTCGCACGGGCCTTCGCGCGGGCGACCTCGCCGGAGCTACGATCGCCCGCGCGCTCGCGCACGAGGGCGCGGTCGCCGGTCTGGCCGTCCATCCTCGGGCCGCCGTCCAGCGCCACAGCGGCCGTCCCGATTACGCGCTCGCTCGCAGCCTCGTCGACGAGCTGCCCGTGCCGGTGCTGATCACGGGTGGGCTGCGCACGGCCGCCCAGGCCCGCGAGGCGTTTGAGCTGACGGGCGCGGACGCCGTGCTGCTCGCGCGCGGATCGCTCGGGAACCCGTGGCTGTTCGCGGAGCTGCTGGGCAAACGCGACGGCGAGCCTACCCGGGCGGAGATCCTCGCCGAGCTCGACTGGGTCATCGAACGGGCCGCCGAGCATCTCGGAGAGGAGCGCGCGACCCACTACCTACGGAAGTTCTACCCGTGGTACATCGAGCGCCTCGGGGGCACGCGCCGAGAACAGGCGGCGCTGCAGGCCGCGCTGCAGAGCGCGCCGACCCGGCGCGAGGCGCGGGCGCTGCTGGTCGGCGACGGAAGGCCATAGTTTTGCGGCCCGCCCTTGCCGGGCGTTCTCGGTATTGGTGATCGCCGCGGGCTCGCGGCGTAGCGCGCTGGTTGGGACCGAGGAGGCTTCGCCCGCGCTGGGTAGGCCGAGGATGGGCTGGTCGCGCCGCCCACGAGACCGGCAGCGGTGACGATTTCAACGACATCCTGCCGCGCGGCACCAACGGCCTGGTCGACGTGTCACAGCTGCTCAGGTGGGAACTGAGCGGGCTGCGCCCGCCGCACAACGACGACCAGCTGCCGATGCATGCCTACCTGACGACCGCGGCGTCGAACATCGCGCCGGCGTTAGAGCCGAGTTCGAGCCGGTCCTCGGTCCGGCGCTGCTCGCGGACGTCGAGCACGTCGCTCGATCAACGACGAGCCCGGCCGCGGGTCGGGCGGGGGCCACGTCGGCTCAGCGTTCGACGTCGGCTTCAATGGGACCGTCCAGAGGGACCTACGCGCGGTGCTGCGCCGGCGTGTCGTGGGCCGGCTGAACCGCGCGTTCTGCGGCCGCGGGTCGCCACGCGCCTGCCGCAGGGCGCTGATCAGCTCTTTGCTCAGCGCCTCGCGCGAGTCGTTCGCGCAGGTGTACCCGGCCGACGCGTTCTGCCGGGCGGGCGACCAGATGTGCTCCGACTCGATCCAGTTCCGCGCGATCGGGGCGATCACTCAGCATGCGGTCGAGTGGGTCGACCGGCCGACGTTCCAGCAGGCGGACGAGCTCGTCGGCAAGTGTCGTAGTGGTCCCGCGCCGGCGTCATCGGTCGCGCCCGGGGGCTTGCCTACAGTTCCGCCGATGTTGCGCGTTGAAGACTGCGTCAGGCCAGCTGGTGGGAGTCCGGTCCGGGTAAGCGTCGGAGCGCCCGGTAGCAGGCCCCAGTTCGTCGTTGAGAGGCGGCGGGCTGAGCGGGGTGTCGAAAGCCTCTTTGGAGGGAGCAAGCGCGCGGGCTGGAACTGCAGCCCCGTTACGGCCACAATCGGGGAGTCGAGCTGCTCATTTCACGGTGAAGACCCTGCCCGCCAGGTCCTGGTTCCGGATCCGGGATACGCTTCGTGACCACCAGGACCATCGGTAAGGCGTGTGCGGGAAAACCGCACGCACGCACTGAAAGGGGAACGAGGAACCGCACCCGCCCCGAGCGGGCACCGCGCCTCTCACTACCAATGAGCTGGAGGCGCAGAGTCCCCGTCGTCGCAGCGATCGCGCTCGCCTCCCTATTCGCCACGTACGTCCTCGTTCATGTCGTCCGGAAGGCCGGCTGGGACGTGGCGTCTCCGGTCGTAGTCAGCTGCATCGTCCTCAGCCGGTGCAAAGGCCTCGTCGATGACGGGCTGGGAGTCGGCGACGGGGTGTTCCGCACGAGCGGCCTCATCGCCGAGGGCCCTGTCGTCCTACACGGCGCGGAAGTCGGGGGTCAGCAGGTACGGCATCGAGGGCTACTCCGCAAAGGCTTCTATACCGACCGGCTGCAGGTCGATTACAGGATCCTCTGGCTTCAACGACTACCTACCGATTTTCTGGAAGCGACCAGGTCAGCCACGCGCAGGAGATCAACAGCTAAGCGCGGGTCGGGTTCGATACGGGTGACTGGGCGCCCAACGAGCTCACGGCCACACTCGAATTCATCCGCTACGGAGTCAACGGTCCCCGCTCGCCGATGACACGCGACCAGCAGCCCACTCCATTCACCGAGCTCGATCTCGAGGCGAAGCAGACCGCGGAAACGCCGTTGGCCGAGCCGGTGGCTCCGGCAACCCTGGTCACGAACTCAGCATGGGGCTTCGCAGCAAGCATTGCGGCAACCCTCGTTTCGGGTGGAGTCTCGATCTACGCGGTCCGTACGTTGACGGAGCGCGCTTGGGGGCGGTACTCGACCGCGACCGCTCTGATCGCGATCTTCGCCGTGCTTTCGGACCTTGGCCTCGCGACGCTCGTCCTCCGGAACATGACAGCGAGGCCCGACGAGGAGTCGACCGTCCTCGGGATCGGCGTGCGCGCGGTGCTTCGGACCGCAGCGGTTTCGGCTGTCGCGATCATCCCGGTCGCCTTGGTCCTGGGATACGACGGGGCGACGGTCCGACTTGTCGCGTTGGGCATCCCGGTGCTCTTCGTCCAGCCGCTGACGGCGGTGATCAGCGCCGCGTTCAATGCTCGCCGGAGACTCATGTACTCATCGCAGCTCACGTTGTTCACGTTGCCGCTATGGGCGACGGTCGCGATTGTGCTCATCGCAATCGGCTTTGGCGCGGCCGCGCTCGTCATCGCTACGGTCGTCAGCGCGTGTGCGGGCTTTGCTGCCTGCCTGTTTCTTCTCGATCGCCGCCTCCACCTGCGGCCCCTGCTGGCTGTGCCTCGCCGGGCGATCGGTCCCTTCATTCGGCTCGCATTGCCAATCGCACTCATCGGCGGTATCTCGATTCTGTACGACCGGATCGACGTCGTGATCCTGTCCAACCTAAGAGGCGCCGTCGACGTCGCCCAGTACAGCGTCGCCTACTCGCTCGCGAAGCTCACATGGGCGATCCCCGCCATCGTCGGAGCGGCGTTCTTCCCGCTATACACAAAGTTGACGAAAGATGCTCCGGCCGAAGCGTCCCGGGCGTTCTTTCTCATAATCAGGATCTTCACGTACGTGAGCGGGGCGACCGCGTTCTTCCTCACGTTCGCCGGCCGCGATCTTGTCAAATGGGTTTTCGGGGCCCGCTATGCAGACGCGGCGGCCCCACTCGCGATTCTCGCGTGGGGTTTGGTCGCGAGCTTCCAGAACTACGTGCTGTGGTACGCGGTCCTTGCCTCGCGCCTTGAGCGTCTGGTCGTTCCAATACAGATCCTCGGGCTGACTGTGAACATCATCGCCAATCTGGCTCTCATTCCGAGCCTCGGACCGTCAGGAGCCGCGCTTGCCTTCCTCCTCTCCGATGTCGTGACCACCGGGGGTCAGTTCGTGCTCGTCCACCGCCGCATCCATCCCGTGCCCGTTGCCTCGCTCGCAATACGCCCCGTAGTGGCCTGTGTGCCCGCGGTGGTGGCGGGGGTCACGCTACTTCCGATCTCGCCGATCGTATCCGGCATCGTCGGAACGACGCTTTACGTCGTGACGTTGCAGGCTCTGAAGTACGTGTCGTTCGAGGAGTGGCGCCCACTGACCGGAGCGGTCGAAGCAGCCTTGCGGAGTTGCTGGAGATGAGACCGCGAAGGACCATCTGCCCCGCGGGCTACGCTCATCGGCGGCCCAAGTGTGCGTGACGCCTTCTAGCTTCGACGAGCTCCTCCGCTAGCGACACGATCCAGCCCGTGCGCTGTTCGACGGTGGGCAAGTTCTCGAGAGCCCACTGGCGTGCCGCGTCTCCCATAGCCTGACGGGTCTGATCGGACGAGAGCAACTCATCAATGGCCGCAATCGCGGCCCTGTCATCATCTGGGGCCAACACAAAGCCTGTCTGGCGGTGCTGGACGAACTCTCTGGTGGCGCCCGTGTCGAGTGTGACCACTGGCACGCCGCAGGCGAGGTTCTCGAGCAGCGTCACGCCGACGTTCGAGAAGTCGTAAAAGCAGCACCCCAGATCTGCCGCCGCAATCAGCCGGAGGTTGTCATCCCGGGACAACGGGCCGGTGAACACAACCGAGTCGGAGATGCCTAGATCGGCAACCAGTTGGCGGAGCGCTTCTTCGGAGGGGCCTTCTCCCGACACGGCTAGGACCGCCTGAGGATGCAGCGCACGAATCGCGGGGAGAATGCGGACTATCCGATCAACGCGCTTCCATGCGGTGAGCCGGCTCGCAGAAACCAGGAGCTGTGCGTCCGGAGCGACTCCCAAATCATGCCTAGTCATCGGGTTAGCACTGGCCGCTTCGCACGCGACGCGGTCGATCGGATTGGGCCAGAACCTCAGGCGGCTATCCGGAACCCCCAAAGCTTTCGCTACCCGATCTCCACGCGTTCCGTCGTTCATGACAACCAGACGTGACACGGGGATCTTGAATGAGAGCGTCTCCTCGAACTGGGTAATCGGACGCAGTGGGTCGCGGAGCGACGGGTAGAGGAACGTTCCGTACAACTCCCCGATGGACGGCACCCGGTTCAGGCTCGCGACGAGCGCCGCGGCGGGGATCGTGTGCGCCGATATGCCGTAGGTGAAAGCCGGCCGTCCATTTCGGGCGACGACAGCCAACCCTCGCCCGACGAGACGAGCGTTGAACTCGATCCACCAGAGCGCGCGTCGCAGGACGCCCTTTGGTCGAATCCGCGTCTCGGCGATGCGGTGGGCGGTCACGCCCTTCGGGAGTCGAGTCTCACCCACTGAGGGCGGGAGAATCAGGTCAACCGCGTAGCCGGCCTCGACAAACGCCTCAAACACCCACGTCGCGAGCGGATTGCCGGCACCGATTTCCATTTCCCAGAGTGCAGGCCACGGAAAGAAGGCAAGCATGCGCTTCGTATCAGCGGCCGGCATGAGCAGATCATCCCAGTCGGCGGCGCGCCGCGACCGGTCCCTCCGCTCGACTGCGGCGACCATGTGACCCGAGGGTCGCGATACGCTGCTCGCACTGTGTGTCAACGTGTTCCCAGAGTCTCGACCGCTCTCGCACCCGCATGCGCATCCTGATTACCGGGGGAGCCGGGTTCATCGGGTCGCACCTCGCCGACAACATGCTCGACCGCGGGCACAGTGTGGTGGCCATCGACGACCTCAGCAAAGGTTCTGTGGCCAACATCGAGCACCTGTCAGAGAAGTCAGCGTTCACGTTCGTGAGGGCCGACGTACGAGACCGGAGCGCCTTGCTAGAAGCTGCGCGCGGAGCCGAGGTCATCGTCCACCTCGCAGCGGCGAAGATTCCCCGATATGACAGCGCGCTGTGGACGATCACAACCAACCTCGACGGAACGCGCGCTGCACTGGACGCCGCACACACAAACAAAGCAAAGTTCGTCCTCGCCTCAACGTCCGACGTGTACGGCAGGAATCCGGCTCCACGGTTCGCCGAGGACGGCGATCTCGTCCTCGGGCC
>Ga0075021_10002155_pt1 | contig 10214 bp, 9 predicted proteins | sample ColStrG_CSR_2012_FD_72749 | JGI IMG/M metagenome (GOLD analysis project Ga0075021, IMG submission 72749) | Freshwater sediment microbial communities in response to fracking from Pennsylvania, USA - Cold Stream Run_MetaG_CSR_2012 | ecosystem: Environmental > Aquatic > Freshwater > Creek >... | reverse complement strand
GTCGCGCTCTCCGACATCGTGTTCATGGCCGAGAGCGCCCACCTGGCCGACCCCCACGTGGCGGTGGGGCTCGTGGCCGCCGACGGGGGCCCGGTCACCTGGCCGTTGTTGACCAGCCTCCAGTTGGCCAAGGAGTACGCGCTGACCGGCGACAAGATCCCGGCGAAACGGGCCGCCGAGATCGGTTTGGTGAACCACGTGTGCCCCGATGCTGAAGTGTTGGACCAGGCCCTGGCCTGCGCCCACCGCATCGCCAAGCTCCCCAAGCAGGCCGTGCAGGACACCAAGCGCATCCTCAACATGCACATGGAACGCGCTGTGCTGGCCTGTCTCGACTTCGCGCTGGCGGCGGAGGACCGGTCGTTCGGCTCGCCGGAGCTGCGGGCCAACCTCGACCGCTTCCTCGCCCCCCGCGAGGAGCAGTAGCCACCGGCCGGATCCGATTCCGGATGGGTTCGTGCAGTTCACCTCCGCCACCGTGGTTGGCGGCACGACCCCGCGAGGACGGGCCAGGGGGGCGTGGATTCAGAGGGGGAGCACTGCCGGCAGCTGGCGGCTGGTCAGCAGCTCGTCGCCGAGGGTCCTGGTCAGGGAACGAGCCGAGCCGAAGAGCTCGTCGAGCACCAGCACCCGTCGGATCGAGCGGTGGAGCGGGTGCTCGGTGGTGAACCCGATGCCGGCGAGCACCTGCTGGCAGTGACGTGCCGCCAGGCGCGCCCCGCGGCCGGCAAGCGCCTTGGCCATGGCCGCCGTCTGCGTCGACTGATCCAGCCAGGCGGCATCGAGCATCGCGTCGGCCGTCTCGATGGCCACGAGGGTGTCGGCCAGCCGGTGGCGAATGGCCTGGAACATGGCGATCGGCTGGCCGAACTGGATGCGCTCGAGGGCGTGGTTGCGAGCCTGGTCGAGCATCGTCCGGGAGGCGCCGATGAGCTCATGGCCGACGGCGAGCTGGGCCGCGGCGACTGCCGGCGTCCACGTGGTGATGGGTTGCGGCGTCGTATCGATCGCGATCGACTCCCAGCTCACCTCCACGAGTCCCAGCGCGGGGTCGAGTCCCCCGACCGGTCGGAGGGTGAGCGCGGCCGTGGGTACGACGACGGCGACGATGGCGCCGGCCGCCGCGGCCACCACCACGGCGGTCTCACAACGGGGTAGCGCGGCGGTGCCCAGGCCCCTGACGGTAAGGCGATCCCCGTCGAGCGAACCAGGGGGCGTCGTTTCCTCCCCCACAAACTCGCGCTCAGCGCGAGTTGTTGACGCAAGAACGGGGTTTGGGTCGAGGGCGGGGAGCACGATTGCCGCGTTGTCGCCGGCGACCTCGACGCTGCCGATGCCGGCGAGCAGGACGTGGTCGAGCGCGGAGGAGGTGACGTTGGCTGCGCCCTGGAGCTCGAAGAGCAGCGACACCGCGGCGTGGGGATCGCTGGCCAACGCCTCCCGCCACCCCAGCTCCTCGAGGGCGGCGTCGAGGGCGGCGCCGGTGTGGCGTTCGGTGGCGTGGCGCAAGCTCCGCTCGAAGAGCTCCAGGTCGGCGCCGTCCATCAGCGATCGCTCCCGAGGTCCAGAAGCCGCCGAGCGATGATGTTGCGTTGGATCTCGGCGCTGCCGCCGTAGATCGTCGCCGCCCGTGAGTAGAGGAACTCGCTCCTCCACCGCTGGCTGACCGGGTCGTCCCCGATGGTCACGGCATCAGCGAGGCCATCGGCGACGAGGTCGAACACCGCCTGCTCAGCCGTGGCCAGGAGGACCTTGTCGATCGAGGTCTCCGGCCCGAGTTGCTCCCCGGCGTGCAGCCGGTGCTGGGTGGCCCGGGAGCGAGCCCGGAACGCATAGACGATCTGCGTGACTTCGCCGACTCTGGCCGGGTCGAGCGCACCGGGCCGCGCTACATCGAGCAGCTGCTGGAGCCGGCGATGGAGGTACGCGGCGCGAACCCAAAGCGCCGTGCTCCGTTCGAACGGGAGGAGGTCCATCGCCACCGACCAGCCCTGACCCTGGTCGCCCAACATCCGGTCGAACGGTACCAAGGCGTCGTCGAAGAAGACCTCGGAGAACTCCGGCGCCCCATGCATCGTCTCGATGGGACGCACCGTGATGCCCGGGGTGTCCATGTCCACGAACAGGGCGGTGATGCCCCGGTGGGCCGACTCGGGCGTGCCCGTGCGGGTGAGCAGGACGCAGCGCTGGGCGTACTGGGCCAGGCTCGTCCACACCTTCTGCCCGGTCACGCTCCAGCCCTCGTCGGTCCGGGTGGCCCGACACGACAGGGAGGCCAGGTTGCTGCCGGTGCCCGGTTCGGAAAACCCCTGGCACCAGGTTTCCTCCCCTCGCAACAACCGCGGCACCATCGTGGCGGCGAGCTCCGGCGCCGCATAGTCGATCATCGTGGGGGCGAGCACCTCCGTCATGGAGTAGATGCCGGGCTCCACGAGGTCGCGGGTGGTGAGCGCCTCGCCCAGGTAGGCCCGCAGCAAGGTCGAGCCGCCCAGGCCTCCGACGCATTCGGGCCAACCCCAGCGCATCCAATCGGCGTCGTAGGTGAGCCGCTTGACCTTGGCCAGTTGCGCCATCTGGTCGTCCAGTGTCCCCAGTCCCGGGTGATCGGGAGCCAAGGCTTCGTGGTGCTCATCGAGCCAGCGGTCGAGCGAGGCCCGGAACTCGTCCAACTCCATGGTGTTCCGGCTCCGTCAGTTGCTGGTGGGCGCGGGGCGGGTGGGGTCGTGGGCTCGACCGGAGTCTCGGGCGCCGCTCTTGCGCAGGAAGGTCATGGCGCGAGTGTGTAGGCGCCAACCGTCGGCGGTGCGGCGGAAGGTGTCGGTGTACCAGCCGATGCGCATGTCGTGGTTGGTCTGGTCGATGAAGCAGAGCGGTTGCTGTCCGGTCGCGGTGTTGTCATCGAGCTCGAGGGCGGGGGGCCCGACCATGAACAGGCCCTTGGGGGCGGCGGCCACGAGCGTGGGGAAGTCGGCCAGGGGGTACGTGTCACCGAAGGCGCTATAGGTGCCGTCCGGGGTGAAGACCTCCATGACGGCCTCGATGTTGTCGGCGGTCATCCCGACGGCGTAGCGGGCCAGAAGCTGCTGGATCTCGATGATGTCGGGAACGTTCGTGGGTTCGAAGCTCGCCATGAAACGAGACGATAACGAAGTTCTCCTGATCGGACAACGTGACTAGCGATCGCCCGGGAAATGGTGCAACACTTCGGGCGGATCCACGAGGGGAGCAGGGGTGGGGGAACATCAGTGGCAGTTGCGATCGGTCGCCGATGACCTCGTCCAGCGCTACCACGCCGAGGGATGGTGGAACGAGGCCACGCTGGGCACCACGGTGGCCGAGGGACTGTCGACCATGGGTGCCGTCGAGTTCAACGTGCACTCGAAGGTCCGGCCCTGGCGAGGGACCTTCGCCGAGGTCGACCGTCGTGCCCGGGTCCTCGCCGGCTCACTCCGCGCTCACGGGGTCGGGCCCGGTGACGTCGTCGCCTTCCAGTTGCCCAATTGGCTAGAGGCTGGCATCACGTTCTGGGCTTCGGCCTACCTCGGCGCGGTGGTGGTTCCGATCGTGCACTTCTACGGAGCCAAGGAGGTCGAATACATCGTCCGCACCACATCGCCCGACGTGATCGTCACGGCCGCTCGCTTCGGCCACGCCGACTACTTGGCCGTCTACGACCAGCTGCTGGCTGATCGTCCCGCACCGCTCTGGCTGGTGGTGGGGGACACCCCAGCCGAAGACCTGCCGGCCGCGGCGATCGCCTTCGAGTCGATGCTGACCGGCGAGCCCATGACGGAGCTGGCCGAAGTCGACCCGGACGCGCCGGCCATCGTCGCCTTCACGTCGGGAACGACCCGCGACCCCAAGGGCGTCATCCACTCGCATCGCACCATCGGCTTCGAGACCCGCCAGCTCGACTACATGTTCCCCGGGGGCGGTCCACCCCAGATCACCGGCGCGCCGGTGGGGCATTTCATCGGCATGGTGAACGCCTTCCTCGTGCCCCTGCTCCGTGAGCGCCCCGTCAACCTCATCGACGCCTGGGACCCCGAGGAGATTCTGCGCCTCATGCTCGACGAGGGGCTCGGGGTCAGCGGCGGCGCCACGTTCTTTCTCACCAGCCTTCTCGATCACCCGGACTTCACCGACGAACATCTGGCTCAGATGCCCTTCGCGGGCCTGGGTGGGTCGACCGTCCCCGTGGCGGTGATGGAACGCATCACCAAGCTCGGCATCAAAGCGTTCCGGTCGTACGGGAGCACCGAGCATCCCTCCATCACGGGCTGTCTCCTCGACGACCCCGAGGCCAAGCGCCTGACCACGGACGGTCACGTCCTGCCGGGGGTGGAGCTCCGCCTCGACGCGGAGGGCGAGATCCTCAGCCGAGGCCCGGACTGCTTCGTGGGCTACATCGACGCCGAGATGACCGACCGGGTGTTCGACGAGGACGGCTGGTACCGCACCGGCGACGTTGGCACGCTCGACGAGGACGGCTACCTCACGATCACCGACCGGCTGTCGGACGTCATCATCCGCGGCGGTGAGAACATCAGCGCGCAGGAGATCGAGGAACTGCTGATGGGGATGGAAGCGGTGGCCGAGGTCAGCGTCGTCGCCGCGCCCGACGAACGCTTGGGGGAGCGCGCCGCCGCCGTGCTGCGTATTCGCCCCGGCGCCAGTGCCCCGACGCTCGAGCAAGTGCGCGAGCACCTCGCCGACGTGGGACTCGCCCGGCAGAAGTGGCCCGAGTCGCTCCACCAGATCGAGGAGTTCCCGCGAACGCCATCGGGCAAGGTCCAGAAGTTCCGGCTCCGTCAGGAGCTACGCGACGGCAAACTCGAGGCCTATTCCTGATGGAAATCTCGTTCTACTTCTGAGATAGTGTTCTTCTACACGCGCATGGAGGGGAAGGTCGCATGACCACGCTGACCACAGAGAGGCTGGCGGAGACCGTCGGAGCGATGGTCGTTGGAGTCGACCGGGATCGACTCCTGACCGACGACCGCCTGCCGAGCTGGACCTTGGAGGCACTGGAAGCCAACGGCGTATTGGTGTTCCGGGACCTGAAGCTGGACGACGAGACCCAGGTCCTGTTTTCCAAGAAGCTGGGTCGGGTGGAGACGTTCCGGATGGACCCGGTCCACCCCGAGATCTTTCGGGTCACGCTGGACCCGGCCAAGAACCCCGCCGCCACCTACCTCAAGGGAACCTTCGACTGGCACATCGACGGCCTCACCGAGGAGATACCGATCATGGCCACACTGCTCAGCGCGCACGCCGTGGCGACCTCGGGTGGAGACACGGAGTTCGCCAGCACCTACCAGGCCTACGAAGACCTCAGCGTCGATGAGAAGGCGGAGTTCGAGTCCATTCGGATCGTCCACACCTTCGAAGCGTCACAGCGGCTCCACAATCCGAACCCCACCCCCGAGGAGTTGGCGCTGTGGCGGAAGCGAGCTCCCAAGGAACATCCGCTCATCTGGAAGCACCGGTCGGGGCGGCGCTCGTTAGTGCTGGGCGCCACGGCCTCGCACGTGGTCGGCTGGGATGAGGCCGAGGGCCGGACGTTTCTGAACCAGCTCCTGGAGCGGGCCACCGGTTCCGGGCGTGTCTATCGCCACCAGTGGCAGCTGGGCGATGCCGTCATGTGGGACAACACCGGCGTGCTCCATCGGGCCTGCCCCTACGACCCGACGTCGCCTCGGGACATGCACCGCACGACGCTGTTCGGCGACGAGGCCGTGCAATGACGGCCGGGTCCGACGCGCGGGTCGCCATCGTGACTGGTGGCGCGTCAGGCATCGGCTTGGCCATCAGCCAGCGACTGGCTGCCGACGGAGCCGCCGTCGCCGTGTTCGACCTCAATACTGAGGCGGCCGAAACGGCGGCCGCCGACATCGTGAGCGCGGGTGGCTCCGCCATCGCCGTCACCGTCGACGTCACCGACCGTGCCCTGGTCGATCAGGGGGTGGCCGAGGTGCGGGAGCGTCTGGGCCGGCCGACGATCCTGGTGAACAACGCCGGACTCGACGGGTTCGACAAGTTCCTGTCCATCCCCATTGAGAAGTGGAATCGCATCCTCGAGGTCAACCTCACCGGGACGTTCCAGTGCTGCCAGGCCGTCGTCCCCGAGATGCTCGAGGCCGGGTGGGGGCGGATCGTGAACATCTCGTCGTCCAGCGCGCAGGGGGGCCAGCCCATGATGACGCACTACGTGGCGGCCAAGGCGGGGGTGATCGGGTTCACCAAGGCGCTGGCCCTCGAACTGGGCCCCAAGGGGATCACCGTGAACACCATCCCGCCGGGGTTCATCGACACGCCGATGCTGCGGGCCACCGAGGCCAAGGGTCTCCTCGGTGAGGGAGTGGAACACCACGCCGGATTGACGCCGGTGCGCCGCGTGGGCCAACCGGGCGACATCGCCGCGGCCTGCGCCTTTCTGGTGAGCGATGAGGCCAGCTACGTCACCGGGCAGGTCATCGGAGTCAACGGCGGACGCAACACCTGAGTTGGTGGATCAGAAGGGCATTCTTCGTCTCACTGGTGTGGTGTGTTGCGTCAGGAGATCGGCCCTCTCCTCCAGGACGGGGTAGTCTCCCAACCGTGACCAAAGACGATTCTTCCGACGACGCGGCGACGGCTGAGCCGGTCAGCTGGCGGGAGCTGGCGGTCGCCCGATCGCTCGACTCCGCCCGGACTCGGGCCGAGAGCCGCGTGCAGCGCTTCCTCGACGCCGCGCTGGAGCTCATGAACAGCGGCGACAGCAAGGAGTTCACCGTCCAAGAGGTGGTCGAACGTTCCGGGCAGTCGCTGCGGAGCTTCTACCAATACTTCGGCGGCAAGCACGAGCTCCTATTGGCCCTCTTCGAGGAATCGATCCGCACCACCACCGACTACCTCCGGGAGCGGGTGGCCGAGGAGGACGATGCCCCCGCTCGGCTCCATCGCTTCGTGGTCGAGTACTACCGCCTGTGCCGTCCCGCACCCACGGGCAAGTCAGCTAAGAAGCCGCTGTCGCCCTCGCCTGTTCTGGTGGAATTCGCCCAGGAACTGCTCACCGTCTACCCCAAGGAAGCCGCCCGCGCCTTCGTCCCGCTCGTGACCTTGTTCGAAGAGGTCTTCGACGCGGCCGCCGCCGCCGGCACCATCCGGTCGAGCCTCAACCGCCGTCATGTCATCGGCGTCATGCTTGAGGCGATCATGTTCAACGCGTTCTCGGCCACCATCGCCGGCGCCTCCCGGCAGTCGGACAGCGACGCCGCCGAGGAACTGTGGGACCTGATGTTCCACGGCCTCGGAGCGGCCTCCGCCACCTAGCCCAGGCAAATCTGAAAGACGAGGGGGAGTCAGATGTCATGGGATTTCGAGACGGAGCCTGAGTTCCAGGTCAAGTTGGACTGGGCCGACGCGTTCGTCCGCGAGGAGGTGGAGCCGCTCGACCTGCTGTGGCCCGACCTGGTGTTCACGCCGCCCGACGAGCGGCTGCGCCGGGTTATCGACCCGCTCAAACAGCAGGTCCGCGACCAGGGGCTCTGGGCGACACACCTGGGCCCGGAGTTGGGTGGCCAGGGCTACGGCCAGGTGAACCTCTGCCTGCTGAACGAGATCCTGGGCCGCTCGAACTGGGCGCCGGTCATCTTCGGCTGCCAGGCGCCCGACACCGGGAACGCCGAGATCATCGCCCACTACGGCACCGAAGAGCAGAAGGAGCGCTACCTCCGCCCGCTGCTCGGCGGGGAGATCTTCTCGTGTTACTCGATGACCGAGCCCCATGCCGGCTCGGATCCCACCATGTTCAAGACGCTCGCTCATCGCGATGGCGATGAGTGGGTGATCAACGGCTGGAAGTACTTCTCGTCGAACGCCAAGACCTCCTCGTTTCTCATCGTGATGGCCGTCACCAACACCGACGTGAGCGCGTACAACGGCATGTCGATGTTCCTGGTGCCGACCGACACTCCCGGCGTCAACATCGTGCGCAACGTCGGCCTCGCCGGTGAACCGATGGACGAGGGCTCACACGCGTTGATCCACTATGAGGACGTCCACGTTCCCGCCGAAGGTCTCCTCGGGGGGGAGGGCCAAGCCTTCGCCATCGCCCAGACGCGGCTCGGCGGTGGGCGCATCCACCACGCCATGCGCACCATCGGCTTGGCCCAAAAGGCCCTGGACATGATGTGCGAGCGGGCCCTCAGTCGCGAGACCCAGGGGAGCCTCCTGGCCGACAAGCAGTTCGTGCAGGGCTTCATCGCCGACTCCTACGCGCAACTCGTGCAGTTCCGGCTGTTCGTGCTCTACACGGCGTGGACGATCGACAAGTACAACGACTACCGGCGGGTGCGCAAGGACATCGCCGCGGTGAAGGTGGTGATGCCGACCGTGCTGCACGACATCGCCATGCGGGCCATCCAGATCCACGGTGCCCTGGGCGTGAGCAACGAGATGCCCTTCGCCCGGATGCTCATGGGGGCCAGCGTGATGGGCCTGGCCGACGGGCCCACCGAGGTCCACAAGGTGACCGTCGCCCGCCAAGTGCTGCGCGGCTACTCGGCCAGCGATGACCTCTGGCCCACGGAGCACCTCCCCAAGAAGCTCGCCGCCGCGGAGGCGAAATTCGCCGAGCACCTCGAGCACGAGGTGGGCAACCTGTGACCGAGGCGACGGACACCACCCCGACGATCGCCGATGTCGGCCGCCTCACGGCGTGGCTCGACAGTCAGGGGCTGGGTGTCGGGGCGCCGCTCGAATCGCGCTACGTCTCGGGGGGCAGTCAGAACGAGATCTACGAGCTGCGCCGCGGCGACCTGCACTGTGCCATGCGCATCCCTCCGCCGACGGCGCCGGCGGACCGCGACAACGGCATCCTGCGCGAGTGGCGCATCATCGAGGCGCTCGACGGCACCGAAGTCCCCCACACGAAGGCCATCGCCGTGTGCACCGACCCGTCGGTTTTGGGGCGGACGTTCTACCTCATGGGCTTCGTCGACGGGTGGTCGCCGATGGAGACGCAGGGCACCTGGCCAGCGCCGTTCGACGGCGACGTCGATGCCCGGCGCGGCCTGGCCTTCGAACTGGTGGAAGGTATCGCTCGGTTGTCCAAGATCGATTGGCAGGCGAAGGGTCTCGAGGACCTGGGCCGGCCCGAGGGCTTTCATGAGCGCCAGGTCGATCGGTGGACCGGATTCCTGGAACGAATCAAGGGGCGTGAACTCCCGGGCTTCGATGAAGCGGCGGCGTGGTTGCGCAGCCACCGGCCCATCGACTACATCCCCGGCATCATGCACGGCGACTATCAGTTCGCCAACGTGATGTACCGCCACGGTGCGCCCGCCCAACTGGCAGCCATCGTCGATTGGGAGATGGGCACCGTGGGCGACCCCAAGCTCGACCTGGGCTGGGTGATGCACACCTGGCCCGAGGACACCAGCAGTGGCGAGGGAAGCGTGGGCGGCTACGTCGATATGACGAACATGCCGTCGCGCTCCGAGGTGCTCGACCACTACGCGGCGATGTCGGGACGCCAGGTCGATGACATCGACTACTACTGCGTACTGGCCAAGTGGAAGCTGGCCATCATGCTCGAGCAGGGTTACCAGCGCGCCAGCAACGACCCCAAGCTGGCCGGATTCGGGCCCTTCGTCCTGACGCTCATGCAGGGCGCGGCGGACTTGGCCGAGACCACGGACTACGGGTCATGACCGAGGCCACCGAATCGACCGAAGTGCTCGTGCGCACGCGGCAGGGCCCCGTCCTGATCCTGCGCCTGAATCGCCCCGAGGCGCGCAACGCGCTCACGATGGGATTGATCGCCGGCATCGGCAACGCCGTCGCCGAGGCAGAGTCCGATCCGGAGATCCGTGTCGTGGTGCTGACCGGTACGGGAGATCGTGCGTTCTGTGCCGGGATGGATCTCCGAGCGTTCGCCGAAGGCGAGGGCCCGCCGCCGGGATCGGCCGAAGGTTTCGCCGCCTTTCAGCGGCTGGTCCGGGGCGAGGTCACTATGCCCCTCGTGGGCGCGGCCAACGCCACCGCTCTGGCTGGCGGGTTCGAGCTGTTGTTGGCCTGCGACATCATCGTGGCCTCGTCGCAGACCGAGCTGGGGCTGCCCGAGGTCAAGCGGGGGCTCTTCGCCGCCGGCGGTGGGACCTTCATCGGCACCAGGGTCCCGCTCAGCATCGCCCTGGAGATGGCGCTGATCGGGGAGCGGATCAGCGCCG
>Ga0075021_10002154_pt1 | contig 10217 bp, 7 predicted proteins | sample ColStrG_CSR_2012_FD_72749 | JGI IMG/M metagenome (GOLD analysis project Ga0075021, IMG submission 72749) | Freshwater sediment microbial communities in response to fracking from Pennsylvania, USA - Cold Stream Run_MetaG_CSR_2012 | ecosystem: Environmental > Aquatic > Freshwater > Creek >... | reverse complement strand
TCGAATCGACGGCCCTCGGCGGTGGAGCACCGGCGTACCCGCCCGAAATGCGACGAGGCACACCAGTCGTCTGGGTCGTCCTCCTCGTCGTTTTGATCGCCACATTTCTGGTGATTCTGGTTGTCGGTGGCATTCGCCACTGGGTTGCCATCCATACCGGCGTTCTCAACGGTGGTCCCGACAAGTACTACAACTTCTGGTCCGGGTTCGGGTCCGACCTGGGAGAGGCCACCCTGATCACGGCGGTGGGCGCCGGCTTGTACACCGGGCTGCGGAAGGTGAACTGCCACACCAAGGGTTGCTGGAGGATAGGGAAGCATCAACTCGCCGGCACCCCGTATGTGCTCTGCCGTCATCATCATCCCGGCGTCCCGTCCAAAGGCGCCAGCCACGATCACATCCTCGAACAGCACCGTCGGTATCAGGAGTCCCAGGCATCCAACGGTCGGTGACCAGACTTCTGCTGTCATGCCTCACCTCAGCAGGAGAGCACCACCAACATTCTCGGGTCGCCAATCGGGATCCCGAATGGGGCAGGACGGTCCACGTGCGTGCGAGGTGTTGGCCCAGACTCAGATTTGGAGGCCCGGGAGGGTCGACAGACCGGCGACATCAGTGACCGATATGCCCGCCCCCGGAAGACTACCGAGATACGGGGCATTGAACCCGAAGATTCCTCCATCGGCTGCAGCAAGCCAGTAACCCGCACCGGAGCTGGTAGCGGCCATGCCGACGATGGGTTGGTTGAGAGTAAGTCCGCCCGTCGACCCGTGAAAGGCAGCGTCGCCGTACGCGAAGATCCCTCCATCGGTGGCGACGAACCAGTAGCCCATGCCGTCGGATGTGGACGTCATGCCGACTACCGGCTTATTCAGAACAATGTTTCCCGTCGACCCATGGAAGCCGGCGTCGCCGTAGGCGAAGATTCCTCCGTCGGACGCCACCAACCAGTAACCCGGTCCGTTCCGATTGGCGGCCATTCCGACAATCGGCTTGTTCAGTTGAAGATTTCCTGCCGAACCGAAGAAGCCGGCGTCGCCGTAGGCGAAGATGCCACCGTCGGAAGCGACCAGCCAGTAACCGCCGCCGTGGGCCGTCTGGGCCATACCGACCACCGGCTGATTCAGTGTGCGGATCGACAGGTCGCCCAGGTAGTTGAGGTAGGAGTCGTTGCCGAAGCCGGTGATCGCTCCGTTCGACTCGTAGGAGTAGTACCCCTGGAAGGGCGTGGTGGGCACCGCCATGTAGGCGAATGCTCCGTACAAGGCTTGGTAGGGACCGGATCCCGCACTGCAATTGAACTGTACGGCAGCGCTCGTCACCTGATTGCCGATGGTCGTGAGTTGGTCAATCACCGCCGTCGCAGTATCGCCGTTCATCTGGCTTCCGCAATTGTTCGTACTGGTCACGGTAACGCTGCCGGTGGCGCCGGAACCGTACTTCGTGCCCACGGTGAGCGGCACCCCAGTGGATCCCGTATACACGCTGACGGTAATCGGCGGGCCGGGAATCTGCCCAGGAAACGAAGGCGCAACCAGCTGGATGATGAGATCGCTGGTGGTGGCGGCAAAGGTCGGCATCGGTACGGTCCCGGGAGTCAGCGAGAGTGCGCCGGCGCTGTCGAACACCTCGAGATAGCCGTTCGAGATGGGCGCCACGGGGTTGGTGATGTGGCCGTGGACGGGGACGCCAGGAACTCCGCTACGGGAGTGCACCTGGTGCGTCGGTAGGCCCGCCGCACCGGCCGGAGCTCCAGCGAGGCAGAGCCCGCCGACCACGGTCAAGATCGAGGCGAACATGGCCACGGGATTTCTGCGCATCGATGGACAGTAGCAATTCTTCCTCCGGCGAACGGACCTCCATCCGCAACCGGTGTTGCCCCGATTGGATCCCGTCAACCCCCGTGTCGGTCCGTTTCCGGACGGATGATCCTGTACACGGCCCGTAGCAGTGGAATCCGACGCCTCGGACGCTCATGGGCCTCGAGCCGCTTGGCGATGAGCTCGCGTCGCTCCTGCAGGTCGCGGAAGGTGATCGCTTCTGTCTCCTCGGTAAAACCCATGGCCGCCCGGTAACCGTCGAGATCGAGGGTGTCGCTCGTCACCTCGAAACCGACCTCGAGGGCGATGCGGTCGCCGTGGCGTTGTGTGAAGTACGTCACGATGGCCACGATCTCGCCGAGGATGTCGACATCCGGAGCCATGGTCGCCATGGCACCGTTGAGGAACAACATGTTCTTCACGAAGAGCATCAGCTCCTTCGGCAACTTCGCTCCATAGCCGAGCAGCGCCTTGGTCACCTCTCGCAGTTCCGCCATCATCTCCTCGGCTGTCAACGTCGTCGGGTCGATAGGTGGCCGGTCGAGGTTGAGGTCGCGGATGACGGCGTCGATGTCCGAATCGGGCGGCAACGCCCCGAGGTCGCGCAGTGCCTCGACCTGGACGGCCACGTTGTTGGTACTGGCCCCCATCTGGAGCCGCAGGAAGGCCTGTCGCTTGCCCTCGTCGAGCCGTGCGGTGATTCCGAAGTCGAGCAGGGCCACCGTTCCATCGGATTGGACCATCATGTTGCCGCCGTGCAGGTCGCCATGGAAGACCCCGTACAGCAGAGCACCCTCCAAGAAGGCGATCAGGCTGGACCGCAGCACGGCAGCGGTGTCGATGCCCGCTTCCTGCATTCCCTCGGCGTCACTCCAGGGGAATCCGTGCAGATGCTCCATCACCAATACCCGACGCGTGACCAACTCGGGATGGGGACGGGGTACGACGACCGTGCGCTGATCGGTCCCGGCAAAGACCTCGGCGATGTCGAGCATGTTCTGCGCTTCGAGTCGGAAGTCGAGCTCTTCCACGATGGTCTCGGCGAACAGCTCGACCAGGGCGGGGGGATTGGTGAGAGCGGTCACCGGGATACGTCCGACCAGGAACGGGGCGATCCAGGCCATGGCAGCTATATCGAGTCGGACCAGTGGCGCCACTCGACTCCGCTGGACCTTGACCACGACACGCTCGCCGCTACGAAGCGTGGCTGCGTGGACTTGAGCGATCGAAGCCGAGGCGATCGGGACGGGGTCGAAGGAGGTGAAGACCTCGGACAACGGACATCCCAGATCTTCCTCGACCGTTCGCCGAACGATGGCGAACGACTCAGCTGGGACCCGGTCTCGAAGTAGCCGGAACTCGGAGACGAGCTCCTCGGGAAAAATGCCTTCGCCCGACGAGATGATCTGCCCGAGCTTGATGTAGGTCGGGCCAAGATGCTCGAACGCGGGGCGCAGACGCTTGGACAGCCCGGCGCGGGAATCGGGGGTGCCGCGTTCGCCCGCACCCCACAGCACGAGCGGGATCCCGAGCCGGTAGGCCACGGAGAGCAGCCGTCCGACCGACGGGAGGTGCTGGGAACGAATGAGGGTCCGGGCCATTTCGGCGGCCTGGCGGCGCAAGACGTCGATGTCCGGTTCGGTGGCGGTCCCGAAGCGCCACGGCATGGTCGACGGATCGACGATCCAGGGCGCGTCTCGGGTGAACGCACCGATCGCGAGGTCAGCCGGACCATCGGATTCAATGGCATCGTCGAGCGGGGGCACGGGGTCGATCATGGGGACTCCACGGTAGGGCACCTTCGGTCCGTTCCGGTCACACGGGAGCGGTAGCGCTGTAGTGCGTCCGTACGGGGCCTCAACCGATCGTACGGCGTCACCGGTTCAGGCCGGCGTCACGACCAGGCAGCCGTTGTGGCCACCGAACCCGAAGGAATTGGAGAGGATCGGTCCGGGTTCCCAGGCTCGCGCCACATCGGCGACCACGTCGAGTCGGATGCCTGGATCGGGCTGTTCGAAGCCGATCGTAGGCGGGATACTGGCATGGGCGATGGTGAGAACACTTGCCACCGCTTCGATGGCACCACTGGCGCCGAGTCCATGGCCGGTGGCCCCCTTGATGGATGTGACCGGAGGTGCAGCACTGCCGAACACCTTGCCGATGGCATCGGATTCCGCCTGGTCGTTGAGCGGCGTCGAGGTCCCATGGGCATTGATATGGGCGACTTGGGACGCGTCGATACCGGCGTCTTCCATAGCCAGCTGCATGCAGTCGGCTGCCCCGGACCCGCCCGGGGTCGGGGCGGTGATGTGGTGAGCGTCAGACGTGCTGGCTGCCCCGGCCAGTTCGCCGTAGATGTGGGCACCCCTGGCCACAGCCCGGTCCCACTCCTCGAGTACGAGTGCTCCGGCGCCCTCGGTCATCACGAACCCGTCACGGCGGACGTCGAACGGCATCGACCTCCCCGTGGTCGAGAGTGCAGTCATGTTGGCAAATGCGGCAGTGCCCACGATTGTCATACCCGCCTCCGCTGCTCCACCGATGACTACGTCGCAGCGACCGGATGCCACCAATCGAGCGGCGTGGGCGATGGAATGGGCCCCCGCGGCACAGGCGGTGATGATCGTCTCCGACGGACCATGCCAGCCGATCCGCATAGACACTGCAGCTGCGCCTGCATTGGACATCATCATCGGCACCAGCCGTGGGGAGATCCGCCGGACACCCTTTTCGGCGTACACCAGTATCTGGGTCTCGAGCGTCTGCAGACCGCCCACACCGGTGCCCATGATGACCCCGGACCTACCCGGGTCGGCATCAAGTCCACCGGCATCGGAAAGCGCCATGTCTGCTACCGCCACGCTGAATTGGGCGAAGCGATCCAGCTGGCGGGCCTCCTTGGCGGAAAACCACCGATCGGCGTCGAAGTCATGGACGCGGCGATCACCTTCCGGGGCCGGACCGTGGATGCCCGACCAGAATGCGTCCAGCCCGGAGCCGACCGACGACAGGACAGCCATGCCGGTGATGGCCACCCGTCGGCCACCGATCGGTCCATCGGGACCGACGCCCAGACGCATCAGATCTTGGCGGCGATCAGGTCATAGGCCTGACCAATTGTCTCGATGCCCTCGAGTTCGGTCTCGTCCACCGAGACGTCGAAAGTCTCCTCCAATGCCATCACGAGTTCAACCAGGTCCAGGCTGTCGGCGTCGAGGTCCTCGGCGAACCGGGCCTCCTTGGTGATCTTGTCCTCCGGGACCTGCAGGACCTCCACGGCGCATCCCTTGAACTTCTCGAACATCTCGTCGTTGCTCACTACGTCTCCTTGGTCTGTGATGGTGGTGTGCGATTTCGTTGTCATGTATCTGTCCGGATGGCGGGCGGGCAGCAGTGTCAGAGGCCCATTGCCAGCCCGCCGTCGACCGGAAGGACAGCGCCGGTCATGTAGCCGGCTCCATCCGAGGCGACGAACCCGACAACACTGGCGATTTCGGCAGGCTGGGCCACCCGTCCCAACGGGACCTGGGCAGCGAATTCGGCTCGTTTGGCTTCGCCGAGTCCGGCCAGCATATTCGTTTCCACCAGGCCCGGAGCCACGACGTTCACCGTGATGGAACGGCTGCCCACCTCGCGGGCCAACGAGCGGGCCATTCCTACCAATCCTGCCTTCGAGGCGGCGTAATTGGCCTGACCGGCGGACCCGATGAACGCTCCCACCGACGAGATCAAGATGATCCGGCCGCGGTGCAATCGGATCATCTTGGACAAGGCTCGCTTGGTGACCCGGAACACGGCCGTCAGATTGGTGTCGATGACTTCGGACCAGGCGTCTTCGGTCATCCGCAATGCCAGCGTGTCCCGGGTCACACCGGCGTTGGCCACCAGGACTTCCACCGGACCCCATGTCTGCTCAACGGTGGCGAACGCCGCCTCGACCTGCTCGGGTTCGGTCACGTCGCAGGTGAGGGAGAGAAAGTGGTCAGGTCCGGTATCCGGGTGGCGGTCCGGCGCACCCGTCCGCGACGTGATGGCTACCCGGTCGCCGTTGGCCAGGAACCATTCGGCACAGGTCAGTCCGATGCCCCGGGATCCCCCGGTCACCAGAACGACCCGGCTGCCCGTGCTTCCGGCCCGGTCCGACACCTCAGCCCCGATCGTGGCGTCATCGCTCATGCGGCGTCCCCCTCAATGGTGCTCGCCGGAGAATTGTCGGTTACGGAACGGGCGAACGGTCACGAACCACTGTCCCGGGTACGGAGCCAGGCTACGGGCTGGCCCTCGACCACCCGCTCACCCCGAACGGCCAACCACCGCACCAATATCCCGTTGAATGGCGTGCGTACCTCGGTCAATCCCACCGTCCCGACCTGGTCACCGACGGCGAGTAGCGACCCCGGGTCGGCGCCCTCTCCACTGCCCGGGGCGGCCGTGGCCTCAGCCAGAGCTGTGCTCTCCAGAGCGGCAAGGTGGACGGCGGGTTCGAATACGCCCGGCGCCGGACTGACCACCACCCGTTCAGAGGTATAGAGGTGCTCGCCCTGACCGTCGGGTCCCGAGGCGCTCCACTCGTCGTTGCCCGACACGTGGTCCATCAACTTGTCTAGGTCGTCCGGCACGGCCACCGGCACACCCCGCATGTCCGGAGTCGCACGGCGGACCATTCCGGAAAGCACACCACCGGGCCCGAGCTCGATTGCCAATGTGGATCCCCTTCCGCTCAGTACTTCGAGAGAGTGACGCCAGCGCACCGGGCTGCACAATTGAGCCGACAGCAACCCCGGCCACTCACCGGCATCGGTGTGTACCCGCGCGTCAACGTTTGCCACTACCGGAACTTCGGGCGCATGGAACGTGACGGTGTCGAGCCGCTGGCGCAGTCGGGCTCGAGCCGGGAGCATCATCGGTGTGTGGAAGGCCCCGGAAACCGGAATGGGCAAGACCTTCCGGGCTCCGAGTTCCTTGGCATGGGTGACGGCGAGGGCGATGCCCGCCTCGGTTCCGGCGATCACGACTTGACCGGGTGCGTTGTAGTTGGCCACCCAGACATCGGACTCGGCCCGTTGGCAGGCGGACTCCGCGTCGTCGTCGGCAATCCCGATGAGCGCCGCCATCGTTCCGGGCTGTGCGTCGGCAGCCTCCTGCATGGCATCACCGCGCTCGATGACCAGCGACGTACCGTCTGCCAAGGAAAGGGCACCGGAGGCCACCAGTGCGGTGTATTCACCCAGGCTGTGGCCTGCGCACGCAGCGGGCGTGAGGCCGAGGCGCTCGACGGCATCGAGCACCACCAGGCTCATCACGAAGGTGGCCAACTGTGCGTTGGCCGTGCGGGTGAGTTCCTCCATCGGTGCGTCGAGGAGCAGTGCCGTCAGATCCCGTCCAGCTATCTCGGAGGCTTCGCCGGCCACCTCCCAGGAGGGGTGGTCCACCCAGGCACGTCCCATGCCGGACCGTTGGGACCCCTGTCCCGGAAAGGTAAAGGCCAACACCCACAGAACTCCTCATCGACTCGGACCGGTCGTCACGGCGACCAGTAGATGGCCCAGTGTGTCACGGTGCCGACCGGAATCGGTGGTTACCAGGCAGTAGGTGGGCGACCCCCTGCCGGCCGAAATGCCGTGGTTCAGGGTCGTCGATTCTGGAATGGTGACGGGCGCCGACTCGTCCGTGCCCTCGACGCTCCGGATGTCGCCTGTCGGCGTCGTGCGCCCCACCGAACGACCGCAGGTGGCGGGTACCTTGCGGCCCGGCACGGATCAACGACGACGTTCGAGGTCATCCTCGAGTTTCCGCGGCCACAGGCGGTAGTAGATCTCCGAAAGTGCCAGGCCGAGGCCCCAGGTGACGAATCCCCAGACCAACAGCGTCAGGGTGTATGCCCACTCGTGATGCCGGACGTGGTGGAACAACCGGTCGGCCAGGGCCAGCTCAGGCACATGCCATGTCTTCAGCAACAGGTAGTAGACGGCGTAGGGGGCGCCGATGCACACCGTGAACCGCACCCAACTGGACGGGGTCTCCCATCGCCCGCGAAGACCGAGCGGTCGAAATGGGAGGAGCACGGAGAGGAGCGACCCGAATCCGAGCCAGACAGTGACGTCGACCAGGTCCCGGACGAGAGCGATCGGAATGGAGTCAGGAGGGTGGGCCACAGTCAGGCGGAGGAGGACCGACAGTAGGAGGATCGGCGGGGTCAGGACCAAGAAGACCGACAGATTCTTCAAGAACAGCACCCGCCAGGCTGTGTCGCCGGCTCGGAACGAAGCAGCCGCCCGGTCGGCGTCGAAGCCGAGTTGGTTGGTGTTGAGAGCGCTCGCCAGCACCCACCCGGCAATCGACGTCGCGAATCCGCTCACCCGCACGTCGTCACGGTGCGAGTTCCATGACATGGCGATGACGATGGGCAGTCCGATAGCCAGGTTGACCAGTATCTGGCCGATCCAACCGAGTCGCTTCGTAAACGTCCAGCGAATTTCGTCGGCCACGTCGCGGACGAGTCCGAGCCGGGGCTCGAGTTCGGCGCCCGCACTCGCGTTGGCCCCCTCGGGTAGATGCTCGAGGCGGGAGCCGGTCAAGGACATGCGTCCCTATCGGCAGATGACCGGGGGAACTCGAGCGGCCTCGGTGTGTCCACAACTCGCAGGGAAGCGAAATTGGGAGACGAGAATTGGTCCGTCTCGAATCGTCGCAAACGTGCCCGGGGCGGGATTCGAACCCGCACACCCTCTCGGATAGTGGATTTTGAGTCCACCGCGTCTGCCATTCCGCCACCCGGGCCTGTGTGGTGCGTTGGGCCACGACGCTACTCCGAGGCCCGGATGTGCGGAGACAGGACGAACGAGAACCTCGGACCACTCGAACATGACGTCGTACGGATTCGATTTCCGTCGGCGCCTTGGATGTCGTCCGCCCACATAGTGCGGGTGCGGGGCGGGGAACCGGGTAGTTGCCCGCCCCGGGTTGTCCGACAACCTGATCTCGACCAACCTTCTGATCGACTACCTCGGCTTGCCCGTTCCGGAAGGTGGAGTCGTGCCGGCCGGAGTGTGAGAGTTCATCGAGTGTCGACCTGGCCTCAACGACCCGATCACGGCCAATGGATTCCGGAATGGCGGCTCCCTGCAGGTGACTCCTCGCGCCAGCTACCCGGTTGCCGGGTCCCATTGATTCGGTACGTTGACTGGATCCGGTGATCAGATCCGGTGACCCTAAACTCCGAGCATGGGGCTGCCGGCTAGCCGTCGATTCGATCAACAGGTGACTGCCTTCGCGTCGCTCGACGGATCCGTCGTGCCACTCAGTGCCGAAGTTGTCGAGGTGCGGCTTCCGTTCCGGGTACCGGTGGCCACCGCCAAAGGCACCCATCGCGTGCGGCCGTTCGTCCTCGTCCGCCTGGAGTGCGCGGATCTCGACGGGAAAGTGGTCACCGGGTGGGGAGAGTGTGCCGCACTGGGCGACACCACCTACGACCAAGAAGACGTGGACGCCGCTTGGTCCGTGCTTACGGAGCGGTTCATTCCTGAAGTCTTCTCCCTCGCCGGCAGGGAGGGGAGACTTCCGACGCCCGGCGATCTCGGAGGAAGTGGGAGTGAAATCGGTCGACCGATGGCGTACGCCACCGTCGAGATGGCGGTGGCCGACGCCCACCTACGGGCCGGCGATCGGTCGTTCGCCGGTCTCCTCGGAGTCGAGGGCCGGGTCATCGAACCCGGCGCCGTCCTTGGGTTGCCGACCACCGCTGAACAGTTGAGCTCGGACCTTGTTCACCTGCACGCGTCCGGATTCGCAAGGGTCAAGATCAAGATCGCTCCGGGTCTGGAGTCGTTGGTCGAACGCGCCGTCCGGCCCGTCGCCGGTTCCGACCTCATCGTGCAGCTCGATGCCAACGGTGCCTACGGGTCCGACGCAGCCCATCGCCTCGAGGTCCTCGACGATCTGGGACTGGCTTGCATCGAGCAGCCCCTCGGCCGCGATGACCTCGAAGGACACTGCCGCCTGGCGGCCGAGCTCGTCACTCCGATCTGCCTGGACGAGAGCCTCGACTCGCCGGGCAGAGTGGTCGAGGCCGTCGAGGGTGGTGCCTGCTCGGTCGTCTGTGTCAAGCCGGCCCGGCTCGGGGGAATTGCAGCTGCCCTCGACGTGATCAGCTGGTGCGACGCACATTCCGTCCCATGGTGGATCGGCGGAATGTTCGAGTCCGACCATGCACGGGGCGTCAATAGGGCGTTGTCCGCCCTCTCCGATCGTTCGCTTCCGGGCGACCTCGCCCCACCGCAGACCTACCTGGGCGCCGACCTGATGGAGTCCGTGCCCGGCGCCATCGATTCCGATTCGGGCCGCCTCTCGTTGCCCGTTCCGACCGGACCGGGGATGGGACCGGGTCCTGATCCGGCT
>Ga0075021_10002152_pt1 | contig 10220 bp, 8 predicted proteins | sample ColStrG_CSR_2012_FD_72749 | JGI IMG/M metagenome (GOLD analysis project Ga0075021, IMG submission 72749) | Freshwater sediment microbial communities in response to fracking from Pennsylvania, USA - Cold Stream Run_MetaG_CSR_2012 | ecosystem: Environmental > Aquatic > Freshwater > Creek >... | reverse complement strand
TGGCCAAGTCGAACAGCCTGCAAATCTAAGGGGGCTGAGTCGGATAGTCACTTACGGCAGCAACCCCAATGTAGGGTAAAGGTTTCCTAGTTTTCACCAGCTTTTTTTTGTATATTTCACTGCGTCCCCATGCCCACGTTCTACGAGCGCTTTCAGGAATCGGCCCGGAAGTTCCCCAACAATATTGCCCTCGAAATCCAGCGGAAAGAGCAGGTCGAGAGGGTCACGTTCGCGGAGTTGGCGCGGATGGCGGAGAGTGTGGGCCACTGGCTCTCCTCTCGCGTAGAGCGCGACGCGCGCGTAGCCATTCTGGCGGCGAACCATCCCCGCTGGGTGGCCGCTTATCTGGGAATTGTTGCGGCCGGCAGAGTCGCCGTCCCGCTCGACACCGCGTTCCATGCCGACCAGGTTAAGAAGTTGCTCGCTGATAGCGGCGCTTCCCTGCTCTTCTGCGATGCGAAGCACCTGCCCGCGGCGGCCGAAGCCGTCGCCGGGCTCAACATTGGACTAGTGATGACATCGGTCGCTGCCGAGCTAACGGCTACCCCTACTCATCGCACAGAACGCGATGAGCGGGGCACCCAGGTTCATCAACCGACCTTCGTTTCTGAGTTGGACGCGATTTTCGCGGCGGGCAGCGGCAGTTTCACGCCCGCATCTCCCTCGCCCGATGACTTGGCTGCTTTGCTGTACACCTCCGGAACGACCGCCGACCCCAAGGGCGTGATGCTGACGCACTCGAATCTTGTCGGCGAAGCAAATTCGGTTTTCGGCGTGGTCACGCTCGGACCGGACGATGCCCTGCTCGGAATCCTCCCCATGTTTCACGTGCTGGCGCAGATGGCCAACCTGTTTCTGCCGCTGTTCACAGGCGCGCGAGTCGTATATCTGGAGACCCTGAATACCACGGAGTTGCTGCGCGCGTTGCAGGAACGCGACATCACTGCGTTTTGCGTGGTGCCGCAGTTCTTCTACCTGATTCACGAAAAGATCTTCAAGGAACTCAACAAGCGCGGCAAATTCACGCTGTCGCTTGTGCGCGCGCTCATGGCGCTCAACCGCGGGCTCCGGCGTGTGGGCATCAACGCGGGAAAGATTTTCTTCGGCAAGATCCACGCCACGTTTGGCGAGCGCATGCGCTATCTGGTCACGGGTGGCTCGCGTTTTGATACGGCGATCGCCCGCGATTTCTATTCGTTCGGAATTGACGTGCTCAATGCGTATGGTCTGACCGAGACTACCGGTGGTGCGTTCGTGAACACACCCGGCCACGTCGTGATTGGATCCGTCGGTCCACCGTTCCCCGGTGTCGAGGCGCGGATTGTCGATCCGCAGCCCGTGGAAGACGGCAGACCGGCGGCGGGAGAGATTGCCCTCCGCGGCGCAATCGTGATGAAGGGCTATTGGAATCGCCCGCAAGCAACCGCTGAAGTCCTCCGCGACGGCTGGTTCTACACCGGCGACCTCGGCTATTTCGATTCCGGCGGCAACCTGTTCATCACCGGACGCCGCAAGGAAGTTATCGTGCTTGCCAACGGTAAGAACGTGTATCCCGAGGAAATCGAAACGCACTACCAGAAATCGCTGCTGGTGAAGGAGATCTGCGTCATGGCGCTCGAAGCGCGGCCGGGCGATCCCACCTCGGAGCGGCTGCATGGTGTTATCGTCCCCAACTTCGAACTTCTCCGCGAGCGCAAGATCGTCAATTCCAAAGAATCGGTCCGTTTCGAGATCGAAGGTCTCTCGCACAAGATCGCTTCCACCAAGCGTCTGGGCAGTTACGACATCTGGCAAGACGATCTGCCCCGCACTACCACCCGCAAGCTGAAACGCTTCCAGATTGAGAAGAGAGTTCGCGAGCTTCAAAACTCGGGCGGTGGCGAAGCGGAGACCGGCACCGAAAAGCCGCTACGCCCCGAAGAGCAGTCGTGGCTGGAGCGCGATGATGTGAGGCGCGCGCTTGCCATTGTGCGCGAGGCGGCGCGCAATGAGCTTGCCGCGATCCGGCCCGACCATAACCTGGAACTGGATCTCGGCCTCGACTCCATGCAGAGGGTCGAGCTGCTGACGGAGCTCGAACAGCAACTGGGCGGCGACGTGCCCGAATCCCAACTGGGCGAAATCTACACGGTGCGCGATTTAGTCCATGCGGTGCTCGGAAGCGCCGAGCGTGGCGAGGGCGGTGCGAAAGCGACCGTGCCGGCATGGTCCACGATCTTGAGCGAGCCCGTGAGTGACCCGGAAGTGTTGGCGCTCGCGCACCACAATCTGCTTGCTGAACCTTTCTTCTTCGCGATGGGCCGGCTGGTTTATCTTTTCGCCCTCGACCGGTTTCATTTCCAGGTGCGCGGCCTGGACAATCTCCCCGAGAAGGGGCCCTATCTCCTCTGTTCGAACCACCAGAGCTACATCGATCCCATCCTGATGGTGTCCGTGCTTCCCTGGCGGGTCTTCCGCGATACCTTCGCCCTTGGCACGAGCGACATCTTCGGCAAGGGATTCATGCGGCGACTGGCGCGCTGGCTGCGGGTGGTTGTGCTCGACCCCGACGCGAATTTGGTTCCTGCCATGCGCGCAGGCGCCTACGGGCTGCGCCAGAAACGCGTTCTCATCTTGTATCCCGAAGGCGAACGCTCGAACACCGGCAATCCCACCGTCTTCCGCAAAGGCGCGGCGATTCTGTCGATTCACGAGCAGGTTCCAATCGTGCCGGTGGCGATTGAGGGCTTTTACGAAGCCTGGCCGCGCCACAAAAAGTTTCCTAAGTTCGCGGAGCTGCGGCTGGTGTTCGGGAAACCGATCCAGCCACCCCCGGCAAGCGGGGCGAGTGAAGCCGATTGTGAACCGCTCACCGCAAAATTAAGATCGACGATCGTCGATATGTGGGAAGAACTGCGCCCGACGAAACGAGCAGGGGATCTGGAAGCTGCGGCCAGCCGGCGATTCAGCGTTCCGAATTAGCTGCGCGAACCCGCGCTGGCTTCCCGCGCACGCTCCTCGAACGTCTTCTTGAACGCGTCGACCACGCCGCTATGGAATTTCCCACCGCTTCCACCGGCCCCAATCTCGTCTTCCGCCTGTTGCGGTGAGAGCGGGTTACCTTTGGGGCCGGCGGTGATCAGTTTCTGGTAGGCGTCGGCGACGGCCAGAATGTGCGCCTCGATCGGCACGTTCACGGTGCGCGCTCCCTGCTCCGCCACAATCTGTTCGGCCACAATGATGGGAATGACCCGCCGCAATGAGCCGCCCATGGCCTGCGCCCGAGGGTCGGTTGCCCGCCGGTGGCGGAAGCTCGCAACAATCTCGTCTCGATTCATGTCGGCGGCCTTGTACAGCACGTCGTGGCTAAGGCCAAGTTTACCCAGGTCGCGCAACATCACCGCTGAGCGCATCAGTTCGATGCGGTCGGACCCGAGCCCCAGCTTCTCGGCGATTTGGATGGCAAGGTGCAAAACGCGCCGATTCTCTCCCTGGCTGTATTGTTCGTTTTCGACGAAGTGTTGCAGAACCACCAGCAGGCCGCTGAAGCTGTCGCGGATGTCGTTGGTCATGGCCTGCTTGCGCTCATAGAGCGTGCCCATCCCGTAGCTGGTAACAGCCAGGATGCCGGCCCAGATGGCGAAGTTGAACAGCCTCTCCTGCGGCAGCACCAGCGTCCGGTGAGCGGGCACGATGTTGCCGATAAAATTCAGCAGGATCACCAGGAAGATGCAAGCGAAGGCGGTCAGCGTCGCGTGCCGGCGTCCAAAGTGATAGGCCGAGTAGAGAGCGGGCAAGAAATAGAAACAGAGCGCCATGGGCAGCGACTCCGCGAAGTACTGCAACGTTCCTGCAATCACGAACAGCGACAGTAAAAGAACAAGTTCCTTGGTGACTTTGCTCATGGTTTCTATGGGCACGCGCGACACGAAGTGCGCCCGAGATACATGGTCATATATGCGCGTGTCGGTGCAAAGTTACCGACGTAACGGAGAACGTTTGGGCCTGGCGATAGCGGCTGTCTGCCCAACAAATGTGAGAAATGTTCCACGTGGAACATTTTGTTATTGCTTTTTTGTACGTATCTTTACAGATATACAACAATCGATAAGTGCGACAATCGAAAGGGGTTGTGGGCGACGTGGCGGGCGGGGTGGCAAGGCTAGCGCTGGGACAGGTGAATGAGCCAGTAGGTGATGGCGGCCACGAGGGCGGCAGCGGGGATGGTCACGATCCAGGCCCAGACGATGCGGGTTGCCACACCCCAGCGCACGGCGGAAAAGCGCTGGACGGAACCGACTCCGACGATGGCGCCGGTAATGGTGTGAGTGGTGGAAACGGGAATGCCAGCGAGGGCGGTGCCGAACAACGTGATGGCGCCGGCGGTCTCCGCGCAAAAACCGCCGACCGGCTTGAGCTTGGTAATTTTCTGGCCCATGGTGTGGACGATGCGCCAGCCACCGAAATACGTTCCCGCGGCGATGGCGGCGTGGGCAGAGAGGATGATGGGCCAATGCAGGTGTCCCCAATTGGCGAGCATATCTTCCTTACTCATAAAGCCGGCGGTGTAGAGCGCGCCGGCGATGATGCCCATGGTTTTCTGCGCGTCGTTGCCACCATGGCCCAGGCTATAGCAGGCGGCCGAGAGCAATTGCAGTTTGCGAAACCAGGTATCGACTTGCTGGGGAGCTTTGTTTCGCAGCAACCAATGCACGCCGGTCATGAAAGCAAGACCGAGCACAAATCCCAGGACCGGCGCCACCACGATAAAGATCAGGGTCTTATACCAGCCACCGGCGACTATGACGGAAGGGGCAGAACGCCAGCCCGAATGGATAGCGGCGTGCATCATGGCGGCACCCGCGTAGCCACCGATCAGTGCATGAGAAGAGGATGTCGGCAGGCCCCACCACCAGGTCAACAAATCCCACACGATGGCGCCGAATAGTCCGGCCAGAACGACGTACTGATCGACCTCGTCGAGGCGGATCATGCCGCGGCCAATGGTTTTGGCAACAGCGGTCCCAAGGATGAAAGCGGCCAGAAAATTGAATACCGCCGCCCAGATCACGGCGAGCTTGGGAGAGAGGACGCGGGTCGAAACGACGGTTGCAATGCTGTTGGCGGCATCGTGAAATCCGTTGAGGAAATCGAAAATCAGGGCGACCAGGATGGTGATGAAGACCAGCAGGACTTCCGCGTTCACCGGGGCTCGCTCCTTGGTGGTGGCAGTGGCATGGAAGTTGGGCTGAACTTATGCGCTCTTGAGAACGATGGCTTCGAGAACGTTGGCCGCGTCTTCGGCCTTGTCGGTTGCGACTTCCAGGACCTCAAACAATTCCTTCATCTTGATGAGCTGGATTGGATCTTTTTCCTGATCGAAAAGCGCTCCAATGGCCTTGCGGCTCACTTGATCGGCCTCGTCCTCGAGGCGATTAATCTCGTCGCAGTGCTTAATGACGCCGTTGTTTTTTTCGAGCAGGGAAACACCGCGCGCCAGTTCCTCACTCTGCAACACGATGATGCCGGCGAGTTCCGCGGCAGCCACCGGAGGCTGCCGGATTTTGTAGACGACCAGGCGGGTGGCGGCGGCATTCACGAAGTCCAGCACGTCGTCGAGCGAAGAGGCGAGGCGGTGAATGTCCTCACGATCGAACGGCGTAATGAAGGTGGTGTTCAGCTTGCTGATAATGGCGTGGGTGGCTTTGTCGCCGCGGTGCTCGATTTCCTGCACCTGGGCAACGCGTTTTTCCAGGTCGTGGGGGTCTTCCAAGATGCTCCGCAGCAGGCGCGCCCCTTCGTTCATGGCGGTAGAAAGTTCGGCGAGAAGGTCAAAAAACTTGGTTTCGCGGGGCAGAAAACGCATCATGACGCCATCAATTGTTCAAGGTGGAAGACGGGGTAATATCTCACGCCGAGCGAGGCGGATGCAAGGACGGGAGCCATCGGAGGGCAACCATCTTTTTCAGACTTCTTTTTAAACTTTCAAGGAGTGGCGCCCTGGCGTTCCCTGGTAGCGGCGGTGTGTAGATGACAGATGGCAATGGCAAGGGCATCGGCGGCATCGGCAGGTTCTGGGACCTGTTCGAGATTCAGAAGGCGCGTCACCATCTGCTGCACCTGGTGTTTTTCCGCTCTACCGTATCCGACTACGGCGGATTTGATGGAGAGAGGCGAGTACTCGGCAACCTCAAGGCCTGCGGCCGCAGCGGCCAGCATAGCGACTCCACGCACCTGCCCGAGCTTCAATGCGGACTTCACGTTCACGGCATAGAAAACGTCCTCAATCGCAACACGGTCGGGCCTGTGCTGAGCGATGAGTTCCTGGAGACCGCTGGAAATGCGGGAGAGCCGCGCGGGCATGGGATCACTGGCGGAGACCTTGATGGCTCCGCAAGCGATGCAGATGAGGCGATTGTCGGCGAGCAGATCGACGACACCATATCCGGTGTATTCCGTGCCGCAGTCGATGCCGAGGACGCGCATGGTTGCTTGCAGTGTAACGCGGGTTGTGCAACTTTCCCGAACCGACTTAATCTAAACGTCCGAGAGGTACACGGGATGGCACGCATCGCAGGAGCGGACCCGAGACGCCAGAGTTGGCTGAAGGGCCTGTTGACTCGAATTGTCTACGGTACGGCGAAACGCAAGTTGGGGCATGTCGTAGCGCCCGTGCAGATCACGGCGCATCACACGAAGATCCTGTGGGGCTACGGACAGATGGAGCAGTCGCTGGCGGGAAGTTCGCTGGTTGAGGCCGGGCTCAAGCACCTGGCGGAAGTGCGGGTGGCAACACTGGTGGGGTGTCCGTTTTGAATCGATATCGGCTCTGCGGTCAGCAGAGAGACCGGCGTTTCGGCAGAGAAAATTGGGGCCCTGCAAAACTACCGCACAGGTGAGTTGTTTTCGGACGTGGAGAAGCTAGTGCTTGTGTTCGCCGATCACATGACTCAGACTCCGGTGGAAGTGCCGGACGCGCTTTTTGAGAAATTGAGGGCACAGTTCAACGACGCGCAACTTGTCGAACTCACGGCAACGATCGCGTGGGAAAACTACCGGGCCCGCTTCAATCATGCCTTCGGCGCGGGGTCGGAGAATTTCTCAGAGGGCAGTGTGTGCGCATTCCCCGCGCACTTGCCAGAGAGCGGGCCGCACTGACTTCTACTCAGGAGGCGATTGCAACACCGCGCTCTTCATTTCAAATCGCCGGGTGGGGACACACTCGGTGTAGCCGGCCGGACGGACAGCGTCGGAGGCGGGCCATTCCGTTTCACGCGATACGTGCGCATGTACATACAGAATGACTCGCCGCCTGCGGACCACATGCTCTGGGGGACATCTTCGAATTGCCACCGCTGCTTCCCGGCGTGAGCCAGCCATTTCTGAAGTGTGTCCTTGTCGGGATTCAGTATGGGAGCACGCGATGCGTCTTGATCTGGAGCGCTCAGCAGAACTTGAGCGGGAGCGAGCGACGCGAGTAGGAACAACACCAGCGAGCAGAGGCCCAGAGTCTTCATACACGACCCTCCTCTTAGTGGCCTAGGCGGATTATAGCGCAAGTCCAGAATCAGCAGCACCGTGGCCGGCGGGCTTTGCTTTGCTGGTGATCGCGGCAAAATGAGGAGTAGGCTTCGGCGCTCGAGACCAAATGTTGCCGCGACAGAAAACGTTCGTAGGCGGATTCGTCGAAGATCTCGCGAAGCACCGCCAGGAGCAGGGCTAGAGATCGTCGGATTCTGGCAAAGACTGTGCTGGACGGGCGGGGGCGCCCGTCTCTCCATTGTCCGACGCGTTCCAGGCTCGTCTTCATCCCCGCTCCTCCAGCGCCAGTTGCGTTCTCACGAACGGCGCTTCTTTCACTTCGGCGGTTTTGCCGCCTGAGATCACGCCTGCCCACTCGACGCTGGATTCGACCAGGATCATGGCTACCATCACGACCAGCACTCCGGTGACGGCAGCGTCGAGACGGTCGTTAAAGATCAGGCGGGCGTTCGCTCCGGCGGCGGCGAGTTGGCGGGCGTGGGCGAGAAATCCGATGCGCGGATTGGGATCGAGAATCTTGTGATACGCGGCGGTGAACGTCACTGCCACCAGCCAGCCGAGGGGGATCAGTGTCACCAGCACATGCCGCACTCTGCCCATCTTCACGATGATGGTGGTGGCCACACACAGCGCAACCGTCGCCAGCAGTTGATTGCAAATCCCAAATAGAGGCCAGAGCGAGTTGATGCCGCCGAGCGGATCTTTGACGCCCTGCCAGAGAAAATATCCCCACATGGCGACGATCAGCCCGCTGGTAAACAGAATCGACGGATACCAACTGGTGCGTCCGAGGGGCTTCCAGAGGTGTCCGAGGGCGTCCTGCAACATGAAGCGGCCGACGCGCGTACCGGCATCCAGAATGGTCAGAATGAAGAGCGCTTCAAACATGATGGCGAAGTGATACCAGAGCGCCATCACAGCTTCACCTCCGAGCGTGTTCGAGAAAATGTTGGCCATGCCGACGGCGAAGGCGGGCGCTCCGCCGGTGCGGTTGAATAAGGTCTGCTCGCCGACGGCGTGTGCGAGAGATGCCATCTGGGCGGCGGTTACAGGGAATCCCCACGCGCTGATGGTTGCGGCCGCAGTTTCTGGACCTTGCCCAACGATGCCCGCGGGACTGTTCACCGCGAAATACACGCCCGGTTGAAGCACCGAGGCGGCGATCATGGCCATGATGGCGACCATGGACTCGGCCATCATGCCGCCGTATCCGACCATGCGTGTTTCCGGTTCGCGGCGGATGAGTTTCGGCGTGGTGCCACTCGAAATCAACGAGTGAAATCCGCTGACCGCACCACACGCGATGGTGATGAACGCGAAGGGGAAGATCTTGCCTGCGAACACGGGTCCGCTGCCGTCAGCAAAGCGCGTCAGCGGCGGCATGTGGAGAGACGGGCGCAGGGCGACGATGCCGATGGCGAGCAGCGAAATGGTACCGAGTTTGACGAATGTGCTCAGGTAGTCGCGCGGCGCCAGGAGCAGCCATACGGGCAGGGCCGATGCTGCGAACCCGTAGAGGATGATGAGAATCGCAAGCGTGGGGGCAGTCAGAGTGAACACAGCCGCCCAGGAGGGCGTTTGCGAAACCCACTGCCCGCCGAAGATGGCAGCGAGGACCAGGAAGAACCCCAGCAGTGAGGTCTCCAGAACTTTTCCCGGGCGGATGCGCCGCAGATACAAGCCCATGAGCACGGCGATGGGCATGGTCATGGCGATGGTGAACGCCCCCCACGGGCTCGACTTCAGCGCATTGACTACGATCAGCGCAGTGGCTCCCAGCAAAATGATGATGATGCTGATCACGGCGACGTAGGCGACGAGTCCGCCGAGGCGTCCGATTTCTGACTTCGCCATTTCGGTCAGCGACTTGCCGTCGCGGCGCACCGAAAAAAGCAGGATCACGAAATCCTGCACGCAGCCGCCGAGCACGGCGCCGGCGATGATCCACAGTGTGCCGGGCAAGTAGCCGAACTGCGCGGCTAGCACTGGGCCGACCAACGGACCGGGGCCGGCGATGGCAGCGAAGTGGTGTCCGAAGACGACCCACTTGTTGGTGGGAACGAAATCGCGGCCGTTGTCGAGGCGCTCGGCGGGGGTGGCGCGCAGCGGATCGAGGGCCAGGACTTTAGCCGAAATGAACGAGCTATAGAAGCGGTATCCAATGGCGTAGGTGGCGACCGCGGCAACCACCAACCACATAGCGTTGATCTGCTCACCGCGGTGGAGAGCGATCGTGGCCAGCGCCAGTGCACCGAGCAGGCTGACAGCGATCCAGAAAAAGATGCGCAGGAGTTTGGGCATGTCGTGGTCCAGTGGCGAGTATTGTGGCGAAAAGGCGGCGCGGGCGCAAGAAGGGAGGGGTGGCGGACCGTGTGAAGGCGTCACCCAAATCCGGTATGCAAATGATAATCTGTTGAGTTCCACTACCATCTTGAATACCAGCAGGGCGGAGCCGATCCGCATCGGGCGTGGACAAATCTCTATTTGAATGAGGATTGGGCGATGAAAATTGGTGTATTGACCGGCGGGGGCGATTGCCCCGGCCTGAATGCCGTGATCCGAGCGATCGTGCGCAAGGGCTCCTTTCACTACGGCGACGAATTTGTAGGCTTCATGGAGGGCTGGCGCGGGTTGGTGGATGACAAGACCATGCCGCTGGACCTGTCGACGGTGGGCGGGATTCTGCCTCGGGGAGGGAC
>Ga0075021_10002150_pt1 | contig 10226 bp, 7 predicted proteins | sample ColStrG_CSR_2012_FD_72749 | JGI IMG/M metagenome (GOLD analysis project Ga0075021, IMG submission 72749) | Freshwater sediment microbial communities in response to fracking from Pennsylvania, USA - Cold Stream Run_MetaG_CSR_2012 | ecosystem: Environmental > Aquatic > Freshwater > Creek >... | reverse complement strand
CGGCCAACGCTGGCATCGACTCGGGTGACGTCATCACCGCAGTAAATGGACAGCCGGTCAAGGATGCCCGGGAACTGGCCCGCATTATCGGTAGTATCGCGCCTGGCAGCAGTGCCAAGCTGGACGTATTGCATAAGGGCAAGAGCAAAGTCGTCAGTCTGACCCTTGGTCAATTGCCCAATGCCCAGGAAGCCAAAGCTGACGTCGATGCCGAAGGCAAAGGGGCGCCCCATGGCACGGATGTACCGCGACTGGGTATGACGGTCGCACCGGCTGGCAAGGTTGATGGTGCGGGCAAGGAAGGGGTCGTTGTGATGAATGTCGAGCCGACGAGTGCGGCTGCGGATCGCGGACTCAAGAAGGGCGACGTGATCTTGGAAGTTGCCGGGAAAAGCGTGAAAAGCCCCGGCGATGTTCGTGAGGCGATCGAAGCTGCGCGCACGGACAAAAAGAACAGCGTGTTGATGCGCCTTCGCTCGGGCGATGCGTCACACTACGTCGCAGTGCCGCTAGGCAACGGCTAAAACGCGAAGGTTGGCAGCGGCTGTTATGGCCGCTGCCAAGTCTTTATCGACGCTATGTGAAGTTCGGCGGGTTTTCAATTTCGCGGAGACCACCAAATGATCGCTAACAGCCACGATATTGGTCAATCAATCAGTTCCCATCGAGAACCGGTGCGGGCGGATACCTGGCACCTTTGGACCGTCATCATTCCGAGGCGATCGATCGCCGGTCGGCTCGTTTGGGGTACGGTCTGGCGACGTAGCAGTGGTCGCCGGTGGGTCTACAAAAAATTCGTCGAGTATTCAGATGGCGGTGATCCAAAAATTGTTTCTTAAATCTAGGCGCCGCGTCCCTACCGACCTCTACCCGACATTATCTCTGGCGCGGACAGGCGTGTAGCTCTTGAACGAGAGCCCTCGTGCCACGATGCGAGGATTGCGGAAGTAACCAATATTCAGCGGCTCCGAGGCTTCATCGTGTGCAAGATATTCGACCAAGAGTTTAGCAAGCTGCGGATTACACGAGCCTACATCAAGCTCTTATGCATTCCGGAGGGCGACGCGAAAATGGTTTCACTCACGCGCATTGGGAGCTACGAAGTTCGCATGTTTGAATGCTCGCAAAGTAGTTTCGGCACTGCACCGCTATTTTCGATAGGCCTTTTCGATCACGATGCACAATCGAGTGTCGACAGTTGCGTCTGCTACGACATTGAGGAGGGCGTAGCGGCGTTCCAAGATTTCATTTCGCGGTGAACAAGTTCGCTTGGAAAGAGATGGGCAAGGACGAACATATTGTCTAAATAACTTCAGCGTGTGTCGCTGACACGCGAGAACGTGTTCACCACGCCGAAGTTCTCGATTAAAACGCCAGAGAAATCGCCCAATACCTTTGCCGGGGTAGCCTTCTCCATCGCCAACGCGTGGTGTGATGTCTTCCAGCGTTCCGCCTGGGTCTGATGGCAGCCAGCGCAAACCTCGACTCCGACATAAGTCGGCCTCGCTGCATCGTCGGCTTGCGCGCGCTTAGGCGTCAGAGTCACGAAGCTCGTAAGCAATGACGATTGTCGCAGTTAGTGTGGCTAACCGACGGCCACCACTCGACAGGAGGGCGAACTTACTATCGCTCGACGAGGCATCTTGCGTGATGAGGGTTCGCGTGGAGGGCGGCATGCGCAATTCAAGGGCGATTGGCCAACGCACATCCCAACTTCCCCCGAGCTCGGTCTGGCGCCCGATCCCTGCCCCTATCGTCAGCCCGGGGCGATGTTGCTGCGCGTCGCCCGCACTTCGACCCGCCGGGTTGGTGTTCGCGTCGTTGCCTGAGACTCAGTGGCTGCCCGCATTACGAGCCTGCTGGCCTGGACCATCCGCCGGTTGATGTCGCCGATGATCCGGCAGGAATTCGCCTGAACCGAAACTCAGTTGCCCGGCCCCGCCGGCGGGCGGTCGAAGGCTCGGTCCGGGACGCCGCTCAGGATTCGCAGGTCGATGCAGCGCTCGAGGTCGAACCGGCGCCGGGATCTGGTCCACCGCGGTGCACTACGGCGGCTTGCCGAGCGCCTCCTGGGATTCGGACTCGCGCCGCTCCAACTCGGCAAGATCGCGCTCGAGGAAGAAATTGACGAAGGTCCGAATCACGGCGATGGCCGCGAGGCGCCCGATTTCGTCCCAGCTAGGCGAAAACGCGGTTTCGATGATGTCGGCGGCGAGCTGAAACGTGAGTCCGGCCACCAGCCAGCGTGCGTATTGGATATAGCCCGTCTGGAACTGGCTGCCCGTCGCCGACGGGTTGAACATCGCGCGAATGCTCCTGACTGCAGCCTGCACCGTGCCGAAGACGACAACCAGCAGCGCGACCGCATGAATGCTCGTGACCGCGTGTCCGGCGATTGCAGTCAGCCATCCGTGCATGGAGTTCTCCCGTGCGGAACGCACTTTCTCATTGTGGCCCAGGGCCGCTCTCCTGGGGACGTGAGCGGTCAGCGCAAGTTCGACCCGATCGCGCCGAAGCGACGAACACGGTTCTGGTCACACCACCAGCGCCTGTCTAACAGCACCCGCACGGCAGTGCGCTGCCCCACCTCAGCGCGTCAATCCAAATTCATGCAGTTTCTTCGCAGCGGTGCCGAACTGACCCAGCTGGTAGACGGCTGTGCCGGCCGGCGAGAAGGTGAACAGCTCAAAGGGTTCAGCGAGCATCTTGTCGAGATAGTCACGCGGCGCAATGCCCGTCGTGACGTGCGGACTGAAATGCTTGCCGGTTGATTTCGGCACAAACGTCGAAACGTAGTCGATCAGAAGCGGGTCGATGACGGGATCATCCGGCTTCGTCGCGAAGGCGTCCGAGCCTCCGGTGGCCACAGTGAACGGGGCCAAGGCATCGATCAAGTCCCGTTGCAACTCGCGCAATTCAGGACTCGGTCTGGCGACAATGCCCGCAAGTCCGATGGCGCCGCTCGGGATGTAGTAGTAGCTGAAAGCCTCCAGACGCAAGCCGAGCACATCGGTGCCGGCGAAAACCTTGCCTGCGGCGGCATAGATCTTGTCGAGGTCCGCCGTGCGCACGAAACGCTGAAGAAGCGTGACATGCGGGCGGTGCGTCGCGTCCAGCGCGAATCCCTTCGGAAAGACCTTCAGCAAGCGGGCGTTGTTGGCTTCGCAACGCTGCAGCATCGTGGCGTCAGGCTCCAGCAGGATGTTGATGGCGGTGACCGGGCTCGCCTCGGCCGGGAACACCTGCTTCCAATCGTCCTTCATGCTGACGACGGTCCAGCCGGCTGTCTTCGCCTGCTCGTAAAGCGCCGGCGTGAAGGCGCCGAGTTGGGGCGTGGGCAAGCCCAGCGCCGGGCCGTAGGCATATTCGCGTGCCGCGTCATCGTGCAACACGAGCAGTCCGAAGCGCGCGCCGCTGCCGCCTTGCGTGTATTCCAGCATGTGCTGGTCGCCCACCGAATTGCCGAATGCGGCAACGGGGCAGCGTCCGATATGCTGGTTGATGGCGACGGGCTTGTCGGCCTTGTCGTTGTTGAAGCTCAATCGCGGCAGGCGCATGAGCACCGGTTTGCCGTCGCGCATCTCGTACCGAGTCTCGATGCTGCTGCCGATGACCTGCTCCGGCGCGACGCCGTAGACCCGCTCGCCCCATTGGCGCAGGAACTCGATGCCGCCGCCCGAGACGATGAAGTTCTTAAACCCATGGGCGCGCAGGTAGGCGAGCAGTTCGAGCATCGGCTGATAGACCATTTCGGTGAAGCGCCTGCCGGTCTGCGGATGCTTCGCGGCGGCGATCCAATCCTCGACGATCCGGCCGAACTCCGCGGTAGTCATGCCCGCATGGGTGGCCATGACGATTTCGAGCAGCGCCTCGTCGCCGGCGGCGAGCGTGGTTTTCAAGTCCCCCTTGAGCAGCGAGGCGAACGGCTCCCGGGTCTCCCACTCCGGGTGCTGCGACACCATGGCCTTGAGACGGTCGCGTGCGAAATACACCTGTACTGGCACCGGCTGCTCGCACCAGAGCGTGCCGTCGTTGTCGAAGGTGGCTATGCGCTCGGCAACCGGAACGAACGCCGGCGAGCCTTCCTGGGTCGCCGCCGCGACAAAGCCGAGGAGTTGCCGCTTGGCCGGCCCTTCGTTCCAGGAGGGAAGCGGGTCGGTGGACGCGCCTGACGCTGCGTTGGTTGCTGGGTTCGAGTTCAAAGGAGTCCTCCAATCAGCGCTGGCATCCACGCCCCGGCCAGAAAAAAGAAACCCGGGCGACCGATCGCTCGGCCCCCGGGGGCTGTTGGCTCAGCGCGTCCGGCCCTCCAGACGGGACGCGCCCCCCACTCCTGCCACGGATGGGTACAGTCCTCAGTGCTTGCCGCCGCCGCCCGCGGATTCCAGGTCGCGCATCACGGCGTCGAGGTTGAACGAGGCCGGTTTCTGCCGCGGCGGGAACTTGACGAAGTTCTCCATCTGTTGTGCCACCACGCCCTGCATCAGGTAGATGGCAAAGGCATTGGATATCATCCAGTCGTAGTACGAATTGGAGTTCTCGTCGGCCCGCTCAAAGGGGTCCCGCCGAAGGTGAAAAAGCTTCGGGATTCGCAGCTTCACGAACGGCTCCATCCAGCAAGCCAACTGCGTGCCGCGCTGCTCCATGAGCACCATTTTCCAGTCCTGCGTGCGGATCGCCATGATGTCGCCGTCGTCGCTGATGTAGAAGAAGAAATTGCGTGGGCTCTCCTTCACCTCGCCCTTGAGGTAGGGCAGCATGTTGTAACCGTCGATGTAGACCTTGAAGGTTCTGCTGCCGGCGGTGTGGCCGACGAGCAGCTTCTCCTTGATGTCTGGCACACCCGCGGCGGCCAGGAAGGTCGCCAGCCAGTCCTGGTGGGAGAAGATGCCGTTGAGTACCGTGCCGGCCTTGAACTGGCCCGGCCAGCGCACGAAGCACGGCACACGCCAGCCGCCTTCCCAGTTGGTGTTCTTCTCGGAGCGGAACGGCGTGATGCCGGCATCCGGCCAGGTGTTGTAGTGCACGCCGTTGTCGGTGGAATACATGACGATGGTGTTGTCGGCGATGCCCAGCGCGTCGAGCTTGTCCAGCATCAGGCCGATGTTCTCGTCGTGCGCGACCATCACGTCGTTGTAGTCGCCCTGGCCGCTCTTGCCCTTGTGCTTCTCGGCGCAGTGGGTGCGAAAGTGCATCGCCGTCGTGTTGTACCAAAGGAAGAAGGGCTTGCCTGCCTTGTGCGTTTCGTCGATGAAGCGCAGCGCGCGCTCGGTCACCTCGTCGTCGATGGTCTCCATGCGCTTTATCGTCAGCGGCCCGGTGTCCACGACCGTCTGCCCACCCTTGCCGTCGGCCTTGCAGTGCAGAACACCGCGCGGGCCGAACCGCTTCTTGAACTCCGGGTTCTTGGGGTAGTCGGGCTGCTCGGGCTCTTCCTCGGCGTTGAGGTGGTACAGGTTGCCGAAGAACTCATCGAAGCCGTGCATTGTGGGCAGGTGCTCGTCGCGGTCGCCCAGGTGGTTCTTGCCAAACTGGCCGGTGGCGTAGCCCAGGGGCTTGAGCAACTCGGCGATGGTCGGGTCCTCGGGCTGGATGCCGTTGGTGCCGCCCGGCATGCCCACCTTGGTCAGCCCGGTGCGGATCGGGTTCTGGCCGGTAATGAAGGCGGAGCGGCCGGCGGTGCAGCTTTGCTGGGCGTAGTAGTCGGTGAAGGCCACACCTTCGTTGGCCACGCGGTCGATGTTTGGAGTGCGGTAGCCCATCTGCCCACGGCTGTTGTAGCTGATGTTCCACCAGCCCACGTCATCGCCCCAGAGGATCAGGATGTTCGGTTTCTTCGCTGCCATCGTCTTTTCCTTTCAGTACTGACACAAACCCCGCAGCAGATCGAAGCCGCCCGGTTCCAAAAATACGATCGCCTTATCGTGGCGGCGCGGCGTCACCCGCCGGCGTTGTGCGATCAATCCTGCTGAAGGGCGAGGCCGGTGCCTTGTCGCCATGGCAGAAGCGGAACTTCTTGCCGCTGCCGCAGGGACAGGGCCGATAGGCCCCGCGCTTGCTATCTTCCTCAGCAAGCCACGCCATCACATCGGCGGGCGGGCGGCTTTGCCGCAGCAGTTGCACCATCACGTTGAAGGTCGGCCCGGCGTGGGTAAAGAACAGCTCCAGGCCTGCGCACAAGTAGTTCTGGCCCGGCTCGCCGTCGCGGGACAGCGCAAACCGGTCCTTCGGGCAGCCGCCGTTGCACCAGTTGAGGACCTTGCAGTGCCGGCACTGGGCTGTGAGCGTGTCGCGTTTGTCTTGGCCGAACTTGCGCTGTTCCGGCGAAGCCACCAGCTCGATCATGTGCGTCTGATGGATGTTGCCGAGCTTGTACTTCGGCTCAACGAAGTGGTCGCAGGAGTAGAGATCGCCATTGTGCTCCAGCGCCGGGCCGTAGCCGCAGGTGGGCGCGTGGATGCACAGCAGATGGCGGCCGAAGAAGGCTTCCAGCGTGACGTCGAAGAGCTGCACATACACTTGGCCCACGTCACGGCGCACCCATTCCTCGAAGATGTCGACGAGAAAGCGGCCGTACTGTTCGGCGCCGACCGTGCGCTCAGTGACAAGGTTGCCGGTCTGCGTGTAAAGCAGGCGCTGGCGGCCGGGCTGCTCGCTCCAGCCCAGGTTGGCGATCTGGATCGTCTGTTCGGTAGCGCGCTCGATGATCGGAATGAACTGCACCCACTTCGCGCCCAGCTCGTCGCGAAAGAAGCGATAGACGGCACGGCCGTGCTGCTGATTGGCGGCGTTTACGGTGCACAGAATGTTGAAGTCGACTTTGTGCTTGCGCAGGTAGCGCCAGCCGCGCATCACCAGGTCGAAGGTGCCCTGGCCACGGCGGTCGACGCGGTAGGTGTCGTGCAGCTCGCGCGGGCCGTCAACGCTCAGTCCGACGAGGAAGTTGTGCTGCTTGAAGAAAACGCACCAGTCGTCGTCGACGAGCAGGCCGTTGGTCTGAAAAGTGTGCTGCACCGTCTGGCCGGGGTGGCGGTGCTTCTCAACCAGCTCGACCGCGCGGCGAAAGAACTCGAGCTTCATCAGCGTGGGCTCGCCGCCCTGCCACGCCACGGTGACCTGCGGCGTGCGGTGCGACTCGAGCAACTGACGAATGTAGGCCTCGAGCGTGGCCTCGGACATGCGGAGCTTGTCGTTCGGGTAAAGCGACTCCTTGGACAGGAAGAAGCAGTAAGTGCAATCGATGTTGCAGGTCGACCCGCTCGGCTTGGCCAGCAGATGGAATACCGGCGGCGCGTTCGCGGGCAGCGGCCGAGGCATTGCAATGGGGTCGACTACAGCAGGCAAGTTGTGGTTCCCGCGGACGTTGTGGTTTCAAATGAGGCTAGGAATGCCTGTAATGGCCGTGAAGCACAAATATCAGCAGGTGTTGAAGAATTCAATTATAATCTAGGACTGAACAGCGCGCTATCATTGTGCCGAAAGTCCCAACACTATGCCGAAAGTCCCAACTCAACCGCGGCGCTAATGTAGAGGTACCGCTATAATCTGGCGGGCGCCGAGTCGCTTGGGTGCTGAGCCAGCCACGCGGTGGCCGCGGCAACAGCCTGGTTCAGCGCCACGCCGAGCTGTGGCGTCGCCATGAAGACGTTCTCGTCGCCAATGAGCTCGAGCACTTTGGTCTTCGCCAACTGATCGCGAACGAGCGTATCAACGCCGACCAGCATCAGTTTGCCTTGTCTGCTCTGCAGCGCCTGGGAATAGCGCTGAAGCACGGTCATGAAGGTGCTGCCGATCTCACTCTTGCCGCGCAGGTTGATGGCCACCACGGCATGGCTGGCGTTGCCGACCTGCGGCAGCATCTCTTCCATGTTCTTGGCCGCGGCAAAGAATGAGCTGCCGTAGATATGCAAGATTGTGAGTTGGTGACTGAGCAGGTGTTTGGGTGGCGGCTGTTCGAGCGGAAAGCCTTGCGGTTGCAGGACCCACTGGGTGATGACAACCTTGTTCGATTGGCGAATGGTATTGAGCAAGATGCTCAGGGCCACACCGAACAAGACTGCAAATTGCAGCGGAATGATCAGCGTGGCGACAAATGTCACGAGCATGACTAGCTTCGAGATCCGGCCTGTATTCCAAGCCATTACCGCCTGTTCCACACGCAGGCCTTGGAAACCGGCGACGATCAGCAACGCGGCCAGCGCGGGCATGGGGACCCGCTCCACCAGCGGCCCGGCCAGCAACACGATCAGGGCAACGAACAAGCCGACAAAGATATTGGCCCAGCGCGATCGGGCTCCGGCCCCCACGATCAGTGCCGTGCCCGAGACCGACCCACCCGCCGGAATGCCGCCGACGAGGCTGGTAGCCATGTTCGCTGCACCCTGGCCGAGGAAGTCGCGCGACACGTCGGGGTAGTGGCCATCGGGATTGGGCGTGCCTTGGCTGACGCCTGCGCCCTGGACCAAGCCGATAATGGCGATGGACAAGGCCGGCAGCCACAACGACAAGACCAGCGACAGCTGGGGTAGCGCCAGTTGGGGCAACTCACGCGGGATGGCAGAAATGCTACCGACTGTGGGGACGGCGGTGAAGTTGGCGGCAGTGGGTAGGGCTGCGAGGGTCAGCAAAGCCAACAGCAAGGTTGCCACGGCAATGGCGATGATGAACGCGAAGCGCTGCAAGGCCTTGAGCCAAAGCAACCCCATGATCAGCGCCAGCGTGAACACACCGATGGTGGTGACCTGCAGGTTGATCTGGCCGATGCGCAGCAGCAGGTCCAGCGCCTGGGCCACGCGGTTCGAGAAGTTGCTCTGGTAGCCCGTCAGGTCGCTCAACTGGCCCAGGATGATGAGCACGGCCACGCCGTTGAGAAAACCGGTCATCACCGCGTTAGAGACGAAACGGATCAGGAAACCCAGCTGGACCAATCCGGCAAGCCACTGGATCGCACCCACCAGCAGGACCAGAACAACTAGTGCTTCCGCTCTCTGATCGGCAGGAAACTCCAACAGCACGACCCCGGCGGCCACGGACAGTGCGCCAGTGGTCGACACGTTCATGAAGACCGAGCTGGAAAAGAGAGCTCCGATCGGAACAGCGACCATCAACGTATAGATGCCGAGCACCGGGTTGACCATTGCCAGTAGCGCGTGCCCCATGGCCTGCGGCACGTTGACCACGGCGAAGGTAAGTGCGGCGATCAAATCGGATGAAAGATAGCGGCGCTCAGGCATCAGATTCTGCGCCGCGGCGCGAATCCGTTTTATTCGTGTTTTCTTGGTCATATATACCGCGCCCTTAACCGATTTATTTCGCAGGTCCATCACCGCGCCAGCAGCACGCGATAAGCGCGACCGGACCACGCAGCAACAAGTAGGGGACAAAGGCGAGGAAGAGCGCGATGACGACCGCCTCTACGGGATGGAACGTCTTGAACACGATGATCTGATAGATCGCGTCCATGCACAGCCCCAAGAGAATGATCCGAGCAGTGGAGATCAATCCCTCGTGCAGTAGGCTGCCGCGCTTTGCCGGATTAGTAAGAATCGTCCAAAAATAAGGAGAACGTCCTGTCCGAGCATCCTTGATGCCGTCGTACAGCGCGGCAATCGCCGCCATGATGGGCTGGAGGATGAACCGAAATGTCATCGGCCCGCCGGGACGATCCAGCAGGTTCTGCCAAACCCGCTGGCGAACGTCTGCCGAGAAGCCGTACCAAGTCACTCCAATAACGATGAAAGCGATCATCAGAACGACGACAAGTCGAGCTAGAAAAATCTTAATCGTCGATGCTGTCTCTGTCATTGCCTCGGCTTGATTCCAAATGGCAGCCCCGCTTCGGGCTTTGGCGGCAAAAAATAATTTATAATCTCACCCATCGTACTCGACGCGGTTGGATAAGGCGTTGCGTTCATCCGCTTGATGATCCGCTTGTTCACGTTGATATTGGAGAAAAGAACTATCGTTGGCAAGACGATGGCCTCCCAAGCGCAGGGTAATCGGGTGAAGAGGTTCGTGACAAACGGCTGAAGTGCTGAATCTTTTGTCCTCTACTGAGTCGCAGGTGGAGGACGATGATGGATATCGACGGGGCGCGATATGCGGCGACTGCCGAGACGACGAGTTTCCTGCGCTATTTCAGCGAGTTGCCGGATCATCGTCAGCCCGGCAAGGTGGATTATCCGCTCCCGGAGGTGCTGCTCCTGGTTCTTCTGGCGGTTCTTGCC
>Ga0075021_10002149_pt1 | contig 10226 bp, 10 predicted proteins | sample ColStrG_CSR_2012_FD_72749 | JGI IMG/M metagenome (GOLD analysis project Ga0075021, IMG submission 72749) | Freshwater sediment microbial communities in response to fracking from Pennsylvania, USA - Cold Stream Run_MetaG_CSR_2012 | ecosystem: Environmental > Aquatic > Freshwater > Creek >... | reverse complement strand
GATGCATTGACTTGCGCATGTGTGGGACCTCCGGAGGGATCGGTTGACGTCCCGCGATTGTCGCCGGCGCGTCGGCGCCCATCGCCTCCGATCGGCGGATGGTCGACTACGGCCGGCAACGACACGCGCACCGCGCGCGACGCGCGCGCCGACCAGGCCCCGGTCAGGCGCCGAGGATCTGCGCGGCGAGGATCGCGGCGTTGCGCGGGTTGTCGAGACCCACGCAGGCGACCGGCACGCCGGGCGGCATCTGCACGATCGAGAGGATCGCGTCGAGCCCGCCGGCGGCCGTCAGCCGACCGGACAGCGGCACGCCGATGACCGGCAGGTTGGTGTGCGCGGCGACGGCGCCGGGTAGCGCCGCAGAGATGCCGGCACCGGCGATTATCACGCGCAGGCCGCGCAGCTGTGCGTTCTTGGCGTATTCGGCGACCACGTCCGGCTCGCGGTGCGCGGACATCACGCGCATCTCGTGCAGGATGCCGCGCTCTTCGAGCTCTTTGGCGGCCTTCTCCATCGCCTCCATGTCGCTCTTGGAGCCCATCACGATGCCGACGCGCGGCGCGTCGACGTCGATGTCGTCGAGCTGCGCCTGCACTTCGGCCTCGTGCATCGGCTGCGGCACCAGTGAGATCCCGGGCGCGCCCGACGGCCTGCCCTCCTGCGCGTCGGGTGGCTGGCGCTCCTGGTCGGGGTCGTCGGCGGTCATGTTCGCTCCTGTCGGGCTGCGCGCTGTGGCGGCGCGGAGGGTTGCGGCGGCGTGAAGGCTACGTTACAGCGACGCGATGAAGTCCTCGATCGGGATCGCCGCCAGCGTCTCGTAGCGGCCCGTGCCGCGCGAGCCGAGCTCCAGCGAGACGCGCGCCATCGCGCCCTCGTCGGGCGCCTCGACGACGGAGATGAAGTCGACGTGACCGAGCGTCGCCCACTGCGCGGTCACCTTCGCGCCCAGCTGTTCGACCTCTTTGTTGACCTCACGGATCCGTTGCGGATTGTTCTTGACGGTCTGCACGCCCTCGGGGGTGAGGGTCGAGAGCATGATGTACGTGGGCATGGGTCTCCTCCGGTGGGTTGAACCGATCGCCGCGCCGCGGCGCCGTTTCGTGTTGTACCGGAATGGCCGCCGAGGGCGCGTGCGGGCGTGCGTCCCGCACTCTGCGCCAGGCGGCGGTGGCCATTTCGAGGCGGCCGAGCCGGACCCTAGACTCCGCCGAAACTACAACCAACGGGGGGAAGCATGCGCACACGTTTGACGTACGCAAACGTCGTCGCGACGATGGCGCTCGTGTTCGCGATGAGCGGCGGAGCGCTGGCGGCCAATCACTATTTGATCAGCTCGACCAAACAGATCAGTCCGAAGGTTCTGAAGAAGCTCAAAGGCGCGACCGGCAAGACCGGCAAGACCGGTGCGACGGGTGCGACGGGCGCGACGGGTGCAAGCGGCAAAGAAGGGGCTCAGGGCGTGGCCGGCCCGCTGGTGACGACGCTGCCGAGCCATCAGACGCTTCGCGGCACCTTCGCCGGGCGTCAGTTCGGGAAGATCAGCAATGAGATGCAGATCCCGATCTCATTTGGCTTCGCCCTGTCGGCGGCGCCGACGGCTCACTACATCGTCTTTGCGACGAAACCACCTGCAGAATGCCCCGGCACTCCCGCAGAACCGGCGGCGGCGCCCGGCAATCTCTGCGTCTACGAAAGCGAAACGGCGATCAACGCCGAACTGATGCGCGTATTCGACCCGATTGGAGGCGAAAACGGGCTCGCGAGCAAGTACGGCGCGGGCGTGGTCGCGAGGGCGGTTGCAGAAGGCGAATACCGCGTTCGCGGAAGCTGGGCGGTGACCGCGCCGTGAGACCGCCGGTGACGGTCGGCGCGCGCTGACGGCGCGAAGCGAGGGATCACCGGCGCGTGCGTGGCGCGCGCCGGTTCCCTGCGGCGCCGTGGGGCGTCGGGGTCATCCGGCGGCGGTGCTCGCGGCGTCGATCGCCGCGGTCTCCTCCAGCACGAGCTCGCCGTCGTGCGCGTCGACGACGACGGCGTCGCCGCTGCGGATCTCGCCCTTCAACAGCCCCAGCGCGAGCCGGTCTGTGAGCTGCTTCTGGATCACGCGCCGCAGCGGCCTGGCGCCGTAGACGGGGTCATAGCCCAGGTTCCCCAGCAGCTCGCGCGCCGAGTCGGTGAGCGTCACCTCGACGCCGCGCTCGGCGACGCGCGTAACGACCTGCGCAACCTGCAGCTCGACGATCTCGCCGAGCTGCTCGCGCGTGAGCGCGTCGAAGCGCACGATGTCGTCGAGGCGGTTGATGAACTCCGGCTTGAAGTGGTCGAGCAGCGCGGCGCGGACCTTGGTGTCGTCCGATCCTGCCGGCACGGGGATATTGGACGTCATGATCAGCACCGTGTTCTTGAAGTCGACGGTGCGGCCCTGGCCGTCGGTCAGGCGTCCGTCGTCCATCACCTGCAGCAGCGTGTTGAACACGTCGGTGTGCGCCTTCTCGATCTCGTCGAGCAGCACGACGGAGTAGGGGCGGCGGCGGACGGCCTCCGTCAACTGGCCGCCCTCTTCGTAGCCGACGTAGCCCGGCGGCGCGCCGACGAGCCGCGACACGGAGTGTTTCTCCATGTACTCCGACATGTCGATCCGGATCATCGCGTCCTGCGAGTCGAACATGAACTCGGCCAGCGCGCGTGCGAGCTCGGTCTTGCCGACGCCGGTCGGGCCGAGGAACAGGAATGAGCCGATCGGGCGATCGGGGTCCTGCAGCCCCGCGCGCGAGCGGCGCAGCGCGGTGGCGACGGCCTCGATCGCGTGGTGCTGGCCGACGACGCGTTCGTGCAGGCGGTCCTCCATGTGGATCAGCTTCTCGGTCTCGCCCTCGAGCAGACGGTTGACGGGGATCCCGGTCCAGCGCGCGACGACGTCGGCGATGTCGTCGGCGTCGACCTCCTCCTTGAGGAACACCGGATTGGGGTGCGCGGCGCCGCGCTGTGCTCCCTCGCCATCGACGCTCTCGCTTTCGGTGGTTTCGCGTTCGGCGAGCTCTCGCTCGAGCTCGGGGATGTCCTGGTAGAGCAGTTTCGACGCGCGCTCGAGGTCGGCGTCGCGCTGCGCGCGCTCGGCTTCGGTGCGCGCATGCTCGAGGCGCTCCTTCAGCTCGGAGATGCCCTGGATGGCCTGCTTCTCGCTCTGCCACTGGGCCTTCATCGCCGCCGAGCGCTCACGCAGCTCGGCCAGCTCACGCTCGATCGCCTCGCGCCGCTCGGCGGAGGCCTCATCGGTCTCCTTGCTGAGCGACGTCAGCTCGATCTCGAGCTGCATCACGCGCCGGTCGACCTCGTCGATCTCGGTCGGCAGCGAGTCGATCTCGATGCGCAGCCCCGACGCGGACTCGTCGATCAGGTCGATCGCCTTGTCCGGCAGGAAGCGATCGGCGATGTAGCGCTCCGACAGCGTCGCGGCGGCGATCAGGGCGTTGTCCTGGATGCGCACGCCGTGGTGTACCTCGTAGCGCTCCTTGAGCCCGCGCAGGATCGCGATCGTGTCGGCGACCGACGGCTCGCCGACCATCACCGGCTGGAAGCGGCGCTCGAGCGCGGCGTCCTTCTCGATGTGCTTGCGGTACTCGTCGAGCGTCGTCGCGCCGACCGCGCGCAGCTGCCCGCGGGCGAGCATCGGCTTGAGCAGGTTGGCCGCGTCGACCGCGCCTTCGGCGGCGCCGGCACCGACGATCGTGTGCAACTCGTCGAGGAACAGGATGACCGTGCCCTGCGCCTCGGAGACCTCGGCCAGCACGGCCTTGAGACGATCCTCGAACTCGCCGCGGTACTTGGCGCCGGCGATCAGCGAGCCGATGTCGAGCGCGATCACGCGCCGGTCGCGCAGCGACTCGGGCACGTCGCCGGAGACGATCCGCTGCGCGAGTCCCTCGACGATCGCCGTCTTGCCGACACCCGGCTCGCCGATCAGCACGGGGTTGTTCTTGGTGCGGCGCGAGAGCACCTGGATCACGCGGCGGATCTCCTCGTCGCGCCCGATCACCGGGTCGAGCTCGCCCTGCTCGGCGGCCTTCGTGAGGTCCTGCCCGAAGCGCTCCAGCGCCTGGTACTTCTCCTCCGGAGACTGGTCGCTGACGCGGTGCGAGCCGCGCACCTCGCCCAGCGCCTGCAGCAGGCGCTCGCGGGTCGCGCCGACGCTGGCGAGCGCGCGGCCGGCAATGCCCTTCTCGTCGGCGAGCGCCAGCAGCAGGTGCTCGGTCGAGACGTACTGGTCGCCGAGCGCTCCCGCCTCGCGCTCGGCGGCGCGCAGCACGGTGCCGAGCTCGGCGCTCGGCGACGCGGTCTGCGCGCTGGAGGTCTCACCGAGCACCGGCAGCTCGGCGAGCGCGTCCTGGATCTGTGCGCGCACGGGGGCGGCCTGGATGCCGAGCTTGGCGAGCACTCCCAGCACGACCCCGCCGGCGCTGTCGGCACTGGCCGCCGCGCCGGACGCGGGCGCGTCGGCGAGCAGCGCGGCGAGCAGGTGCTGCGGCGTGATCTGCGGGTTGTGGCGCTCTTCGGCCAGCCTGCCGGCGGCCGCGAGCGCCTCCTGTGACTTGATCGTGAAGCGGTCGGCCTGCACTATGACCTCTCGGAGGAGGTCGGCTTGCGGAACGGCGAGCGGGCGTCGGCGGCGCGCACCAGCTCGCCGCCGCGGTAGGGCACGGTCAGCTCGGCGCGGAACGAGCGGCGCACGCGCTCGAGCTCCTCCGCCAGGCGCACCTGGGCCTGCAGCGCCTCGAGCTCGATCTGCTCGATGCGCGTGTGCATCGCGTCGATCTCCTCCTCCAGGCGCAGCACGCGCTCGACGCCGGCGAGGTTGAGGCCGAGCTCGGCCGTCATCTCCTGGATGCGCCGCAGCCTGTCGACGTCCTGCTGGGAGTACAGACGCGTGCCCTTCGACGAGCGCTGCGGCTCGATCAGGCCGCGCGCCTCGTACATGCGCAGCGTCTGCGGGTGCAGGCGCGCGAGCTCGGCGGCGACCGAGATCATGAACACGCCGCGATCGGTCTCGACCTCCACGCGCGTCACCAGCGGCGCGCGGCCGCCGTGCCCGGGCGGGACGGCGCGTCGTTCGCGCCCGCTCGCCTCCATCAGCTCTCACCCGCCTTCGGTGCGTCGGCCGCGGGGCTGGCGCCGGCCGGCGCGGCGCCGTTGGCGAACAGCGCCGCGCGGGGATCGCCGTCCATCGTCTTCGACAGCGCGTCGACGGCCTGCTCCTGCTCCTTGCTGAGCGTGTCCGGCACGTCGATCACGAAGCGGTAGTGGATGTCGCCGCGCTCCTGCGCTCCGGCGCGCGCGCCGAGCTTCGGCGGGCCCTCGCCGCGCAGGCGCTGGACGGTGCCGTGCGCGGTGCCGGGGCGCACGCGCAGCGTCTTCGTCCCGTTCAGCGTCGGCACCTGCACCTCGGCGCCGCGCATCGCCTCGGGGATCGTCAGCGGCACCTCGACCTCGAGGTTCTCGCCCTTGCGCGTGAACAGCGGCGAGGGGGAGACGTGGGTGATCAGGTACAGGTCGCCGGGCGGCCCGCCGCCGCGGCCGGGCTCACCCTTGCCGGCGAGGCGGATGCGGCTGCCGTCGCGCACGCCCGCGGGAATGTTCACGCGCAGTTTCTTGACGGTGCGAACGGCGCCGCTGCCGCTGCAGGTCGGGCAGGGGTCCTCGATGATCGTGCCGGCGCCGCCGCACTGCGAGCACGGCTGGGAGATCGAGAACATCCCCTGCCCCTGAGTCTCGATCCCGCGGCCCTCGCAGCGGGGGCAGACGGACGGGGTCGTGCCGGGCTTCGCGCCGGTGCCGCGGCAGGTGTTGCAGGTGGAGTGCATCGGCACCTGCAGCGGCACCTGAGCGCCGGCGACCGCCTGGTCGAACGAGATCGACACCTGCGTCTCGAGGTCGGCGCCCTTTTCGGGGCGCGGCTTAGTGCGCCGCCCGCCGGCCGACCCGCCGAACAGGTTCGACAGGATGTCGCCCATCGAGGAGGCGTCGAAGTCGAAGTTGCCGAAGCCACCGAAGCCGCCGGCGGGGCCGGCGCCGGTCGTGAACGGGCCGGTGCCGCTGTCGTACTGCTTGCGCTTCTCGGGATCACCGAGCACGTCGTGCGCCTGCGAGATCTCCTTGAAGCGCGCCTCCGCCTGCTTGTCGTCCGGATTGCGGTCCGGGTGGTAGCGGCGCGCGAGCTTGCGGTAGGCCTTCTTGATCTCCTCGGCGGTCGCCTTCTTCTCGACGCCGAGCGTCTTGTAGTAGTCCGGACGCGTCGCCATGCCTCCCCTTCCCCTACGCGGCCACGACCACGCGCGCCGGCCGGATGATCGTGTGGCCGAGCCTGTAGCCGGACTGGTAGACCTCGACGACGGTGCCGGCGGCGGCCGCGTCCTCGCCGCTCTGCTCGGCCGTCGCGACGGCCTCGTGCAGCTCCGGGTCAAACGGCTCGCCGACGGGCGAGAAGGACTCGATCCCGGAGCGCGCCAGCCCGGCGCTGAGCTCCGAGCGCACGAACCCGACGCCTTCCAGCAGCGGGTCGTCCTGATCGGCCGCGTCGAGCGCGCGCTCGAGGTTGTCGAGCGCCGGCAGCAGCTCCTTGGCGAGCGCGCACACGCCGCGCTCGTGTGCGGTGGCCGCCTCGCGTGCGACGCGCTTGCGGTAGTTCTCGAAGTCGGCCTGCGTGCGCTGCGCCAGCGCGAGGTACTCGTCGCGCTGCGCAGCCGTGCGCACGAGCTCGTCGAGGTCACCCTCGATGTCGGCCTCCGCGTCTCCCGGCGCGCCGCCGTCGGCGAGCGTCTCGCCGTCGGCGGGTGCGGGCTCCGGACGCACGCCGCCCGCGGGCGGCGCGTCCGGGTAGGGCCGCTCGCCGGGGAGCACCTGCTCCCCGGCGCCGTCCTTCAGTGTCGGCTCGACGTCGCTCATCGAGCTAGACCTTCGGCTCGTCGACGACCTCGGCATCGACGACGTCCTCCTCCTCGGAGGCGTGCTCGCCGTCGCCGGCTGCAGCGCCGTTGCCGGCGGCCGCCGCCTGCTCCTGGGCGCGCTGGTACATCGCCTCGGAGACCGCGTGGAACGCCGTCTGCAGCGTCTCGGCGCGGGCGTTGATCGCATCGGCGTCCTCGGACTCGAGCACCTCGCGGACCTCCTTGATGGCGTCCTCGATGCGGCTCTTGGAGTCGGCGTCGACCTGATCGCCGAGATCGGCGAGCTGGCGCTCGGCCTGGTAGGCGGCGTTCTCGGCGTTGTTGCGCGCCTCGGCCAGCTCGCGCGCGCGGCGGTCCTCCTCGGCGTGGGACTCGGCGTCGGTGACCATGTTCTTGATTTCGTCGTCCGACAGGCCGGAGCCGGCCTTGATCTCGATCTTCTGCTCCTTGCCGGTGCCGAGATCCTTGGCGGACACGTTGAGGATGCCGTTGGCGTCGATGTCGAATGCGACCTCGACCTGCGGGATCCCTCGCGGCGCCGGCGGGATGCCGGTCAGCTGGAACTTGCCGAGCGACTTGTTGTACTGCGCCATCTCGCGCTCGCCCTGCAGTACGTGGATCTCGACCGACGGCTGATTGTCCTCGGCGGTGGAGAAGACCTCTCCCTTTCGCGTCGGGATCGTCGTGTTGCGCTCGATCAGGCGCGTCATCACGCCGCCCTTGGTCTCGATGCCGAGCGTCAGTGGCGTGACGTCGAGCAGCAGCACGTCCTTGACGTCACCGGCCAGCACGCCGGCCTGGATCGCCGCGCCGACCGCCACCACCTCATCGGGGTTGACGCCGCGGTGGGGCTCCTTGCCGGTCAGGTCTTTGACCTTCTCCTGGACCGCCGGCGAGCGCGTCATGCCGCCGACGAGCACGATGTGGTCGATCTCCTTCACGCCCTTGCTCTTGGCGTCGTCGATCGCCTGGCGGACCGGCGCGACGACGCGATCCAGCAGCGCCGAGGTGAGCTCGGCGAGCTTGGCGCGCGTGAGGCGCGTGTCGAGGTGCTTGGGACCGGACGCGTCGGCCGTGATGAACGGCAGGTTGATCTGCGTCTCCTGCGTCGTCGACAGCTCGATCTTGGCCTTCTCCGCCGCCTCGTAGAGGCGCTGCAGCGCCATCGGGTCGGCGGACAGATCGATCCCCTGGGACTTCTTGAACTCGGACACGAGCCAGTCCACGATCGCCTTGTCGAAGTTGTCGCCGCCGAGATGGTTGTCGCCGGCGGTCGACTTGACCTCGAACACGCCGTCGCCGATCTCGAGCACGGACACGTCGAACGTGCCGCCGCCGAGGTCGAACACGAGAATCGTCTGGTCTGACTCCTTGTCGAGTCCGTACGCCAGCGACGCGGCGGTCGGCTCGTTGATGATGCGCTTGACGTCGAGGCCGGCGATCTTGCCGGCATCCTTCGTCGCCTGGCGCTGGTCGTCGTTGAAGTAGGCCGGGACGGTGATCACGGCGGAGTCGACGGCCTCGCCGAGATAGGCTTCGGCGTCGGACTTGAGCTTCTGCAGGATCATCGCCGAGATCTCCGGCGGCGAGTGCTGCTCATCGGCCGCTTCGACGCGTGCGTCGCCGTTGGGGCCGGCGACGACCTTGTAGGGGACGATCGACTCCTCCTCGCGCACCTCGGCCTCCTTGCGGCCCATGAAGCGCTTGATCGAGAAGATCGTGTTCTGCGGGTTGGTGACCGCCTGGCGCTTGGCGACGGTGCCGACCAGTCGCTCGCCGGACGCGGCGAACGCGACGACGGAGGGCGTCGTGCGCCCACCCTCGGAGTTCTCGATGACGGTCGGCTCGCCACCCTCCAGCACGGCCATGCACGAGTTCGTCGTGCCGAGGTCGATGCCTATGGTTTTGGCCATCTGTGAATGCTCCTTCTATGGGGCTTTACAAATCTAAGTGGCATTGTCGCAGATTTCCTGCGTGAGATCAAGGGGCCAAATCCACAGGCCCAGCGCCGGATACGGGCGCTCGCGGCCCTCCGCGCGCCGGCTGGCGCCCCGCGGGCGCCACGCACGGGCGAACCACTGATCAGGCGCGGCCGCGGAGATGAAGGTGGCCAGCGAGGCGAACATCGCTCCGTCGCACGTGTGCCGCCCGCGGACGGACGTTGGGCGCGCGGTAGCTCGCGACGGCCGGGCGCGCTACCGTCTCCCAATGATGGTTCTCGCCGCAGCCGACCCGGTCAAGCCGCGGCTGCGCGGGGTACTGCACGAGTACGCGTTCTTCGTCTCGCTCGCCTGCGGCCTGGCGCTGGTCCTGGCGGCCTCCGACGGACGCGCGCGCGTCGCGGCGACGATCTATGCGGTGGCGCTGTCGGGGCTGCTCGGCACGAGCGCGCTGTACCACCGCGTGACGTGGCGGCCGAACGCGCGCCGCTGGATGCGCCGGCTGGACCACTCGATGATCTTCGTGCTGATCGCGGGCACCTACACGCCCGTCGCGCTGCTCGCGCTGAAGGGGCCGCTGGCGAGCACGATCCTGATCGTGCTGTGGATCGGCGCGCTCGGCGGCGTCGTGTTCAAGCTCGTGTGGATCGACGCGCCGAAGTGGCTGTTCGCGGGGGTGTACGTCGTGCTCGGACTCGTCACCGCCGCCGTCTTCGGCGAGCTGCCGGCGGCGATCGGCTGGCTCGGCGTCGCCGGCCTGGCGACCGGCGGACTGCTGTACGTGATCGGCGCCGTCGTCTACGCGAGCGGCCGCCCGAACCCGTGGCCGCGCGTGTTCGGCTACCACGAGATCTTCCACGCGCTGGTGATCGCCGCGGCCGCTCTGCACTACGCGGTGATCGCCTTCGCCGTGTTGCCGCACGGCTAGACGGGCCGCGCGCCCGCCCTGCCGCCGCGCGGCTGGAACAGCTCGCGGCTCGGGCACATGCGCGCCAGCGCGCAGTCCGCGCAGGCGGGAGCGCGCGCGTGGCACGTGCGCCGGCCGTGGCGCAGCAGGTTGACGTGCAGCTCGAGCTCTTCGCCGGGGCGCGTCAGCGCGAGCATCTCGTCGTGCAGCCGCTCGAACGGCGCGCCGTGCGGAAGCAGGCCGAGGCGCATGCCGACGCGCGAGACGTGCGTGTCGACCGGCACGTCGTGCAGGCCGAAGGAGAACAGCAGCACGCACGCCGCCGTCTTGCGCCCGACGCCCGGCAGCGCGGTCAGGTAGTCGCGCGCAACGTCCAGCGGCGCGCGCGCGAGCCAGTCGAGCGTCAGCCCCTGGTCCGGGTCCGCGCGCGAGGGG
>Ga0075021_10002147_pt1 | contig 10234 bp, 8 predicted proteins | sample ColStrG_CSR_2012_FD_72749 | JGI IMG/M metagenome (GOLD analysis project Ga0075021, IMG submission 72749) | Freshwater sediment microbial communities in response to fracking from Pennsylvania, USA - Cold Stream Run_MetaG_CSR_2012 | ecosystem: Environmental > Aquatic > Freshwater > Creek >... | reverse complement strand
GTCGTGAGCTGCGAGTGCATGGAACACGTCCCGAACCCCCGCGCTATGGCATCTGAGCTGTCGCGCGTGCTTCGGCCCGGTGGTAAATTCGTCCTCACGACCGAAAACTACCTAAATGGAATGTCGATCGGGTGGCTTCATTCCGCAATCACCGGACGGCCCTTCAATTCCGGATCGGGCGTTCAACCAATCGAGAACTTCTTTCTCTTCTTCCAAGTAAAGCGCTATCTGGAAGAAGCGGGCTTGATTGTGGATGAGATGACAAGTTGCCACTATCAATGGTTGTTGCTTCCGGGAATTGATCCGGCTAGGCTCTGTACCACACAGTTCAAATCAACTTTGAAGCGCCGAATCGCGCGGCCCTTTGGCCGCCACTTTTCGTTCTTTGGTCATAAACCGTAGTATGTAAATCGCCAACGCCAACGACTGCAGCATGAACCGAATCCTCCCGATTTCCAGCATCCGCTTCGTATTGGCGAGTTGGGTCGTACTGTCGCACTACGGGATGCCGATCTTGACAGACCACAGGGAGCTAGATCTTCTGGGTTTCGTTCGAGCTGGCGTTGGCGCGGCTTTTAACGGTCCGGCGGCTGTCATCGTGTTCTTTGTCATTTCGGGCTTCTGCATTCATTTTCCGAACCGCAATGGCCTAGAAGTACAGTCCTGGAAACTCTACTATGCGAAGCGTTACGTGCGTACCCTCATCCCAATGGCCGCGGCCCTCGCGCTGGCTTTTCCCCTCAAAGTACCCTTTGGCTTGTTTACCGACTCGGTGCTGTGGAGTCTTCTTTGTGAGGAAATCTATTACTTCGTGTATCCGGGATTGCTGTATCTGAGGGACCGACTAGGCTGGACGTCGTTGCAGATTCTGGCCTGGGGTATGTCGTTCCTCGTCATCCTGAGGGCACCCGGCTCCCCAATTTATCCCGCCTACGGCCCCGGGCTCAATTGGGTCCTCGGATTGCCTTGTTGGCTTCTTGGCTGCCGAATGGCGGAGCGCCTCGTAGCATTTCAAGACCAACCGTTCAGTCGACGCCGTATTTGGCTCTGGCGCACCACGATCTGGGTACTGAGCGTGATGTCTCTCGTCTTACGTTTTCATCTAGGAATAGGCTATCCCTGGACACTCAACTTGTTCGCGGCATTCTCGACCCTGTGGCTTGAACGGGAAATTCGCTACTATCGATCTCGTCCCGCACCCCGCTTGGAACGTATGGGGGAAGCGAGCTACTCGCTCTATCTCACCCATTTCAGCAGTGCGGCGATTGTACGCGTTCTTCCGAACTATTCGTTGCTGGCGCCAATCTCCGTATGGCTCTGGTCGCTGGCGTCATGCGCAACAGTGGCCGCGCTATTTTACCGTTTCATCGAACTCCCATCTCACGAGTTTGCTCGCCACTTGAAGCGGTGGAAACCTCGTCTTCGTCAATTGAATAACACTCGTCTCCATCGAATACCCTCTGATCTCGCCTCTCAGTTGCCTGATCGCACCCAATAAGCGTGTCTCCTAACACCAAAACGCCATCCCTCACTCCGTGGGGTCTTCTACTCCCTCCAACTGGCGTGATCCTGCTTCTATGGCTCACAAGAGTGAGCGAGGTTTCACCGGAGGACATCTTATACGCTTTCCTGCTGTTCCTTGTACCCTGGACATCGTTCCAGATCTGGGAGGCAAAGAATCAGGGCGGCCTTCCAATCTTCGCCTTAGTAGGCTTCGCGTATTGGTGGTATTTCGCGATCGGGCTCTTTTGGCTGGATCGCGTGGTGTTTGTCGGACGCTACGGGAATGTGACGGCCGGAAGTGTCACCGAGACCATGCGCATGGCGTTGGTAGCGATCTTGTGCGTCTGGGCTGGGATGAAAGTTCCCCTGCCGGTGCCACCACCTGATCGTCAATTTGAGATTGACGGACTGCCCGGCAGCTGGCTCTACGTTCGCGTTCTACTTTTGGGCTGTACGGCGCTTAGCTTCGTGCCAAATGTCACGTTGCTCGTTGGCGGGGGAGCGCGCAACATACTCGAGATCCTGCTTGATCTGATTCCTACTGTTGCGCTCCTCATGCTGCTTCGCAAGTGCCTGAGCACGGGTGGGGAGTATGAAGATAGAGTGACATTGTGGATCTACTTTCCGCTTCGACTACTCGCCGGCCTGGCGTCTGGTTGGCTCGGATCAGTCGCCATTCTCGCCGTGCTGTGCGGTGCCGGTTACTATCTCACACGTTATCGAATTCCCTGGAAAATGGTAATCGCGTGCGCACTGGCGATCCTATTTCTTCAAGTTGGGAAAAGAGACTTCCGTTCCGCTTATTGGTATGGCGATACCGATGGCGGAGTATTGGATAAAGCCGTCTTTTGGGTGACTCAATCAGCTTCGATCTGGACTGGCGCCGCCACCTCAGAAAATGAGGGCGCAACAAGGGACAAGTCCAACGAATCCCTCGAGAGGACATCATTGTTGAAGCAGGCGGGCCACGTTCTTGACCTTCTGCCAGAGCAGGTCCCCTTTCAAATGGGGAAAACGTACTCCTACCTTTTGATTTCTCTTATTCCACGTGTCGTCTGGCCCGAAAAACCATCTATCAACGAAGCCAATCATTTTTACCAGATCGCGTTCGGACTCAGTGACGAACGAGATACACAATCTACCAACATAGGTGTCGGCTGTATGGTAGAGGCCTACATCAACTTTGGCTGGCTCGGCGTCATCGTCGTCATGTTTGTCATCGGCGTGGTTTTGAGCGCTTATGAGCGAGCGTTCTTCTCCCCGGGATCCAGCGCCCTGTTTGTTGCACTCGGAGTCGCCCTTCTACGCGGTTTCCTCGCAGTTGAATCACAGCTTGCTGCGTACATCGGCGGCCTTATCCAAAATGTCGGATTCACGATTTTGGTCTTCCTCCCCATCATTCGCCGACAGAGTGTCCGGTCGAAAGTCTCGGGCAATGCGATGGCATCGAATTCGGCTTTTTCGACGCGCTTCCGCCCGAGACCCAGCATTTAGCCAACCTGATGAGCTCCATACTAATCGTCTGCGGAGGAGGAATTGTCTCCGGTAAGGAGATCATGGCGCTTGAACTCGGCCGCGGCCTCGCAAAACGCGGACAAACTGTCAGCTACATTACTAGCGCATGGAATGACGGCGCGTTCCCGCAGCGCCTACGTGAAAGTGCTTTAGAACACTATACTTTGCCCATTGGTTTCATCTCGGCAACCCTCACCATGCGCTGTCTCGCGATGACGTTTGAACAATTGTGGTGCTGGCCCAAGTTACTCTGGGGCTTTGGTCGCTTGCTGCGGCAAGAACGGCCTCGTCACGTGGTCCACACAAACTGGCATCACCTCCTCCTACTCCTCCCACTTTTACGCAACCGGCGGGACTATTTCTGGCTACACGAGTGTGTCCCACATTTGCCACAGTATCGATGGGCGTTTAACTTGATCGCCCAGCGGGTCGAAGCAATCATTTGCGTGTCCCACGCGACCGCTTCTGCCTTGCGCGACATCGGAATTTGCGACGCGAAGATTAGGGTCGTGCAGAACGGCCTTCTTGCACCAGCCCACTGCGACGCTTCGTCGCCCCACAACCCTGACGCCCTTCGCGTCGGCATCGTCGGACAAGTCAATCCCTGGAAGGGCCACGACGACCTGTTTGAGGCAATCGCGAAAGTTGCCCAAGCTCATCCGGCTGTCGAGTTGCACATATTTGGCAAGGGGAACGATGCCTACCGGCATTCGCTCGAGCGGAGGGCAGGTCGACTAAGCATCGCGACTTTGACGAGATGGCACGATTACGTCGCAGACAGAGTGGATATCTACACGGCGATCGATATCTGTGTCATTCCGAGTCGTTCGCAGGATCCATTTCCGACGACAGCTCTCGAAGCCGGTTTCTTCGGCCTCCCCACCATCGCGACCAAGCGCGGAGGGTTACCGGAGATTATTGAACACGAAGTGAACGGTTTGCTCGTCGAACCTCATAACCCCGCCGAACTCGCCGCTGCAATTTGCCGGTTAATAGAAGAACCCGAACTTCGTGCGCGCCTCGGGGCCAATGCTCGAGTGCGGGCAACGACGCGATTCAGCCAACAGCGTTTCCTCGACGACTTTGAGAGTTTGTTGGCTCTCTCACCCACGACGACCACCACCGCCGCTTATGTATCACTCTGAACCACTTGAGGCACTGAGTCGCTTTTACCGCAAGCGCGTCCTTGTTGTCGGCGACGTAATGCTCGACCGCTATCTATGGGGAACTGTTTCGCGCATTTCTCCCGAGGCGCCGGTCCCCATCGTTGCCCGTCAAAACACCACGTTTTCGCCCGGCGGCGCCGCTAACGTAGCGGTCTCCGTTGCCGCACTGGGAGGGGACCCAATCCTGATTGGTGTGACTGGTGATGATGCCTCCAGTCGCGACCTTCTCACAGCCCTATCAGACCGAAGTGTCGATTCAACGTATCTTCTTTCGGCCGCTCAACGTCGAACGACCGTCAAAACACGCGTCATCGCCCACAATCAACAGTTGCTCCGAATCGACGAAGAAGAGACCACAGCAATCGATCGAATTGTTACGCACGATTTGCTTGAACGAATCGATATGATCCTTCCATCCGTTGGCGCGGTTGTTCTTTCCGATTACGCCAAAGGTGTTTTAACCCCGCACGTGATTGCGCAGATTCTTCTGCGCACGAAAGGAGCGAAGTTGCCTGTCTTGGTTGACCCCAAGGGCCGGGACTACACCCGCTATCAAGGCGCTTCTTTACTTACGCCCAACCGAACGGAGGCACTTCAGGCAGCAGGACTCCCGCGGGAAAGCCTGCTTTCGGTTGTAGAAATAGGACAGATCCTGATAAATTCTCTCGCCGTCGACGCGTTGCTCATCACCGAAGGCGAAGGGGGCATGACATTGTTCGAATCTCGCAATTCGGCGATCCACGTCCCCGCCACCGCGCGCGTCGTCTATGACGTTACCGGCGCCGGCGACGCTGTGATCGCGACTCTCGGCCTGGCTCTTGGGAGTGGCAGCGATTTGCGAACTGCCACCTATTTGGCCAACTTAACAGGAGGACTCTCCGTCGAACACGTTGGTACTGCCGCCATCACTGCGGATATGATCGCGGCCGTTTTGCAGGCAAAGCATACCGCCGTGCCGGTATTTTCGGAATCTATTGCTGAGGAATGTGTCGCGTGAGTTGGATCGTCGCTATCAAATTGGCTTGGATCAGGACTGCGCGCGTTTGGGACCGCATTGTCCTCGCTGTCTTCCAAAGGGCTCTATTTCGCTCACTGAGGCCGAACGATAACACGATTCAACGGATCGTGGTGTATCGCATCGGCAACATTGGCGACATCCTGGTCACTTTGCCGACCCTCGCTGCAATTCGAGACAGGTTTCCAACTGCTCACATCACCCTACTCACCTCACCCGGACAAAAGGGTGCTCCCGGAGCAGCTGACCTGTTGCCAATGGGCAAGTGGCATGACGGAATCATTGTGTATTTCTTGTCTGAAGTGCAAGATTGGCAAGGTCGCAGAAAGCTGCTTGCAAATATCCGCGAAAGCCGCTTTGATCTCTTTGTTCAGCTTCCCAATCAACAATCCAGAACGCGGGACGAACTCCGCAACATGCTTTTCGCGCGCCTGGCTGGGTGCCGCAAAACCGCGGGTTTCGCGGTTTCGCAACAAGGCTATTTCCTCCGTGAACAAACCTTGCACATCCCGCAGATCCAGGAAGCCCGCCGCATCTTCGATTCGGTCGTACGCCCACTCGGTTTGGGTCGATACAGTGAAGTACTTCTGCCGGTGTCCGCTCGTTCGCGTTCGCGGGTTGCCGAACTGCTCCGGCGGCGAGGCATCAGTTCCGACGAACCCTTTGTTGTCCTACACGCTGGAGCGAAACGGCAAACCAATCAGTGGCCAAGTGAGCGATACGCAACTGTCGCCGACGAAATCATTCGGAAATGGCGCGCTCCTGTCGTTTTGACGGGAAGCAATACCGAGCTCCCGATCATCAGAGACATCGTAAGTGCTATGACGGAACCGGTGACCTCGGTGTGTGGCGAAATTGACTTAGACGAGATGATCGCGCTCCTTGAACTCGCCTCCCTCTACATCGGCAACGACACCGGACCCATGCATTTGGCGGCGGCTGTCGGAACGCCAACGGTGAGTATCTTCAGCGCACGTGACTTTCCGGAGCGATGGCGTCCCATGGGGACCCCGCACACAGTACTGCGACATGACGCCCCCTGCAGCCCCTGTTTCAAGGAAACGTGCGATCGCAATATGATTTGCATCAAAGCCATCGGCGTCGAAGAAGTCACTACTGCGATAAGCCAGACACTCATCCATCTAGAAACCGCGCGAAAGAATACCCAATGGGAGGGGCAACTTACGTGATCGCAAACGGCAACGCGGCTGGGACCGTCGAAGCACTCGACCCACAACAACCGAATCGCATGTGGTGGGAGTCGAATCCCATGACGTATGACTGGGAAGGAACGCTCAACATCCGTCCCGGCACAGTGGAATGGTACGACGAAATCGACCGGCGTTTCTTCGATTCGGCCTACTACGCGGCTGGTGAGAACGGTACGCCCTTCGGACGTTTCATTCGGCCGGAATACGTTCAAGGTAGAGACGTCCTCGAAATTGGCTGCGGCATGGGGAGTCACGCGGAGCTGTTGGTCCGAAATGGCGCTCGCCTCACGGCCGTCGACCAGACATCCGCCGCAATCGCATCGACCAGTCTACGACTGAAACGGCGAGGCCTGGACGGACAAGTGATTCAGCAGGACGCTGAGAAACTAACTCTACCCGGCAACTCCTTCGATTTTGTGTGGTCGTGGGGCGTCATCCACCACAGTAATTCCACCGAACGCTGCGTCGAGCAGATCGCCCGCGTTCTGCGTCCCGGGGGCAGGTTAATGATGATGGTCTATTATCGCCCTTGTCTCGTCTACTATTTGCATTGCGGCCTGATTCGGGGCGTCCTCATGGGGCAGTTGCTGAAGCACTCCCTGCATGATATCTATGTCAAGGCCAGCGATGGCTTCTACGCACGGGTGTTTGACAAACCCGAGCTCCAGAACCTCCTCGGGCCCCACTTTCACTCTACACAACTCACCGTGGTTGGCTTGAAAGCGGAACTGTACCCTGTACCCCGCAACGGGTTTAAGGTCGCACTCGAAAATAGAACGCCCGATCACGTGGCGAGCGCAATTCTCGGACGGTTCGGCTCCATGATCGTCGCCGAAGCCATTCGTTCCTAACTGCCCGTTACCTCCCCGATATTCGCATGCGTGTTCTCCATGTCATCCCGTCCGTTGGCTCAGCGCGTGGCGGGCCAAGCTTTGTGATCCGCACGATGGCCCAGTTCCAATCAGCACAGGGACTCGAAGTACATGTCGCCTCGACGGACGATAACGGTCCGGAAGAGCGCATTGTTCCTCAGAGCATTCCCTACAGCCAAGACGGCGTCACCTACTGGCTTTTCCCACGGCAAACTCGTTTCTACCAATTCTCGTGGCCGCTGACAGCTTGGCTAAAAGCCCATATCCTTGAATTCGACGTGGTTCACATCCACGCGATGTTCTCCTATTCGTCGATCGCCGCGGCATCTTGCTGCTGGCGCGCGGGCGTGCCATATATCGTTCGCCCTCTTGGGACTCTCAGCAAATGGGGAATGCGCAATCGCCGCCCTTGGCTGAAGCAACTGTCTTTCGCGTTGATTGAGAAACGCATTCTAAAACATGCCGCGCTCGTGCACTACACCAGTGAACAAGAAGCTGCCGAGGCTCAATTCCTAATCTCCGGAGAACCGTCTCTCATTATTCCTAACCCAGTCGATCTCGCTCCGAAGAGGTCTGCCGGAGGACTGCGAGCCGCCTACCCGCAACTTGCCGGGCGCACAATCGTTCTGTTTCTTTCCCGGCTCGATCAAAAGAAGGGCTTGGACCTGCTCCTCCCGGCATTCGCAAAGGCTCGGGTGTCAAATCCGCAGGCAGCCTTGGTAATCGCGGGTGATGGCGACCCAGAATTTGTCCGCGGCCTCCACGAGCAGGCGTGCACACTTGGGATTGAGCACGAGGTCATTTGGGCCGGCTTTCTTCGAGGCGACGCCAAATCAAACGCGCTGGCGGATGCCGATATTTTCGCACTTCCTTCGTATTCAGAAAACTTCGGAGTGGCAGTCGTCGAAGCAATGGGAGCCGGAATCCCCGTTGTCGTAACGGATCAAGTGGGCATTCACCAGGCCGTGCGCGAAGAAAATGCGGGTTTCGTCGCCGGTTGTTCAGTATCCGAAGTCGAGTCGGCACTATCGCGGTTGTTGAACGACCCTCAACTCCGGTCGGAAATGGGCCGCAACGGCGCCTTACTCGCACGGCGCTTCACCCCAGAGAACGTTACCACTTTGGTCATTGAGGCTTATGGCACACTCAGTACTCACTGCAACGCACCCGTTGCAGTTTGAAGCAAACACGAGCCAATGTCGACTCTCGGTTGTCATTCTTGCCATGAATGAGGAGCGCAACCTTCCGGACTGCTTAGAGAGCGTCCGCAAGCTTAACTGTCAAATATTTGTCGTTGACTCTGGAAGCCAAGACCGCACCGTCGAAATTGCACGCGAATTCGGCGCCGAAATTCGATATCACCCTTTTGACAACTATTCGCTGCAGCGCAATTGGGCCATCGCAAATGTACCCTTCGATACGCCATGGCTGCTGCAGCTAGACGCGGACGAGCGTTTGACACCGGAGTTGGTGAACGAAATTAACGCTTTGCTCATTCAGCCCGAGATCACGCCTGACGGATTTCTGCTGCGCAAGCGAACTATCTTCATGGGCCGCTGGATTCGTCATGGCGGGCACTATCCGTCGTATCACTTGCGTCTGTTCCGCGCCGGACGCGGCCGTTGTGAGGACCGGCTTTACGATCAGCACTTCATTGTCGACGGCTCCACAGAGTGTCTCCACAACGACTACTTGGATATCGTGGCCTCGGGCCTTTCTTCCTGGAGCGGTCGACACATACGTTGGGCCACCATGGAGGCTCGCGAAATGGCCGTAACAGAACAAAAAAGCGGCCAGGTCGAACCCGCTTTCAACGGCAATCCCATTCAGCGCAAACGCTGGTGGCGCAATAGCTATGGCCGCTGGCCTCTATTCGCGCGGGCATTTTTCTATTGGTTCTATCGCTTTTTTCTGCGCTTCGGTTTTCTGGATGGCAAAGAAGGTTTGATTTTCCATTTCCTTCAGGGCTTCTGGTTCCGCTTCCTCGTCGACGCCATGCTCTGCGAAAGCGACTCGAATAAGGTCAATTCACCCAAATGAACATTCTCGGTCTTAACGCATTTCACGGAGACGCCTCGGCGGCGCTACTTACCAGTGGCCACCTAACCGCGGCGGTTGAAGAGGAACGCTTCAATCGCATCAAACACTGGGCTGGATTTCCGGCTCTGGCTGCAAAGTGGTGTATTCAGGAAAGCGATCCCTCGGCACTCGCGCACGTAGCGATTTCCCGCGACCCCAAGGCCCACCTTGGCCGCAAACTGTTGCGTGTCGCTTCCCGCCCCGGCGAGTGGGGGAAGCTCGCCGACCGCACTCAAAACACCGTGAAGGTGGCACGCCTGGCCACGCAGCTTGCCGACGTGGGCATCGCCGAAGATGTCCAGGTACATCATGTTGAACATCATCATGCGCACCTGGCCAGCGCGTTTTTTTCCTCGCCATTTGAGGAAGCCGCGGTTGTCTCCATTGATGGATTCGGGGACTTTAGCAGCGCGATGTGGGGCGTTGGCCAGGGCAATCAAATCGATATTCGCGGCGCCGTTCATTTTCCGCATTCGCTCGGTTTGTTTTATACCGCCTTCACACAGTTCCTTGGTTTCCCAAACTACGGTGACGAATATAAGATGATGGGCCTCTCCGCATACGGCGAGCCGCGCTTCTTAAACAAGATGCGTGATGTCGTGCGCGTCGAGGGCGATCAAGTCCGCCTGAATCTCGACTACTTCATTCATCACACCACGGGCGTCGAGATGAGCTGGAATGATTGCGAACCCAAGCTCGGCCGAGTCTACTCGCCAAAAATGCAGGAAGTCTTTGGTGAGCCCCGCGCCTATCGCAGCGAGCTCCTACCGATCCACGCCGACATGGCCGCCTCCGTTCAGGCGCGTCTCGAGGAGTGTTATTTCGAATTGTTGAAAGAGGTCCACCGGCGCACTCAGCAAAAAGCCGTTTGCT
>Ga0075021_10002146_pt1 | contig 10242 bp, 8 predicted proteins | sample ColStrG_CSR_2012_FD_72749 | JGI IMG/M metagenome (GOLD analysis project Ga0075021, IMG submission 72749) | Freshwater sediment microbial communities in response to fracking from Pennsylvania, USA - Cold Stream Run_MetaG_CSR_2012 | ecosystem: Environmental > Aquatic > Freshwater > Creek >... | reverse complement strand
GGGCATGGTGGCCATGGCGACGAAGGCCAGGGGCACGCTGATCGACAGCATGAAGATGAAGGCCACGACGGCCATGGAGCACTGGACCAGGATCAGCGGGGCGAAGGTCATGTACATCTGCACCGAGCGGATGTCCGAGTTGGCCCGCGATATCAGCTGTCCCGATTGCACCCGGTCGTAGAAAGAGAAGGACATCCGGGTCAGGTGCTCGTAGATGATGTTCCGGAGGTCGTATTCGATGTCGTAGGCCGTCTCCATGAGGAAGAGGCGGGCGATGTAGCCCATCACGCCCCCGGCCAGCCCAAGGCCGACGATCCACCAGACGTAGTGGCTCAGGGGCACCGTGTGGTGGGTGATCGAATTGGTGATGGCCTGCTGCAGCAGATTGGGGATCTGCACCATCAGGACCAGGCCGACGAACGAGAGGCCCAGCGAGGTGAGGAAGATCCCCTTGTGGGCCTTCATGATCGGCAGTGCCCGGCGCAGCCAGCTGAGCGACCGGTCGGGGTCGATGGTGGCCCGGGGCGCCTCGTTGCGGGCCGCTTCGTCTATGGGGACGAACTCGGTTCCCTGCTCGGGTACTTCCTGGTGCCGGGGCCGGAGGGTGGGGGCCCTCATCGGGCCTCCCTCCGGGCCAGCCGGTAGGCGCCGAACGCCCTCCGCCAGGCCAGCAGGCCGTCGAAGGCCCGCTCGGTGTCGGTCTGGTCGCCCAGGCACGAGGCGATCTCGCGCAGGCGCCCGGTGACGGCGGCATCGGCGGAGTCGAGGGCGCGGCGGCCGGTGGCGGTGAGCACGTGGTCCACCTGCCGGCGATCGGCCACCACGTCCCGGCGTTCCACCAGGCCGCGGGCGACCAGGCCGTCGATGATGGCGGTCACGCTCGGGGGCCGCACGGCCAGGCGCTCGGCCAGGTCGGAGGAGACGGCGGAGCTCTCGTCGAGCAGGCCCAGCACCCGGTACTGGGGGAGGGACAGGTCGGCGGCGGCCAGGCCGAGCTCGACCTGTTTGGCCAGCCACGCGGCCGTCCGACCCAGCGTCTGGCGGTCGTCGTCGGGCACCGGTCCGGCCGGGCTTGCTTTGATCCTCACATAGTTAGACTATCGAACGACCTGGGTGGATCGTTCACCCTTCGGGTGTGCCCCTCAGCGGCGCAGGCGGGTGCGGGCGAAGAATCCGAGCATGAGACCGGTGGCGTCGATCTGCCCGGTGGTGGGGCCGAAGAAGCCCACCGGCAGCGTCACCGGGGAACCGGGCCAGCTGTGGCCTCCCCCGAGCACGGTGTACAGGACGACCCGGCTCCCGTCCCGGCACCCCGGCCACGAGCGCCGCACCACCATCGGGGCCGGTCGGCTGACCTCCGGCCCGGGCCGGCAGCCGTCCAGCGTTGCCCAGCCGGCCATGTTCTGCTCCACCCCGGGCACGAGGAAGCCGGGCAGGGACCTACCGACGGCGCCGGCCGGGTAGGCCACCAGGGGATCGGCCGTCCCGTGGAAAGCGATGACCGGCACCGGACCGTGGCAGCCCGGGAGGGGGAACTCGGCCGACGCCAGGCCGACGGCGGCGATCCGGCCGGGAGGGGTGCAGGCGGCGATGGCCGAGAACTCCGAGCCCAGCGAGAAGCCGGCCGCATAGACCCGGGACCGATCGACGCAGTAGCGGGCGGACAGGTCGGAAATGAGCGCCGAGACGAGCGCCAGGTCGGCGGTGGCGGCGCCCGGAACGGAGAGCTGCCACTGCCTGTCGACGGCGTCAGGGGTGGCCACCAGGTAGCCGGCTCCCGATGCCCGCTCGGGCATCCGGGTGTAGATCGACATCTCCAGGGCGTCGGAGCCGCTGCCGTGGAAGAGCAGGATCAGCGGGGCGGGCGCCGACCGCCGGTAGCCGGCCGGCACGGCCAGGCGGTAGCTCCGGGTGAGGCCCCCCACCCGGAGGGACTGGGCGACATCCCCGGCCGGTCCGGCGCGGGCCGTGGGCCCGGGGACCGGCACCCGCCCGCACCCCGGCGACGCCGGGCCGGCCCGGGCCTGGGCCGGTGAGGGGACCGGGGCCGGGTCACCGGTGGCGTAGGCGGTAGCCACCCCGACCAGGCCGATCACCCCGGCCAGGGTAACGACCAGATTTCGGCGGGAGGACAGCATCAGGACCGGGTGGGGACTCTAGTGCCGATCGTCCACCCACCCGCCCCGGGTCGAACGGGTCGGCGACGTCGGGGCACGACTCACATCAAAATCTCATGTTGGGTCCGTACCCTGTGGAGGATGCGGGTGCTGGTGGTGGAAGACGAGCCTCGGATGGCCAGCCTGCTCAAGCGTGGCCTGGAGGAACACGGGTATGCCGTGGATGTGGCCGGATCCGGTCCGGACGCGGTGTGGATGGCATCGGAAAACGACTACCGGGTCGTCGTCTTGGACGTCATGCTTCCCGGATTCGGCGGTTTCGAGGTGGCCCGACGTCTCCGGGGTGCGGGCCGCTGGATGCCGATCATGATGTTGACGGCCCGCACCTCGGTCGAAGACCGGGTGTCCGGCCTCGACGCCGGGGCCGACGACTACCTGACCAAGCCCTTCAGCCTGGCTGAGCTCTCGGCCCGGCTCCGGGCCCTGGCCCGCCGGGGCCAACCTGAGCGCCCGACCGTCCTCGAGGTCGGAGATCTGCGCCTGGACCCCGCCGCCCGGCAAGCGTGGCGGGGGACTGTCGAGCTCGCACTGTCCCCGAAGGAGTTCGCGCTCCTCGAGCTCTTCATGGAACATCCGGGGATGGTACTGACGAGGACGATGATCATCGAGCAGATCTGGGACTACGAGTACGACGGCTTCTCCAACGTCGTGGACCAGTATGTCGGCTATCTCCGTCGCAAGATCGATCGTCCCTTCGAGGCCGAAGACCTGTGCACGGTGAGGGGCGTCGGCTACCGCCTGCGCGAACCCGGAGGTCGCTGAAATGCCCATACGGCTCCGCCTGGCCATCGTCTTCGGAGTGGCTTCGGCCCTGGCGGTGGCGCTGGGTGGCTGGGTCTTCGTCAGCGCGCTGTCGGGAGGCCTGCGCGGCTCCATGATCGCCGAGTTGCAGACACGGGCCGGCACGGTGTCCCAGCAGCTTCAGGACGCTCCGGCGGCGGCCGGGCCGACCGCACCCATCAGTCCGGATCTGGCCGACTCCCAACCGATCACCCAAGTAGTGGACATGAAAGGAGCCGTGCGGGCTTCGACCGGTATCGGCGCCGGCGGCCCGTTGCTGAACGTCTCCGAGCTGACTCGGGCCCGACGCTCGCAGATCACATTCGAGCGGCAGCTTCCGGGCGCCGCGGCCCCTTCTCTGGTCCTCGCCCAACCGGCCAGCGATGCCAAGCCCTACATCGTGGTGGTCGGCGCATCACTCGGCACCATCAACGGCGCCGTAGGCCGAGTCGAGAATGAGGTCCTTCTGGGTGGGATCGTCGCCGTGTTGGTTGCCGGCGCGGCCGCATGGCTGCTGGCCGGTGCGGCCCTGCGACCCGTCGAGCGGATGCGCCGTGAGGCGGCCACGATCTCGGCCCACGATCAGCGGGCGACCCTGGAGGTGCCCCAGACCCACGATGAGCTGGCTGCCCTGGCGACGACCCTCAACCACCTCCTGCTCCGGCTCCAGGGCGCCCTCGCCCACCAGCGCCAGTTCGTGGCGTCGGCCGGTCATGAGCTCCGGACCCCACTGGCCATCTTGAAGGGCGAATTGGAATTGGCGGGTCGGCCGGGACGGTCGCGGCACGAGTTGACCTCGGCGATCGATGAGGCCGCAGCCGAGACGGATCGGCTGGTGCGCCTGGCCGAAGACCTTCTCGTGCTGGCCGAGAGCGACGAGTCCGTACACTTCGTTCGCCCGGACGACACCGACCTCGTGGTGATCGCGGGCACCGTGGTTGCCGCCGCCGAGGCACGGGCGCGCGCCGCCGGCGTGGCGGTCCAGCTGTCTGCGCCCCCCAGCCTGCACGCGCAGGCGGACGCCACCCGGGTCCGTCAGGCGGTCGAGAACGTTCTCGACAATGCCCTCCGGTTGGCACCGGGCGGCTCCCTGATAGTGATCTCACTCCGATCGGAGGGTCCGACCGCAGTGATCGAGGTGCTTGACGAAGGTCCGGGTATCGGCCCCGAGTTCGCGTCCCAGGCGTTCGACCGGTTCACCCGGCCCGACGACGGCCGCGATCGCGACCACGGAGGTGCAGGGCTCGGCCTGTCCATCGTGCGTTCGATCGTCCGGGCCCACGGGGGCGACGTCGAGATCGGCAATCGTGAGGGCGGAGGGGCCTGGGTCACCATGAGGATACCGAGGTCAACCGACGGTCTCCCGCTGGCCTGAGCACGGGGTGGTGGAAGGGGCTCCCTTCGCTCCGACTCTCACGATCCTCACATCAGGGAACCCGTACCCTCACGGCTATGGCATCGATCGAAGACCGAAAGGGACGTGGATCCCGAGGATGGCCCACCCGAACCGGCGGGCTGGCCGCCATCGGGTTGATCGGCACGGCCCTGCTGGGTGGTTGCTCCAGCGGCAGCACCGCGGCACCGACCACCGGGGCGCGCCTCGGCGCCCCCCCCACCAGCGTCGGCGGCGTCACGTCGGTGACGGCGGCGCCCGAGACGGTCACCCCCGGCGACATACCCGACACCGTCGCCTACATCCCCTACACCAACAGCGGAGGCGGCTATACCTTCAGCCACCCGGAGGGCTGGGCCCAGACGGTGCTGGGAACCTCGGCCACCTTCACCGACAAGTACAACGGCGTCTCCGCCAGCGTCCAGACGGCCGCCGCCCCCCCGACGGCGACGAGTGCCCAGGCCACCGACGTCCCGGCCCTTCGTGCCTCCGAACCGGCCTTCGCCCTGACCAGCGTGTCCGACGTGACCCTGCCGGCCGGCCCGGGAGTGGTGATCGTGTACCGCCGGAACTCACCGCCCGACCAGGTCACCGGCCGCTCCGTGCGCCAGGAGGTGAACCGCTACGAGATCTTCGGCACCAACCGGGTGGTCACGTTGGACCTCTTCGGCGCGGTCGGCGCCGACAATGTCGATCCCTACCGGCGGATGAGCCAGAGCCTCCACCTTCCATGACCGAGGGAATGATGCCACCGGACCCGGTGGTCGAGGTCCGCGGTGTGCACCGCTTCTACTTCAGTGGCGACGACTCGGAAGTGGCCGCCCTGAAGAATGTCTCGTTCTCGGCCGTGGCCGGCGAATTCGTCGCCATCATGGGTCACTCCGGCTCCGGCAAGTCCACACTCCTCAGCCTGTTGGCCGGGCTGGACGATCCCGACGGGGGCAGCGTGTGGATCTGCGGGCACCGGATCAGCCATCGCCGGCGCGATGAGCAGGCCTGGTGGAGGGGATCGACCATCGGAGTCCTCACCCAGACCAGTGGGCTCATCGAGCACCTGAGTGTGCGGGGCAACATGGACCTTGCCGCCTTCCTCCGCCGCCGGGCACGGTCGGCGCGCCGGGCCCGTCACCTGGTGCCGGGCACCCCGGAGGCTTCGACCAGCTCGCCCCCCGGTGCAGACCAGCTCCTTGTCGGGGTTGGGCTCGAGGCCCGGGACGCAGCGCGCCCGTCGACCCTTTCCGGTGGCGAAACAGCACGGGCCAACCTCGCCGTGGCGCTGTCGGGTGCACCCCGGGTGCTCCTGGCCGATGAGCCCACGGCCGAGATCAGCCGTTCGGAGGAGCAGGACGTGCTCCGGCTGATCTCTGATCTGCGTCCCCCTGACGGTGTGACCGTGGTCGTCACCCACTCCGACGCCGTCGCCGCCGCCGCCGACCGCGTCCTCGAGCTGGACAGTGGCGTGCTGCGATGAGCGCCCTGCTCCAGCCCGAGCCGGATGTGGTGGTCTCCGCGTCGGGCCTGCGCATCGCCTTTGGAAATCGAACGGTCCTCGATGCGGCGGACGTGGACATCCCGCTTCCGGGGGAGATCGTGGTCGGTGGGCGATCGGGCAGCGGGAAGACCAGCCTGCTGCTGGTCCTCGCCGGCCTGGTGGCGCCGAGCGGTGGCACGGTGGAATGGCCGAAGCTCGATCCCGACGAGTCCCAGCGGCGCAGACAGATCGCCATGGTCTTCCAGGCCCCGTCTCTCATACCGGAGCTCACCGCGGAGGAGAACGTGTGCCTGCCGCTGCGCCTACGGGGGTGGAGGAGGGATGCCGCGGCGGAGGCGGCAGCGGAGGCCCTCGAGCACGTCGAGCTCGACGCGGCCCATGGCCGGGTACTGCCGAGCGAGCTGTCGGGCGGTGAACAGCAGCGGGTGTCGGTGGCCCGGGCCATCGCCACCCGGTCCCGACTCCTATTGGCCGATGAGCCCACGGGCGCCCTCGACCGGGCCAGCGCCGGCGTGGTCGTCGACGCACTGCGGGCGGCGGTCCGTCGCGACGGGTCCGCTCTGGTGGTGGCCACCCACGACGCCGAGCTGGCCGCCGGCTTCCATGCCCATGCCGTCGTGGAGGATCGGAGGTTACGTTGGCTGCGCAGCTAGGTGGGATGGCCGCAGCCAGCATCCGGTGGTCGTTGGGCCTCACGCGGCGCCGTCCCTGGGTCCTGGTCGGGTTGTCCGCCAGCGTGGCGCTCTCGGTTGCCTTCGTGTCGGCCCTCGGGTCCTTCGCAGCCGCCAGCCAATCGTCGCTGACCAGCCGGGCGACCCGCAGTGTCGCCATCGACTGGCAGGTTCAGGTCACCGCCCAGGGCTCACCTTCCTCGGTGGCCCACAACCTGCACGCGGTGCACGGGGTGCGCGCCGTTCTCCCGGTGGGCTACGCCCGCATCCCCGGACTCATCGGCACCTCCGGAGGGACGACCCGGACCACCGGAGCGGCGACCGTCGTCTCGTTGCCGAATGACTACACGGCGAAGGCTCCGCGCCAGATCCGCTACCTGTTGGGCTCGCACAGTGGGGTCCTTCTCCAACAACAGACCGCGGCAAATCTGGGTGCCGGGCCCGGCAGCGTGATCACGGCCCAGACCCCGTCCGGCCAGGTGCCCCTCGTCGTGGACGGCGTGGTCGATCTGCCCCAAGCCGACTCCTTCTTCCAGGTCGTCGGGGCGCCGGCCGGTGCCGGCGCCACGGCCCCTCCGGACAACGTGGTCATCGTTCCGGCGGCTACCTTCGTCGTCCTCACCCGAGGGGACGCCGTGGTGCGCCAGTTCCACGTGCTGCTCGACCACTCCCTGCTTCCGCCCGACCCGGCCGCGGCCGCCGACGCGGTGACCATTTCCGCCAATCACCTGGCGGCGGCGGTGGCGGGGGGAGCGCTGGTGGGTGACAACCTGGCCGCCTCCCTCTCCGCCGCCCGGCAGGACGCCATCTACGCCCGGCTCCTCTTCTTGCTGCTGGGCCTGCCCGGTCTGGCGTTGGCCGTCATCGTGGCCGCCCTGTTGGTCGGTCTGCGATCCGACAGCCGGAGGCGGGAAACGGCTCTTCTGCTGCTCCGCGGTGCCGACCCGCGGGCGGTCGTCGCCATCGCCGCGGGGGAGGCCGTCATCGTGGCCGGCGCCGGTATCGGGGTGGGCGTGCTGGCCGGTGCCGCCTGTACGCACTTCCTGCTCTCGGGTACGGCCGTCTCGGTACCCTGGTTGGTGGCCGGTTGTGCGATCGGATTGGTGCTGGCCACTGCGACCCAGGCCATCCCCGCGTTTCGGGCGGCGACACGCTCCGCACCCGAGTCGGTGGTGGTCAGCGCCACCCGGATCCCCACCACCCGTCCGCCGTGGTTTTTGCGGGCGGGCCTCGACTTCGTCCTGTTGGCCGCGGCCGGCCTGGTCACCGCTCTGAACGCCCGCAACGGGTACCACATCGTGGTGGTCCCCGAGGGCGTTCCGGTGACCGCGGTCAACTATGGCGCGCTGCTCGGACCCGCTCTCGCCTGGCCCGGCCTCGTCCTCCTGGCCTGGCGGGTGACGGCCGTGGTCGCGGCCAGGCGTACCGGACGCAGGTCTTCCGACAACCCCGGGAGGGCGCCCGAGTTGGTGGCCGCCACCATTCGTCGCCGCCGGCAGATCATCGCCCGGGGGGCGGCCGGCCTGGCTGCCGCCATCGGGCTGGGAGTCTCCACGGCGATCTTCACCGCCACCTACGACCAGCAGTCGCGAATCGACGTGGCCCTCACCGTGGGGTCCGACGTATCGGCGTCTCCTTCGCCGGGTGTGATCGCTGGCCCCCGGGAGGCGCGGGTCATCGCCGCCGCGCCCGACGTGACCGCAGTCCAACCCCTGGTCCACCGATTCGCCTACGTCGGACCGGACCTGCAGGATCTCTTCGGCATCAGCCCCCGGAGCATCGCCCGGGCCGCCGCCCTCCAGGACTCGTTCTTTCCGGGGTCAACCGTCGCCGCCACCATGGATGCCATGGCCCGGACCACGGACGGCGTCCTGTTGGCGGCCGAGACCATCCGGGACTATCAGCTCCACGTGGGGGACATGATCCATCTGCGGCTATCCGTCGGGCCGGCCGGTTATCAACCGGTGCCCTTCCATGTAGTCGGCCAGATCAGCGAGTTCCCGACCGCCCCGAAGGACAGCTTCATCGTCGCCAATGCCTCGTATCTCAATGCGGTGACCAAGTCTCAGGGCGTCTCGACCTTCCTGGTGGCCACGTCAGACCCACCCAAGACGGCGTCGGCCCTGCGGTCCACACTGGGCTCCACCTGGCACGTGCAGGACATCGCCTCGGCCCGCAGCTCGGTCACCACCGCCTCGGGGCTGGCCGCCACCGACCTGAGCTCGCTGGCCCGGCTCGAGCTGACCTTTGCGATGGCCTTCGCCCTGGCCTGCTCGGGTCTGGCTCTCGGCATCGGGATCGCTGAACGACGTCGGGCCCTGCTGGTGCTCGGTGTCCTCGGCGCCACCGCCCGGCAGCGCGCCCGGTTCCTCAACGCGGAGGGAGCCACCCTGCTGGCCGGCGGAATCGTCGGCGGTGCGGTGGTCGGCCTGGCCCTGGGCTATCTGTTGGTGGCCATTCTCCGCGGGATCTTCGACCCACCCCCGGACGGGCTGAACCTCGCCGGAGGATTCGTCGCCATCCTCATCGTGTCGGTGGTGGCGGTCGGCGCCGCCGTGCTGCTGGTGGTCGGACGGGTCACCGCCCGAGGGTCCCCGAGCCAACTGCGCGACCTGTAGCGGTGGTGGCTACGAGACGAGACCGGCGGTGGAAATGTTGAGCCCGTCGGCTCCTTTGGACCGGTGGACGACCTGGATCTCGCTGAATTCGGCCAGGCCCCAGGGCCCGTTCTCGACGCCGATCCCGCTCCACTTGAATCCGCCGAAGGGCTGCTGCGGGGCGAGGGCCAGGTGGGTGTTGACCCAGGCGGTGCCGCACTCGAGCCGGCCGGCGACCTCGGCGGCGCGGTCGCCGTCCGCGCCCCACACCGAGCCCGAAAGCCCGAAGTGGGTGGCGTTGGCCCGCTCGACGACGTCGTCGACATCCCGGTAGGAGATCACCGGCAGGGCCGGGCCGAACTGCTCCTCGTCCACGATGCGGGTCCCGTCCGACACGTCGGCCAGGATGGTCGGCTCGAAGAAGTACCCCGGCCCGTCGATGGCCTGCCCTCCGGCGGCCGCCCGGGCGCCGTGGGACAGCGCGTCCCCGACCAGCTCCGCCACCCGCTCGTACTGGGGGCGGTTGTTGATGGGGCCGAGCTTGGTGTCGGCCTCGGTCCCGTCGCCCACCCTGACCGAGGTGGCGTGGGCCACCAGACCGTCGACCACCTGGTCGTAAAGGGTCTCGGGCACGTAGACCCGCTTGATCGCCGAGCACACCTGGCCGTTGTTGTTGAAGGCGGCGGCGAAGATGCCCTTGCTCACGACATCCGGGTCGGCATCATCCAGGACGATGGCCGGGTCGTTGCCCCCGAGCTCGAGGGTCACCCGCTTGAGGTCCGGGGCCGCCGACAGGGCCACCAGCTTCCCGGTCTCGACGGAGCCGGTGAAGCTGATCTTGCGGGGCACCGGGTGCTCGGTCATCCAGCTGCCGAGCCGGTCGCCGCCGCTGACCACGTTGAGCACGCCGGGGGGCATGGCCTCCCGGAGGATCTCGGCCACCTTCAAGGTGGTCAGGGGGGTGAACGGTGAGGGCTTGAGCACCATGGTGTTGCCGGCCAGCAGGGCGGGGGCGATCTTCCAGAAGGCCAGGGTGAGGGGGAAGTTCCACGGGGTGATGGCGGCCACCACGCCGACCGGGCGCCGCACCACCTCGACCAGGGCCTCGGCGTCGTCCTGGATGACCTGGGGC